>Ga0116217_10005485_pt1 | contig 11138 bp, 8 predicted proteins | sample Sb_taG_6_FD_89697 | JGI IMG/M metagenome (GOLD analysis project Ga0116217, IMG submission 89697) | Peat soil microbial communities from Weissenstadt, Germany - Sb_50d_4_PS metaG | ecosystem: Environmental > Terrestrial > Soil > Wetlands > Peat | place: Germany: Weissenstadt | collected 2010-09-21 | reverse complement strand
CTTGTCGTGGTCCATGTTGCCCAGCACTACGCGACCAAGACCGGACTCGCCGTGTACCCCGACGAGGAAGTGGTGAAGGCCAAGCTTGAGGAGATCGTCCAGCAGCTCTCGAACGATGGGTTCAGACCGACTCTCAGGATCGCTGACCACGTTGGTCCCCAGCCGGCGCATGAGATCGCTGACATCGCTCGGGAGGTGGGAGCAGATCTGATCGTCATGGGCACTCGCGGGCACGGGCCGATCGCGGGACTGGTCTTGGGCAGTGTCGTGTTGCGGCTGCTGCACGTCGCGCCCTGCCCAGTCGTTGCTGTGCCGGCAGCCCCGAGCAGTCACATTCAATCCTGAGAGACAGACCACGCCCAGCGACGGGTTCGAGTACCTGCAATAGCGTCAGCTGCGTAGACGACGTGTGCCGACGCGTCCTGGTTGGAATCTGGAGAGCACGATTCGGGTGCGCCGGTCAACAGTCGTGCTCAGCAACCCCATGCGGCACTGATACAGCCGTCACCCTGCCGGGCGATCGCGGCCCCGCAATGCGCGGCAAGCAGGGCCACGAGCCGCGCCCCTCCGGCCCACTGGGGTCTGGGCGGCATGCGTTCGTTACCTAGACCCGCCCGCGCGCGTGTGGGGTTCTCGAAGCTTTCGTTGCAGTAGCGCTTGCCCCGCCGCTGGGCTGCGGTCAGGGTGGCGTCGCATCGAATGCGGGTGGTTCATTGAGCCGATGTCGTCCTGTCCGTGCTCGACAACGTGATCGTGATTCTCGGTCGCCATCGGCTGCGCACGCTCGTTCTAGCTCGGGCCGGCGTAACCCTGGCGTAACTCAGGATGGGCATCGGTGACCATGATCCTGCATGAACGGGCAACGCTAAGGTCCATGATTGCAGGCAGAACCTGCCCATTCGTGCCCTCTCGTGCCCGTTCGTGCCGACCCGATCGTTTCATGGTAAGGAAAGGGTCGTCGGTTCGAGTCCGACAGAGGGCTCTCCGTTTTTGCCTGCTTATAGCCATTTATTGGTTTCTGGTGTGAACGATCGTGGCGGACGCGGTGCGTCCATTTCGCGTCCGCGGCCGAGGGAAGAGTGGTGCGCTGCCTCTCTGGACTGGGAATCGATGCTGGTCGACCCCTTCTTAGATGAGCGTGATCGGTGTGCGACCCCTTCCTGCCGACCCTCTGGGCGCATCGGTTCAGCGTGTGGGTGGGGTCGTTGTGTCCGCGAGCGTTGACCGGGTGCCCCAGGCGGTGTAGTCGACCCAGGCGGCTTGGTCGGGACGGGTTGAGAGAGCGTGGTTGATTACGCGCAGGATGAGGCCGAACTCGCGATGGTCGATGCCGACGATGAGCAGGCAGCCGGCGTGCGATTTGCTCGCGGCTGGCCATTCGGTCGCGATGCGGGCAAAGTCGGCGACGTTGAAGGTGACCATGATCCGTCCCTCTTCGGTGGCGAGCGCGAGCAGTCGTTCGTCGTCCCAGCCGTCGAGCTCGCGTTCCTCGTCGGCGGCGCGGACGTCGTGTTGCGCGCGTAGCGCGGTCGCGATCCGCCGCGCTGAGACGTGCGCGTCGAGGAACAGCCTCACGGTCTGCTAGTCGCCGACCGCGACCGTATCGATCGTCGGATACTGGCGCTGGAGCTCTGCGAGCGGTCGCTCGTTCTCCGCGACGGCGGCGTCAACCTCTTCGGGAAACTCGGTGAAATAGGCGAGCGCCAGCCGGATCTGTGGCTCAGTCAGGTCGGTCGCGGCAGCCATCTCACTCGGCGTGCCATACGAGCGTGAGGCAGCCACGATCTCCCAGACGTCGAGCGCCGTACCGATCACCCAGGGACGGCGATTCCAGTCGCTGCCGCGGAACGCTATCCCGGGGAAGCGGCGGGTGCGGAGCGCCTCCTCGGCCAGCGCTTCGACGACCGCGCCTTTGGTGCGGCGCGTGCGTCTTGCCTCTTCGCTTACGAGCCGGTCGGTGATGTCGGAAAGGCGCATGCTGAACGGGGCGGCTTTCGCCATATAACCCCACCTTATCACGGATATTACGCCGTAACAGAGTCAGCTAAACAGCGCTCGGTAACCGATCCGCCGGCTTCAAGAGCCGGACCCGCAGCAAGGACGGCGTCCCGAGGTGCCGGTATCGGACCTTGACGCCGGCAAACCGCTCGACCGGCTCGCTGTCGCAATGCGCTCGGAAGACAGGACTGTGCCGGCACTGCTCGTCGTTCGGAGGTCCTCTCTTGCGGAAGCTCGTCTCGCTAGTCAGGTGCGGAGGGCTACCGTCGGTTCGAGCCGGCTGAGTTCACGCGCTTGCGTGCGCTTCCTCCAGCTGCACGGAGCCGCCGGGCAATGATTCGGGTCTGCAGGTCAACTTCACGCTCGGTCAGCGTCTCAGGGGCGCCGAGGAGAGCAACGGGCTCCCGGACATCACCGAGGGTCTGCGTCGTCGACGGCGTAGCGAATTCAGCTGTACCGATGTGGACGGCGACGTGTTGGTGATCGTGACGGTCGTGGCTCGGCCCGCGCCGATCCGGGCCTGGGTGATGAGCGGCGATTAGATTAGAGATCTTCCGCGAGGGTGGAGGCGAGTTGTCGTCGCGAGCTGATTTCGAGCTTGCGGTAGACGCTGCTGAGGTGCACCTCGACGGTCTTGACGGTGACGAACAGCGCTTGAGCGATGTTCTTATTGCTCATGTCGTCGGCGGCAAGTTGCGCGACCCTGCGCTCGCTTGCGGTGAGCGTTTCGACGCCTGTCTGCGCGACTTTGCGCGGTCGTGCTCCAGTCGCGGCGAGCTCGTCGTTCGCCTGCGCAACGAGCGCGAGCGCGCCGAACCGGTGCGCGATCTCGACCCCTTCTCGCAGCCGCTCGCGTGCCTCGATCCGCTGTTTCGATCGGCGGAGCGCACCACCGTACTCGACGAGTGCGCGCGCGTGCTCGAGCCGTGCGGTTGTCGGCTGGAGCATGTCGGTGGCTTGCTCGAGCATGGCGAGGCCGTCTGTGCCGCCGGTGACCAGGCCGAGGGTTCGCAGTGAGACGGCGATCCCGACCGGCGCGCCCCAGACGCGGGCGAGGTCGAGCTCCTGCTCAATGAGTGTGGTGGCTTCGGGGTCGCGTCCCAGGTGGTGGAGGGAGAGCGCGGCGAGTGACCTCGCCGGGATCCAGGCGGGGTTGAAGGCGCCGCCTGCCGCGGCCACGTCGATGATCGTCTGGAAATCCGCCAGCGCCTGTTCCGGTTCGTGCGCCAGGAGGTGCAGCCTCCCGCGCGCGCCACGAAGGAAGAAGAGTTGCATGTTGTCGGCCGGCTGGTCGTCGAGGCGGGCGCTCTCGACGAGCGCGCCCGCCTCCTCACGCTCGCCGCGCTCGATCAGGACCTCTGCGAGTGTGCCGGCGTGCCACTGGAAGGCAGTCGAGGCCGTCGCGGCGGCTCGGCTGAGCTCAAGTCCCTCGCGAAGGTCGGATTCGGCGTCAAGCAGGCGACCGAGTCGAAGCCGGACGTACGCGAGGAAGCCAAGCAGGTTCGACAGCGCGAAGGGGTCTCCCCGTCGCCTGGCTCGCCGTACGGCTGCTCGTAGGCGGCGCACGCCTTCTCGGTCTCTCCCGTCATGAACAGGGCGTTCACCGCGTGCTGATAGCCGATCGCGTCTTCGTCCTGGAGGACACCCATCGCGAGCGCCTGCCGTGCGCGTCGTGTCGCCTGCTCGCGTGAGCCGCAGCGGACCGCCTCGTCGACGGCAAGTGTGGCGAGGAGCTGGGCGCTGCCTCCCCCGCCGTGCAGCTCAGTCTCGTCGATCGCGGCGAGGCGCTCGGCCGCGAGCGGGTAAAAGTCAGCAACCCAGCGGGCAGTCGCGATGATCTCAGCGTCGAAGCGCTCCTTGAGGTCGGGATCGTCGTCGCCGAGCGCGTCGGACGCCTCGCTGAGGACCGTGATCGCGCCCGCGAGCCGGTTCGCGTAGAAGAGGGTCCGACCGTATTCGAGTCCGGCCCAGGCGCGGCGAGTCGGCTCGGTGGCGGCGTGCATCGCCGCCTCCAGCCGGCCGACGGCGTCGGGCGCCCCCATTCGGCGCTCCGCGAGGCCGAGCTCGAGCAGGACCTCGAACCGTTCCTCACCCTCGGGCGGCTCGGCAAGGGCCCGGCGGAGGTACTCGACGGCGGTGGTGTAGGCGCCACTCGCCAACGCCCGGTCGGCCGCGACTCGGAGCGCATGCACGACTCCCGGGTCGCCAGCCGGTGCGACCCGGAGGAGGTGACCGGCCGCCCGCTCGGGTGGAGCCCCGGCCGCCGCGAGGATCTCGGCCGCACGGCGATGCAGCACGATCCGCGTTCCGGCGTCGATTGTGTCGTAGAGGGCTGAGCGAACGACCGGGTGGAAGAACTCGATCGGGTCTGCGGCACGGAAGAGATCGACCCGCACCAGCCTACTTGCCGCCCGGCCTGCAACAACGAGGTCGAGCTCGGCGAGTGCGGCGGCGTGGCGAAGCGCGCTTCCGTCGCCGAGCATCGCCGCCGCTCTGGCGACCGCGATCGAGTCTGGCGGCAGGCGGCCGAGGCGGACCGAGACCGCTCGGGAGATCGCGCGCGGGCCAAGCCCGAGCACGGCCCTGGCGTGCGCGCCGGTCGGCTCGAGCCGTTCTTGAGCGATCGCGTCGAGCAGTGCACCCACGAAAAGCGGGTTCCCGCCGGTGGCGACAGCGACGGCGGCGCAGAACGCCTCAGCCGGCTCGAGCCCGAGTCGCATGCGGGTGAGCTGCGTGATCGAGGGAAACGTCAGCGGAGCAGGCTGGATGATCAGGGCCGCCGGGTCGGTCAGGAGCTCGTCGAGCAGAGCCGCGTCGTTGCCCTGCTCGGGAGGTCTCGTCGCGGCGACAACGACAAGCGGAAGCCCCTCCAGCCGACGGACGAGGTACCCCAGCCAATGCAGCGACGGCCCGTCGGCCCAGTGCAGGTCGTCGACGATCAGGCAGGTCGGCTTCAGGTAGGCCATGTTCGCGGCCAGCCAATAGAGTCCGTGTTGCATCGCGAAGGGTGAGTCGGCGAGTGCCGGCGCCGGTCCCGGGCGAAGAGCAGGGAACAGCGGCTCCACGAGGGCTGCGGCTCCGGCGAGAAGTTCGGCCCGCTGGTCTGCGGAGGCGTTCGCGAGCGCCTGCTCGAACAGCTGCCTGACGACACCGAACGCGAACTCGGCCTCGTGCTCGCCCGCCCGTGCGCCGAGCACCCGCATGCCGGCGCCGCTCGCGATCGCCCGTGACTCAGCGAGCAGGCTCGACTTCCCGATCCCCGCGCTCCCCTCGATCGCCACCAGCCGCCCTTCTCCTGCCCGAGCGGCGGCGACCGCCTCTTGCAACGCTGCCAGCTCCCCGTCGCGTTCGAGCAGAGGCCGCGCAGGCCCCGCCCGGATGCCGAGCCGGTTCGTCGGCTGCCGGTCGGCGGAAGTCACTGTAGGCCTTCCCAAGTCGACCGCTCTCGCTGCGCCGTCAGGGTGGCGGTCGGATGCTCGGAGCGCGGGGCCACGACGCCCATCCTAGGGATCGCCGGCGAAAGATTAGGGGCAGATTCGGGTCGCCTCCGATGCGAATACAAGGGGTCGGGCGGCACTCTCGGAGTCGTGACGAACCGACTCCAAGGAGGACTCATGCGATTCCACCGTTTCAGCAGCGCAGGCACGCTCGCCGTCGTCTGCCTAGCGACCGCGATGTTGATGCTCGACATCGCCGTGGTCAACACCGCCCTGCCGAAGATCGCGGCCGATCTGCGCTCGAATCTGACCGGCATCCAGTGGATCGTCGACGCCTACACCCTCGCGCTGGCGGCGGTGGTACTGACGGCCGGCTCGATCGCCGACCGGGGCGGCCGCCGGCTGATCTTCACCTCGGGAATAGGGCTCTTCACCGCGACCTCGCTCGCCTGCGCGCTCGCGTCCGACATCGCCGTGCTCGACGCGGCCAGGGCGCTGCAAGGGATCGGGGCGTCGATGATGTTCGCGAGCTCGCTCGCGATCCTCGTCGACGCGTTCCCGACCGATCCCGGGCGGGCGAAGGCGTTCGCTGCCTACGGCGCAACGATCGGCGCCTCGTTCGCTGTCGGACCGCTCGTCGGAGGCGCGCTCACGAGCGGGATCAGCTGGCGGGCCGTCTTCTACATCAACCTCCCGCTCGGCATCGCTGCTCTCGCCGCGAGCTACAGATGGCTGCGCGAGTCACGAGACTCCTCGCCCCGGGCGATCGACCGGATCGGCCAGGCGACCCTCACCGGCGGCCTGTTCCTGCTCGTCCTGGCTCTGTTGCGCGGCAATCAAGAAGGTTGGGGAAGCACGCGCATCGTCGCCGAGCTCGTCGGCGCCGCCGTCTGCCTCGCGCTGTTCGTGGTCACCGAGAACCGGGTCGAGCAGCCGATGCTGCCACTGCATCTGTTCCGCCGCCCCGATTTCAGCGGCGCCCAGATCGCAGCTTTCGCAATCTCTGCCTCCTTCTTCGCGCTGTTCCTCTACACCACTCTCTACCTACAGGAGGTGCTGCAGCTCTCGCCGATCGAGGCCGGACTCGTATACCTGCCGGGAACGTTCCTTCTGTTCGCTGTCGCGGTCGCGACCGCGCAACTGCCGCGCCGCATCCGCCCCGGCCTCCTGGTCGTCGTCGGGCTCGCGCTGGTCGCTGGGGGGCTCGCCCTGATGACCCTCGCCGGCGCGCATTCCTCCTGGACGGCGCTCCTGCCGGGCGAGCTCGTCGTCTGTGTCGGCACCGGGCTCCTGAACCCCGCGCTGGCCGCGGTCGCGATGGGCTCGGTCTCCGAGCGGCAGAGCGGGCTCGCGGCCGGCGTCAACGACGCCTTCCGTCAGGGAGGGATCGCCGTCGGGGTCGCCGCCTTTGGCGCCCTCGTCCCCTCCGCGGCGGCGCTCGGCCACGGATCGCCGGAGGCATACGTCACCGGCATGCACACCGCCCTGCTCGTTGGCACCGCGCTCGCCGCAGCCGGAGCACTCGCCTCGGCAGTGCTGCTTACGGGCCTGCGCAGCGAGGCGCCGACCGGCGACCTGGCCCCGAACCCCGCCTGACCACCACCACCCACGAGAACAGGAGGCCGCACATGATCACCACCGCACCCACACGAACGGTCGAGCGCTCGGTCGCCGCGCTCGCCGGCAAAGTCGTCTTCCCCGAACACCCGAACTGGGACGAGGCACGGCTCGCCTGGAACCTCGCTGTCGACCAGCGGCCGGCCGGCGTCGTCTTCCCCGAATCGGCAGAGGACGTGATCGCCGCCGTCGAACTCGCCCGGGCCTTCGAGATCCGCGTCACCGCCCAGGGCACCGGTCACAACGCTGGCCCGCTCGGGTCACTCAAGGACACAATCCTGGTCAAAACCGAGCGCATGCGGGGCGTCCACATCGACCCAATCGGACGGCTCGCCCGGGTCGAGGCTGGCACCCTATGGCTCGAGGTCGTTGAAGCGGCGGCGCAGCATGGGCTCGCGGCGCTCGCGGGCTCCTCGCCCGACGTCGGCGTGGTCGGCTACACGCTCGGCGGCGGCCTCAGTTGGTGCGGCCGCAAGTACGGACTGGCTGCCAACGCGGTGCGAGCGATCGAGCTCGTCACCGCGGACGGCCGGCTGGTTCGCTGCGACCACGATCACGAGCCCGACCTGTTCTGGGCGCTGCGCGGCGGCGGCGGCAGCTTCGGCGTCGTGACCGCGATCGAACTCCAGCTGTTCCCGATCGACCGCGCGTACGCAGGTGTCCTCTTCTACACGATCGAGCGCGGCGGCGAGGTTCTGCACGCCTGGCGTGAGCTCACGCACAGCGCTCTTCTGCCTGACGAGCTGACCACGGTCGGGCGGTTCTTGCGACTGCCGCCGATCCCAGAGATCCCCGAGCCGGTCCGCGGCAAGTCGTTCGCGATCATCGAGGCCTATCACATCGGCGACCCGGCCCAGGCCGACGAGCTGCTCACCCCCCTGCGCGCGCTCGGACCGGTCAACGACACGATCCAGACCGTCCCGATGCCGGCACTCAGCCACCTGCACATGGACCCCGAACACCCCGTGCCCGGAGCTGGCGACGGGCTGACGCTCGCCGAACTGCCCGCGCAGGCGCTAGACGCGTTCGTCGAAGCCGCAGGCGAGACCGCCCAGTTCCCGCTCCTGACGGTCGAGCTCAGGCACCTGGGGGGCGCGCTGGGCCGCCCACACCCCGCGCACGGAGCGCTCTCCTCAATCGACGCTGAGTACTCGATGTTCGCCGCGGGGATGGTGCCGGTCCCCGAGCTCGAAGCACCGGTGCGCGCACAGGTGCAAGCCGTGAAGGCGGCGCTCGGACCGTGGGCCGCACCCCAGATGTACCTCAACTTCGCTGAAACGCAAGGCGACCCCGCGAGGTTCTGGACCGAGCAGGCCTACCACCGCCTGCGACGCATCAAGGCGGCCGTCGACCCCGACAACCTCGTTTGCTCAAACCACCCGATTCCCGCGGCCCGCTGACAACCGGCCGCCTCGGGAGCGCGCGCGTCCCGTAACTCCCGGGTGCACGGCTTGGAGGTACGCCGCGCTCAGAGCGCGCAACGAGCCCGCCCGATCCACCAACCACTCAAACGAAGGAGCAGTCCAATGAAACTCACATCGCCCCACAGCTGGTCGCCATCGATGGTGCTCGCCCCCTGGCTCTGGTCATCGCATCTTCCGGCACAGCCATCGCCGCCGCCAGCCCCTCCAACGTCACCCAGTCGATCGCCACGCCCAACACCATGAACGTCGTGCAGACCGACGTCGCTCACGCCGCGACGACTGGGATCGCAAAGCCTCGCCGGCGGGACGGGTCGCCGCTGCCGCATCTCGGGCGTTAGACACGGCCCGCCTCCGCTCACCCGATCGGGCCGGGAGGTTCGACCCTGACGCGCATCGTGCGGCGCGAGCTGGAGAGCCGTCATCCGGGCGCGCTTAAGCCGCCCCCGCCGGCAGCAGGACCAGAAAGCTCTCCGCTGCGGTTAGCAAAAGGCGCAGACTGCGCGCGCTCCGGCTGGTCGTTTCCCTCGGCAACGGACGCGGCGTCGCCAAGAGCGGTGGCGGGCTGGCGCCGCGAACGAGGTCCGGGCCCGCCCGGCGCTGCGGACCGGTGTGCGCACCTAGGTACGCACGCCCCGTGAGCTGCATCCGCGCTGCACGAGAAAGCGAGCGAGGGGTCGATCATGAGCTCGCTGCTGCTCCCACGAACGACCAGGTCGCATCGAGCTTCATGGCCCCGGCGATCTGAGTTCCGCTTCGGCCCGGCGGACAGCCGAGCGGCAGCGCCGCGACCAGACCCGTGTCGGCGACGATGCAACAGTGTCAGGAGCCTCGGCAGGTCTTGTTACTGGTCCGACGTAGACCGTCTTGATCGCGCACTTGGCGTTTCTTAGTCGGCGGGTTCGCCCATCAGGCCGAGCTGGGTCAGTAGCCCAAGCTGGTCGTAGTAGGTGTGATAGGAGACGATCTTCGCCTCGTGCACGCGTGAGAAGTCGGCAAAGCGCAGATCGACTTTCGCGCCGGTGGGGTCCAAATCGCCGTCGGGACTGGCGAGCGGGCCGGTGTGAGTACCCACGAACCGACCCTCGACGATGACCGCGTCGCCAGCCTCTACCAGATTCTCGATGATCGCGTGGGCGTCGGGCATCGCTCGCTTGAAAACTTCCAGATACTCGCGAAACGGCTCATGCCCGTAGACAGTGCCCATCCCCGGATCAACGGTCTCAAGCTCGGTGGAGCACGCCGAGAGCGCCGCGTCGATGTTGTTGCTGTTGAAGTTCTCATAGAACCCAGCAACGAGATCTCGCCGGCCGTCATCGGTCATCCCAGGCCTCCTCTGCTCGACGATCAGAACCGTCGCGACCTTACACCGCGCCAGACGACGCTCGCAAGGACCCATCGGCACCCTGCGTGCGAATCGATCGTTGATGCACCGATCCCCGGCGCCGCCAAGCTCCTGCCGCCAGCCACACCTGGACGGCCATCATAGACCGAGCGGCCGCAACGCTCCCCCCGCGGGATCACCCCATCAACCATCATGTCGCCGACCCGGAACCACCCCGGATCGCGGACCGAGATAAGGCCGGGCGCCCGCACGCACCACAACCCTCCTCGCCCCGACCAAGCCCACGCACCACCCAACCACCAAGCAGTCCAACCATCGAACCCAGAACCGCGCTTGACACGCGACGCGTGCACAGATAAGGAGCCTTCGCCCGCGAGCCCCTGGGGCGTTGGCGGATTACGCCTTAAGCAGTGCCGCCGCGAGCGCTGCTGCATCGCGCGGATGGGGGCAGTCAGATCGAGACTGCCCCAACGGCGACAAAGCGGCAGTCACGAGCGAACGAACGTCCGGGCGGGCTGAGCTCGGCACCTCGACCGAGGTCGGCTCCGATCATCTCGTCATCAATCCATGTGCTCGGCGAGGTACTCCGCGTCGCTGCCGACGCCGCAGAGTAGACCGGACTTGATGGTGTGCATCCAGTGCGGGCCGAGGAAGTACAGTCCCGGCTCCGGGCTGACCCCGCGATGCTGCACCGGCCGGCCCTGGGTATCTAATACCAGGGCGCTCAGCCAGTCGTAGTCGTATCCGGTCGCCCAGACGATCGCCGCGACGTTCTCGCTTCGCAGGTCCAGAGACTCGAGCTCGGGGGCCCTGGCCGGGGCGCCTTTGGCTCCGCGGACTCCTCCGCGGCGAGCTCCACGTCGGGGTTCGCGGCGGCGAACTCGCGTGCAGCGGCCAGGAACCCGTCGGTCGCCGCGTCTGCCTCGTCGAGAGTCTCGTTCGCGTTGCTCGCGACGACCAACCTGCCATCGGACACACCGGGGACCCCCCGAGCATCCGGCGCCGCCGGCGGCCATCTGACGCACGTCGATGTTGTAGCCGCCGCTCACGCCGGTGACGACGATCCCCGAGGCCACCGGCGACCCGGAAAGCTGTCGATCGTCTGCGCGAAGCGGCCGATCTGCTCCAGCCACGAATAAACGTTCTTGCCGCGGAACGCCGCGGGACTCGCCGGTGCCTGAAGACTGACAGGAAAACCGTGCGCGTAGCACGCGGTAGTTAGACAATATGGATTGACCGTCCGTCCGGCCCGCGGTGTAGAAAGGGCCGGTTCCCCCATGCTGTTCGTGGGGTGAAATTCATGCCGCGCGGCTCCACCCG
>Ga0116217_10005484_pt1 | contig 11141 bp, 10 predicted proteins | sample Sb_taG_6_FD_89697 | JGI IMG/M metagenome (GOLD analysis project Ga0116217, IMG submission 89697) | Peat soil microbial communities from Weissenstadt, Germany - Sb_50d_4_PS metaG | ecosystem: Environmental > Terrestrial > Soil > Wetlands > Peat | place: Germany: Weissenstadt | collected 2010-09-21 | reverse complement strand
TGGTGGCGAGCGTGCCCTCGCGTCTGCCGGCAACAGTCCTGAGCCGCTGCCAGCGGCTGCAGATCAACGCGCCGTCCCGTACCGCGAGCATACGTTGGCTCGAGCGCCACAAGGGACCGGGTCCTTGGAATATCGTGCTGGAGGCGATCGGAGATGCCCCTTTGGAGGCCAGTGAGCTCGATCCGGCAGAGGTCGCACGGCTGGCGCAGGACACCTACCGCACGTTGCGCGAGCTGGCAGGCGCTCGCGAGGAGATCTCCGCTGTCGCTGAACGATGGGCGCGGGGCGAGAGCTTCGAGCTGCGGCTGACCTGTATTGAGACCTGGCTCACAGCGTGCATTGATCGAGCGGCCGGAGCGCCGCCCCAATCGCCAGAACTGCGCACTGGCGCGCACTTGCCAGAATCCAGTTCAGACATGAATATTGCAGCACTGCTCAGGCTGCTGCAGGGCGCCTACGAGTTGCGCAGCCTGCGGCTGACCTCCATCAACCGGTCTGTGGCGCTCGAGCAGTTGCTATGGCAGCTGCCGCGCGCCCTGCGGGCCGCCGTAGCGTCCTGAAATTCCGCAGCGCCACGGGCAGAGGACCGATCGGGGAGCATGGCCAAGGACCCAAATTCGAGATCCGGCATCAACAAACCGGGCCTCCTCACCTTGACGATCAAGGACAAGAGTGCCTTGTATCTGGCCTACATGCCGTATGTGCAGAACGGTGGCCTGTTCATTCCGACGAGCAGCAATTATCGACTCGGCGATGAAGTCTTCATGCTGCTGAATCTCATGGGCGAGGATGAGAAGCTGCCCGTTGCCGGGCGTGTCATCTGGGTCACCCCGAAGGGTGCGCAGGGCAAGCGTACCGCCGGCATCGGGGTACAGTTCTCCGAGCAGGACCGGGGTCAGACGCGCACCAAGATCGAGAATTACCTCGCCGGGGCTGTTTCCGGCGATAAAGCCACGCACACGATGTGACCTCGGGGCGGTTCTGACCGCTTCCTTCCTTTTTGCTCCCTTTCTCTTTTCCCTTATCTTCCCGTAAGATATTCGCATCCGATCGACCGCGTGCCGGCGCGTTGTGGCACCGATTCGGTCGCTCGGCGACAAATGGCGGCAAGGCCACACACACGCGAACTCCGGGGAAGACCATGCGACCGCGAGTCAGAATTACGGATGAGTTCATCGAGAAGTACCCACGGCCGAAGGTCGGCCAAATCATCGAGCGCGATGACTTGCTGCGTGAGTTCGGAGTGCGTTTTTGCCGAACGAGCACGGCGTTCATCGTCGAGCCCGGCCGCACCGGCGATGGCAAGCGACCAAGGTTGCCACTGGGCGGGGCGCGCAAATACCCGCAGATTCTCGCTAATGAAGCGCGCGAACTGGCGCGCGGCTATCTCGTCGAATACTTGGGCGTCACAGCCGCCGGGGCGGATGTGTCGTTGCGCCTCGCGATGCGGGCGTGGTACGAGCGGCAGCTTCAGCTGAAGGTCTGGCGGCCACGCTATGCCGAGAAGGTCAATCAGATCACCAGCCACTACATCGAGGGCCACGCCTCTCCGCGCCTGAAGCTCACCCCGGCAGCGGTTGCGGCGATTGATCACTTAGGTCGGCTGCCGGTCGCCGCCGTCAAGCGAGCCGATGTGATGCGCTTGATCCACGCGGTCAAGCCCGGCACCGGCTCGGAGATCATGGCGATCGGCTCAAGCTACTACGGCACGGCGCTGGAGGAGGGCGTCGATTGCCAGAATCCTTTTAGAAATAGATTGAAGGTGACCGGTGGCCGGCGCGTGCGCCATCGACGGCTGAGCGACGCGGAGTTTTTGAAGCTCTACCGGGCGATCGAGCGCGACGGCGATCCGGCGTGTGCATGCTTCCTCCTGTTGGCGCTCACCGGCTGCCGCAGGCGCGAAATCACGCAGCTGCGCTGGAGCGAAGTGGATTTGGATCAAGCCACGATCACGCTGCCCGCGTCGAGGCGCAAGAACGGCCGCAGGGATCCCCAGAACTTTGTCGTTTACCTGCACGCAGCCGCCGTCGCGCTGTTGCGCAAACAAGCGCAACTCGAAAACTCGCAGTTTGTGTTTTGGAGCAGGAACGGCAAGGCGTTCGAGTTCCACTACTCGCTGCGCCAACGGCTCGCCTGGGCCGGAGTGGACGATTGGCGGCTGCATGATCTGAGGCGCTACATGCGCTCGGGTTTAGCCAAGCTCGGCGTGTCGCAGATGGTGGCCGAGATGTGCCTGGGCCATCTGACCGCGCGCAGCGGATCGCTGCGAATTTATGACGGCCACGACTACAGCGCCGAAATGGCCCAAGCATGGCAGCGGTGGGGCGATCACGTCACGGCCCTCACTGGGCTGCAACCATGAAGGCTCGCCGCACTGCTGCGCCCGTAATGAAGCCTAAGCTGCCGGCCGTCATCATCGCGCCGGGCGTCGTGAGGGGGAAGATCAAGGACCTGCCCGCGCAGCAAGTCTTCGCAGGCCGGTCGAAGCCGCGAGGATATAACCACTGACAACCCTGACAGGCAGTCGGCCGAGCCGCTGGGATGCAGCAGCGTTTCGCCCGCCGCGCGTGCAGCCGCAGCGCCTATGGCCGATGGGAGCGCGTCAGGGATTGCGACGCAGGGCGCCTTCGGCGCTGTCGAGACCGCCGCTGAGCACATAGGCATCGAAACCGCGCTCGACCAGAATGAACGCAGCAGCGGAGCTGCGCCGCCCGGTGTCGCAATACACCACGTACGGCCGTGAGCGGTCGAGCGTGGAGATCTTCAAACGTATGAAGTAGAGCGGCACGTTCAGTGCGCCCTCGATCGCGAGGTTCTGGTATTCGGACGGCAGCCGCACGTCGAGCCAGCAGCCGCCGCGTGCGATGAGCTCGCGCGCCTGTGCGAAGTTGACCCATTGCACCAGCGGCTCGTTCATGAGCTCGCGGAAGTCCTTCTTGTTGAGGCGCATGAGTACACCGTCGGTGAGCATTGTCACCGTGGCGTTGCGCTTGGCCTCGGAGATCAGCGCCTCCTCGCCGAAGGTGTCGCCGATGCCGAGTTCCGCGAGCTTCAGGCCGCTGCGATTGAGCGGGGTCTCGCGCGTGACCAGGCACTTGCCGCTCACGATGGCGTAGAAGAAGTCCCCCTCGGCCCCCTGCTGGATGATGATCTCGCCGGCGCGGCAGTTCATGCGCTGCATGCGCAGGAAAATTGCCTGGATATTGGCCGGTGGAATGCGGTGAAAGGCGCGCGTCTGCAGCAGCGTGGTCATCCAATCGTCGCTGCCACCGCCGGTCAGCTGCGCCTGCAGCTCGGCGACCTCGTAGGTGCCGGTCTGATCCCAGGTAATCATCATGTCCAGCAGTTCGCTGTCGACCGTAAGGAATTCGATCGGATCGACGGCGCGCGCGGTGTGCTTACGCGGTACTTTGGGCGACAGTGCATTGCGCGCTTCGGGACTGCCGCCGCGGATCATGGCCACCGTGCGCTCGCCCTCGCGCAACTCGATCAGGCCCGATATGAGCCAGTAGGTGGTCTTGTCGCGATCGCCTTCCTTGAAGAGCAGACGGCTCGCGGGCAGCTGGGAGATGCCAACTTTGCGCGACAGAGCGAGCAGATTGTCCTTCTTCATGCCATCCAGTGGCGAGAATTTTCGAAGCAACGCCACATCGACAGCCCTATCCTCGCTCATGCTCTACAGGCCCCGCATCCTCGCATCGTTGGACAGGCGGTCGATGCTAACACAGCCTCAAAAATGGCCCGCTGCGCCACTTCACGCATTGGTTCTAACTGCTTCGCAGCCGCGACCAGCCGGGGTCGGCACGGAAGCGCGTCCCATAGCGCTGCTCGAGCTGGCGCAGACGCTCCAGGCAGGCATCCACGCCCCGGGAGCGCGCGTATTCGATCGGGCCACCGCGAAACGGCGCGAAGCCGGTGCCGAAAATGACCCCAGCATCGATCAGATCCGTATCTTCGACGATGCGCTCGCGCGCGCACGCAACGCACTCATTCACCAGCACGAGGATCAGCCGATCGGTCAGGTCTGGCGGCGGCGCGACCTTGGCCTCGCGTACAACCTTCCCATCGTGCCAGCGGTAGAGGCCTTGTCCGCTCTTGCGCCCAAGCTGCTTGGACTGCACGAGCTGACGCAGCTTGTCGGCAAACGGCGGCGACTCGCGGTGCAGCTCGCGCGTGACGATCTCCCCGACGTGCAGAACGACGTCGAGACCGACCACATCCGACAGCTCGATCGGGCCCATGGGCATGCCGAAATCGACCGCCGCACGGTCAATGGCGCCCAATGCAATGCCCTCGCCGGCGGCGTGCATAGCCTCATGCAGATAGGGGAACAGCACGCGGTTGACCAGGAAGCCCGGGCTGCTCAGACACGGCAACGGCAGCTTGTCGATCCGACGCGCAAAAGCCATGGCCGCGGTGATCGCCTCGGGACGAGTCCGCGCAGAGTGCACGACTTCGAGCAGCGGCATCTGCGCTACCGGATTAAAGAAATGCAGACCCACGAAGCGGCCGGGATCGTTCAAGCCCGCGCTGAGCGTTTCCAATGTCAGACTCGAGGTGTTGCTTGCCAACAGTGCGTCGCTGCGCAGACGCGGCTCGGCTGCCGCATACAGCGCGCGCTTCGCCTCCAGATCCTCAAAGATGGCTTCGATCACGACCTCGGCCTGGCCGACGCCGGCGCCAGCCACATCGGCCATCAGGCGCTCGCTCGCCTGCGCGCGCTCCGCGGGCGTTGGCAGGCGCTTCTCGAACAGCGCGCGCGCACGCCGCAGCGCCGGCTCGATGAAGGACAGTTCACGATCCTGCAGCGTGACCTGCAAGCCGCGCAACGCGCACCACGCGGCAATGTCTCCGCCCATGACCCCGGCGCCGATGACGTGCACGCGCTCGACTGCGGCCTTGGCCTTGCCGGCGAGGCCCTTGAGCCGGTCCTGCAGCAGGAAAACGCGAATCAGGTTGCGGGTGGTATCGCTGTAGAACAGCGTCGCGATCGATTGCGCCTCGGCCGCATAGGCGGCCTCGCCGCGTGCCCCGAATTGCGACCAAAGATCGATGATCGCGTAAGGTGCCGGGTAATGCTCGCGACTGGCCTGGGCCGCAACCTGGCGCAGCAGCGTCGGACGCAGTAACCGCCGCACGCCCGGCCAGCTAAGGGCGCGTTCGGTCAGGCTCGGACGGTGAGGCGCCGGGGCGGCGAAAATGATCTGGCGAGCGGCGTCCGCCAGGTCGGCGCTGCGCTCGACCAGCCGATCGATCAGGCCGATCTTCTGCGCCCGATCTGCGCGCACGCTGCGGCCCGTGAGCATGAGACCCATCGCGGCGCGCACTCCGAGCAGCCGGATGCTGCGCACCGTGCCGCCGAAACCCGGATGAATACCCAACTGCACCTCCGGCAAGCCGAGATTGAGCTTGGAGTCTCCGACCGCCACGCGATAGCGGCAGGCGAGCGCCAGCTCGAGGCCGCCGCCGAGCGCAAAGCCGTGAATCGCCGCGACGGTCGGGTAGGGCAGTGCCTCGAGCTGCGAGCAGATGCGCTGCCCTTGGCGGATGTGCTCCAGGGCCGCGGCCTGCGACGAAAAAGTGGTGAACTCACGAATGTCCGCGCCGGCGATGAAGCCGGAGGTCTTGGCCGAGCGAATCACCAGCCCACGCAGCGTGCGCGTCGCAAGGGCCTGCAGCTGGCTGCCGAGCTCGAAAAGAGCCTCGTGCGAGAGCGTGTTGGCCGAGCTGCCCGGCTTGTCAAAGCTGAGCCAGCCGATCTGGTCAGCGTCGATCTCGAGGGTCCAGCAGGCCGCACCGCTGTTGTTCGGTTCGCTCATGAGATCAATTCTCTCGGATTCGAATTTATCTGAAAATCGCACACCAGCGGGCGATGGTCGGAGTAGCGCACTGCCGGAATACGGAAGGCGGTAACCTCGATGCCGGCGCTGACCAGAATGAAGTCGAGCTCGATGCGAGGATGGCGTGACGGAAAGGAATGCAGTCCCTCGACATTCGCGCTGCGCAGCCCCGAGGCGCGCATGAACAGGTAGATTTCGTGCGTCCCCCAGAAAGTATTGAAATCTCCAGCGATGATCACCGGTTTGGTGGCCCGCACCACCAGATCGTGCAGCGTGCGCAGCTGGTATTGGCGGTGGCGAAATTTGAGCGACAGGTGCACGAGAAAAATACAGACCTCATCGAGCTCGAGCTCGATGATCAGCCGCTTGATGCCGGTATCAAAATAATGGAACCGCTCTCCGGTCACGCGCGGGGCGGCCAGCAGGGCATTGGCCTGCTTGCGTACGATCGGCACCAGCTGGTTGATGGAGCCCGTTCCGTACTTGCATTGATGCGCGGTATAATGCCCAAGCGCATTGGCGATGTAGGTCGCCTGGTTGAGCATACCGGTACGAACCGACCCGGTGTCGACTTCGATGAGTCCCACCAGGTCCGGGTCCTCGGAGCGGATAAAGTTGGTAATCTGCTCGAGTACGCGCCGGCTGCTGCGCAAGTAGCCCGCTCCCGGCACAGGCAGGTGGAACGCGGGTCCCGTGCCTGTGGCGTAGCGAATATTGTAAACGAGCAGTCTCACGGACCCAGCAGCGCTCACTATCAATTCTGAGGGACGTCACAGTACACTGGGAGTATGTCTCAACGCGATCCCATCCGCGTCTTCGTTACGCACTCGTTCGAGCAGAGCGATGACTACTTCCGAGTCTTCGAATACCTCGAGAGCGCCCGCAATTTCTATTACCGCAATTGCGGCAATCTGACGCTCGGGTCCGAGGCGCGCTCGCAGGACGCACTGCGCGAGGAACTGCGGCGGCAGATTAGCGCCGCCGAGGTGATCATCGCGCTCACGAGTCTGTATCCACAGCAGCAGGATCTGCTGGTCTTTGAGCTCAATTATTCCAAAGCCAGCGACAAGCCGGTGATCCTGCTGCCGCTTTTTGGTCGCGACCAGCCCCAGCTCAAGACTCTGCAAGGCCTCATCGACGAGACGGTGCCGTGGGATGAAAGGGCGCTCGTGGACGCTGTGAAGCGCCAGGCACGCCATGAGGAAACGACGCGCTGGGATACCATCGAGTTCAAGTTGGACTGACCTCCGGTCAGGCCACTAGGGGTTGGCGCTCGCCTCGGCTGTCAGAAACTTGAGCAGCGGGGCCGCGCTGCGAGCGCCGCGAACGCTGTGGATCTGGTGTTTCATGCCGGCGAACATGCCGTACAGCCGCACCACCAGTTCGGCATACCGCCTGGCCTCCTCGTTGGAAAGCTTGCGCACCGAAGCTTTGACCACATCGTCCCCGGGCAACGCCGGGGCACGATGCAACGCTTGAATCATCTCGGCGAACTCCACGCCGAGCGCTCCGGGCAGATCCGATTGCTGCACATCCTCAAGATGCGAGCAGTACGCGTCGAGCAATCGGTCCTTAATTGTTCCCGGTCCGGTCATCGACAGTGCTGCCGCTTCGAGTCTGGTGCTCAAGTCCCTCATGTCATGCTCCTGGCGGCATCGGTTTTAGTTTGCGCTCACGATTTCTTGTACCTCGAAGCCCGCGCCCCCGACTTTAAATTGGCAGGCAAAAATCCTGTCTCATCAATCGCCTACGGCCGTAATATAGCGCGATGCTTACGAAACTCAATGGTGATCAGTCAAGGATTTGAGCTCAATGCGCTGCTTTTGGGCCCCCTTCAGCGCTGCAGAGCTCATTCAGGTACCGGTTGACTTCGTTATGTTGTTTTTATGTTTCATTTATAACCATATGAATATAAATGATATTTATGAGCCACTTATATGTTTGAGCGAAGCTCGAACCAGTGACCCGATGCCCTTTGCGCAGGGCGCAGGTCGGCGAGCTTGGCCGGGTGCGGCGCTCGCCCGCAGCCCCTCAGAAGCAGCGAGCGCAGACAATGTTAGCTGTCACTATTTCAATAGCCCGCTAACATAATCCTGCGTACCGTTGCGGGCGCAGACCCGGGAAGCGGTGATGGTCCGAAAGAAAACCGGCAGGGTGACAAGCGCGCGCACGCGCGGTCTGCGTACGCTGCAGCATCAGAGGCTCTCACCCAAGATCCGCCAGGCGATCGACACCGAGGTGTGGCTGCGAGGTTTATTGCTGGCGCACGATCAGCGGCCCGAGCTCGACCTGCGGTGGGCGACCAAGGACTGCGTGCACGACGAGGCCCTGGGTTGGTTCCTGCAGCTGCATGCGCAGCAGTCGCTGCAGGACTATCCGGCGCGGCGCGCAGGCGATGAGGATGTGACCTTTTGGATCGATTCAAAAATCATGGAGCGCGCGCGGCGCATGGCGGCGCGCGACGGCGTCAAGCTTGCGCGTCTGATCGATGCGGCGCTGAGCGCCTACGTACGGCAGCATATCCCCGAGGAATTGATCAACTTCCGTCATCGCGTGCACAGCGAAGCATTGAAGCTTTACGCTGTCCTGCACGGCGCGGCGCCGGCGATCCCCAGGATGCGCAAGAGCGGCGCCTGAAGCCGCCGCGGCCCGCTCGCGCAAGCATGAGCGCCCCGTGGCGCACCCAGGGCGCGCGCGCGGGTGTCACCCGGCCAGCGAGCACAGCTTGGCGCCAATGCTCGCAGAGCTGCCCGTCGGCGCGAGGCTAGCGGCGCTTTACAGCCAGCGAGAGTCCCAGCGTGTGCGCCTTGTAGCGGACCGCCGCCTCGCTTCGACCCAGTTCCCGCGCGATACGCGCTGCCGGCGCGCGGCCCGAGAGGCGCCGCAGCTGCTTTTCATGAGCGGCCGTCCATAGAATTCGCTGTCGCCTCTTATATCGCTTGGCCATGCAGTAGTCGTCCTTGGTAAATATAAAGCCGATAGTGTAGCTGAAGTTGTTCCGCCGCAATCTGCTGGACGCCAGCCCATGCACAGCGCAGCATGCTTTGAGGTTGCGGACGCCCCCCTTGCTCGAATTCCGCTGCTACGATCAAATTATGCCACGACGAGCAATTGCGCGTTGGGTCGGGACGTTGAATCGCGAGGCGCCGCGGTTATGTTGAGAGGCGCAAGCGGATCGAGCTCGAGCAACCCTGAACAATCAAGCAAGGCCGCGACCGCCGCATTGACCGCGATCGGCATCGTCTACGGGGACCTTGGCACCAGTCCGCTCTACACGCTGCAGACCGTAGTTCAGGCCGTCGGCGGACACTTTGACGCGCAAACGGCGCTCGGTGTGCTGTCGCTGATCATCTGGACGCTGATCATCACGATCTCCATCAAATACTGCCTGTTTGTGATGCGTGCCGACAATCACGGCGAGGGTGGTATTCTGGCCTTGATGTCGCTGGTCGGTGCCAACAGCTTCTAGCGCGGTACGCGGCTATTCGCCGTGATGGGTTTGCTCGGTGCGGCGTTGATCTACGGCGATGGCGTCATCACGCCCGCGATTTCCGTATTGAGCGCCCTCGAAGGGGTCAATGTCGTGACGAGCAGCTTGAAGGCGTTCGTCATGCCCGCAGCGGTGACGATTCTATTGGCGTTGTTTGCAGTGCAGCGCCTCGGCACCGAAAAGATTGGTCGAGCCTTCGGTCCGATCATGCTGCTGTGGTTCATCGTCATTGCCGCACTCGGACTCGCCGGCATCGGGCGTGCGCCGCAGGTTCTGCTGGCAATCGATCCGCGCCATGCTCTGAGCTTGATGCACGACAGTCGCGGCGGGGCATTGCTGGTGTTGGGCGGGGTGTTTCTGTGCATTACCGGGGGCGAGGCGATGTATGCGGATATGGGTCACATCGGACGGGGCCCGATCCGCTGGTCCTGGTACCTGATCGTGCTGCCGGCGCTGCTGCTGAGCTACGCCGGACAAACCGCGCTGCTGATGCAGCGTGGTACGGTCGATGGCAATCCGTTTTTCCTGCTCTCGCCCACCTGGGCCGTCTATCCGCTGGTCGTGCTTGCGACCGTCGCCACGATCATCGCCAGCCAGGCGATCATCACGGGGTCATTTTCCATGACGCGCCAGGCGATGCAGCTGCTTTGGCTGCCGGGCGTGAATATCCGCCAGACCTCCGATCAGCTGTATGGCCAGATTTATGTGCCGGTAGTCAACTGGCTCATGATGCTCGGAACGGTGTCGATCACCATGGCCTTTCAAAGCTCGGATCGCCTGGCAGGGGCCTACGGCACCGCGGTGTCCACCACGATGCTGCTCACGACTTGCCTGCTGTGGGTAGCCATGCACCGGGTATGGCGCTGGCCGCTGCTGCCCTCGATAGCCGCCGGCAGCGTGTTTCTGCTGGTCGATGCGAGTTTCTTCTGCGCCAATCTGCTCAAGATCGCCGACGGCGGCTGGCTGCCGCTGACCCTCGGAGCGCTGATTTTCATCGTCATGATTACGTGGCGGTCCGGTATTGAGGCGTTGAGCGCCTGTCTGGCCCGAACGTCCGAGGATTCGTCCAAACTGCTGGCGGACCTGAAGGCCGGACGCGTTGCGCGCGTACCGGGAACGGCCGTGTTTCTGACGCGGTCGGGGCAGAATTGTCCGCGCATTCTGGTCGAGCATGTCAAATGCATGGGCGCATTGCAGCGCAGTGTGATCGCGCTGCGAGTGGTGTTCAAGGAGACACCGCGGGTCGCCGAAGATCAACGCTGGATCATCGAGCCGGTTGCCGCCGGTATCTGGCATGCGGTGGTCTGCTTTGGATTTGTCGAGATTCCGGATCTGGGCCTGGCACTCAAGGCGATCAAGGATCTCGATCCCTCGATCGATCTGGAGCACGCGATCTACTTCGGTACGCGCGATCTGGTGATCAGGAAGCCGGGCAGCACGCTGCTGGGTCGGGCTCGCCTGGTGCTGTTCGCCTTCCTGTATCGTAATGCAGTCAAGGTGGTCGATCGCTTCCACCTGCCCGCGAGCAATGTCGTGGAAATTGCCCGACTCATAGCGATCTGAGACGATGGCCGCCTCCAGCGCAGCAGGCTGTGCCGCAGCAGGTCGCAACGTGGTCTCATCCATGCAGATCGTATCGTTTGGGCGCGATGTCGAGCCGCAGCATTCCCGACCCGATGGCGCGCGAATTATCAGCGGCGAGCCGCGGCTGACGGTCTGGAATCATTTCAGCGATGCCAGTCAGCAGTTTTTCGCCGGCGTATGGGCGGCCACACGCGGGATCTGGCGCATCAACTACTCGGAATGCGAGT
>Ga0116217_10005482_pt1 | contig 11144 bp, 7 predicted proteins | sample Sb_taG_6_FD_89697 | JGI IMG/M metagenome (GOLD analysis project Ga0116217, IMG submission 89697) | Peat soil microbial communities from Weissenstadt, Germany - Sb_50d_4_PS metaG | ecosystem: Environmental > Terrestrial > Soil > Wetlands > Peat | place: Germany: Weissenstadt | collected 2010-09-21 | reverse complement strand
TCTTCCTTGGTCCCTGACCCGGCCGCGAGCGAACTGCGCGACGGGTCGTCGGCGATAAAAAATGTCACCTGCCCTTCCTGATCGCTGGCGGCCGCCTGGATCAGGTCAACATTCTTCAATCCGTTCAGCGTGACATTGTGCTGCAGTACGCCGAAAGCCCGGCTCGAGGCCTCGACCGCGAGGACCCGGCCTGCCGGGCCCACCAGGCCGGCCAGGGCGACCGTATAAATGCCGAAGTTAGCGCCAATGTCTATTACGCTGTCGCCGGGGTGGACGAACTTCGACAAGACCGGCAGTTCGGTGTCGAAGTGCTCACGGAAGGTGTAAATGAGCTTCGCCGCGCCGCGGCGGTCCGCGGGGCAGTAGAAGCGCAATCCGAACTGCTCGAGGGGCACCACGGCGGGCCGATTCAGCAGCGACCGGAACTGCCACGCGGTGAAACGCAAGAACGTCATTCTGTCGGCCGCGGGATGACGGCGGACGAACCGGGCCTCTTCGATCGCTTGGTGAAATAGAGACATGCTTACCCCGCAATATAGGTGACTGCTTCGTGATTCGGAAAGATGGGCTGCCAGCGGGCCGGAAGTCCGCCTCGGGCAGATTTCCCCCGGCCGCCGCACGGCATTTCAGGTGGCAGGCATTAGCAGCTCCGGTAAAGGGTCAGCGCCTTGACCAGCGAGCCCCAGGCGTAGGTGATCTGGTAGGGCCAGGACGACAAGCTCAGTGCGGCGGTGGCCACGTAGACCGGGCCGGGGAAGCACCGCCCGGTGAGCAGGCGGGCCCGGGTGTCCTGAGCCCGGGTGGCGACCAGGACCAGGGACCGCCAATGGTATCGCGCGGCCAGCCGGCCGACGAACTCCGCTTCGCCGCGGGTGGTGGCCGGATCCGGGTCGAAGCAGATGACGGTGGCGTCCGACGTCTTCGGCGGGCACGGGCCGCCGTAACCCTGGTTGCCCCGTGAGACCACCAGCACCGGCGCTCGGCCCTGCCGGGCCAGCTGCAACGCCAGGCCGAGGCGGTTACCCGGGCCCGCGAGCATCACGATGGCGTCGGCCCGGGCCGGGACTCCCTCGGCCGGCCAGATGAACAGCCTCGCCGTCACCAGGCAGAACGCCGCGACCACCGCGGCCAGGACGATGAGCGTCCGGCGGCCGGGGCGGAGCCCCGAGGACCGGCGGCGGAGCCCCGGGGACTGGCGCCGTCCAGCTGCACGGGTCACGACGATGGCGACGCCCGCTACAGTGACACAGACGACTCGGCCGACTCCGGCGCGAGCGCGCCCAGGCTCTCGTCGCTCTTGTCCGCCCGGAGCAGGACGACCGAGACCAGGCGGGTGCCGGCCAGCCGGACCATCTCGCCCACGGCGCGGATCCTCGTCGAGGTCGACTGCCCGGCGCTGACCACGGCCACCGCCTCGGCCGACCACGACCCGAGGTGATCCGATCCGGAGAGCGGGTCCAGCGTCACCAGGGTGAGCAGGAAATCTGCGGACGAGCAGGCCTTGGCGAGTTCGTCGCTGGCCTTGCCGAACTGGGGACGCCCCGGGGTGGGCCGCGGGCCGACCGGCGCCGGGTCGCCCCGGTCAGGCACGCTCACCACCAGCTCCGCGCCCCGGGCGCTGGCCCGGTGCACCCCCGGCCCCTTCACCCTGAGCTGATGCGCTGCGGGAGCGCCGGCGGACAGGTCGGCCAGCACGACCTGCTTGCCCCGGCTCGCCCAGGTCAGCGCCAGCGACACCACCGCCGGGGCCACCTCGGCTGCGTTGTCGACGGCCACTACGGCCAGCGCGGCGGAGCGCCCGGACGACGCCGGCTCGACCGCGTGGTCCAGGTGGGCCACCACCCGCCTGCCGTCCAGGGCCCGCAGGCCCCTGCGGCGGCCCACGCGCGGGAGCCAGTTGATCCCCACCTCGCCGGTGCTGAGCAGGATCGGCGCGCCGATGGCGTCCGCGATGTCGTCCCGGTTGCGCAGGCGGCTGGACACCAGCGCCTTGATGACGACGATGGCCGCGCCGATCGCCAGCCCGGCGATGCACGCCAGCACCAGGTAGAACAGCTTGCTGTTCTTGAACGTCCGCTTGACCGGGGCAGGCGAGTTGAGGGTCTGGCTGCCCTTCACCATCGCCACGACGGTGGCCGCGTCGGTGCCCTGGACGGTGCTCAGCTCACCCTGTGCGGAGATCAGCGCGTTCTGCGCCGTGGCCTGCTCCGTCTGGAGGGTGGTGAGCTCCGGCCCGGAGCCGCCCTGCGCCTGAAGCGCGGCGAGCTGCCTGCTGACCGATACGGCCTTCTTCTGGGCCTGGGTGAGCTGCTGCTGGGCGAGCGCCACCTGAAGCTGCTGCTGGCTTTCCAGGTAGGTGTCCCGGGCCTGCAGGAACGCGTCGGCCACCGCGCCCGCCCGCTGCACCGCGGAGCTGGACGACGGGCCGCTGACCTGGAAGACCAGCACCTCGTCCGAGGAGGCCGTCACCGTGTAGGCGGCCAGGAAGCTGCTGACGCTCTGGGACAGCCCGAGCTGCTTCAGTGCGGCCTGGGCCACTCCCTGGCTCTTCGCCAGGGCCATGTCGGTGGCCGACTGGTCGGCGGGGTTCAGGTTGGGGTTGTTGGCGATCAGCACCGACGTGGTGGCGCTCGCGGCCGGCGGGTACTTCGCGTAGGCCGCGTAGCCGAGGAACAGCCCGATCACCGCGACCCCGCAGCACACCCAGGCGCTGCGCTTGAGCGCGGCGTTGATGAACGCCAGGCTGACGAAGGCGGCACCGCGCTCGACGGTGGGCTGATTCTCATCGGTGCTGAACTCGTCGTCGGTCCAGCCGTCGTCGAGGCCGCCGCTCTTCAGCAGCGGCACGCCGTCCTTCTTCTGGACGGCCGAGAACGTCATCGTCTGGTCTGGATCATTCACCGTCGGATCTCCGTCGTCATCCCGTTCATGCGGGTGGGCATGCGGTGCCGGGCCGGCCGGGCCAGCCGGGGAACCTGACCGGTGGTCTGGTCGGCCGGGTCAGGGTTGGCCACGAAGATCCCGAGGATCTCACGGCCGTCGATGGCGGCGCTCACCGCGGTCCGGGCCAGTTCCTCGGCCGTGGCGGCACCCGCGGAGACCCCGAGCACAGTCGAGGTCGTGCGCATCGTGTCCGGCATCCGCGGGATCTGGCCGTCGACCACCGCGACCACCACGGTCAGCATAGCGTTCGGCAGCCGGTCGAAGTCGCCGGCGTCGCAGACCGCGAGGCGCAGGTGGCTCCGGCCATTCGGCGAGCTTGGCAGCGGCACCGCGCACGCTGTGCGCAGCGTGGCCGCGGCATTCTCGTCCTGCTGCGGGCCGATGACCAGGGCGGTGGATACCCCGAGCGAGGCCGCGAACGCGGCCAGCTGGGGACCGAGCGCGAGCGCCCCGGGATCGGAGGCCAGGGACAGGACGGTCAGCGATGAGCTGTCGCCGTAGCCGAGGAGCTCGTCCGGCATGCCTACCTGGCGCAGCGCCCGGCGCAGCCGCCAGGCGTGCACGGCCTCAGGCTCATACTCCTGCAGCAGCCGGGTCCAGCCTCCGGCGTCCGACGGGCGGGCGACCGGGAACGACGCCAGCACCGGAAGGCCGATGGAGTTGGCGATCTCGCCCCGCACCCGCAGCCGCCGGTCCCGGCGGCTGATGGCCACCGCCACGATGGCGCCGATCAGCAGGCCGGCCAGCCCGCCGAGGAAACCGGTCACGATCAGCGCCTCTATCGGGGAGGTCCCGGACGCGCTGGTGGCCGCCTGGAGCAGGCCCGCCGACTGGTTCCCGATCGGGCTGGTCGGGGCGTCGACGTACTTGATGTAGCTGCTGGCGAGGGCGTTAGCGGTGGCCTCGGCGTCGGCTGCGGTCTTGCCCTCCGCGCCGACCGTGATGATGCTGTTGGTCGCGCTGCCGACGTCGACCATGTGGCGCAGAGTGTCGAGGGACATGGCCGGCCGCACGTTGGGCAGGGCGTCGGCCAGGACCTGGTTGCTGGTCGCGATGACCTCGAGGGTGGACGTGAACGTACCGGTAGCGCCGTTGGCCGCGGCCGCCGCGGCGGCCGCGCTCTGGGTCGTCTGGGGGAAGACGACCAGGGCGGTCGCGGTCAGCATCGGGGGCTTGAGGACCGAGTAGGCGCAGCCGATGACGATGCCGATCAGCACCATGACGCCCACCAGGAGCCGGTGCCTCCGGACGAGCTGAACCGATCGACGCAGATCGAGTGCCTGCTGGCTCATCTGGCCTCCGCTTGAATCTCCTGCGCCGTCCCAGGCCGGACGCTAGGCGCACCCAATGATATGACCCGCCGGGAACTGCTCGTCTGGGCCGGATCGCCGGGCTCGACGAACTCCAGCCGGGTAACCAGCGGCGTGCCGGCCTCGCACCGGCCCTGCCCGACCACGGTGAACGCCGGGACCCGGCGGCCCAGGCCCGGCGAGTACCAGCCCAGGATGGGGTCGGTCTCGCCGCGGTGCAGGCTCCACTGCAGCCCGAGCGGCAGCTCCATCCGCGCGGCCCCCGGCGTGCCCGCCTCGGGCCAGCCCAGCATGGCGGCTCCGTCGGCGAGCTCCACCTGCACGTCCGGGCCGAAGTGGAACGCCAGCCGCAGCTCGTGCCGGCCGCCTTCGATCTCGTCGACGATGTCGATGCTGCGCGACGCCCGGTCCAGCAGGACCGAACGGCGGTGCAGGACCGCCGGGTCGAGGGAGGCGTAGCCGCGGTGCTCGGCGGTCCAGCGCGCGATGTCGCCGTCGTCGATGACCTCGGTCTCCCGGGCGGCGGCGTGCCGCACCCACAGGAACGGGCCGCCCTCGGCGGAGGAGTTCCGGCCGGCCAGTTCGGCGGTATTGTGCGCGAGCGTCGACCGGAAGTACGAGCGCCACTCGCGTTCCCCGTGATAGCAGTAGGTACCCGGGTCGGCGAGGATGTCCACGCCCGCGTACCGGACCTCCACCGACAGGGCGTCCGCGTGGGCGTGCGCGGCGATGCTGAGGAACCCGTGCGGGCCGCCGTCGCAGCGGCACCAGATCTCGTGCTCACCGGTGGCCGTGGACGTGCGCAGCAGCGTTATCCCGGCGTCGGCGAACCGTGACGGCCGCTGCGCGGGCCGGCCTTCGACCGGCCGACGGGCCGGCATCAGCGCGCCGACGATCGTGGTGGCCGCGTAGGCCGGAGGCCGTGGCCACCAGTCCAGCGGGCCGACCAGCGCGCCCGCCAGGGCCAGCAGCGGCGGCCAGGTGTTGGCCGCGGGCGGGTCGAGCAGCAGCGCCCGGCCCTCGTCGGAGTCGCCCTGGCGAGGCGGCCGCATCCGCTCGTCGAGCAGGGCCGCCGCGCTGTCGGCCATCGCGGCCAGCCGCTGCCAGACCTGCTGGCTCAGCGGGTGCCCGCTCGCCTCAGCCTCGACCGCGCCCAGGAGTCCGAGCTCGGCCACGAAGGGGTGGTAATCCGAGGCCAGCTCGCGGTTGATGCCGGACGGGAACGTGTTGTGCAGCAGCTCGCGCTCGAGCAGCCGCGCGGCCCCCTGCCGCCACCGCTCGCTGCTCGGGAACCACGGGAACGCGCAGCTCGCCACCAGCTGCCCGGCTGCCTCGGCGATCACGTGGTTGTTGGCCGAGGACCCCCGGCTGCGGAACCCGGCCAGGTACTGCTGGTGCCAGCGGATCTGCCGGACGGCCAGCCCGTTCCGCTCGAACAGGTCACCGGCGCCGGCCCAGCCGTCCAGCAGGCGGCGGATCCAGGCCAGGCTGATCAGCCGGATGCCGAGCTCGATGCCGCTGGTCCAGTGGATGCCGGACAGGAACGGGTTCTCCTGCCACCAGGACCGCAGCTGCTCGTCGACCCGGCGGGCGTAGCGGTCGTCACGGCTTAGCGCCCAGGCGGTGGCCAGCACGGTTAGGTGCTGCAGCCGGGCGATCTCCCAGACCTGCTTGACGTTGCCGGCCTGCTCCTCCGAGCGGTGGTCGACGCGGAAGGCGTACCGGTCTGGGTCGGAGCGCCGGCCGGTGACCGGGTCGCGGAACCAGTCGGGCCGCTCCAGATCGGTCCGGACCAAGCCCAGCGTCTCCCACTCGCCGCGCAGCAGCCGGTCCGCGGCGGCCAGCACCGGCTTGGTGGCCTCCTCCGGTACCCGCGTGGCGGTACCCGGCGGCAGCACCGCGGCGAACGCCAGCGGGCTGGCCGGCCCCGCCACCGCGGCCTTGGCCAGCTGCTCCCGGGTCACCTGCCGGCTCGCCCAGGCGGCCTGGACCACCTGGTCCCGGGCCCGCCAGGCCATCTCGGCCGGGGACATCCGGGCCGCCCGGCGGGCGTACCAGCCGAGCCGCGAGGCTGCGCTAGTGCTCACACCGGCTCCGGCTTGCCGCTCAGCAGGCTGCTCCGCACGGCGATGGTCGCGCTGGTGGTGGCGACCAGGGACTCGACCGGGATCGGCATGGCCGCGCCGGCCAGGACGGCTTCGACGAACGTGGCCACCTGGGCGCGCTGCCCCTTATCCTGGCCGCCGCGGGCCCGGATCGTGTCGTGGCCCCGGCCGGAGAACACCGTGGCCTTGCGGAAGTTGTCCAGCCGCGCGCTGCGGCCGCCGCCGGAGGCGTCCAGCGTCTCCTTCTGGTACCGGGCGTTCCCGGTGGCGGCGTACGTGATCACGCCGCTGGCGCCGCTGGCGAAGCGCACCGTGACCTGGACGTCGTCCGGTTCCGGGCCGCCGGCCGCGTACACCTCCTGGGGCAGGCTGTCGGCCCACCAGCTCAGCGTGTCCAGGAAATGGCCGCCCTCGCCGGTGAACCGCGACCCCTCGCCGTTGTTGCGGTACCAGCTGTCGGCGGCCAGCGGGCCCGCGTTGACCAGGTAGCGGGTGAGGGACCCCGCGGTGGCCGGGCCGAACTCGGCCTTCATCTTGGTCAGCATCGGGGCGAACCGCCGGTTGAACCCGACCATCAGCCGGTCGTTGCCGGTGTTGGCGATCACCTCGGTGATCCGGTCCAGCTCTTCGCCGGTCAGCGCGAGCGGCTTCTCCACGAATACCGCCTTGCCGGTCTCCAGGGCCCGGCAGACCAGGTCCGCGTGGGTGGCGTGCCGGGTCACGATGAAGATCGCGTCCAGCGACTCGTCATCCAGCACCGCCTGGGCGGACGTCGAGGCGGTGGTGAAGCCGAACCGCCGCTGGGCGTTCACCGCCGACAGCGACCGGGTGGTCGCGACGTGAGCCAGGCGGGCGTTCGGCAGCTGGGCCAGCGGCGGCAGCAGCATGGACGAGGCGTAGTTGCCGGCGCCGATGAAGCCGATGGCCAGCTTCCGGGTGCGCTGGCCATCCGGCCCGTCCGGGGCCTTGGGCGCCGCCGGGGTGCCGGCCCGCACCAGGCTGGCCGCCGGACGCGGCCGGGTGTCCGGGGCCGGCGCCGGGTACGCCAGCAGGACCCCTACCGCCTTCAGCGTGCCGGAGGACAGGTCGGCGTAGACCGAGCTGGCCTCGAGCATCGGGAACGTGCCGGAGATCAGCGTCTCGACCTCGATGTCCTTGCGGGCCAGCAGGTCCAGGAAGCACTCCAGGTTGCGGCGCTCGGTCCAGCGGACGTAACCGGCCGGGTAGTCGACGCCTTCCAGCTCGTACCGGTCGTCATACCGGCCCGGCCCGTAGGACCGGGAGAACCGGACGTCGAGCTCCTTGTCGTAATAGGCGTTCCACGGCAGGTCCAGCTTGGTCTTGCCGATGTCGACCACGCGGGCCCGGTCGCGGGCCAGCCTGGCCGCGGTCTCGACCGGCGCGTTGGAGGAGCCGCCCGCGGCCAGGAAGATGTGATCGGCGCCGCGGCCGCTGGTGATCTCGTCCAGCGAGGCCGCCGCGGCGGCCAGGCCCTCGTCGTCCGGGGCCGCGCACAGCACCGCGCCCGCCTGCTCGGCCAGCCGGCAGCGGTCCGCGATCATGTCCAGCCCGACGACCCGGACCCCCGCGGCGATCAGCAGCCGGACCACCAGCTGGCCGATCAGGCCGAGGCCGATGACCAGGGCGGTCTCGCCGAGCTGCGGCTCGGCGCGGCGGACGCCGTGCATGGCGATCGCGCCCACGGTGGAGAAGGCGGCATGCTCAGGGGCGACGCCCCGCGGCACCGGGGCGCATAGGTTGACCGGGACCCAGTTGTACTCGGCGTGCAGGGCGTACTCGTTGCCCGCCGCCGCGACCAGCTGCCCGACGTGGAACTCCTCGGCCCCGGCGCCCACCTCGACGACCACGCCGCACAGCGAGTAGCCGAGCGGGGTGTAGGAGTCCAGGCGGTTCATCACCTTCTTGTAGGTGGCCATGGCACCCTGCTGGGACACCGTGTCCAGCACCTTGCGCACCTGGTCCGGCCGGGCCCGGGCCTTGCCGACCATGGACATCTTGGCCTCATGGACCTTCATCATCTCGGTGCCGGTGGAGATGAGCGAGAACAGCGACTGCACCAGGACGCCGCCCGGCCGGCAGGCCGGTACCGGCGCGTCCAGGACGATCAGCTCCCCGGACTTGTAGTTCTGCGCGATCTGCTTCATCGGATCCCTTGATCGTTCGTCTGGTCGGTCAGCTTGCGGTAGACGCCCAGGTAGGCGCGCTCCTGGTGGCACCAGGCCAGCTCGTCCTCGACGCGGGCACGGCCCAGCTTGCCCAGCAGGGCCCGCTTCGGCTCGTCGTCGAGCAGGTCCACGATGGCCTGGGCGTACTCGCGCACGTCGTTGGGCGTCACGTAGACCGCGGCATCGCCCGTCGACACGCGCGTCTCGCGTAGGTCAAAGGCCACCACGGGCAGCTCGAAGGCCATGTACTCCATCGACTTGTTCATCGTGGAGACGTCGTTGAGCGGGTTCTTCGGGTCGGGCGACAGGCCCACGTCGGCGGTGGACATGACCCGGCCGACCAGCTCGTCGGGGGCCCGCCCGGTGAACTCGACGTGGCCGGCCAGGCCCAGCTCGTCCCGCAGCGCGACCAGCTCGTCGAAGCAGTCGCCCGAGCCGATCAGCGTGAACGCGATGTCGTCGCGGCCGAGCTCGTGCACGACGATCTCGGCGGCCCGGACCACGATGTCCACCCCGTCCTGCGGTCCCATCACGCCGATGTAGGCGGCCAGGTGCTTGCGGCCGCGGCGCTGGGCCGGGTCGGGCTGGCCGCGGCGCAGCCGGTCCGGGTCGGGGCCGGTGCGCACCACCGTGACGTCGGCGGGCCGCTTGCCGCTGCGCCGGATGGCGACGTCCCGGTAGGAGTCGTTGGTCGAGATCACGTGGTCCGCGGTCCGGTGGGTCCGCCGCTCCAGCGCACGCAGCCCCAGGTACGGCAGCTTCGGGCCCGTCGGGAACCGGGACTGGAACAGCTCGGGGCACAGGTCGTGGTGGTCGAAAACGAACTTGGTCCCGTCCAGGGCCCGCAGCGCCATCCCGATCGGCCAGAAGATGTCCGGCGGGTTGCACGCCTGGCACACCGCGAACCGGCCCTTGCGCCGGGCCCTGGCGGTCAGCCAGGCGGTGGCCAGGAACGAGTACACGTACTCGGCGATGAAGCTGAGCTTGCTGCCGCCCGGCGCGTACGGCCGGTACTTGTACAGTTCGACCGTGTCGATGACCTGGCGGGAGGGATCCCCGCGGCCCTTCGGGCAGACCACGGCGACCTGGTAGCCCGCGGCGACCAGGGCCTGGCACTCCAGCCACACCCGCCGGTCGAAGGGAACCGGGAGGTTCTGCACGATGATCAGAACGCGACGTGTCACCCTTATAAGAGCGCACAGCAGGTGGTCTGATACGGCATCAATCGTTCTCATGGATTCTGCCCTTCTCGCGCCTTATGCGTGTGCTGTTATGAACGGAGCGCGCTGGGAGGTATCAGAATCGTGCCGCCGCGTGTCTTGTGAGCAGGTCAGGTTAAAGCCGCGGGGTGGTGTGCGCGCCGCGGCGTCAAGCCAGATCCCGAACCTGGGGGAAAAAAGCAGATGAGAGTGCTCGTGGCCGGCGATCGAGGCTACATCGGAGCGGTTATGGTGCCCGTGCTGCGCGCGGCCGGGCACGAGGTTGACGGGCTCGACCTCGGCCTGTACGACGGCTGCGACCTCGGGCCCGCCGAAGCGGACGGCGGCCCGCAGCCGGCCGCCGACATGCGCGACGCGACCCCCGCGCAGCTGGCCTCCTACGACGCGGTGATCTGCCTGGCGGCGCTGTCCAACGACCCGCTCGGCGACCTCAACCCCGAGGCCACCTACTCGGTGAACCTGCGAGGGACGCTGCACCTGGCCCGGGCGGCCAAGCAGGCCGGCGTGCCACGCTTCCTGTTCGCCTCGTCCTGCAGCCTGTACGGCGCGGCCGGCTCGGCCGCGGTGGCCGAGGACGCGGAGCTGTTCCCGGTCACCCCGTACGGTGAGAGCAAGGTCCAGGCCGAGCGGGGCCTGTCCGAGCTCGCCGGCGACACCTTCACCCCCACCTACCTGCGCAACGCCACCGCCTACGGGGCCTCCTCCCGGCTCCGCCTGGACATCGTGGTCAACAACCTGGCCGCGGTCGCACTGACCACCGGCCAGGTCCGGCTGGAGAGCGACGGGACGCCGTGGCGGCCGCTGGTGCACATCGAGGACATCAGCCGGGCGTTCCTGGCCGTGCTGGAGGCGCCCCGCGAGCTCGTCCACGACCAGGCCTTCAACGTCGGGCGCGGGCCGGACAACGTTCAGGTCAGGGACATCGCCGAGCTGGTCCGTGACGCCGTGCCCGGGGCTACCCTGTCGATCGCCGCGGGCGCCGGGCCGGACCTGCGCAACTACCAGGTGGACTTCGCCAAGCTGGAGTCGACGTTCCCGGACCTGAAGCTGCGCTGGAGCGTCCGGGACGGGATCGAGGAGCTCGTCGCCGCCTACACCAAGTACGGCCTGAGCTACGACGACTTCACCTCGTCGCGGTTCGTCCGGCTGCGCCGGATCCGCGAGCTGCTGTCCGCGGGCCTGCTCGACGAGATGCTGCACCGGACCACCACCGCCCCGTTCCCGCCGCCCGGCGCCGTGACCGCGCCCGGGCAGGGCTGACGCTCCGGGCCTGCATGGGCGGTACGCGCATGGCAGCTGAGGCCGACGCGGGCACGGGCACACCAGGGCTCGGGCGGCCGGGCTCGCCCCTGGCGATCCTCCGGAAGCTGCGCGGCCAGG
>Ga0116217_10005480_pt1 | contig 11146 bp, 8 predicted proteins | sample Sb_taG_6_FD_89697 | JGI IMG/M metagenome (GOLD analysis project Ga0116217, IMG submission 89697) | Peat soil microbial communities from Weissenstadt, Germany - Sb_50d_4_PS metaG | ecosystem: Environmental > Terrestrial > Soil > Wetlands > Peat | place: Germany: Weissenstadt | collected 2010-09-21 | reverse complement strand
GCCGCCGGCGCGTTCGGACTGCTGCTAACCGGTGGACTCGGGCTGCTCTTCTGGCAGGCCCAACGACGGGATTTATTGTATGAGACGATCTATACGCCATCAGATGCGGACTCGAATTTCCAGTTTGTATTGGCCGCCGCGCGCGCCGCCGGCTGGCGCATTCTCCGAGAGGAGCCGTCACGCCAGATCGACGCTCAAGCCTGTGGTTCACTATTGAATGTAGGCGAGAGGATCGCTATCCAGTTTCGTGACAGCGACGTATTAGTTGCGAGCATCTGTGACCCCAACGTCGGGTTCTCGCTCGTGGGGCGCCGGCACTGCGAGGAACATCGTGCCCTCGTGCGCCGAGTCGTGCTGGCTGGTGGTGCCTGCTGATGCGCCGTCCCGCTAGAGAGGCCAGGCCATGCATTTCACGTAATTCGCTGGTGCGCTCTCAATTGCCAATTGCTGTACAGTACGCGAGGCGCCCCGCTGAGCGCGCAGAATCACCGAGCTTCCATCGGCCTCGGTATTCTTCTTAGCTATCCCCAAGTATTCGTCAGCACGACGTCGGTAACGCCACTTTGCCTTTCGTTGCACGGTTCAGCACGCCGGCGACCTATTTCGATCAAACGACCAGCATGCTGTCATCAGAATGACGACGCCGGATGCTAGCCTTCAGCCGCTGGTCTTAAAGGATTCCGACCACCGGTAGTCATTGACCCTCCCGGCACACCGCTGTCACAAGAGCTTCATCTTTGAGCTAATAATGGTCTCCCGACGACGACAATAACGACCCGGGAAATGTCGCATGAAGAATACGGAGACCATCGATCGCTCGGCTCTCGCTCGCGAGGAGGTTGCGGACAGCTTCGACGAGGAATTGGAGCTCGAGCTCGACGATGAGCGCATCGGCGAACTGCTCGATGATTCGGCCCAGACCGCCGAGAAGGCCGCGCGCCAGCTGTACTTCAAGGAGCTATTCCGTCTGCAACGGGAGCTCGTGAAGCTGCAGGACTGGGTGGTTGCGCACAGGCGAAAAGTCGTGGTGCTCTTCGAAGGTCGGGACGCCGCCGGAAAGGGTGGCGCGATCAAGCGCATCACGCAGCGGATGAACCCGCGCGTCTGCCGGGTCGCCGCGCTGCCGGCCCCGAATGAGCGCGAGCGCACGCAATGGTACTTCCAGCGCTACGTGAGCCACCTGCCGGCGGGCGGGGAGATGGTGCTGTTCGATCGCAGCTGGTACAACCGCGCCGGTGTGGAGCGCGTGATGGGATTCTGCACGGACGCCGAGCTCGAGGAATTCTTCCGCGACGTGCCCGAGTTCGAGAGGATGTTGGTGCGCTCCGGCATCATTCTGATCAAGTATTGGTTCTCGATCAGCGACGAAGTGCAGCACCTGCGTTTCAAGGTCCGGATCGAGGAGCCGCTGAAGCAATGGAAGCTCAGTCCGATGGATCTGGAATCGCGCCGGCGCTGGGAACAGTACACCAAGGCAAAGGAATCGATGCTCGAGCACACCCACATCCCCGAGGCCCGCTGGTGGATCGTCGAGGCGATTGACAAGAAGCGCGCGCGCCTTAACTGCATCCACCATCTGCTCAGCCAGATCCCGTACGAGGAGGTTCCGCGCGAGCCCGTAGTTCTGCCGGCCCGCGTGCACAATCCCGAGTATATTCGCGCGCCCGTGCCCGTAGATATTTACGTGCCGTCTATCTATTAGCAATCCATGGGCTCGAACGAGGTTTCAATCATGTCAGCAACCGCTGAGCGTCAGACTGCCGCAGATCCAGCACTGGAACGCCGGCTGGAACGATTGGGGTTGGCCGGTCACGAAAAGGAGTGGACCGACCGCTATCTTCTATGTAACCACCTGCTCAATCCGCCGTCCGCCGAGCCAAGGCAGAAGTTCGAGGCGACCAGCCGGTTCATCCGCGATCTGGTTGCGCACCGATGGGCCAAGACTCGAAGTGCCCGCGAGCAGACCAAACCGAAGCGCATCCACTACCTGTCGATGGAATTCCTGCTGGGTCGGACACTGCGCAACAACATGATGAACCTGGCCGCGGAACCGATCGTGCGGCGCGCCATGGAGCAGGAAGGCTGGAGTTTGGAGCAGCTCATCGAAGAGGAACCGGACGCGGGATTGGGCAATGGCGGCCTCGGCCGCCTCGCGGCCTGCTTCATCGACTCCCTGGCCACGTTGCAGTACCCGGCCATCGGCTACGGTCTGCGCTACGAATACGGCATCTTTCGCCAAACGATCCGCGACGCTGGCAGCACGAGCAGCCTGACAACTGGTTGCGCAATACCGATCCGTGGGAGGTCGTGCGCCCGGGCAGGATGTACGTCGTGTCACTGAACGCCAAATTTGAGCTCAAGATCTCGGGTCCCGCCATCACGCGAAATCGCCCCTCCAGTTTGCTGGGAATAGCCTTCGATCGGCCGGTAGTCGGCTATGGCGCCCACTGCATCAATACGCTGCGGCTCTGGGCGGCGGCGGCCCCAGAATCGTTCGATTTTGCCGAGTTCTCGCACGGCGACTTTGCAGGTGCCGTCATGCAAAACGTCGCGGCGGAGTCGCTCACGCGCGTGCTCTACCCCGACGACTCCACCGAGGCGGGCCGGGAGCTGCGGTTCTTGCAGCAATTCTTCATGGTGAGCTGTTCGCTGCAGGACATCATTGCCCGCTTCCGCAAGCATAATACCGACTGGTCAGCGCTGCCGGAACGCGTGGCCATTCAGATGAACGACACGCACCCGGCTTTGGCCGTGGCCGAGCTGATGCATATTCTGCTCGATCAGGCGCAGCTGCCCTGGGATCAAGCTTGGGACATCACGCTGCGCACGCTGGCCTATACCAATCACACGCTGCTTCCGGAGGCTTTGGAGCGCTGGCCAGTCGAGCTATTCGAACTGCTCATACCCCGGCACCTGGAAATCGTCTGCGAGATCAACCGGCGCTTTCTCGACGATGTTCGCCGCCTGTACCCCGCCGACGAGCCACGCGTGCAACGCATGAGCTTGATCGAAGAAACGCCGGCGCGGAAGGTCCGCATGGCACACCTGGCGGTCGTCGGCTCGCACAGTACCAATGGAGTGGCCGCAATCCACTCGGAATTGCTCCGCACCCGCGTTCTGCGCGACTTTGCCGAGCTGTTCCCGACCCGCTTCAACAACAAGACCAACGGGGTGACGCCCAGGCGGTGGCTACACCAGGCCAACCCATTCCTATCCCGGCTCATCACCCAGGCGATTGGCGAAGATTGGATCCTTGACTTGGCGCTGCTCCGCAACCTCTTGCCCTTGGCCGACGACTCTGGCTTCCGCGAGCAATTCCGCGACGCGAAACGCGAGGCCAAAGCTGCATTTGCAAACTGGCTCAAGGCGACCTCGGGGCAGATCGTGGATCCTGACTCGATTTTCGACAGCCAGATCAAACGCATTCATGAATACAAGCGCCAACTTCTGAACGTCCTTCATATCATCATTCTGTACAACCGTCTGCGGATTGATCCCAATCTGGAGATGACACCGCACACTTTCTTGTTCGCGGGAAAAGCAGCGCCGGCTTACCATTTGGCCAAGCTGATCATAAAACTGATCAACAACGTCGCCGCTACGATCACTTCCGATCCCGTGGTACGCGGCAGGATCAACGTGCTGTTCCTGCCGGAGTACAACGTCAGCATGGCCGAGCGACTCATTCCCGCAAGCGATGTGTCCGAGCAGATCTCGACGGCCGGCTTCGAAGCCAGCGGCACCGGCAACATGAAATTCATGATGAATGGAGCGTTGACGATCGGCACTCGCGACGGGGCCACCATCGAAATGGCCCAGGAGGCCGGTGAGGAAAACTTTTTTCTCTTCGGGCTAACGGCCGAGCAGGTGGCCGACAGCGCCGGTTGGTATGACCCCCACTGGCACTATCAGAATGAACCCGAGACGCGAGCTGCGCTGGATCTGATCTTCTCGGAGCATTTCAGCAGGCGTGAGCCCGGCCTGTTCGACCCAATCCGAGACACATTGCTCACCAACGGCGATCGCTTTCGGCATCTCGCGGACTTGACTGACTACAGCCGCGCCCACCGGGACTTGGCCGCTGCCTATGCCGACCCCGAGGCTTGGGCGAGGAACTCGATCATCAACGTGGCTTGCTCCGGTAAATTCTCCAGCGATCGAACCATCACGGAGTATGCGAACGAGATCTGGAATTTGAAACGATCTCCGGTGCAATAGCGATGCTGCAACGACGGATCTCGCTATTTTTGAGCCTGTCATTTACAAAGCTCGACGCCTTAGCCTTGAAGCGGAAGTTGGACCAAATCGGCCACTTGCCCGCCCCGGGCCGATAAATCGACATCCAACAGCGCCACACACACCAGACCAAAAATACCAAACCAGCAATCGAGGGGAATCGATATGAAAGGATCTCCCACAAAACCGACCGATGGGCGGCCACCGCACGGAGAATTCGACTTTTCGCTAAATCCCGCAGTGCTCTTGGGCACCGCCGGCCTGATGCTATTGGCGTGCTGGATTGCCTGGTTCTTTTATTGGCGCCCCTTTCCGGTCGATTCTGCCATTCCCCATTACGCAAAGGCAGATCAAGTGAGAGGCAACTTGGTGTCCGTTGGATCAGACACTCTGACCGACGTCATGGTCCTGTGTTCGAAGGGATTTAGAACGATATATCCCGAGGTCAACATTCAACTCGAACATAAGGGCTCTGGGACGGCTGCTCCCGCCTTGATCGAGGGTAAGTCGCAGCTGGCGCCCATGAGTCGAGAAATGACGTCGGATGAAGTTGGCGCTTTCGAGGCAAAGTACGGCTACAAGCCCACCTCTTACAAGATAGCCCTTGACGCACTTGCCGTATACGTAAACAAGGACAATTCCATTCCCGGACTGACCTTACAGCAAGTAGACGGCATATTCTCCCGCACTCTCAAGCGGGGAGGATCATCGCTTGAAACCTGGGGAGCTCTTGGTCTTTTGGGAGACTGGGCCAACAAGGCAATCACCCTCTACGGTCGTGACAACGTCTCTGGAACCCATGTGTATTTCAAAGAGCATGCTCTGCTGAACGGGGACTTTAAGGCAACCGTGCATGAAGATATCTCGGAGTATGTCGTGGAAGGCGTTGCCAACGATCCATCGGGCATTGGCTACAGTGGAATCGGCTGGAAAGATTCTCAGGTGCGCGCAGTTCCCCTCGGAGAAAGCGTCGCCAATTTCGTCGCACCGACCTACAAGAATGCCGTGGATGGAACGTATCCATTAGCCCGCTTTCTGTACATTTATGTCAATCAACCACCAGGGCAGCCACCGGATAGGTTGACGGGCGAATTTATCAAATATGTTCTATCTCACGACGGTCAGGAAGCTGTCGTGCAGGCGAAGTTTTTCCCTCTTCCAGCGCAGGTCGCCAGCGACGCCCTGAATGGAATGACAACTTTCCACGAACCTATGCCAACCCCACCCAAGAGACCATGACTGACCACAAGACGGTTCTAGTACTCTGCACGGGCAATTCCTGTCGGTCGCAAATGGCCGAAGCGATTCTCAGACATGAGCTGGGTGACGAGGTTCGTGCGTTGTCCGCCGGCACACGTCCGCAGCCCAAGGTAGCCGACGAGGCCATCGCCGCCCTGAACCTTGCGAATCTGCCCGCCGAGGGGCTCTACCCCAAGGACGTCTCCGCCGTCATGAACCAGCCCATTGACCTCGTTGTAACGGTCTGTGACAACGCCAAGGAAACCTGCCCGATCTTCCCGCGCGCCGTACCGAGCATCCACCTGCCGTTTCATGACCCACACGGAGAGCCACTGGAGAGCTTTGTCCGCGTGCGCGACGAGATTCGTGCTCGTCTACTGCCCGCCGTACGCCAGACCCTGAGGCTGTGAGGCCACCCCATGATCACTTCATGCACAGGTTCATGCGCAACAAGGTCGGACCGATGAGCGCAGAGCATTTGGCTCGACGCCTGACTGCGGAGCTGATCGCGGGTTGACTTATGCCGCTTTGCTCGGCGCCTGCGCTTCCTTCTCTGCAATCGTTAAGCTTTGTTCTGCCAGGGCACTGGACCAAACTTCCCCACTCTTGCTTTGGATTGATAGACGAGCCGCTACGCACGACCGTGATTCGTGCGCGCGTGGAGAGTGTCCCGCTAGCGGGCCTTCTCGTGCAATTGACGTCGAAAGTCCCGAATTGGGGATTTCCTGCTCCGTATCTCATTGATTTTGCTACACGGACTTTTAGGAATGATTGGGGCAAATTGACCGCGGAAAACCTCAATGAAATCAGTCGTCGATTTTGTGCAAGCGGGACTTTCTGCAGGAAATGTACGAGGATGCCGATAGGTGAGGTGAGCGCTCCGCCGCCTCAGAGAAATAAACGCTGATACTCCCGTAGACAGCACGCGGCGCGCCAACCAGCCCGTAGACGTCGTTTTGAGCGCCATTGCCAGAATCCACTCCTTCCAGATGTGCTCGGGTGTTTGCAACGTCACTATTTGTTGTCCCCTTTGTTCACGAGCGATCAGGCCGCATGAAGCAGCCTCGACACGGCGGCTGGATGAACACCAAACAGGCAGGCGGCATCCGCCGCAGTCCTACGGCGGCGCTTCACGAGTTGGACGATTTCCTGTCGCTGCAGAGATTTTAGTTTCGGCGGACGGCCACCCACGCGACCTGCCTCGAGGAGATGATCGCCTCTGAAATGCTTTCTGCTGGTTTGCCCTATCCATTCGACAATTCCTACTTCGACTCGCGTGTCACGGGTCTAATGCTCGCACTCCTGGCGGCAGTCGTCACAGTCATGTGGGGACCAGGAACGCCAGCTCAGTGCCGAAGCACTTGAGTCGCTCGGCGATGACGCACGAGCCTCGGCTCGCGCGCTTTTAGATCCAATGCTTGCGAAGCAACCACACCTTAATGATTTGTGTCAGCCCCATGTAGCCCAGCAGCGTGAGCATCAGGATCGGCCAGTACATGTGCGGCAGGTGCGTGAGGCCCAGTGCCGAGGACAGCGGCGAATACGGTAGCCACATACCAAATGCCATGATTGAAAGTGTTGTGAGCGTCAGCGACAAACTCGCGCGACTCTGCAGGAACGGAATCTTATTGGTACGAATGACATGGATGATAAGGGTCTGGGTCATCAATGATTCGACGAACCAGCCGGTCTGAAACAGCGACGCATGCGCAGGATCCCAGCAATTGAAAACCCAAAGCATGACGAAAAAGGTCGTATAGTCGAAAATCGAGCTGATAGGGCCGATGAAGAGTATGAACCGCCTGATTTCCGTGATGTTCCAAGGCCTCGGTCGCGCCACTTGTTCCGCGTCCACGTCGTCCGCCGGTATCGGCACCTGCGAGAAGTCATACAGAAGATTGTTCGTCAACACCTGAATCGGGGCCATCGGCAGGAAGGGGAGAAACGCACTGGCCCCCAGCACGCTAAACATGTTGCCGAAGTTCGAACTTGCACCCATGCGGATGTACTTGACGATGTTCGCGAAGACCTTCCGGCCTTCGATCACACCCTCCTGTAGCACCATGAGGTCCTTCTCTAGCAGAATCAGGTCCGCCGACTCTTTGGCGATGTCGGTGGCGGTGTCCACTGAGATGCCGACGTCCGCGGCTCGCAAGGCGGGCGCGTCGTTGATCCCATCACCCATGAATCCGACGACGTGCCCTTTGCTCCGGAGGATGCGAATGACACGCTCTTTGTGCGCCGGAGATAGACGGGCGAACAGCGTTGCGCTCTTCGCTGCCTCGGCCAGCTCGGCGTCCGAGAGCTTCTCGATGTCGCCGCCGAGCAGCATCGGGTCGGCCAACAGACCAACGTCCTTACACACCTTGCGGCTGATCAGGGGGTTATCTCCCGTGAGGATTTTCACCGCGATGCCATGTCTGTGCAGAGCAGCAAGGGCTCGGCCCGCGGTGTCCTTAGGCGGGTCGAGGAATGCAACGTAGCCTCTGAGTACGAGCTCTCGCTCGTCATCTTTGGCGCAAATGTGTTTCCCTGGCAGCTCTTTAGTGGCGACCGCCAGTACACGAAATCCGTCATTGCTCAGGCTGTCGTACTGCTGTTTCAGTCCGAGTATCCGGTCCGGGTCCATCGGGGACAATGTGCCCTCGAGTTCGAATTGCGAGCATCGCAGGAAGACCTCTTCCGGGGCCCCCTTGGTAAGAAGGACCGCTTTTCCATCGGGATCCTGGACCAGCACCGACATCATGCGTCGAGTGAAGTCGAACGGCAGCTCATCCAACTTCTTATATCTTTCGACAACCGACTTACCGTGGAAGTCAGCGCTGTCCAGAATCGCCCGGTCGAGCAAGTTTTTAAGACCTGTCTGGAAGTAGCTGATCAGGTATCCGTCGAGCAGTACGTCATCGGTTTCACGCCCCGCGACATTGCAATGACGCATGAGAACCACGCGATCTTCGGTGAGCGTTCCCGTCTTGTCCGTGCACAGCACGTCCATGGCTCCGAAATTCTGAATTGAGTTGAGCCGTTTGACGATCACTCTCTTGCGACTCATGGCGAGCGCGCCTTTGGAGAGGCAAACCGATACAATCATCGGCAGCATCTCGGGAGTCAGGCCGACGGCAACTGCCAGCGAGAAAAAGAAGGCCTGCTTCCAATCATGCTTCGTGAAGCCATTAATGAGAAAAACCAGTGGCACCATTACGGCCATGAACTGCATCATGAGCCAGGTAAAGCGGCTGAGACCCTGGTCGAAGCTCGTCAGCGTTCGTTCGCCCGTGAGCGAGCGCGCCATGCTGCCCAGGTAGGTGCGTACCCCGGTCGTGATCACAAGAGCCGTCGCCGTGCCGCTCTCGACGCTCGTCCCCATGAAGCAGATGTTCTTGAGTTCAGTGGGCGAGCCGGCGTCGCCCGTCTCGGGCTGGTCGAACTTCTCGACCGGGAGCGACTCCCCGGTGAGGCTGCCCTGGCTGACGAAGAGGTCTTTCAACGACAACAGCCGCACGTCGCCGGGAATCATGTCTCCCGCGGCGAGTTTGACGATGTCCCCGGGCACCAGGTCCCGGAGTGGTATCTCCCGCGCCGCGCCGTCCCGCACAACCGTCGCGGTCACGTGAATCATGGCCTTGAGCTTTTCGGCGGCGGCGTCTGCCCTCGCTTCTTGAAAGAAGCGCAGTCCCACGCTCAGCGCCACCATCATGGCCATCACGGAGCCAGCACGCGCGTCACCGGTAGAGAAGGACACGGCCGACAAGATGGTCAGGAGGATCACAAGCGGGTTACGAATGATCCTCAGAACTCGGATGAACCAGCCTTGTTTGCGCCCCTGGGCGATCTCATTCGGACCCGTGTCGCGCGCCCGTTCTTCAGCCTCTGATTGCGTCAAACCAGCGAGAGACGTTCGCAGGTCGCGGAGCAGCGCTTCGGCGTGCTTCCGGGCGGCCTCGAGGACTGCAGGCGCGACATGAATATATTGGCTCTTTCTAGTAGTCGGCGCCTCTTTGGGGCGAGCCGGCGGCTCGCCGAGCTTGGCGCCCGCAGGATTGGCGTCCTCGACCACAGCCTTAGCAGTGGCGTCTGCACCGGGCAATGTCATCGTTACTTTGGCGGCTTCAAGAATAAATCTCCCCTAGATAGCGACGCGACGGATCAAACCCTGCATAAGGGGGCTGCCGCACAGATTGGTGCCTGCGTATAACGCAGATTTCGCTGTGGCCTGTGGAATACTATAGAAAAGATCTACGCCTCTGTAGCCTCGGCCACGCAGCTCCACCGGTCACATCTTCGTCATCAGACTAACCCAGACTCGAAAGCAGCTCAAAGAAGGAAGATATGCAAAGGACCGCAGCAGTGGCCTCTCTCGACCAACGCCGATTGATGTTGCCAGCCTGGGTTAAGGCGGCCTTATCTGCCAACGATCGTCTGAAGGTCTACTTGACCGTGCTGCAGGCGGCCTCATCGCACGCCGCGCAGCCGAAGCGTGAGCTGCCCTATCTGGTGACTGAAATGGCTGCGGCCGGCCTGAGTGACGCCTGGCTTCAGGATGTCGCTGCGGGCGCGACTCGAATCGAAGCGGACCTGCACGTCCCTGATATGTCGCGGCTCGTCAAGTGCTTCGCGGAAGACCTTGGCACCATGCCTCGGCCCGTCCTTGAGACCACGGCGACAGAGGCCGAGCCACGCCTTCGCGTGCCGCACTGGCTCAGCTGGCTCGGCACGCTGCCCGCGGATCGGTTGAGCGGCCAGCAGATCGAAGCGTTCATACAGGGACGTCGGGGCGGCCCAGACAGTCTGCATCTGCTCGTGATGGATCTGCACAAGCAGATTAATCGGCTTTCGGGCGAATTGGCCAGCGAGGTGATCGACGGCGTAACCGTGTGGGAATTGCAGCCTGAGGATCGTGTTCGCGTAGCTGCGTTCATGCGCGGACTGCACTGGACCGCGGCTCTTAAATTTGACCACCCGGGGTTGGATACTCGCGAGAGGAAGGACGGCGAACGCCTGCTGCTGCAAAACGACATTGGCACCACGGATCGGCTATCTACGTGCGGTTCTGGACTTTTCGGCGTGGTGTGAGCCACAGAACCTCACGGAGATCCTCAATATCGAGCCCCTGCACGTGGGCCGCCTATTTCGAAATGCTCGGCAAGCGCCTGGTGAAGCCCTCGGGTAAGCAACACCTGGCGGCCATCCGTATGCTGTTCGACTGGCTGGTCGTCGGACAGGTCATTGCCACCAATCCCGCCGCCCAGGCTGACGTCTATCGGATGATTCGCCGACGGGCGTTGAAGGCTGGAATCAAGACCCGGATCGGAAATCACACATTCCGGGCCACCGGCATCACTCAATATCTCCGCAACGGCGGCCGACGGGAACTCGCGCAGCAGATGGCCGCGCACGAGTCACCGCGCACGACGGCGTTATATGATCGGCGGGATGACGAAGTGGCCGTGAATGAGGTAGAGCGGATACTAATTTGATGGCTCCATCCCTATCCTTATGGCGCCCCTTACACCGATGGATTCGCGGGGTCGCCGTCGTTGGGCTCGCTGGAGTGCTGATTCTCGGCAGCATCCTTGGGTGGCTCAAATGGCACGAAAATGACCTCGTCTTCAATACCGCACTCAGTCACCTACGCAGTTACGGGCAACTCCCGACAAATGCCGAGAGACTG
>Ga0116217_10005479_pt1 | contig 11146 bp, 8 predicted proteins | sample Sb_taG_6_FD_89697 | JGI IMG/M metagenome (GOLD analysis project Ga0116217, IMG submission 89697) | Peat soil microbial communities from Weissenstadt, Germany - Sb_50d_4_PS metaG | ecosystem: Environmental > Terrestrial > Soil > Wetlands > Peat | place: Germany: Weissenstadt | collected 2010-09-21 | reverse complement strand
TTCAAGAGAATTTGCGAAGCGCGATTGTGTGCGCACTGAATTACAACACGGACTTCCCTTATTCGGTGGACGTTTCTGCCGCCAAGACCCACGAACCGCGCGGCTGGATATCGCGGTATGCCTGGGGGCGCGACTATCACGAAGTCGTTTGGGAGAAGCTCAATGCGCTGGCCGCTTTTCTCCGGGAACAATTTCCGGGGCCGTTTGCCTTTCGCGCCTATGCCGACACCGGGCCGGTGGCCGAACGCCTATTCGCCAAGCATGCGGGGCTGGGCTGGCTCGGCAAGAATACGCTGCTGTTGAATGAATCGCTGGGCTCGTGGTTTTTTCTCGGTGTGATTCTGACTACCCTGGACTTGACGCCTTCGCTGGCGCCTGCGGAAGCGCCGCCAGCCGATCTTTGCGGGAACTGCCGGCAATGCCTGGACGCATGTCCAACGGGAGCTCTCGTTGAGCCGTACGTGCTGGATGCGCGGCGGTGCATTTCGTATCTGACCATCGAATTTCGCGGAAATATCCCGGAAGAATTTCGCGAGGCGATGGGCAGGCACGTGTATGGCTGTGATATTTGCCAGGATGTTTGCCCGTTCAATCGTAAGGCGCCGGTGACAATCTCGGCGGAGTTTCAGCCGCGTCTGGCTAGCGGGAGAACGGTTTCGCCTGGGCGAAAAGGAACAAGGGATGTACTGACTGGCGAACCTGGAATTGAAGGAGAGCCATGCGCGGGCGAGTCGCTCTTGGAACCGCGTCTGGAATGGCTTGCGGGGATGCGCGAGGAGGAGTACCGCGAGTTCTTTCGCGGGAGCGCGATCAAACGCACGAAGTGGAAAGGCTTGGTGCGCAACGCCTGCATTGCGTTGGGAAATGCCAAGGTTGCGCCGGATGCTCCCGAACGCGGGCGCATTCTTGCGCTTTTGCAGCGGCTGGCTGGCTCGGCGGAACCTGCAATCGCGGAATCTGCCCGATGGGCCTTGAGGCGCATCCAATAAACTGCAATACCAGTGTCGGACCTTGACTGGCGGAAACGATCCGCTCGGTTGAGCCGCGACCGCTGGGGGCGCTATAATCCCACGCGCAGTAAAGCGCCCACCGAAGCTGAGGAGTTCCCATGGATCGCCGCAAGTTTCTTGTTCGCAGTGGCATTGTCGGTGCTGGCCTGCTCGGGGCGGGCAAGGCGGCGCCAAGTCTGTTGCAAGCGGAAACCAGGTCGGATTTCAATCTCAATCTAAATGTGGAGGACAAACCCGTGGCATTCACAGTGCCCCCTTTGCCGTACTCGTTTGACGCACTCGAACCCTACATTGACGCCAAGACGATGGAAATCCATCACGACAAGCATCACGGCGCCTATGTCACCAACTTGAACAAGGCGCTGGAAGGTCATGCCGATCTGCAGGCCAAGTCCATCGATGACCTGCTCAAGGGATTGGACAGCGTGCCGGAAAACATCAGGATGGCGGTCCGCAACAATGGCGGCGGCCACTGGAACCATTCGCTCTTCTGGCAATTGATGAAGAAGGGCGGAGGCGGCGAGCCCAAGGGCGATCTGGCTGCAGCCATCACCGCGGGGTTCGGTTCCTTCGCCGGATTTAAAGATAAGTTCAAGGCCGCGGGCCTGGGGCGATTCGGCTCCGGATGGGCCTGGCTGCTGGTGAAGGATGGCAAGCTGGCCATCGACTCCACACCGAACCAGGACACGCAGTACTTTACCGGAGGTAAAGCGGTGCTGGGCATTGACGTCTGGGAACACGCTTACTACCTCAAGTATCAGAATCTGCGCGGTGATTACATTGACGCCTGGTGGAATGTGGTGAATTGGGACAAAGCGGCGGAGCTTTACAGCGCAGCCCGCAAGTAGCCGCGACACGCGAAAGAAAGCCAGACCACATTTGGACGTCTCTGCCCTCTTGAGGATCGGAGTGCTTGGAGTGCCTCTGCGGCTCCCCGCTGTCACCTCGCCTCATTCTCCGTTGGCAGGGGCACGATACATCCTGCTCGCTTTTCTCCGTACTGTGTAGTGGCCGGTCTTTAGTGAACGTTGCCAAGACATCCTTTACTCCTGGGGTTAGCGTTTCTAGGTGGAAGGCAGGGCGACAGGGTGTACAATGCCGGGACTCCCAGCCCAAGGAGGGTAACTGTGATCACCCTACGGGGAATTGTGTGCAAGGGTCTCGGCGGAATGGTGGCTGTGGCTTTAGCCATGGGCGTCCACACTTTTGGTCAGACCAAATCGGCTCCCGTGGACCCGGGCGTCCGCGGAGGCCCGGCTGGCGCAGGCGGTCCGCTGAAGGGCCTGACTGCAGACGAAACGGCGTTTTTCCAGGATGGGCTGGCGAGGTTTGCGGAAATCGAAGCCGTGACCAATGGCACGAACAATGGCCTGGGTCCGCGCTTCAACTCGAACCAGTGTTTGTCTTGTCATTCGCAGCCGGGAGCAGGCGGATCGAGCCCGGCGCAAAACCCCCAGATCGCCGTGGCCACGTTGAATGGGGCGAAGAACACCGTGCCGTGGTTCGTCACGCAAAATGGCCCGGCCCGCGAAGCGCGGTTCAAGAAGAGCAATGGAGTCGCTGACGGCTCAGTGCACGACCTCTTCGTCATCACCGGGCGAACGGACGCTTCCGGCTGCAACATCGCGCAACCCGACTTCCTAGCCGCGGGAGATCCGTTGACGGGCCAAGGCGGGAATCCAAACATAATTTTCCGAATCCCGACTCCCGTGTTTGGCGCGGGGCTCATCGAATCGATTCCAGACGCGGCCATTTTGGCGAACATGAAATCCAGCGCATCGGAAAAAGCGGCACTGGGTATTTCCGGGCACACGAACTCTCACTTGAGCGGAAACGTGAACCTGAGCGCAAACGATGGGACCATTTCGCGATTCGGGTGGAAGGCGCAGAACAAATCGCTGTTGCTGTTTGCGAGCGAGGCTTACAACGTCGAGATGGGAGTCACGAACGAGCTTTTCCCGCAGGAGAGGGACGAAACGCCTGGCTGTCTTTTCAACGCCACGCCTGAGGACACCCTCAACTTCACGCCTACTCCCGCGGGCAGCGGCAATCCCAACACGGCGGTCATCTCCGACATCGAAGCCTTTGCCAACTTTATGCGGATGCTGGCCCCGCCCACTCCCGCACCCGCCACAACGTCCAGCGAGAAAGGACGCGCCACATTTGCAACCATTGGCTGTGTCCACTGCCATAATCCCTCGTTTACCACGGGCGCGAAGATTGCGAGCGGCTCCTCGACCAGCCCGAGCGCGGCGCTTTCCAATCAAACGGCAAATCTTTACTCGGACCTAATCGTCCACCACATGGGCAGAGGGCTTGCCGACGGCATCACGCAAGGCGGTGCCGGCCCCGACGAGTTCCGAACCGCTCCCCTATGGGGCGTCGGGCAGCGCGTCTTCTTTCTGCATGATGGACGGACGAGCAACCTGGTGGAAGCGATCAGGGATCACAAGAGCGTAGGCAGCGAAGCAAACAAGGTCATCGAGAATTTCAACAAGCTGAACACCAAGGAACAGCAGGAAGTCATCGATTTCCTGCGCTCGCTCTAAGGAAAAAGGCCTCTGGCGGCGTGCCCGCCGACGGCAGGCAGGCAGAAGGCGCCTGCGTTATTTTTTGACTTGGATGGGCTTCTGACCGGGAGGCTTCGGAACGAAGATATCCTGCCAGACGAGGCCGCACTGCTTGACCATCTTGATGGGGTATTCGAGCCGTCCGAGGTTGGCGTCGGCATTGTTCGTTCCGAAGGAGAACTTCGCGCCAGCGGCTTTGGCCGCCTTGATGAACGCAGCGCTCGGAATCTTGTAACGATTGTTGATCTCGATGGCGACGTCGTTCTGCACGGCCGCGTCGATCACCTTCTTCATGCGCTCGGGCGTCCAGAGCGCATCGTATTCTCCCGCAATTTGGTCTGGCAGGAATGTGGCATTCGCGTAGATGTCGATGGGCTCGTGCGTCACGCCCACGATGCGTTTTACGAGCATGTCCATGAACGCCTGCTTGTCCTTAATTTCACCGACGTCCTCGTTAATCCAGAGCCGCATGCGCTTGCCGTTGTCGTCGGTGAAGGTCATGGCATCGGTGAAGCAATAGTCAAAGCGGGCGACAGACTCGGGCGAGGCCAGGGTCATCCATTCCCGCCCTTCGCCCTGCAAAGCGACGTAGCACGGCTGGCCTTCCATGGTTTTGAGGTAATCGCGCACGCTATCGTCGCTATGCACGGGGAAGCCCAGGCCGCAATTGATGGCGATGCCATAGTTGATGCCCAAGCGGCGGGAATTCGCGAGAGCCTGCTCGATGGTCAGACCGCCCTTCAGGTGCACGTGATAATCCACCAGAGGATAGTTCTCCGTGCTGAGGCGGATGATGTCGCGGTAGGTCTCGTCCACTTCGGGCCGCTCGGTGGAGATTTGCGCGATGTTATCGGCCAGCGGACGGACGCGGATGTCCTTGAAGTACGTGGTGCTCCCCGGGTCGTGGCCCTGGAGCGCGAAGGTGCCGTGGTTGATGACGCGCTGGAAATTGAGATCGGCGCGAAACGGCGGGTCGGGCTCGACGTAGTCCACCACGAGCATGTTGTTCAGCCGGGTCTGCACTTGCTTGCCGCGCACCAGGATGTTCATGCGGAACCACTCGTTGTCGTTGACCAACTGCTTGTAGATGTTGCGCACGGCGTAGAGGGAACACGTCTTTTTCCGTTCTTTGTATCCGTTTGCTCCTTCGTGTGTGTTGGCCACCTGCACTTCGAATCCCGCGGCGGGCCATCCAGAGGGCTGATACGCGGTGTGGAAGTAGATGCCGGAGTTCGCGCCCGGCCGTGTCATCACATCCGCGCTCAGCTCAAAGTTCTTGAAATCGCCGCCGCGCACGGGGCCCACATAGAAGAGGTGGGCGCGCTCGCCCTGGACAACAATCTGGCCGTCCACGACTTTGAATGTGTCCACATGCTCGTTGGCTTTCCATCCGTCCAGCGACTTGCCGTCAAACAATGAAATCCAGTCTCCGGAATCGTCATTGAATGCGTAGGCGGCGGCTGGCGCGGCCAGCAATAAGGCAATCAGATCGCGACGCCTGAGTGTGGACATGAATCCTCCCCGTAACAAGCGGAACCAAAGCCGGAAGTATAGCCCAGCGCGGCCATTCGGTTCAGAGCTTTTGGGCGATTAGATGACGGCGTCGCCCCGCACAACTAGAGACCGAGCCCGCACAGCTGCAGCAGTACGGCCGGGTTCGCTTTCAGCGCTTTCTTTGTGCAGTAGGAGAGGAGGGTTTTCAGGACATTCCGAGCTTTCGCGGCTCCGCCGTTCGTCTTGTTCTGGTACATCAGATCATCCGCCCGTTTGATCAGTTTTTCGGCCGTGTCGCCAGGGAGCGCGAGTGTACCGCCTATCGAGACCGACACGGATACCGGGCTTCCATCACTGCTCGGAAACGACGTTTGCGCCACCATGGCACAACATCGCACCGCCAACTGCGAGAGAACCTCATCGCTCACGTGATGGGCAATGGCAATGAACTCGTCACCGCCCCACCGCCCGACAATGTCCGTGGGGCGCAGTGTTCCCTTCAGGGTCTTCGCCACTTCCAACAAGGCGCGGTCCCCCAAGTCGTGGCCGAAATTGTCATTGATGTCCTTGAAACGGTTGAGGTCAATCACCAGCACTCCAAACGGCTCTTTGTGTATGTGGTATTCGCTCAACGCCGTCCGCAGCGCCATCTCCACGAAACGCCGGTTGGGCAACTGGGTGACTTGGTCGAGAAAGGCCAGGCGGCCCATCTCCTCGATTTCGCGCCGCGAATCCTGCTCGGCCGTACCGTCACTGAAGATCTGCACCGCGCCGATGATTGACCCGTCGGCTGCCCGAAGGGGCTGAACACGCGCGGTCACAGGAACCCGCCGCCCCTGCTTATGCCGCAGGAAAATCTCCGCCTCATGCGGCCGCCCGTCGGTAAGGCTTGCTGTTAAAGGGCAGTTGTCCCAGCACATCCTCTGCCCCGCGGTGTCCACGTGACACAACCCGTCCTCTGGACAGCGCTTGCCTACGACTTCGTGGGCTTCGCAGCCGGTCTGGCGAAAGGCGCCTTCGTTCCAGTACAGAATGCGACGGCTCAGGTCCACGATGTAAACGCCGTCGCTCACCTGGTCCAGCAGCGCTTTATAGACGCTCGGATCCACCGGAGTCGCAGCCATCGCCACCTCAAATTGCCCCCCGAGGAAGGGAGGATGGTTTTCTGAAAGCGGTACTGTGCCCTGTGGCGGAAGTCCCCAGGTCACATGAATAACATGCGCGCGTCATGGGCAGTAGTGACGCCCGTCACTTTTCAGGCCGACTGTGTCTTAACTGCAACGGGGTCGGATCACTTGGGGGCAGTGGCGCAGTATCCGTAAACTGACGGCGGTTCGGAGTGGATGGATCGGAGTCTCGGGGGTTAGAGGGCGTGGCACCCAGTGGAGGTGGCTCACCGTGGGACTTTGCCTCGCCAGCGCAGCCAGGCGCACATCCAGCGATGTGCGAAATCAACGGGCTCACAATACATCAGCGGGCAGCCGCCCACGATGCACGATATGCCGGCGCGCGCGCACTCCTGGGTGGCTGCTGCCGACACACTTCCTTGGCCAAAGGAGCGGTGGAACCAAACGCGCCTGACGTTCCGGGCGGCGGCCTGCCGAACGACTTGCTCCGCGACGTTGGGGTGGGTGGCGATGACGAGGCCATCCAAATTGCCGGGTATGCTGGCGAGGTCGGGATAGCATTTCGCGCCTTCCACTTCCGAGGCGTTCGGGTTGACGGGGAACACCTCGTAACCGGAGTCGCGGAGTTTGCAGTACACGCTGTTCGCGGCAGTATCTCGCCCGCGAGATACGCCAGCGACGACGATACGCTTTCCGCTGAGAAAGTCCGCAATGAGCGCGGGTAATTGCCGCATGGGTAGCTCCTCCATCAGATTCAAGCACAGGGTGCGCTCCACAGCAAGGACGCCGGAAAGAGAGTTATCCGCGACCAGTGACCAGCGACCAGGAGGCAAGAGAGATTCATCGCACAAAGAACGTGCGATGGAAAACCGTGCCTCGCTTCGCTCGGAATGACGAACAGGTGAAGAGCGTCAGGGAAAACCCAAGAACCTGTCTGAAGACCGGACTCTACAAAAGAAAGAGGGAGGCTGCGGTGCTAATTGGTCCAGCCGCCGTCAATGATGTGAATCGTGCCGGTGGTGTAAGAAGATTCGTCGGAGGCCAGGTAGACCGCCAGATGGGCGACTTCCTCCGCGGTGCCAATGCGACCCATGGGCTGACGCGCAATGAAGGCCGCGCGGGCCGCCACGGGATCGGCGTTGACATGGATGCGTTCTTCGAGTGAGGGCGTTTCTACGGTGCCGGGGCAGATGGCGTTGACTCTGATCCCATGCTGGGTGACATCGGCTGCCAGACTGCGCGTCAAGCCGATCACGGCGGCCTTGGTGGTGCCGTATACAAAGCGGTTAGGCGCTCCCTTGATGCTGGAGGCGACCGAGGCCATGTTGATGATGCTGCCGCTGCGGCGTTGGATCATGGCGGGGAGAAACGCGCGAATGAGGCGGTACATCGAGCGGACGTTCAGGTCGAAGCTCTTTTCCCATGCCGCCTCGTCGCAATCCAGGATCGTTCCTTGATGTACCCATCCGGCGCAATTAAACAAAATGTCTGGCGCGGGATGATGAATTGCGAACTGGTGGATGGCTTCCGGATCGGTCACATCCAGACGCGCGGTCTGTATGGCAGGCGATTCGGCGGCCAGCTTGGCGAGCGCTGCTTCGCTGATATCGGTACCCAGAACACGCGCGCCTTCCACCGCGAATTGCAACGACGTAGCGCGGCCAATGCCCTGGCCCGCGCCAGTGATGATGGCGCTTTTGCCGCTCAACCTGGAGCCCATGGTATTCCTCCTGAAGCCGTCTGGAACGCGGCCCACTCTTCCTTTGTCCCACGCACGCAGTTCGCAAACAAATAGTACAAGAAAGACGGCCGGGTGAAACGCGCCGGCGGAACAAAAGTGTGTTCACAGAGCAGGTGAGCTGCCGGCGGACGCGATGCGAATCAAATGGGTGTCCCCGAGGGTATTGCCGGCGGGATCAAAGGTAATGGCTCCGCTGATGCCAGCGAATGGATGGCCGTCGGCCAAATAGTCTCGCAGGCGGGAACGGTTCGCTCCGGCCACGCGCAACGCCTGAGCCACCAGGTGCACGGCATCGTATACTTGCATCGCTGCGAAGCTTGGCCAAGCGCCGGTCTTCGCATGATAGCGCTCCTCGAACGCCCGCGACTCACTGGGCGTTGCGCCCGCGGCCGAAGCCGTTACCCAAGTGCCTTGCGGAAGTGCGTTCGGGGCGGGTGTCCCACTATTGGCAAGGTCAAACGCATTGCCTGCAACGGACGCAGTGGCCTTTCGGCACAGATAAACCGGTCGCGCGAAGTTGTTTGCGCTCAGCAGTGCGAGAAGCCGCGCGGCCAATGCCGAACCCGTCCAAAAAACAATCGCATCCGGCGCGCTCGCCTGGGCCCGTGTGGCCATCGTTTCCAGGTCCACGCCCGATGAAGAAACGTCCAAACGCTCGGGCGGGGTTCCGTGGAGATGTTTCACGGCTTTCTCGAATTCGTCCGCGCCGACGCGGCCGTCATGATCGGCTTCCACTAGAAGCAAGACTTTCCTGGCGAGTGCGGCTTGATAAATCTCCGCAGCGATGGCGTGCGCCTGGTTTTCATCGCTGGGTCCCAGGCGAAAAATCCAGGGAATGTTGATTTGCGTGGTGGTCGCGTCGCTGGCCAGCGTCACAATCGGAACGCCAATCTTGTTGGCGATCTGCTCGGCCTGATGCGCGATATTGCCGTCAAAAGAGGTAATCAGCGCCGCGACCCGCTCCTCGCCAATCAACTGCACCATTTCTCTGCTGGCTTGCCCCCATTGTTCCGACTGGTTGCGCACCGCGAGCGCCAGGTGACGCCCGTCCGCAAGCGGCCCGGCGGCTTCTTCTTCCGCCAGCGCCATGTTCGCTGCTGCGAGCAGAGATTGGCCCTCCGCCGCATTGGTGCCCTGCAGCGGAAGGAGGAGTCCGATCTTCACCGTTGCGCCCTGAAGATTGGCGGAGTTTTCCCGCCCGGGTCCGCGATAAGCGACGCCATTGCGGTCGAGAGTTGCATAGGGAGTTTGCGGAGCGATTTGGCCTTGGGCAGCGACGGAAATCGGGAATGAAGCCATGCCGAGGAGCAACAACGCTGACCATCGCAGCAGGGGCGCGACCTGATTCGGCGTGGAACGGCCCTTTGTGTGAAACCAGCGGCCCGGCGGTACAACCGCGGCCATCAGGGCGCTCCAGCCCCCGAGTGCGTGGCGCTGGACTCTCGGCGCTGTGCCGGCAAATACACGAATTTCCCGCCCTCGACTTTGGCCAGCGCAAGAGGAGCGATGTTGTTCAAGGTATAGTCGAATTCTTCACGCTCACCCACGCCGTCATAAGCCTTGCCGTAATACTCGCGGAGGCCATCCATGATCTTTCCGCGGTTGAGCCCCTTTTTCTCGATGGCAGCGATGAGGATGTTCATCCCGTCGTAGGCATAGGCGGCGTAAGCATCGGGCTCTTCCTTGAATTCTGCCTGATACTTTTTCCGGAATTCCTGCCACTGCGGGTCCGTGCGCGTTGGATTCAAAGGACAGGTGGTAACGACGCCGTCCGCGGCGCTTCCGGCTATCTCTAGCAGCGCGGGATAGGCCATGCGGCTGGAGCCAAAAACCGGCTGCTTCATGCCCATTGCGCGCATCTGCTTCAAAATGCGCGCGGCATCGGGCGCCTCGCCCCAGATCACCAGTCCATCGATGTGAGCGTTCTGCAACATGCGGAGTTGCGTGGAAAAATCCTGGTCGCCGCGCTCGAATTTCACTTCCAGCGGAGGCACGCGGCCCATGCGCTTGGCTTCGTCAAAGAATTTTTCGACGCCGATGCGCGCATAGCGTGATTGCGTGCGGAGCACTCCGATTTTCTTGAGCTTCATCTTTTTGAAGACATAGTCGGCCAGCGCATATCCCTGTTGCCGATCGTCGGGGAAAGTATGCATCAGCCAGGGAATGCGCGTTTCCGTGACCGTCGGGTCGGTGGTGCCGGTGTCCATGATGGGGAATTCGAGTTTCAGAGAGACGCGCAGCATGATGTGCGTGGACGCGCCGTCCACGCTCCCCAGCACCGCGACCACGTGCTCGTCGAAGAGCATCTTCACCGCTTCGGTGGAGGAAGCGCCCCATTGCGCCGAGTCATTATGGATCTTCAATGCGTAGGGCCTGCCATGCGACGTCGCGCTGGCGCCATAGCCGCCACGCGCGTTGGCTTCCTGTATGGCCAACTGTGCGCCGTGCAACATGGCCTGCCCGTACGTGGCTTCATAGTTGTTTTCCAGTGGACCGAGGAATCCGATGTTCACCGTGTTCGATGTGTCGATCTCTTGCACCACTCGATCGCGGGCCGCTCCGAAGTAATCGAGCGTGTCTTTCTCGACGTACCATTCCTTGTATGGTTTGGTGAACTTCCCGTAGGGAACTGCTTCATCCGGCATGTTGGCATAGCGATGCGTAGGCGGGGCTTCGGTGGCAGGTTTCTGCGGCTCCGCCGATTGCGGCAGCGCGAAGGGGGCCAACATGCAGAAGAAGGGAACTCCCGCAAACACGATCCTGCGCGCGGTTTTCCTGGCAACCTCAGACAGCATGAGCATTCACCTTCAGCGGCACGTCGCCGTGCGAGGCCACGAATTCCACAATCCTTGCCAACGTCGCCGGGCCAATAGCTTGCGCCGCATCGCACTTCGGCTTGGCCGCACCGGGCCGGTCGCTGGCCACTTCGATGATCAATCCGTGGCATCCAAATTCCACCGCCGCGCGGCTGGCTGGCTCGACCATGGCGGATACACCCGTGGCGTGGCTCGGATCCACAATAATCGGCAGGAAGGTGTGTTCCCGCACCGCGGGAATGACGTTCAAGTCAAGGACATAGCGCGAGTATTCACCCGCGGGATACGCTTTGATCCCCCGCTCGCACAGCACGATATTGAAGTTTCCTTCCTTGGCGACGTATTCCGCCGCGCCGAGCCATTCGCAGAGGTTTGCCGCCATGCCGCG
>Ga0116217_10005476_pt1 | contig 11148 bp, 14 predicted proteins | sample Sb_taG_6_FD_89697 | JGI IMG/M metagenome (GOLD analysis project Ga0116217, IMG submission 89697) | Peat soil microbial communities from Weissenstadt, Germany - Sb_50d_4_PS metaG | ecosystem: Environmental > Terrestrial > Soil > Wetlands > Peat | place: Germany: Weissenstadt | collected 2010-09-21 | reverse complement strand
CGGTTCTGAACGAGAATCTGACAAAGTGCGCATTCTATGCGGCTTTCTGAAGAACGAGGAATTGGGTCTTGGTGACGGCCAGCCGCTGCGCTTTGAGTAGCAGATACTTCATATCACGGTAGCCGCGGCCACGACGTAACAGCGCCTTGATGTTTCCGTTGACGGCTTCCACCACGCCAAACGGCACCTTGATTCGGCAGTAGTTCAAGATCCCTTCCAGATGGTCGACCAACATGTGCGCCAGCTTCTCCAGGGGCTTCAGCCGCTGCCAGCGCAACTGGTCAATCCAGCTCTGCAGATATCGCAGCATGGCGCCTTCATAGGTGTAGCTCCACAGCCGGTCCAGGCTCTCTTTCAGCAGATAGGCTTTCATCACCCGGCGGTTCAGCGCGAACAGTTGATTGAGTTGCCGCTTCTTGTCCGTGTTCAGGTGAACCCAGCGGGACAACAGCAGCCAGCGTTTACCCTTCACCACCTCACGCGTGGCACCGCCCTTGCGGAAGAACTCCGCCCGGCGCACTTCATCCACCGCCGCTCCCGCGTGCTGCATGATGTGGAATTTGTCGAAGACAATCCCGCACTGCGGCACCCACTGTTCCAGGCTCTGCCGGAATGGCTCCCACATGTCGACACAGGCAGCCCGGATCGCGCTGCGTTGGAAGCTGCTTAACTGCTCTCGAAAGAACCCGTCGAGCGTCTCTTTCTTCCGTTCCCGACCAAACCACAACGGTTCTCCCGTCGCCAGATTACTCACCACCGTGAGGAACTTCTGCTGCTTCCCCAGATGGATCTCATCGATGCCCATCTGCCGCAAGGCCGGCTTCCTGCGTCCGGCTGCCCAGCGCGTCAAATAACGCAGATCGATGCCGCGCACGGTGCTGGCCGCCAGCCCCAAGCGGCGCGCCACCCGTCGCACAGGGGCACTCTCGCAGGTCTCCCCGATGGCCTCTTCGAAGCGCTTGCTGAACGGGGCCTTGCTGGGCAGTTGCTCCACCTTCTCACGCTTGATCCCGCAATCCGGACAGCGCACCCGGTACAGCTCGATCACCACCGTCGTGCGGTACTCAAAGCAGGGCAGATCGCGTACCTCCCGCTCGTACGCCGTCACCATTTCACGCGCCCGCTGCCCGCAACCGGAGCACACCAGCTTGCGGTTCCCGCGCTTCCGCCGCACCCACAAACGCAGAGTCTTGGCGGCTTGGTTGATCTCGCTTCGATAGACCCGATAACCTGGCCACCCCAGAATCTTCGTCCACTCGCTGTCGGTCATCCCGCCAAGCGTACCGCCACACCCGCTACTCTGGAATCCCGTAAATCCACAAGTTTTTCAGATTCTCGCTCAGAGCCGAATTTCTTTTCTCGCCTCCGCTGCACGTCCCAGGTATCCGAGTTGGAGGCCGTACCAGTGGTGTGCGGTGGCATAGCCGGGATTGAGTTCCAGTGCTCTCTGGAGCTCGGATTCGGATGTCCGCCAGTCCCAATCGCGGGTCAAGACGATCTGGGAAAGCGTGGCGTGAGCCTCGGCCAAGGTGGGATCAAGCTCCAGAGCCCTGGTCACCGCCGCGTGTGCTTGCAACAACGCTTCGGTGGGCGCCATAGATTGCAGAAAGGGACCCAGCATCATGTAACAATCAGCCAAGCCGGCATACGCTTGTGCGTAGCTTGGATCTCGTGCAATGGCATTGCGGAAATGCTGGATACCTTGACGTGCACCGCCCTCATTGCGTTGATTCCAGTAATAGCGGCCGCGCAGGTATTCGTCGTAGGCCTCCGGATCCACTGGCCGTGCCCGGGCACGCCGCGCCTGCTCTTCTGGTCTCAGCTGAACCTGGATTTGCCTCGTGATGGCTTCTGCCACCTCGGCTTGAAGGTCCAGCACGTCGCGTATGTCGCGATTGTAGGATCCAGCCCACAAAGACCGGTCGTCGGAGGCCCTGATCAGCTGGGCGCTGATTCGTACCCGGCTGCCTGAGCGCAACACCGAACCTTCCACAACGGCGTCCACATTCAGCTCCCGTGCGATTTGCGGTAGACCCTTGCGCGCTCCCTTGTACTGCATCGCCGAAGTGCGTGAAATCACGCGCAACCCCTCCCCCATCCGGGCCAACCTGCTGGTCAGCTCGTCAGTGACGCCATCAGCAAAATATTCTTGGGCCGGGTCACCGGAAAGATTTTCCAGCGGCAACACAGCCAAGGAACCAATTCGGGCGCCACCCCCGTGGGGCAGCAAACGATTTCTCCAACCAACCACATTCAGTTGGTACGCAAGCGCCCATGCGACCAGCCCGAGCGCCGCCGCCAGCAGCACATTGCGCCACTTAAGCTTGCGTCTTGCCACTGGCGCTGGCGTGACGTTCACGTTCGCCGTCCGTCTCAAATCCACCGCCAATTCCTTTGCTGACTGGTAGCGGTTCTCGGGCTCCTTCTCCAGGCACTTTAGGATGGTCCCTTCCAAGCGCGGCGGGAGCGAGGGCTGAAGGCGGGTAGGAAGCGGAAATGATTTGTGCAGGATCGCATCTGCTGTCGCGGTCGAAACTTTTTCCAGGAACGGAAGCCGCCCGGTGGCCATTTCATAAAACACTACTCCTGCCGCCCAGATATCCGAGCGCCCGTCCACCGCCTCGCCCCGTAACTGCTCGGGAGCCATGTAAGGCAGGGTGCCCGCGACCGCGTGCGTCTCTGTCAGGCTCTCGGTCTCTGCTGCTTCCCCGGCTGGCTGCACCAGCTTTGCCAGGCCGAAATCCAGGATCTTCAGCCTTCCGTCGGGCGTGAGCCGCAGGTTCTTGGGCTTCAGATCGCGATGGATCACGCCCTGCTCGTGGGCCGCCGCCATTCCTTCGGCCAACTGCTTGCCCAATTCTGTCAACTCCTTTTCCGGCAGCGGTCCGGCTCGCAACTTTTCACTCACGGTCACCCCGGCTACGTACTCCATTACCAGGAAGTCCACGCCCTCCTGCGTGTCGAAGTCGTGGATCGTGGCAATGTTGGGGTGATTTAGCTTGGACAGAGTCAGAGCTTCTTTGCGGAAACGCTTTCGGGCGGCTTCGTCGGCCAAGGTGCCAGGAGGGAGAATCTTGACGGCGACCTCGCGCTCCAGGTGCTCATCGCGGGCGCGATAGACTTCCCCCATCCCACCGGCGCCGACCTTCTCGACGATGAGGTAGTGGCCCAGCCTCTTTCCAACCAGCGTGGCCCGGCCCAGCACCTGACCGGCCATGGGAGGTCTCCTTCCCTCACGCTCTGCGGCGAATCGTAGGCGTGCCCCAAGAACAAGTCAACGCAGAACCGGCTCCATCGCTCGGAACAATTGCTAGGGGTGTCTAAAACTACCGCTTCCAGAATCGTGGCTCGGCGGTGAATCCTCGCGAAAATGGCGGGGTATAGCAATGCAATGCTCTGGTTCAACATCCGAACCCTTCCGACAGGTCGTTAAATCTATGCCTCACAAACATGAACCCTGTCGGCTCCTTTATCGGCGACTCTGGATCGGGCCGCTGCAACTCTTTGAACGCCATTCTCGGAACCGATGTGCTGCCGGTAGGCGTTACGCCGATCACGGCGATCCCCACCCGGATCGTCCACGGGGAGCAGCCCGTCATGCGGGTATGGTTTCCAGAAAGACCAGAAGACCGCTTTGAGGTTTCGCGCCTCGGGGAGTTTGTTGCCGAGCAGCAGAACCCCGGCAACACCAAGCACGTGACCCGGATCGTGGTTGAACCGCCGGCGGCGCGACTGCGCGACGGAATCACTTTTGTGGACACTCCCGGGCTCGGTTCACTGGCCACTAAACGCGGCCACGGACCTGAAAAACAAGCTCACGATGCAGGCCTTGCAGTAACAATTAATCTTCATTTGGGAGTGGCTATCGCCCCCCGATTACCGAACGTTGTCCACCGGGGTTTCAGAAGATCCTCGATCATCTCGGCGTGATCGTGAATTTTCCGTTGAGTGCTTTATCCGACCTCGGCTTTGGGGCGGGCCCGCGTGCTCCCTGGCGACACAGCACTCGCATTAGCAGCAGGTTTTGTGTCAAGCTATAGGCCCATGGCAGAGAAACGCACCAAAGCGGATATGTTGCAACGCAACGTGGAGCGGCTCGAAGAACGTGATGACGCCGGCCGCGAATCCCAGATCAATGACAAGCACTCCGGCCCACCCCGCATCACTCCTGATGCTATTGAACTGGAAGAACAGATCCACCGCCGCGCCTACGAGCTCTATGAAGCCCGCGGCCGCGAGCACGGCCACGACCGCGAGGACTGGCTCCAAGCCGAAGCGGAGATCCTCGGCACACGGCAAAAAGCCGCCGCCTGATCAAAACGCCCCCGCCAAGGAGGCGCGCCCCGCGCGCAGCCCCGTCTCCCGCCCGATTGGTTGCACGGAACAATTGCACCAGTTTTAAGCAATTGACATTGCATTCAGTCGGCGTAGAGTCGGAATCAAATCCCCATATACTCGGAGGCAACCATGAAACCTTCACAGCGCTCCGAACCAGCCGGCAAAATTCCTGATCCCGCTCAATTGGAAGAACAAATCCGGCGCCGCGCCTATATGCTCTACGAATTGCGCGGCCGCCAGGATGGCCACGCCCTCGACGACTGGCTCCAAGCCGAAGCAGAGATCCTCGGCACCCAGCGAAAAGCAGCCGCTGCCTAGGTAGCCAAAAGCAAAGGCCGCCCGCCATCTCCGGACGGCCTTTGCAGGTGGACTCCATTGACACCGACTTGGCGACACGAGTATTTTGTGCCGGTCTAATCACAGGAGGTACCCATGAAGCGAATACCGTTACTGCTCAGCTTTACCCTGCTTATCGGGATCGCCCTAGGGATACTTGCAACCCAGGCCCTGAATGCCCAGCAGGCGCCCAAGCGAACCGAACTCCTCACCAACGATCTCGCCGGGATCGCAGGGAAGCGCGCGACGGTGTACCGAACAGAGTTAGCCCCGGGAGGGTCGTCGGGCAAGCACCGCCACCCTGTAGACACCTTCGTGTATGTCCTCGACGGGACCCTCACATGGGAGCAGGAAGGACAGGGATCACGCACGTTGAACGCAGGGGAGGTTGTCCAGGAAGTGCCTGGGGGCATCTACAACGTGAGGAACACCGGTACCAGTCCCGTCACGCTCCTGGTGGTTTCGCTAGGCGAGAAGGACCAACCCTTTTCCGTACCGGTGAAATAGGGAGTACCACTCCAAAAAAGGGTGCGCTGTTTTACGAGGAGTCATCCGGGAAGTTTGACCGCAACCCCGTAAAAAGCCGGACTGTAAAAGCACGGCGATCAGATCGTCAATGATATTTTCATCGGTGCTGAATATGACGGTCCATGCCCGCCAGCGAACGTTAAACCCTTTGTCCACCACTACGTTTTCACGGTCTACGCTCTGGACATAGTCCTCCGCTTGCCATCGTCAGCGAATTTTCCGGCAACCGCCGAGACTCTGTACCAAGCGTTGATTAAGGCGGGAAAGGAGGGCCACATTCTGGAAAGCTCAAGCATTACCGGCCTCTATTCGACCACGCCGCCGCCTGAATAGAACGCGGCTCAAACTGCCACTTCCGCCCTTACTCCGCCAATGGTGGAATGGGATGGGTCTCAGCGTTTGGTTAGAGCGTGTTTCATAAATAGGTTCGGCTTCACAGTAGGTACTTACGGGTGAGGCAGGTTAGCTGGTGAGCTTCTGCTATGAAGAAGCGGCAGAAGTTGTTGACGGATGAGCAGTGGGAGCTAAGCTTCTGGATTACGCTGAGGCACTGTTTATGAAGCACGCTCTACTCACTACGATGCAACCAAGACGCGAGAATCAGAAAACGGAGATAGAGATGAAATACATGCTGATGATGAACACGATGAAGGCTGGCTCGACCGGGCTCAGCGGCTGGTCGGAGAAGGACATCAAGACCATGATCGGATTCATGATGGACCTGGACAAAGAGCTTCGCGCGTCTGGCGAGCTGGTCTTCGAGGAAGGCCTGACGTTTCCGAACGAGGCCAAGCTGGTGCGGGCGGACAAGAACGGCATGCCAATCACCGACGGCGTCTTCCCCGAGAGCAAAGAATTTCTTGCCGGCTTCTGGATCGTCGACGTCGCGAACCCGGAGCGTGCCTACGCGATCGCGGCGCGAATCTCGATGTGTCCGGGACCGGGCGGCGCGCCCCTGTACATGCCGATCGAGGTGCGGCCGGTTGGAAGTCCGCCGCCTACGAAATGAATGTGGAGAATGCGGCGCGTGTTCCGGGTAGTCAGTTGTGAGTAGTGAGCAGAGCTTGTTTCAAGAATGGGTATTTACCGTCTGACGACTCTGAGAAGCCGCTTGAAATCAGGTCTCGAATGGCCGCCGGAACCAAGGTCGCCAATATTTGAAACACGCTCTAGTCAATCTCAGGACGGAGGACTCCTACAGCGACACGGGCAGGCCATCGATCGACCCGGAGCTGTTGCTGCGCATTCTTCTGGTCGGTTACCTTATACGGCATCACAAGCGAGCGCACGCTGGTTGAAGAACTGCGCATGCATCTACACGGCTATCATCAACGCATTGGATGCGCAGGAGGGGCAAGCGTCGCGACGAGCAACTGGAGAACGTCACGGCTTGCTGGTTTGTTTCGCTAGCTTGACCAACTTGGCTACTAATGTGAATTCCGAATCTGGAATCAGCTCAAGTTCCTTGCTCCACTCTTCGTAATCTTTAAGTAAAACCCGGAATTGGTGCTTACCGACGGGTAATGTCAGTAATGCCGGAGCATTGCCTACGAACTTGCCATCCGCGAATATATCGGCGTCCTGTGGTGTCGACCTGATCTTCACCTTGGCAGCCTGGGCACAGGGTGCAGCTGTCAGTTCGGGCGGCGCAGGAGGCGTTGTGGGAGCCACAAGCAGCGGATGGCCGACTTGCTGGGTGATGTGCACCGGCGCCGTCTCCCACTTGAAGATGCAGAGCCCTTGATCGTCTACCTGCTTGCCCTGGCGCTCCCACTGCCAGTAGGCTTCCCAGAAAAGGCTGCGCGCCCCTGGCTGGTCACCCAGAGGCTGGCCGCGCTTGCCGAGCACGAAGGGACCGCCGTAGTCGTGCAGCTCGAAGTGGAAGGTGTGGCCCGACACCTCCAGCACGAAGGGTCCGCGGCTAACCATAGTGAACCCGCCAGGAGAACTGATCGCAAACAAGAAGGCTCAGGCTGGCATGACAAGCCGTCTGGCTGCTGCCGCCTAACCTTTCGTTGCCAGCCAGTGTTGCGTCGGCGGATGTCATGGCGGATCGGCGGACGCGCCAAGGGGTAATGCGAAACAGTGAATACCGACGCAATTAGAATCCAATCTCTTAAATCTCCCAGTTCCGCAACTGTCTGGCCGACATGCCGCTTGAACAGCAAAGCCAGTCTTTCAGCAAATCTCCCGTCTTCGAGGAAGATGTCACGGGCGTAGGTTCGACCTGCATAGCTGGTCTTCAGGGTGACATTCGGTTGCCACCTTCCACCACCGGCATAAAGGTACACAGCCTCAAGAATGTCGGGATGTCCAACCAGAGACTTGACCTGCCCCGCAGAATGCAGGAGGTGATTGGTCCATCCGTCGGAGCTGCGTGCTGTACTTTGGGGGGGCGGAGGCCATTGCTCACGAAGAGTCCGGTGCTCACAAACCTTCATTGTCTCCTCCGTTTACGAGTCGTCGTGCCTCGGGATTTGGAATCGGGCTGTGTCACGGGCGGCATGGCGGTAACTCGCTCGGTCGCCACAGCGATGCTCATCAAACGCGGTTACTACCTCTTCAGCGCGAGCATCCGTAAAGACTAGATTCGGATTTACAGGAAATTGCCAGTCACACTTGCTGCACGCCCAGCCTGTGAATTCTCTCGAACAAACGAAGGCGAGTGTGATTTCCATCAGGGTCTCCAAAATGCCTCGCTCCCGCGAGAGTTTTTCGATTTCATGGAGAGAACCCTCCTTTCGTATGCCACTAAATCGGGCGCGGAAAAGGTCTCGGACACTTTAAGTCGTCTGTAGGTTTGGGCCCTTCGCCTCAGGGGGTGTTGCATCCCAGGTGGGAACTGCTCTTCGGGGAGGCGAAACAATTAGTAGCTGTGAAGTCTACTGCTTTGGCAACCGTCAGCTGTGACAGGCATCACCGTTCGGTGTGACACTAGTGTTGGAACAGGTAGGAGGTTGTTGCTATCACTCGTTTGGAATGTGCACTGCTGCTGGTGCAAGGTGCGCAACTTGCGATAACGCGTCTATAAGGACGAAGGCAGAAGGCCACCGGCCTCATCTTCATCAGCAGGTCACTCTCCACGCCCATGTCGGTGATCTGGTGCTTGAACCGGCGCGAGGAGGTCAAGGTCCCGAGCTGGCCGGAGGAGTTGACCAAAACGGCTACACCGCTGGCGCTGGTCGCACCGTTGATCCCGGCCATGAAGGCGGCTGTCTGCACGTCGCCAATCCGGATCGCATTCGATTCGGAGGAGACTCCCTGGTTCCCGATGTAGACGTTGCTGCCGCCTGTCGCGAGGTTTATACCCGCCCCCATGCCGATTGCGATGTTGGAATCGCCGCTCGAGAGATTGTTGAGCGCGTTAGCACCGAAGGCGGCGTTGGCTGAGCCCGTCGTGTTGAAGTTGAGCGCGCTCATGCCGAAGGCGGAGTTAAGCGAGCCCGTCGTGTCGGAGGTGAGCGCGCCCTGGCCGAAGGCGGCGTTCCACGGCAGTGGCGACTGCCAGCAGGGCTGCCATGGCTGCGAAAATCCTCTTGGTCATCGCGGAGTCGGGATTATGTCTGACCAACCTCGTTGGTCTGGTCGGCACTACAGCCCCCGACTCAGTTCTGCGGTCTAGCCAATAGTAGACCAGCTTTCCGGCATTTGAATTTGGATGCCATCCCTGAATGAGAGGTCGTGCTTAGGTCATGCCGCCTTTGCCGTTGCAGTCCGCAGACACGCCGTGACCTCGCCAATGACCTTCTCGTACTCAGCAGTCGTGGCCCGTTCCACATGAATGCGAGCGCCCTTTACGCCCGCTTCTTGCGCCAACCGCTTGAACTCAAACTGAAGAAAATCTTCAACTTGTTTCGGCGTCAAGAAAGCGATGGGGACAGTGGCGGACTGGCCTGTCGGGATCTCGATCTTCACGGAGTATGCGTATTCAGGTTGTTGCGTTTCCGGAGTCATGCGACACCTCCTTTTGAGCGACGAAGGCGGCAGGAGAATCTCATTTTAGCGCGACTCCTGCATCAGTTGTGGTGTAGGGATCAAGATGAGCAATGTTGGCAAACCATTCCACAGAACCGTATCCGGTGGACCGCCCCGAGCACGTGACCAAGGTTCGTCTGGGTTGGCCTCTCCGTCGAATTTGTGACGTTCTGCAAGCCTCCGAACGCTCCGGTGACCTTGGGGGCTGTCCGGAAACGCCGGACGTTTCCCACGCCCTACGAGGCCAAGAACTGGGGGGCCGGATTCTTGAAACGTGCGCCCTTATTGTTCGCGAACGTCTGTGGTAGCTTCTACCCACGATGCCAACGACACCCCGAACAGCGGGCAATCGCCTCAGAGCCCTGCGCGAGAGCTTGGGGCTCTCCATGTCGGAGGTTGAGCGGCGAACGCGGGAGCTAGCCACGTTGCGGCACAATCCAAGGCTCCGGGTGCCGAAGGGCAGCCTATCCGACGTTGAGACGAAGGGCCGCACGCCGGGTATCCACTGCCTCTACGCGCTGGCGCGGGCGTACCGATGCGATGTACGCAAGCTGTTGGGCTTCTATGGGCTCACGTAACGAGTGTCGTTCTTCCACCACGATGGTCTGGAGACCAACGCGCTCCAGCGAGAATGTCAGGTGTTTCCTGCGGTGCTAAACTCTTTGCGCCTCCGAGCGTCTAATCACATCAGATAGGGAGACCGTAGCGAAACGAAACTAGTCTTGCTTTCGAGTGGCACCGGGCGCGCCATTTTCTCAGGTCGCGCTTACAGCACGAAGGACAGCCAATGGGGCGACCGTGCCCCTATGGAAAAACCCCCGCCCAACCGGAGCTTGGACGGGGCACCCTTCAGAGCAGGTGGAGGTTGGATGTTGCGAATCGGGACTATCGTTGTACTACTCGCGGGTTGCACCACAGTTGGGTTCGCTCAAAATAGCGCTGACGGTCAATCGCCGGCTCAGGGCACACCATTTCAGGCCGCTCGCTCGCAGATGATGCGCGTTGCTGGTGGAGTGATGCTTGGACTGGTCGAGCAAAGAACGCTGCCGGTGTATCCCGACGAGGCGATGAGGAAGGGAATTCAAGGCGACGTGGTTTTCAAGATCGTCGTCGATGAAACCGGGAGAATCGTAATGAGTGTGCCGGTCGAAGGCGATCCTCTGCTTGTGGCTGCCAGCATGGATGCGCTGCGAGATTTCCGTTTCCGCCGCTACCTGCTTAACGGAACTCCGGTCAGAGTCGAGAGCCAATTGGGGTTTCATTTCTCGGTGGAGAAAAATGCTGGCGGGGCTAATGGGCATGTGGAGTGCATGGCATCGATTCCTGATCGGCCGGAGTTTCGGACTGATGTCGTGAACGACAAGAATGTGTTGGTTTTGTGGCCTCACAAAATATCCAGTGTGGAGCCGCAATTGCCGCCAGAATTGATGGGTAAGTCGGGGTCAGTGTATCTGACCATCACCATCGGCGCGGACGGTAAAGTTCAGGATGTCAAGGTTGTGGGTGGCGATGAACCTTTCATTGGCCCTGTTGTTGCTGCCGTGAAGCAGGATGTTTATGAGCCCCAACTGGTTGACGGGAAGCCGTCTGTTGCGACCACTGAAGCCAGCTATCACTTTGGGCCTCGGCATTGAATTAGTCCGGCTCCGCAAGTGCTGTTACCAAGAGCCGGGCTGAGAACCGCCCTTCAACCTTCAACCTTCAACTATGGGATGGGACACCCTCACAAGTCTTGCTAAAAACTACTCGATTTGACAATCGTAAGGCATTTCAGATATACTTTGAATCGAGGTGGTTACCACCTTCTCCTCTTTCAGGTTCCCTGAACTAAGTCAGCCCATCTGAAGTTTTCTCCTCTTAGCGATAGCAACCTTTAAGGAGGGTTTGCCGAGGCCCAAAGTGATAGCTGGCTTCAGTGGTCGCAACAGACGGCTTCCCGTCAACCAGTTGGGGCTCATAAACATCCTGCTT
>Ga0116217_10005474_pt1 | contig 11149 bp, 14 predicted proteins | sample Sb_taG_6_FD_89697 | JGI IMG/M metagenome (GOLD analysis project Ga0116217, IMG submission 89697) | Peat soil microbial communities from Weissenstadt, Germany - Sb_50d_4_PS metaG | ecosystem: Environmental > Terrestrial > Soil > Wetlands > Peat | place: Germany: Weissenstadt | collected 2010-09-21 | reverse complement strand
TCCCTGGGACCGGACGTGCTCCATTATTTGAGCCTCGCGGTTCATCGAACGTCCCGCCCGAGATCGCCGGAGCACAAGTCCAGGGCCATAGTCGAAGATGTCGGCATCTCGACCCGCCGCCAGCAGGGGTCCCGGGTCCTTCACCCGGCTCAGGGTAGTTGCTGATGTGGCCATGACAGCTGGACCGGTCCTAGCCTCCCAGTATGATTGAACTGCCTTTCTCCGGTGGTCAGCGGGCGAAGCACTGGGATAGGCGTACCGGACCCGTGGGTCGAGCGGTGTCAGTTGGTTTCAGCCCACGGCCAGCACGTCGATCCAGTTGATCGAGAGCCTCGGGATTTCCCACGATGCGGCAGTCATCGACGTCGGGGGTGGTGCCTCGCTGCTTGCTGATGCTCTCCTCGACCTTGGGTTCACCGACGTCTCTGTTCTCGATGTCTCCAGGGCGGCGCTCGCAGAAGTTCGCCAGCGGCTGGGCTCTAGCCCCTCCGTATCGCTGCTTCAGGAGGATCTTCTGGCCTGGACGCCGCAGCGCCGATACGACCTATGGCATGACCGGGCCGTGTTCCACTTCCTCGTCGATGCCAGCGATCAGGAGACCTACCTCACGACGCTCCGTGCCGCTCTACGGCCAAGGGGGTTCGTCATCATTGCCACCTTCGCTTCGGACGGTCCCGAGTACTGCTCGGGCTTGCCCGTATCCCGCTACTCATCCGTCGACTTGTCCGCGGCGCTCGGTCCCCAGTTTCAGGTCGTGGAATCCTTCCGAGCGCAGCACGTGACTCCGGCAGGAGTTGAGCAGCCGTTCACGTGGGTGGCAGCCCGATACACTGACGGTGACCAGGAAAGCGGGGCTCAAGATGGCTGAAACACCTGGCATGGGTCTCGTACTCGACTGCAACGATCCCGAGGCTCTCGCCCCCTTTTGGGCGACGGCGTTGGACTACGTACCGCTCGGGGCCGTCGAGAACTACGTGCTACTGGTGCCGGACGCTCGCCCCGGCCCTAAATTGCTCCTTCAGCGCGTCCCCGAGGACAAGTCTGGAAAGAACCGAATGCACCTCGACATCGAGGTGGCAGACATTGAGGCTCTGGCCACTAGCCTGGAAGGGATCGGTGCCCAGCGCGTTCGCGCAGACGTGGTGACCGAACACGGCAACCACTGGATTCTCATGGCCGATCCAGAGGACAATGAGTTCTGCATCTGTGACGGCGGTCAGAGCGGCGGATAGAGCGCAGCCCATCATGGGAATGAAACGCCGCACGATTGACGAGCTTCTCGCCGATGCCCGATCCGGTCTCGACCGCGTGCCAGCCGAAGAGCTAGCGGCAGCGCAGAAAGGTGGCGCTCTTGTGGTCGACATTCGTCCCGTCGAGCAGCGTGCACGCGACGGCGAGCTACCTGGCGCGATCATTGTCGACCGCAATGTCCTGGAATGGCGTCTTGACCCATCCAGCCCAGATCGCCTCAGGGAGGTCACTGACCACAGCCGTAGGATCATCGTGGTGTGCAATGAGGGATACAGCTCCAGCCTCGCCGCGGCCACTCTTCAAGGACTCGGGCTCCATCGAGCGACGGACCTCATTGGTGGCTACCAGCAATGGTTGAGGTCAGCGAACTCGGCGCCTCACGAAACCTGACAAGCCGTCCCGGGTGCGGGGTGGCCTGGGTGGGGGGCGAGTATCAGCCTGATTCGCGATCGGAGTGCCTGATGGCGCCTCCTGACTACTCAACGTTGCCGGTTCTGCGCTACCGGGGCCGTCAGAACCACCGGGCAGGCCGGATGGCTGGTCCTTGTCACTTGTCCAGACCAAGGAGGGTGAGGAGGGCGTCGTCGGGGTTCGAAAGCATTCCCGTTAGCTCCAAGGATGCTCAGGGGAGACCGTGAGCACCGTTGGAGGTGTGCCGACATCCACGTAGCGGTCGTAGATCGACCGCGCCCAAGCGATGGCGCCGCTCACCCTGATGCCTGACGGCTGTGGGCGGGTCCAGAGTTCGAGGTTCTCGGGTCGGTTGTCGTCTCGGACGCCGTTCATGTGGTGGACTGATTCTCCCTCCACGAGGTATCGATCCAGTAGCTCTTCTGCCACCAGAATGTGCTCGAAGACGTACGGGGTCCGTCCCGCCCTGGGGTGGCCGGGCACTCGCACCATGACATAGCCGGCTTTGTGTCGCGTACGTCCCCCTTACCAATTCCCATTGGCATCGGCGACTTCGGTTCTACAGCCGCTACACGTCTCGGACTTTGCCTGCTTTGTATTCCCGCACACACACACACAGGCATTTTGCCCTGCAGGCTGGACATCGAAGATGCCGACTCGACGACTGAAACTATTCGCCCGTCCGACTAATGCCTCTGGCGGAACTCCTTGAAATCAGGGGCGTATGGGCCCAAGCGCCGAACAGCTTTCCGCCACCGGAACCAGGCGATGGGATGCCACAGCAAAGGAAAGTTGCTTCCACTTCCTTCGCCTTTGCCGTGGGGCCACCCTTTGCCAGGTTCCCAGGGGGGCCAGAGGGAGGCAGGCATTCCTTCGTACCGTTGGTACTCTTCCTCGTCCGATGGCTTCATCTGACCGTCCTCTCTCAACCGCAAGCGTATGCGACGCGCCCCATTCCTCGGCGCGCGAGAAGGAGTAGCCCGCAAAGGACTCGCGGTCGGCGATGGTCGCCCGGGATACGAAGACGTCGACTGCAGATGAAGGCATGTGAGCGCACCGCTTGGGAATTGGCTGGAAAGCTCGATCGTCATACTGGTGTGCAAGTGAGCGCACGGTGGAACCACGTCAGACGCTTTGGCCCGATCGGCTCGCCCCCGAACCTGTCGTCTCCTCGGTGTTTCCTCACGAAGGAGCCCAGTTGGCCCGAGACGTGGAAGGGACCGACGCCTGGGCGGCGGACGAAGGCTGAGCAAGGATTGCGCAAGATGCGCCTTTTCCGGTTTGGCCTGGCTGATGACGCGGGGACCGAGTACAGGCCAATGGGCGGGGGGCACGGAGGCAGTCACAACGAGATGAGCGGCGAGGCGAAGTTTGCACCTGCGCCACCCACGACGGCCTCCACACTGACCTTGACATGGCTTGACTTGGCAGTGCAACTGCCGTTGTCGTAGCGACGAGTCGGACCTCCGCTGCGCCCTCGGTCGGGACGGGCACGTTGCGCGTACTCTCGTCCACGGCCATCGGGTCGGAGATACCGGGTCGTGCTTGTGGTCGCGAACGTTCCAGACCCGCACTTTGGGAACGGGGGTGAGAGTCCGATTGCGGCCATCTACCATGGTCCGCCATGGCTGCGACCTGTACGTGCTGCTCGACGTCGGTCGATTGGTGGGTCAGACTGCGCTCGCACCCCGATCTGCCGATCTGCCACAACTGCCTCGCCGGGCTGAATGGACAACGAGACGGCCAACTGCAACTCATGACCGGAACTTGGCTGATCACGGGGTTCGACCCGATCTTCAAGGTCGCCGATGTGACTCGCTCGGTCGCCTGGTTCGATGGTGCGGGCTTCGAGACGTCGTTCCACGATGACACCTATGCCTTCGCTCACCGGGACCGGAACCTCACGATCCACCTTGCCCAAGCTGCAGACGACGAACTTCCTGGTCACGGTGTTCTCTACATCCACTGTCAGGAAGCCGACCGGGTGGCCGAGGAGTGGAGACAGGCGGGGATCGATGTGGAGGGCCCGCGGGACGAGGACTATGGCAAGCGTGAGGGCTCCGTCACCGACCCCGACGGAAACGTGATTTCGCTTCGGAAGCCCCATTCGCGGAGGCGCTGCCGAAAGCCGATGACTCGATCCCGGTCCCAGGCGGACCAGGGTGCCCGGTTCGGAGGTCGTCATCTCCCGTCGCATGAGCGCTCGGCTCCACCTCTTGCACGTGGTACTGAACCCACGGCGTGATCGACCGCACGTGCCGGTTCTGTGCGCCCTGACCGGGCCAGCCCAGCACACCGCGAGCCGATCGGAAGCACCCGGACTCGGGCGCATAAGCGCGTTCCCGTGGCATACGGGATCCCCGATGACGGGCGCTGTGATAACCCGCGCGTGGGGGCCATGTGGCGTGAGCGGCGCGTACGGTCCGGCGACGGTGACGTGCTCAGCCGGGCTCCGGCCCGTCCTGAACGTCGTAGGGCCCCAGGCGGCGATGGCGACGCCAGCGCCGGAAACTGCGCACGGGGTGCACCACGGCGTGGAAGAACGCGCTGTCGACGGGGCCGATGATCCCGCCGGGCCCGCCGCCCGGCACGGCACTAGACCTCGGCCGACGACGACTCGGGTCGGACCCGACCGGGAAGCCGAGAACGTGGCGCTGCTCCTCGGGCTCAGCGGGCACCGGGACCCCCGGCGGAGACGCATGGCGAGGGTGCTGCCGTCCCGGACCAGATCGACGCAGTGGTAGGTGCGTCCCTCGACGAACAATAGGCGCGACCCGCGGATCGGTGTTCGTGAAATGTGTGGCTACGTGACTCCGCCGTTGAGATCACGGCTGGGTCTGATCCATGCCGGAGGTGTCGGGAGGATGCAGTTCTTTGGTTGCCTCTCGAAGGGCCACCGGCATTATTCGTCGGATTTCTGTGTTGAGTGACGGCAAATTGTAGCGCTGACCCCAGAAGATCACGTCACCGGTTTGCAAATCCCTGTTCCGGAACATTTCGTCTTCTGGCAGGCCCTCGATCACGGTGGCCGTATCCCCGAAGTTCATGTCGACAAAGTTGTGGGTAGAGGACTTCCCCCACCAGATGTCGATTCGAGCGTCGAAATGATCAAAGTTGTTTCGCATCATCTGCGAGCGCAGCGGAGATGCGTCGGAGACCTTCAAAGCATCTCTGAGCGGGGCGCGTGCTTGCGCCACCGCGGGGTCGCTTCCCCAGAGGATCTTGGAGACATTGGCCGTGGCGGTAAGAAACGCCTGAATCGGAGACCAGATGGCGAGGGCGCGCTCCAGCGCCACTTCCGTGCTCTGCGCGATGAGTTTGTCGCGTGGCAATTCGACCAACGCCCGATATTCGTCGCTGGGACCCTTCTCTCCGTTCGCTTGGGGGAGTCGCTCAACCAAGTCGTCATATGCGAAGGTCGCGAACTGACACTGGGTCCAGACTTGATCCTGGAAGAGCTTCTGAAGAAACAGATCCACAGTTGTCACCCGACCTCGGCGTTCGTCAGTTCTGCATAGGTAAGCCTCCATCCTCCGACCCTGCCAACCCCGCCGACCGCACCTCGCATACGCCCAGGTCAGGGTCCGTACCGTGAGTGAAGCGAGCGCCAGTTCCGTGACGTACCGGTGCGTGAACACAGGGGCACAATGAACCTCAGTCCCTCGAGTGCGACCTCACGGGGCTTGATCGGCCCTCTGTCGGTACTTCTTCGGCGGCGGATATACGTAGCGGGCGACTGTCGCCGAGAGCCATCCGATAGCAAAGCCTTGGAAGACGACGTGGATGTTGTTCCGCTTGCCGGCAGAGCCAAAGATCGACGCAAGTACGAGGAGGACCGCCCACACGATGCCCACGCCGATGCTGTAGGTGGTGTAGGTCCTGTAGCGAGGGGTCACGTGCCCTCCTCATCCCGCCGTATCTGCCAGCACCGATACAGAGAGGGCATCACGCCAAGGGACCGGGTGCCGACGGGCAATGGGTCCCTACGTGCCGGTCGGATCGGCGTGCTGGGGCTCGGAGCGGCCGCCCTGCATCGAGTCGCTGGCGTGCCCTCCCGCACCCTCGCTTTCTGCCGCGGCTCGCCTCTCGACAGCGGCCTCTTGCTCGCGGCGTATCACGTTTGCCGCCGCCAGCGTGGTGCTCTCGGGGCGAGGGCCATCCCAATCCAAATACCAGTGCCGATTCAGGCTGGCGAGCCACGTCTCGTTCGCAGGGCTCAGGCCGAATCGGGAGATCGTCCGCTGGCCGCCGATCAGATCGGAATAGAGCAGCTCTACCGTGATCGGCTGCCTCGTGTCGATCGCGTCACCGACCTCGGCACGAACCTGATCGTCGGGGTGACGCAGCGCTCCTTGCCACATTCCGATGTCGCCGGCCGGAACGTAGAGGTCCCGCGACTGAAGGCGGAACTCCTCCAGTGGGACGTGGGTGGGATAGTTCCGCGCTGCACCCGGCCTGACCACCCAGCCCTGGCAGACCGCAATCCCGCTACCAACATTTCTCAGGCTGATGGCGAGATACACGATCCCGTCGAGATGTTCAATGGCGGCACGCCCACCCGGGGCGCTCACCCAATGCTCCTCCATGAACATGATCTTCTGGGGGGGATCCTCCAGACGCGACGGGGCGAGGAGAGGCCGTCGTTGTTCTTGTAGTGCCGCCTCCGCGATGCGCGCCGACCGATTGGAGGATCGCACCGCCGAGAACGTGGCGACAGCCAACACGAGCGTGCCAGCCGCGGTGGCCAAAGAGGAGATCGTCACCCAGTCATCAGTGAGAACCATCGGTCGCCAGTCTGCCACCGCACTCCCTCCGATGTGCCCCATGCCGACGAAGGAGAAGCTGACGACGCGCGACTATCGCATCCCCTCCTGGTCCGATCGACCCGTGGATAGAGTCATCCAGGTCCACTCGGGTCCCCAAGGGTTCGTGTCCTCGACGGGACCCGAGAGAGCTGGTCAGAGCGAGCTGCTGGCCTTCGGGACGGACGCCGAAGTCCACGCCAGGCCGATGCACATCTCATCGGAGGAACCGTCGCCCCACGTCACGAAGTGGGACGGCGCCTTGCGCAGAATGGGCAGCTCCTGAGCGAGTCGGGGGTCGTAGGTGCAATTGACCTGGAGCTTCTCACCGGCGGTCACCGGAATCGGCGTCTTCAGGTTGTAAGCCTTCTGGTAGTCGAAGTTGTAGTTGGGAACGCTGAGCACGGTCTTGGCCTGCGGAGTCCCCGGGTTGAGCACCATCGTGAAGCTACGTCCCAAGAGATGCATGTGCGCCTGGACTCGGACGATGTCGCCGCTCTTGCCGATGGGCCAGATGCACGACGCCGTGTCGCCAACCGGCGGATTGAAGGGATCGTGGCCGCACACTGCTTCGATACCGTTCACGATTTCCGCCGCTTGGGCACCGAAGCGACGCGCCTGGTCGGCGACAGATGCGGCCCGGTTGCACAATGCGCCCGTGACACCTGCCGGGCACGCCAGGTCCGGCGGGGCGAGCGCCAGGTCGAGATGCAGCGGAAGCAAGGGTGTCGATGTCGGCACGGTGTCGAGCACGAGGACATTCCTCACCGGCTCGTCACCGGCGAGCAGATTGTAATGGACCTGCATGATCACGAGGCTCCCCGCGGGAAGCGCGATTCCCGTTCCCTTGGGAAGTAAGTCCGCACCGTGGCCCGGAGCCCACACGCTGAGGAAAGGTGTGCTCAAGAACTGGGCGAGAGAGGCTCCGGGCAACGATGGCGCTCCGAAGCACGTCCATCCCTTGCCGCTGGTATCGGCGTCTGCACGTCGGGCTGCGCCCGCAAGGGACGGCGGCACGAGGGCGAGCACGGCGTGATGGTCCTCGACACTGCCGGGATGGAACTGGCTCGAGATGACATAGGAGTTCGGAGTGACGTGGGGATCGAGCAAGGTGCAGTGGTAGTCGTCGGTAGTCCCGACCGCGGCCTGGGGCGTGTAGGTCTTCGACACGAGTGAGACGGTCGTGACCGGCTGTGTCGCCTGCCGCGCCGCCGCTGAGGTGGTCAACTCAAGCGCGGTGATCGCTGCCGCGAAGAGAACCAGGCAGAGGAGTACCACAACCAGGGGCGGTTTGCTCCACCGGCTCCGAATTCGTCCACGCGGTGCAGCTCCCGCTGCCTCCGACACTTCGTCGCGACTCGATGTCGGTGCTTTCGATGAGCTCGCCATGGATCCCCCGTCCCGCCTGACCTCGGCGACAAGCCCCGACACGCCCTCCCCGGGTGCCGTCCGTGATGCCCTGAGGCTAACGCACCTGTGCTCGAAACGCCCTGGAATCCCGCGGTGCTGCCGCGCTCGCACCCATCGTCGGATCCTCAACGAACCGGAGTCGGAGCGGCCGCGGGGACGGGGTGAGCCCGGGGAGTCTCATCTGACGGGCCCTGCCGCCACGCTCGGAAAACGTCGATGCCGGCTCCGAGCTGATCGTCCCACCCCTCGACCGGATCTGGATGGTTCCCAGGTGATGGCCCCACTCGGTCGATGTGTCGACTGGTGAGCCCCACTCACGCGTCCCTCGTCATCATCCGCCACGCGCCGAGGATCGTCCACCCAACCAGCCAGGCGATGATGACGCAGACAGCCACGGTCGTGGACTCCGGCAGCAGTCCGGCATTCCCTGAGCCCCCCGCGGGCCCGCCTCCGCCGCCGCCGAGTACGGGGAGCCCGCCCGGCGCCAGGTGGGCCGTGGCCAGGCCCACCACCGCCCGCTGCAGATTCGACAGGTGGGCGATGCGCGCTCTGGAGAGGATCGGTGTCAGGACGACCTCGAGGACGATCATCATGATGACCGCCACCGTCCGCTGCCCGATCAGCGATCCGAGCCCCAACCCAACCACGAATCCGATGACCGCCTCGAGTTCGAGCCAGAGCCCGCTCTTGATCATCAACGAGTCCGACGGGTACAGGAACTGTCGGGCATAGTCGGAATAGTCCGTCCCGGCGATCAGGCGGGCGGCCTCCCTGATCTGGGCCTGGGAAGGTTGCGGCTGGCCTTGCGGTCCCGGACCCTGCTTGATGCTCACCGGGCCGCCGCCGGGTCCGTTGCCACACGGGACGCTGTTGAGCACTGCGTTGAGCGTCGAAACATGGGGGGTAGAAGGTCCGATCCTGATGCCGAAGTTGCAGATGACCTCGTCGGCGTTGTCGGCGGCCCAGCTCTCGAGGCCGGCGCGCGACAGACCCGGAGGGACGTGCACGCCCTGGTAGTCGAATTGGGTCGGGGCGGCGAAGACGCATACCGCGCAGACGATCGCGAACCCCGCCGCCACAAGAGGGACGATGATGGCGAGTCCTGCCGGGATCCGAGCCACATACAGCGCCAAGCGCGAGCGGCCCGTCACCACCAGGTGCCTGAACATCCCCTCGGTGAGGTCGGCGGATCCTGCCGTGGCGCCCAGGGTGGCCGCCACGATGAAGCCGAAGACATACAGCACGCCCGAGACCAGCGCGGTGTAGATGGAATAGCCGCCGGCAGGCCCGTAGGTATTGGGCGCGAAGGCATGGAGCAGCAGGCGGATCACCAGGAAGACCGTGGGGATCCCCACCGTGACCAGTGTCAGGGCGATCATGAGGCCGCGCCGTCTGCGCAGCTCCATGAACCTGGTCGTGATCATCGCCCACGTCGGGATCCCCGATCCGCGTCGGTCACGCGACGTCCCAACCGCAGCCGTCACCGGAGCCGGGGAAGGAGTAGCCGCCACTGCGCCGGTGTGTCCCGTCATTCGGTGTCCCCCAGTCGGCTCGTGACCTGAAGGAACCACGATTCGAGCGAAGCCTGGAGCACCTGGAGCCGATAGACCGAAATCCCGCCTTCCACGAGCACCCGGTTGATCTCGGCGATGACATCGCGCCCCGTCCCCGCCGGCAACGTGACACCGAGCCCCGTCGGGTCGGCGCTGACCTCCGTCCCGTTGACCGCGCCGATGGCGGTACCGGCGACGAGCGCACCAGCGCGATCGGGATCGGAGCAATCGACCTGGAGCACGAGCGAGGTGCCCGCCAGCAGCTCGGAGATCGGGCCCTGGCGCACCACGCTGCCCCGGTCCACGATGGCCACCGCGTCGCAGGTCCGCTCCACCTCGTCGAGGAGGTGCGAGGACAACACCACCGTTCGTCCCTCGGCCACCAGCGAGAGGATCATCTCGCGCATGTCCTGCATGCCAGCAGGGTCGAGCCCGTTCATGGGCTCGTCCAGGATCAACAATTGGGGATCCCCGATCAGACAAGCGGCCACGCCGAGGCGTTGGCGCATCCCCATCGAGTACTTGGACACCTTGTCGTCGGCGCGGTGCAAGATGCCCACCCGTTCGAGCGCAGGCCCGATCCGGTCGCGCGCTTCGCGCTCGCGTGCGGCCGCCAGGATCAGGAGGTTCTGTCTGCCGGTCAGGTGACCGTGGAACCGGGGCTCGTCGACGATGGCGCCCACCCGGGCCAGGGCCTGATCGCGATGGCGGGGAACCGAGTGTCCGAGCAGGGACATCGTGCCGGCGTCGGCGTGGGTCAGTCCCAACAGCACGCGGATGAGCGTGGTCTTCCCCGCCCCGTTCGGGCCCAGGTAGCCGAAGGCGCATCCCCGGGGGACGAGGAGCTCCACGCCGTTCACGGCGACGTTCTCGCCGAAGCGTTTGGTCAGACCATGGGTCTCGACGGCCCACTGCCCCCCGGTGGGCTTCTTCTCGGTGGAGGCGGAAAGCGTGGTGGTCATCCGATCCTCATCCTCCTGGTCTCTTGCAGAGCAAGATAGCAGACGGTATCTTGTGGTGCATGTGAATGGCGACGAGCTGCGGATCCCGGCTGCGGCAGCGGATCGTCGAGGGCGCAACCTTCCCTCCCCAGGAGGCCCCGGTCGTCGGCTCAACAATCCCTCTGGTGAGACGCGCCATGACCAAGCAGACATGGCTCGGTGCGGTCACGAACCGGGGTGACAAGCGTCCAGGCCGGCTGGCCGGGAGAGGGACGGGAGTCGAGCTGAAGGCCCAGTCCGTATCTCCACCCGAACATGACGAACCGTCGGATCACCTTCGAGGTCTTCTCGAAGACGACACGCGCCCGATGTTCTGGCGTTCGAGCATCTCTCTCGGCGATCGGTCACCCGGAAGGCACTCGCAAAGGACACATCGATGCCAGAATCGTCTTCGGCGACAGCGGTCCTACGAACACGCACGGACACGTGGGCGGTCCTACCCGCGTCTCGGAGCGCCTAACCGGGAATGGCTCTCACGCGCAACAGCCGCACCCCGTCACCCCCACCGCCACCGACGCCAACTGGGTTGGCCCTGTAGGCGCGCATCTCGCGGCTGCTGCGGGCAGCGCCGTGTCGGGCGGGCGTATCGTTCGACCGTGGCTATCGTCGGTCGATTCTCCCGCAAGCTACGCAACCAGGCGAATGACTTGCTTCCGCTCCGGGCAGGCCCGGTTTCCAACGGCGAGTTCGTGCCTGCCCCATCGAGCACCCGTGACCGAGC
>Ga0116217_10005472_pt1 | contig 11150 bp, 10 predicted proteins | sample Sb_taG_6_FD_89697 | JGI IMG/M metagenome (GOLD analysis project Ga0116217, IMG submission 89697) | Peat soil microbial communities from Weissenstadt, Germany - Sb_50d_4_PS metaG | ecosystem: Environmental > Terrestrial > Soil > Wetlands > Peat | place: Germany: Weissenstadt | collected 2010-09-21 | reverse complement strand
CGAGCGTGCGCTGCAGCGCCTTGTACACGTGCTTGGGCAGGCGCTGGCGCTGCACGTTCGGGCCGAACACGTTCGCGGCGAACAGCTGGTTGCCGGGCAGGGTCAGGTCGGGCGAGCCCAGCGCGCTTCCATTGGCGCTCCACTGGGCGGCGGTTACGTTGTGCTGGCGGATCCGTGGCATGGGCTCCTTCGATTCCTCCTAAGAGATCTGGCGGATGGGCGTACGACGCCATCGCATCGTAGACCCCTTGTGGCTGCCATGGCATCACCCGGGTGGCCGAAATCCTCGCTGCGCGCTTTAGACACCCGGCCAAAGGGCCGGATGTCGGGTGGGGGTAGGGGACACCCGGCCAAACTCCGGCCGGAGACGGAGACGCCTACTGCGAGAACTTGCCCGGGGGGAAGGTGCCGATCGTCACCTTGCCCGTCACCGGGTTCACGTAGCGATTGCGCGGCCGGCCCGCGATCGCCACCGTGAAGCGGCCCACCGGCAGTCCCCCTTCGCCTTCCAGGGCGCCCGCGGCGCTCACGTGCGCGCGCGCCTTGCCGTTGAGGCCCGCCGCGACGATGTAGCGAATCTGGTGCACGCCCGCCTTCACGGCCGTCACGTGCCACACGAACGTTCTCGTGGCGCCGGGCGCCAGCGGGCCCAGCGCCCACGTGTTCACGAACGCCGTCTGCCCGCCCCCGGGGGGGTCCACCGTCTGCGTCTGCACCAGCCGCTTGGGGATCGTCCCCGGGCCGCTGTCCACGATCCACACCGGGCGGCGGTTGTCCGACAGGCCCGGGAAGGTGTTCGCGTAGGAGAAGGAGTCGATCGTCACCGCCACGTTCGGCAGCGTCTGCGTGCCCGTGTTGCGCACCGACAGCACCAGCCTCGTCTTGTGCGAGATCGCCTGCACCTTGGGGAAGCTCGCCCCCACGATCGCCACCGGGAAGCTCCCCTTGGGTTCGCCGGCGTTCTGTTCGCTGCCGCCGCAGCCGCTCACCGCCGCGCCCAGGGCGCCGGCCAAGAGCAGCGGAATCAGACCCCTCCCGTGCACAGCCCCCGCGACGATATCACCGCCGCCGGGGGCGGCGGTGGGAGGGGGTATAGGGCTCCTCATTGGTGGCGGTGGCGCTGCGCCTCCGCATGTCGTAGAGTTACAGGCGAGGCACACAATGCAGTCGAGCAGGAGCCCGAGGAGGGGTCGCTGAAGATGGTGCGCGCCGCAGCCGAGCGGGCGTTTCTCCCGACGAGGAACGCGCTCGAGGAGATTGGGGACATGATGATCCTGACCGGCAGGACGATCCTGTCGGCCGTCCGCCCGCCCTACCCCTACGGGGAGGAGCTCGTCTCGCAGTTCCTCTTCACGCTGCGCCTCTGCTGGTTTCCGCTGCTGATCTCCACGGCCGTCTTCGGCTACGAGGCCCCGGGGCTGCAGGCGGCCAACTTCCTGTCGCTCTTCGGATCGCTCGACCGCCTGGGGGGCTTCTTCGTGCTCGCCTCGGTGCGCGAAGCGGGGCCCTTCATCGACGCCGTCATCCTGGTGGGGGTCGCCGGCACCGCCATCACGGCCGACCTCGGCGCGCGCAAGATCCGCGAGGAGCTCGACGCGCTGCAGGTGCTCGGCGTGGACCCCGTCAAGAACCTCGTCGTGCCGCGCTTCCTCGCGCTGATGGTGGCCACGGGGCTGTTCGACATCTACGCCGTGCTCTTCGGCATCTTCGGGGGCATCGGCGCAGCGATGGTCTACGGGCAGCCGCTGGGGCCCTTCTGGGCGACCTTCTTCACGAACGCCTCGACCACGGACCTGTGGGGCTCGATCCTCAAGACGACCATCTTCGGCGCGATCATCGCGATCGTCTGCTGCTACAAGGGCATGGCCGCCTCCGGCGGCGCCGAGGGGGTCGGTCGGGCCGTCAACCAGGCGGTCGTGATCGCCCTTTTGGGCGTGTTCTCCTTCAACTACGTCTTCACGCAGACCCTCCTCGCCACCCACCCGCAGATCCTGATACCGAAGTGATCGCATGAACGAATGGCTCGCACTCCCCCGCGAATGGATCTCGATCAGCGGCGAGATCAGCCGCTTCTGCGCGAATGTCGTGCGCGACGTGTGGGGGTTTCGCGTCTTTCGCTTCTTCGGCGAGGGGCTGCGCCAGGCGGGCATCCTGATCGTCGGCTCCACGATCGTGATCGTGGGCCTGGTGTTCATCATCGGCCTGCAGTGCGGCATCTCCGGCGCCTATCTGCTCAAGGGCGTCGGCGCGCCCGCCTACTCCGGCGTCTTCACCGCCTGGTGCGACCTGCGCGAGCTGGTGCCGCTGGTGTTCGGCTACATGCTCGCCGCCAAGGTGGGCACGGGGATCGTGGCCGAGCTCGGCGCGATGCGCATCAGCGACGAGATCGACGCGCTGGAGGTGATGGGCGTGGACTCCATGACCTTCCTCTGCGCCACGCGCCTGCTGGCCGCCTGGATCGTGCTGCCCTTCATGTACCTCACGGCGATCGGCGCGGGCTTCGTGGCCTCCTACATCGCGGTGGTGCTGCAGGTGGGGGCGGTCTCCTCGGGCGGCTACGATCTCATCTTCTGGCAGTTCCAGAACCCGGGGGACTTCCTGTTCAGCACGATCAAGGCGATGTTCATGGCCACCGCGATCGTGCTCGTGGGCTGCTACTACGGCTACAACGCCTCGGGGGGCCCCGTGGGGGTGGGGACCGCCACGGCCAAGTCGATGGTGCTCAACCTCGTGCTCGTGCACCTGATCGCGGCGCTGGGCACGCAGATCTTCTGGGGCTCCAACCCGCGCGCGCCCGTGGGGGGCTAGGCGGGCGATGGCCGTGGAGGAGCCGAAGATGGCCGTGGAGGAGCGCGCCGAGCGCGCACGCGAACACACCCACCACTCCGAGGACGAGGCGGAGGAGTTCCGCTATCACACCGGCGAGGGCCGCCCCAACGAGAGCGGCGACGCGATCCAGTTCATCGACGTGCACAAGGCCTTCGGGCGCAACAAGGTGCTGCGCGGCCTGAACATGGCCCTGCCCGAGGAACAGATCTCGATGATCATCGGTCCCTCCGGCACCGGCAAGTCGGTCTGCATCAAGCACATCGTGGGGCTCATGTACCCCGATCAGGGCGACGTGATCGTGCACGGCCAGTCGATCCCCAGCCTCCCCGACGCCGATCTGTTCGAGACGCGCAAGCAGTTCGGCGTGCTCTTCCAGGACGGCGCCCTCTTCGGCTCGATGGACCTCTACGACAACGTCGCCTTCCCCCTGCGCCAGCACACCGAGAAGAGCGAGGAGGAGATCTCTGAGATCGTCCACCGCCGCCTGCGCGAGGTGGGCCTCGGGGGCGACCACGACAAGATGCCCAACGAGCTCTCCGGGGGGATGCGCAAGCGCGCGGGCTTCGCGCGGGCACTCGTGCTCGACCCCCAGATCGTCCTCTTCGACGAGCCCGACTCGGGCCTGGATCCGGTGCGCACCGCCCTGCTGTGCGAGCTGATCAAGGAGGTCCACGCCGAACACGGCGGCTGCTACGTGGTGATCACGCACGACATCATGAGCGCGCGCCGCGTCGCCAACCACCTGGCCGTGCTGTGGAAGGGCCGCATCGTGCAGTCCGGGCCGGCGCAGGAACTGTTCGAGAGCGAGAACCCCTTCGTGCGGCAGTTCCTCTCGGGGGAATCGGCCGGGCCGCTGGGGATGGAGTAGGGGGCCGGCGGCGCGTGCGGTGCGCGCCCCGGGCTAGCCTTCCTCTGTGAACGTCGCACGTCTCTTATCCGCTCTCGCCGGCGCGGCGGCGCGCCGTCCGTGGCCTACGATCGGCGTGAGCGTGGCCCTGGGTCTGGGCGGGGCGGCATTGGCGCTGGGCCTGCATCCGAGCGCGGCGGCGGACACCTTCGTGGGCCGCTCCAGCGCCGACTACCGCGCCACGCAGCGCTTCTACGCGAACTTCGGGGAAGAGCCGGTGGCGATCGTCGTGCGGGAGGACCTGCAGCAGCTCCTCTACAGCTCCGACCTGGAGCGCCTGGCGGGACTGGAGGGCTGCCTCTCGGGCAACGTCCCCGCCCAGGCGCTCGCGGCGGAGGGGGGCGCCAACGGTCCCTGCGGGCAGCTCGCGGCGGCGCGCACCGTCAAGGCCGTGATCGGCCCGGGGACCTTCGTCAACGAGGCCGCCACGCAGAGCGCCGCCCTGCTCCAGCGCCAGAACGAACAGGCGCGCAACGCCGCGGCACAGGCCGAAAGCGTGGTGCGCGCGGCCGCGCTGGGCCGGGGCCTGCCGCCCGCGCAGGCCGCGCGGCTGGGCCGGGAAGCGAGCAGGATCACGCTCACGCGCTACACCGAGGAAGTGGTCTCGCTGGGCCTGCGGTACGGCCTGCGCGGCGTCCCCAGCGTGAGCGACCCCAACTTCGTCTCCAGGGTCGTCTTCGACAGCGCCGCCAAGGCGCCCGGCACGCCCAAGCAGCGCGTCGCCTACCTCTTCCCCAGCCGCGATACGGCGCTCATCTCCGTGCGCATGCGCGCCGGGCTCAGCGAAGCGCAGCGCACACGAACAATCGCGCTGATACGCGCGGCGGTGGCGATGCCCCAGTGGCATCTGCTGCGCGGCGGCGGCTATCTCGTCACGGGCGAGCCGGTGATCGTCGACGATCTCACGAACCGCCTCTCCCACGCGCTGGAGCTGCTGCTGGCTGCTGTCGCGCTGGCGATGGCGCTTGCGCTCGGCCTCGTCTTCAGCGGCCGTCCGCGCCTGCTGCCGCTGGCCGTGGCCGCGCTGGCGGTGGCGCTCACCTTCGGCGCGCTCGCGCTCGCGGGCGGCGAACTGACGATCGCGCAGGTGGCCGTGCTGCCCGTGCTCGTGGGCCTGGCGGTGGACTACGCGATCCAGTTCCAGTCGCGCGTGGAAGAGGCTTTTTTTAAGGGGGAGGGGGCCGCGCACAGCGTGACCGCGGTCCGTGGGGCGGCTTTCGCGGGGGGCCCGGCGATCGCGCTGGCGGCCGTGGCGAGCATGGGCGCGTTCCTGGTTCTGCTCTCCTCGCCGGTGCCGATGGTGAGGGGCTTCGGGGTGCTGCTGGTGGTCGGCGTGGCGATCGCGTTCGTGTGCGCCCTGGGCGTGGGGTCGGCGGCGCTGGCGCTGGCGCTGGTGGGGGAGCGGGCGCGCGCGGGCTTCGGCGGCCCTGGCGCCGCCGGCCGAGCCGGGGATAGCGGCCTTGAACGAATCGGCGGCGGCCTGGCACGAATCGGCGAGGAGTTGGCCGAGGCATGGCGCGGCGCGCGCGAGCTGGTGCGCGAGAACCCCCTCAGCCGCGGCGTGGCGCACATGGCGCTGGTCGTGTCGGTGCGGCGGCCCGGGCGCGTGCTGGCGGTCGGCGTGGCGCTCGCGGCGCTCGGCTGGGGCCTGGATACGCAGACGCGCGTGGAGACCGACATCACCAAGCTCGTGCCGCAGGACATGTCCTCGCTCGCCAACCTGAACACCCTGGAGCGCGCCTCGGGGGTGGGGGGGGAGATCGACATGACCATCAGCGGGGACCACCCGATCGAAGCGAAGACGATCGAATGGATGAGCTCCTACGAGAGCGCCGTGCTGAAGCGCTACGGCTACAGCTCCACGCAGGGCTGCGGCCGGGCCGAGCTGTGCCCCGCCTTCTCGCTGCCCGACCTCTTCCAGACCGGGGGAGTGAGCGCGAGCGCCAGTGGGGGCAAGGCTCAGGGTGGGGGGGCCGGCGGCGGGGGCGCCAAGCTCTCCCAGGGCGAGATCAGCGCGCTGCTCGGCGCGATCCCCGCGTACTTCTCCCAGGAGGTCATCACCCCCGATCGCAGGGTGGCGACGCTGGCCTTCGGCATCCGCCTGATGCCCCTCAGCCGCCAGCAGGCGGTGATCGAAGGGATGCGCTCTTTGTTGCACCCGCCAGCCGGCGTAAGCGCGCAGCTCGTCGGCCTGCCCGTGCTCGCGGCCGCGGCCGACGCCCAGGTGGCCTCGGTGGCGCGGCGCATGCTCACGCTCCTCGCGAGCCTCCTCGCGGTGGGCCTGGTGCTGCTGGCGGCCTTCCGCGGCGACTGGCGCCGCGCGCTGGCGCCGCTCCTGCCGGTCGCGCTGGCCACGGGCTGGTCGGCGCTGATCGTGTTCCTGCTGCGCGTGCCCCTGAATCCGATGTCGGTCATGCTCGGCACGCTCGTGATCGCGATCTCGACCGAGTTCAGCGTGCTGCTGTGCGAGCGCTTTCGAGCGGAGCGGCTGGCCGGGGCCAGCACGATCGAGGCGCTGCGACGGGGCTACGAGCGCACCGGGGCCGCCGTGGCCGCCTCGGGCGTCACGGCGATCGTCGGCTTCGGCGTGCTCGCGCTCTCGGACATCCAGATGCTGCGCGACTTCGGCTTCGTCACGCTGATCGACCTGAGCGTCTCGCTGGTGGGGGTGCTGATCGCGCTGCCCGCCGCGCTGCTGCTGGCGGAGGGGCGGGTGCGGGTGCGATTTCGCCGGCCCCGGCTCCTCCCCGCGCGCGCCCAATGAGGGGCCTGCCGGTCGCGATCGTGGGCCTGGTGCTGCTGGCCTTCATCACGCTCAACACGATCCTCACCCACCCGCGCGGCGTGGACGGCATCCTGCCCGGCGAACACGTGCCGCCGTTCGCGGTGCCCCTGGCCACGGGCAATGTGCAGGGCGACGCCGACATCGCCACGCGCGCCAACGAGGGCTCGGCGGGGAGGCACCCGGCCTGCAGCGTGCGCGGCGCGGGCATCCTCAACGTCTGCGAACTGTACGAACGGGGGCCGCTCGTGCTGGCGCTGTTCGTCGACTCCGAAGGCTGCCCCGGCGTGCTCGACGACATGCGGGCGCTGATGGGCTCCTTTCCCGGCGTGGGCTTCGCGGCGGTAGCGATCGGGGGCGAACGCGCGGGGGTGCGCCGGCTGATCGCCTCGCACGGTCTGCGCTTTCCCGTCGGCCTGGATAGAGACGCAGCTGTGGCGCAGCTCTACAAGGTGTCAAGCTGTCCACAGGTGACATTCGTGTACCCGGGAGGAGCGGTGCAGAGCAGGGCACTGTCGCGGCGCCCCGCGCGGGCGGTGCTGCGGGCGCGCATCGCGCAGCTGGTGGCGGGAGCGAGGGCGCGGGGATGGAGGTGAGGGCGACCCCGCCCGCCGCGGGCGATCCTGGTCCCGCGGGCGATCCCGGCCACGCCGCGGGCGAGCCGATCACGGGCTGGTGCGATCCCGCGGTGCGCGAGGCGTTCCCCGGGCTGCGCCTGCTGGTGGCCGAGACCGCCCCCGCCGCCCCCGGCTGGCTCGGCGCCTCCTCCCCCGCGGGCGTGCGCGAGCGCCTGCGCGCGCTCTCGGACCGCTGGTCGGGCGCGCAGGCGGTGATGGTGCGCCGCCAGGCCGTCCCCGCGGCCTATCGCGTGTTCTTCCGCCACATCGGCCTGGACCCCGACGTGCAGCGCACGCCCCTGGAGGGGGCCGTGCTGGAACGGCTGATCGACGGCGGCTTTCGCTCGCGCGGCCTGCTCGCGGACGTGCTGCTGCTGGCGCTGGTGGACACGAGCGTGCCCGTGTGGGCGCTCGACGCTGACGCGCTCGACGGCCCCCTGGGGGTGCGCGTGAGCCGCGAGGGCGAGCCGTTGGGCCGGGAGGGGTCGGGCCGGGACGGGGACGCCCCCGCGTTGGCGGCGGGCCGGTTGGTGGTGGCGGACGCCCGCGCCGCCGTGGCGGTGCTGTTCGGCGAGCCCGCGCCCGCGCAGAGGCCGCGGTCTGACAGCTCGCGGCTGGCGCTGTTCGCGCTGCAGGTTGACGGCGTGCCGGCGCTGAACGTCGAGGAGGCGCTGTGGAGCTGTCACACTAGGCTGGAATGGGTTGCGCAGGGGCTGTAGAATCGGCACGTCAGGCGCACTGGAGGAGGTAGGGGTCGTCATGGTCATCACCGAGCAGCGCACGATCGATCGACAGGCCGGCGAGCAGGCGGCGAGGGAGACGCTGCGCGCGCAGGTGGCCAAGCTGGAGCGCGAGCTCTCGACGATCGTGGCGAGCGGCTTCCCGCACATCCCCGGCGGTGCTCCAATCGCCGCCGGACACAGACCAGCCCGCCCCGCCCCGCGCCTGCTGAGCCTCGGCGAGCTCGAGCAGCTGCGCGATGGCCTCGCCGCGCGCGTGCACCACGCCCAGCGCCGCACCGCGACCCGAGCCGAGCACGAGCGCCGCTCGCGCGCGCTGCTGGAGCGGATGAAGCTCGAACCGGGCCGCTACAAGTTCGTGCGCCTGCGCGCCACCGACGTCGGCGAAAGCGGCTGCGGCGTGTGGCAGGTGCGCCCCCGCCTGGGCATCATCGGGATGCTCGCGGGGTGGTGGGAGCTGAAGTTGTCATCCGGCTGTCCCTAGGTTTGGGGGCCACGCCCGCGCGTGGCCCCGCCCCAATTCAGCGGCTGAAGGCCATCGCGCTGTCGCTGTGACGCACGGTCTCGCGCCGCGCCGCGGGCCTCACCGCCGAGAGCATCATCGCCAGCGTGCGCCGCTGGCGGTCGGTCATCGTGCCGACCGTTTTGGTCTCGGACATGGGGATCTGCGCGAGGAACTTGCGGCAGCGGCTGATGCCCCAGCGGCGCTGGCTCATGAGCAGGTCGGCGACGGTCATGCTCTCCACTTCCCAGGGGCACTCCAGCACGACCTCGGCGACGCTCGTCTCCCCCGTGGCCACGCGGCGCTTGAGATCGGCTCGCGCGAGACGCACTTTGTTCGCGCGTTCCAGCGCGCGCATGTATTGAGGCCCGCCCGCCCCGCTCGTGCTCGTCCCGCTCGTCCCGGCAGGGGCTATCGTCGCTGTCGCGTTCATGTGTGCTCACTCCCCGTCGCCCGGGGACCTTCCCGGGTGACTGCTTGCTTGACGTTTTCCAGGTATGCGTCTTTACGGCCATCCCGCGCACCGCCCTTGGCACCCCGGACCAAGGATGTGGTGCACGATCGAGGACCGTGTGGAGCGCCCCTCAAAGCTACGACAGGGCAGGGTGCGAGGTCAACCTATGTCCCTGAAGAAGGTTCGCTAAAAGCGAACTTTTTCTTCGCGCCTTTTCTTGTGGACCTGATGAGTGAGGAATTGGTACGGGTTTTCACGGATCGGAAACCACGCCCTCAGTGCGCGCCCGGGCCCGGCAGCGGCCCGTGCTCGGCCTCGAACTCGCGCTTGACGCGGGCGAAGACGTCCAGCGCCTCGGCGATGGTGTCCTGGTCGTGCGTGGCCATGACGCTCGTGCGCAGCAGCGCCCCTCCCGGCGGGACGGCGGGGTGCAGAGCCGTGTTGACGAATACGCCACCGTCGTAGAGGGCCTTCCAGAGCAGGGCGGCCTTCCAGTCGTCGCCCACCAGCAGCGGCACGATCGGCGTCACGATCGATGGGGCCCCCTCGCCGTCGGGCCTCACTCCCGGGATCGGGGCGACATCCGCGGGCAGCGCCTGGGGGGAGACCACCGCGAAGCCGAGCTCGTGCAGCCCGTCGCGCAACCGCCAGGCATTCTCGATGACCCGTGCGAACAGGGGAGGCCCCTCCTGCGAGCGCACGATGCGCAGCGCGGCCAGCGCCGCCCCCAGCGCCGCCGGCACGGCCGAGGCCGTGAACAGGAACGCGCGCGAGTACAGGCGCAGGTACTCGACGACCTCGTGCGGCCCCGCGATGAAGCCTCCGCAGGAGGCGAGCGACTTGCTGAAGGTGCCCATGCGCAGGTCCACGCGCTCCTGCACCCCCAGCAGCTCCGCGGTCCCCGCCCCGCGCGCCCCGAGAACCCCCGCGCCGTGCGCCTCGTCCACCATCAGGCGCGCCCCGTAGCGCTCGCACAGATCGCAGATCTCGCGCAGCGGCGCGATGTCGCCCTCCATCGAGAAGACCCCGTCCACCACCACCAGCACCCCGCCGCCGTCCCCCTGCGCGCGGTCGAGCATCTTCTCCAGCTTGTCCAGGCGGTTGTGGCGGAAGGGCCGCAGCTTCGCGCGCGACAAAAGGCAGCCGTCGAGGATCGAGGCGTGGTCGCCGGCGTCCGCGATGACCGTGTCCCCCGGCGCCAGCAGCGTGCCCAGGGTGCCCACGTTCGCCTGGTGCCCGGTCGTGAAGACGATCGCGTCCTCGGTGTTCATCCAGCGCGCGATCTCCGCCTCGAGCTCCAGGTGCAGGGGGATCGTGCCGTTGAGCAGGCGCGAGCCGGTGAGGCCGGTGCCGTAGCGGTGCAGCGCCTCCTGCGCCCCCTGCATCACGCGCTCGTCGCCGGTCAGCCCGAGGTAGTTGTTGGACCCGAGCATGATCCGCCGCGCCCCCTCCATCTCCACCACCGGCATCGCCGGGGAGGTGAGCACGTGGAAGTAGGGCAGGATGTCGGCCGCGCGCGCGGCGGCCAGCAGCTCCGAGCGCTCGTGGTGGTGGACCTTGGCGAAGACGTCTGTCGAGGTGTGCATGTAGGCTGCCCGGGTGGTCGTGGTCAAAGTCGGAGGGACCGAAAGTGATCGAGGTCGAGGGATGCAGGCGGTGAGCGGCGTCGAGGTGCGCGGAGTCGAGGTGCGCCCCGTGACGTCACGGCGCGAGCTCGGCACGTTCATCAAGCTGCCGTGGCGGCTCTATCGTAACGAGCCCAACTGGGTGGCGCCGCTGCTGATGGACCTAAAGAAGCGCCTGAACCAGCAGAAGAACCCCTTCTTCAAGCACGCCGAGGCGCAGTATTTCCTGGCCTGGCGCGACGGCCGCGCGGTCGGCCGCATCAGCGCTCACATCGATCGCAACTTCAACGAGTTCCAGAACAACGCCTGGGGCCTGTTCGGGTGGTTCGAGTGCGAGGACGACCCCGCGGCCGCGCGCGCTCTAGTGGACGCCGCGCAGGCGTGGCTGCGCGAGCGGGGCCGCGACCGCATGGTCGGCCCGATGGACTTCACGACCAACGACGAGATCGGCTTGCTGGTCGAGGGGCACGAGTACCCGCCGATCATCCTCTGCCCCTGGCACCACCGCTACTACCAGCGCCTCTTCGAGCAGGACATCGGCATGGCCAAGGCCATGGACCTGTACATGTGGAGCCTGTACGTGGACAAGCGCGAGAAGGTGCACCCCGCGATCTGGGAAGCTGCCGAGAAGCTCGAGTCCGAGCACGGGATCGTGTGCCGCAACTTCCGCAAGAAGGACCTCCATGCGGAGGTG
>Ga0116217_10005470_pt1 | contig 11151 bp, 12 predicted proteins | sample Sb_taG_6_FD_89697 | JGI IMG/M metagenome (GOLD analysis project Ga0116217, IMG submission 89697) | Peat soil microbial communities from Weissenstadt, Germany - Sb_50d_4_PS metaG | ecosystem: Environmental > Terrestrial > Soil > Wetlands > Peat | place: Germany: Weissenstadt | collected 2010-09-21 | reverse complement strand
ATGACCGCCCGGATCAAGCGCAGACAGGTCGTCCACGGGCTGCTCAGCGAGTACCGGAGAGCAGCCTGACGGGCGCAGAGAACACCAGCTCAGAGCCGGTGTGCGAGTTATGGCACGGCACAAGGCCACAGGTCGGTCTCCCAGTTGTGCTTGGTGTTGAGGTGTTCTGCGATTGTCGCCGCCCACCCTGGTGAGGTGGCCGCCGCTTCCCCGATCACGGAGAGCAGGCCGAGCCTGTCCATCCAGGTGCCGGGCCGTGGTTCACCTTGGTAGGTCAGCATCCAGTCAACGTCTTGCGAGGTTGTCATCTCCAGCACCTGGCGCACGGTGACGGGGCTGTGCGGACCTGTGGGGCCGCCGCTGAAAACCACATCTAGATCAGGATGCTCGCGCGGCTCGAAATCGGCATGTTCTGCTGTGAGGTCCGCGAGTGCCTCCTGCGCCCGGGTAAAGTCCGGGGCTTTGCTGACCGCCCAGTGCAGGAGGTTATAGATGACATAAGCCCGGCTCTCATCGGAGACGTCTGCAAGCTCGTTATCGGGCGGCCCGTTCGTTACCTCCTGCAGAAGCTCATCCGCGGCGGCGGCGGCGGACGCGGCGGGCAGTGCCGCTTCCAACAGGATGCCCGCCCGGCGGCGCTAAGGATCAAGTGCGCGGTGTGCAGGTGACGGTCGGCGATGACGGCGACCGGTGCGGCAAGTTCGTCCAGGTGCGGGCGGAAGAACTGGTCCCACGCCTGGCGGAGGGCATAGTCCTCGCCCCTTAGCTCGCTGATGCTGCTGTCAACGGCGTGTTCATTACCGGTGAAAGAAAACCGGGGAGTCCGCGTCTGGCGGGGGGCCAGCAGGTGGTCGAGCAGGAGCAGTGCGCTGTCCTTGTCCTCGGGCCAGCGTGACCCGGACAGCAGCATGCTCAGCGCGCCGCCTCCGGCGCTGCTTCCCGGGGTCAGGAGGACCGGGACCCATCGCCCGATAATCGCGGCATCAGGCCGCGGGTGCTGTGCGAGGGTGAAGCGGCGCGGTCAGCTACCAGCGGGTGGAGAGTTCCTCGGTGCTGCTGGATCGTCAGGAGTCCCTGCTGCGGGCTGCTGGCGACGAAGTTGTGCACTTTGAGAAGCGACGGCCGGGCCGTTTGGGACCCAAACGCCCGTCCGCTACCAGAGAAGGTCCCCAGAGATCTGCAGCTCTTTGCACATCGGTGCCGCGTGCAGCAAGGACCAGCTGTATGGGGGGCTCAGGCGCACCGCTTCGTTCAAAACGTCGCGGGCATCTTCCTGGCTTCCCGCGGCCAGGTATGCCTTGGCGAGCGTGATCCATGCGCCGGGTCGTTTAGGGTCAGCCGCGATAGCCTTCTGCGCTGCACGGACGGCCTCTGAATGGCGGCCGCCTGCGGTGAGGCATGCCGAGTAGCTCATTAGAAGATCCCTGTCTGTGGGGCGGATCCGGAGAGCTGACTCAAAGACCGTCACGGCCTCGGCGGTCTTGTGAAGTGCCGCTAGCAGCATGGCGATCGTTTCCAGGATGTCGACGGACTTGGGCTGGAGGCTGCTCGCCTCTTCGGCTGCCGCCAGGGCCCCGGCAAGGTCGCCGCGGTATCTGCACTCCGCGGAGCGCTTCATGGCCGAGACGATCGGATCGCTCCAAGCTGACTCTCGATAGAAGCCTCCGGGCTCGATCTCGCCAATATGCAATGCGGCCAGCAGCTCCTCCTGTGCGGGGATCGCATCTGGGGGTTCGCCAGTGGCGGCGCAGATGCTCAAGAGCTGCGATCGAGTCCTTGCGTGCCGCGGGTTGAGATGAAGAGCCTGCTGAAGGCAGATGCGCACGTCGCGGGGGTTCACCGGTCCAGGGCTTACTATTGTGAGCGTCCGGGACGTCGTCCCGTCGGCGGCTGGGATCGCTGCTGATGGCTCGCCGGTCACGGATCCGCTGGCCATGTACACGTTGGCGAGATTGAACCATGGCCGGTAATCACTTTCGTCCAGGATGATAGCCCGCACCAAGAGGTAGCGCGCCGCGTCCCAGTTCGCCAGGCTCATCATGGTTGCCGCGAAGTCGTTGTAGAAGTCGCTGTAGTCAGGCTCAAAGCCCAGGGCGACGCTATAGTACCGGCGTGCGGACTGGTACCGCTGCTGCGCCGAGTAGACCAGTGCCAGGTCGTGATAAAGCCCCACCGCCATCGGATAACGCTCGACAGATTCCGCAGCGATGATCTCCGCTTCCCACAGCCGTCCCGCATCGCGAAGGCTCTTAGCGGTTACTGAGAGCATCCCTGCGTCCGGCGGCCACCCAAGGCGGTCGAGGGCCTGGAGCGCTGCTGGACCGCCCGTGCTGTACAGGTGACAGACCATGCGCGACGCCTGCCTGTCCGGGAGATTTGGACAGTTTTGTGCCAGCACTTCTTCTGGCTCCAGGAACGGCCGCAGCGAAGCATTCTCCTCTTGCCTGCCGGCGCGTACTGGCTTGCCGTGATAGCCGAGTCCAGCCAGCGCGTCGGTGATGATCTGCTGTGATGACGTGGCTACCTGGGATGAAAGTTCGGTAATGGCAGGAATCGCAATCGGGTTCGCGGTCAAGCCCAATGCGTAGATGACGAATTTCGTGTCGTGCGGGGACAGTCCTCGGCCCTTCCGGAGGAGTTCCGTGATGACCCTGCGGTTGCCGATAAGGCCGAGCACCTTCGCGGCGTCCTCGCGGGCGAATGTGTCCTGCGCCGGGTCCAGTAGGTAGCCGACCATCTGGTCGATGGCCGGGGTGCCGATGCTGGCTATCGCCCGTATCGCGTCTTGCGAGGGCCATTTCTCGGTGTCGAATTCCAGTGTCAGCAGGTCGATGATGCGCTCGATCAGGGACGGTTGCACGTGGGCGCATGCAGCGCATAGTGACGCCGCCCGGTAGAACCGCTGGGACCAAGGTTGCGCTCGTCCGCCCATGCCGGGCTGGCCAGCGGCTTGTTTAACGGCCTCGGTGATGACATCGGTCGCGGTCGGAAGCATGCCGACGTGCATTCGCATGAGTTCGCAGGCACGGTCATCGTCTAGTGATTCACCGATGTGGCTGGGCTGGGTGAGCAGTTCTCCGCGTTCGAGCGCATCAAGATATGTCTGCAAGAGCAGGGTGCTCGTTCGCGGCCGCCCGTCGCGGACCTCTGCCAGGCCAAGCGCGACTAGCTGGTTCTCCCGCTGCTGCTGCCGGCCTGGCGGTTCAGTGCCTGCCGGGGTCAGATATGCCCCCGCCAATGTATCGACATAGCGATCGGCGATCCGCGCGAGGTTGCCACTCAGCTCGCCACGCTCCTCGTACTGGGCCAGGAGAAGGTCCAGCGCGGCCAGCGTGGTGCAGAAGCCCGCCAGGTCTGGCTGACGCCGCAGCAAGGCGAGGAACTCGCTCGCCTCGGCTTCGGGCAATCGCCGCTTGACTTCGGGCTCGATCCGTTCCCTGGCGAGCTGGCGCAGATGGGGTGCCTCGCCAAAGCCTGGCAAGCGCACGGCAGGCCTCTCCGGCAACCTGCTCAGCAATTTTTCAAAGAATTCATTGCTTCCGCCAACCGCGAGGATGCCGCCTCCGCTGGCTGCCAGGACTTCGCGCACCCGGTCGTTGACTGGCAGGCCGCGGTGAGTAAGCCAGAATATGCCGCCAGGGAAGGCGGACCGGTCCGCGGCGAGCTTTTCCATCACATCCATGACGGAAGCGTCGCCTCCGCTGTAGCCAGCGACAATCATGGGGCCATGCTTTGCCGCCATCTCGAGCTTCCGGTGCATGCTCTCGCGTGTCGCTTGCAGCTCGTGTCCGAGGTTCCTGATATCGCCATACAGGTAATCACCATGGAGCTTCCAGACCTTGGCCCGTCCGGTCTGCGGAGCTGTGTCGAGCGGAAGGTCGTCAGTGGCGAGGACACAAGGCATATGTCCGCACACAGCACAGACCGCGTACTCCATCAGCCGATCGAAGTTCGTGCTGAGGACACAGTGACAGAACCCGCGATGACACATGCGGGCGATGTCACGGTGCGCGGGGGTCGGCCGGGCGCCGGCAATGAGCCTTTCAAAGTACCTGATCCGGTCCGCTTGACCGGGAAGCGCCGCGTTCAGGGTGGAGGCATAGGGTTCGCCGGGATCGAAGAACGGTTGCGCACTCAGCCATGCATGAAGGTCGTTCACGCCCATACCGCCTAGTGCCGTGCGAGCGAGGTCGTCGATGATCCCGGCAGCCGTCGGGATATTCGCGGAAGCCGACACGCCAGCTCCCACAAAGATTGAGCATGATCCGGACGCGCTGATAGCCTCGACAATATCGAAAATCGAAACGTAATCATTCATGGACACCCCCCAATCTGGCAGGCCGATTCAATCCCCGAGAGTGTAGTCATCGGTAGGGGCTCCGGGCCTAGCCTTTGTGTGACCGAAGTCCCCGCCAGCTATGACATTAGGTCCTGATGCACCCTGGCGGCCGAGATCAGAATGGACAAGATCAGCGTTGAGTGCAGTGTCCCGCTAAGGGGCCGCAAGGGGCAATGGCCTTGCTTTTAGGTGACCTGCCAGGGATAGAGCAGGTGGAACTCGATTCTGCGGGCAACTCCGGTGACGCTGGGCTCACCGGGCTTGCGGGCGGGGAAGTCGCCTGCCTTCTTGGTCTTCCGCGGGCTGGCCCGGTCCGGGCGGTCGCGGGTGAAGAAGCCGGGCATGAGGACCTTCAGCAAGAACGTGGCGAGGGCCAGGTCGGCCTGGTCAGGGGGGAAAAGCCGCCACGGTGGCGGTCGCGGCGGCCAGGGCGTGCGGGAAGCTGATCTTGTCCGGGGGATGCCCGCCGCGGTCACGGCAATGCCGACGATCGTGCAGATGACCTGGTAGACGGCGACAGCGCCCACATCTCCTGCATGACGCCCTCGGGGTCACCGGAGCGCAGCACGGGCTGGCCCTCGCCCACGTCGGTCTTTGTGGTGGCCGATGACGGTCTCGCAGCTGCGGGGACAGCCCCGAACAGCCCTGGAATGGCTGGTCCGGTGCGTGGCGCTATTCGGTGAGTTCCCTGATCCGTTGGCCGGGCCCGCGCTTGGTGACTTGGCCCGGCTGACGGCCGAGCTTGGGACAAGTGCCCTGGAAGCATGCTGGAGCGAGGTCACCGGTGGCTCGCCGCCGCGGGCCGTACGTGACTATGTGAGTTCTCACCGCGAAGTGAGGGGGTAAGGTCCAGATGACGATAGCCGATCCGGTCACTTCGGCTGCGAGAGCCGCAGCGGGGGTGCTAGCGGAGGATTACGGGCCAGAGCTGGCCGCAGAGGTGGAAGCCGTCTTGCACGCCCGGCGATCGCCCGGGAGAGATCAGTACTTCGACCCGGTCTCGGTAGGCAGCTTGATCGTCGCCATCGCCGCGCTCGCCTGGAATGTGTACGCCGACCTGAGGAAGAAGAGATCCCAGCCGTCTCCCGACGTCATGGCCCGCCAGGTACGAGCCGAACTGCGCGAATACCACAGCCCTGGCCCAGACGCAGCGGACCACATTGTCGACATCGTCGTCACCGAGGTCATCCGGGCAGCTCACGATTCACCCTGACCCGACGATACCGCCGCCTGCTTCGCTACAGAAGCGATGGGCAATTGGCCCACATGCGGACTACACGCCAGAGGTGACGGATGCCGCCCCAGCCGTGCATTCCGCGGCACGAAGCCGCCGTCAGCGCCATCCCCAGATGCGCAGCCAATAAGTCACACCCACTCATGCACGTACCTGGCGTCCCCGCCAGCCGCCCGGTCGTGGTGGAGTACAAATTGTGGTCACCCTCAGCGCCGATAAGACACGTTTCCGCCATCACAGGCTGGCGAAGGCAGCGTCATAATAAATCCTGATGTGTGCCTGTTGCGCCTGGCACGTTGCCAACAAAGCCAAGGCTACAATGGCGGTCGCATCTCCGAACCCCATGAATTTTAGCGAGGTCGCGAAGGCAGTCGGAGTCGGCCTGCTATCGACCACGATGGTCAACGGGTCTGTTGGCACGACGCATATATGATCAAAGCCGATCTTCTCCCGGAGCTCGGCGAGCATGGACAGATCATCCAGCGACTTACGTTCAGTACCGCGGAATGACCATTCCCCGTCCGCTGACACAGTAAGGCCCATGTTCTCTGATAGCCATTGATCAAACTCCGGATACTCGGATGAGACCTTCTGCACGCGATGTTTGTGAAGTATGGGCATCATGTACCACCTCCCCCAAGCGTCTCCGTCACCATCTGTCCGATCGCTCTCCACAATCAGAGGCGAACGTCCCATACTTTGCAGGTCCTTCGGAGGTAACCGGGGACACTGTGCGGGCCGTCTTCCTTTGTTCCAGCGGGACAGCTCCCATCGGCGGGCAGCCAACGACGATCGGCCACACTGCTTCCGCGAAGGCGAGTGCCCGCTCAAATCGTCGGCCCGGGAGTAGCCGGAAATAACCGATAATTGACCTGCGTGTTTGTTCGGCGGAGTGTACGAGTCCGCAAACTAACCCTGGGACTTCCGCCATGTTGGGTTGGGAGTCTCTCCGTTCCTGCAGGTCGGACATGGTCACTCCGCCACTTATGGCTGGGTGTCACACTGCTGTTGACCAGTCTGGAAGCCCTCGAAGTTGGACCATGGACGCCAGCTCACCCTGGGAGATCACGCCAACTGAACCTGGGAAGTCCTGTGAAGCACCAGGACAAAGGCAATCACACAGGCCATTTAACGCTGGCAGTCACAGTGTGAGATAGCTGCAGGTGACTGGCCGGTAACCTAGCCCTACAGGGTGGTCTCCAGCATCTGGCAACGTCAGCGCACTCAGACCGGCTGGTCGCTCGAGGCCTGGGAAAACACCTGGGAGAAAGCCTTCACCGAGCTGGCCGCCGCCGAAGCCGAGCTCGGCCCGCCGCGCTGGTGGGGTGGACCTGCAACGGAACCGTTCCGGTTCCGTTGCAGGTCCACCCCCGACACAGCCAGAACAACTACCCGGAAACAGCGAACCCCAGCTCAGCTGGGGGTTCGCACACCCGGGCGCAGTAACTTCGGGCTAGGAAGCCACCGCGCCGGCAATTGCCCCAACGACCTCCACGACCCCATCGATCGTTTGCTTGTTCTGGTTGTACCAATTCTCGATGGCCGTCCACGTCGCGCCAAGGTCGAGACCGGCGTTGACCTGGTCGTGTGGGGTATAGCCAAGCTGCAGGAACTGCCAGTTCGCAGCCAGTGACGGGTTCGTCCCGTTGTTGTTGAAGCTGTACGTGCTCTCGGAGGGCACGGTACCGGAGGTGGAGAAAACCCACACGGTGCCTTGCGCATCCCGGAGGGTCATAACGAAATTGACGTCCTGGCTGATGACGCCCGTGAACACATTCGACGGGCTCCACGAGCCCGAGAAGGAGTACGCGCCGGATTCCTGGATGGTGAGGGTCACGTGGCCGTTGAGGCCGCTGACGTTGGGAGACCCATTGAGGGTAATGCTGGTCTCAGAGCTCCCGAGTTCGATTTGGTAGTCACCACTGCCGGTGTGGTCGTGGGTGCCGCCAGCCGGGCAGTCGCCTAGCGAAGGGTTGCCGGCGAAGGCCAGGGCTTGGCATTTGTTGCACCACCTCCAGTTGGCCTGCCAACCCGACTGGGATGGGACATTCTGGACTAGGACGTAGTCACCACTGCCGACGTGGTCATGGCTGCCGCCGCAGGCGCAGTCACCCGCCGAGGGGTTGCCGGCGAAGGTCAGTTCCTGGCATTTGTTGCACCATCTCCAGTTGGCCTGCCCTGGTGCGCTGGAATCGTTTTGCGTCAGGCCGTAGGCGCCGCTGTCGGCGTAGTTGTGAGCGCCGCCCGCGGCGCAGCAGCCCGCCGAGGGGTTGCCGGCGAAGGCCAGGCATTGGCATTTGTTGCACCATCTCCAGTTGGCTTGCAAAGACATAACTCCGCTCCTTTCATTGTCACCTTGGTACCGACCGGGCCCGGGGACTGGGCTGAACCAGCCCACCACCGGAGCCGCCGCGGCAGCAGGAGACGTCCGGTCCGCGTTTGCCCTGGTAGACGCGGTCCAGCTCACCCCCAGCCACACGATTTCCGAATACGTACGCGCTCATTGGCGGTGCCCTTAGCCACGAAACCCGGTCCTTCCGCTCTTTCGCTCCGGGCTATAGACCCGCTTATCCCATCGTCACCTTGTGCCGTCACGCGAGCGTGACGCCAGCGCGGCCGCTACGTGTCGGACAGGCCGTCGGGATCGTCCTCACAGGTGAGTGAGTCGGCCAGCATCTCTGACAACCAAGCCTGGACCGTCGCGACAACCGCTTCCTCGTCGGCGACGGTCAGTCGCTGGTCAAACCCCTGGGACACATCAGTGGTGCGGCGAATCTGCGCTCGGAGCGGTGACGATGACCCGGGCTCGATCCAAGCCCGGATGAGGAATAGTCCAATGCGGGGTTTCGTCACAAGCTGATTGTGATAGCCCAACCATGACTACAGCGTTACCGGCTCTGGCTCTGAAGACCCTGGATAAGGCGACGCAGCCGCACAGTGGGCTCAAGGCCAAGTTCGGCGTGCAGCAGCGCCCGGTAGCGTCTGAACTGGTGCACCGCCTCCGACTGGTTGCCCTCGGCCAAGTGGACCTGGATGAGAGCAGCACGGGCGCTTTCTCTGAGCGGCTCCGCCCGCACCGCGGCGCTGGCGGCGTCCGCGGCTTGACCCCAGCAGCCGACAACGGTGAGTCGGCCGGCCAGCGTCTCCAAGGCATGCAATCGTAGTTGCCGCCAGTCTTCGGCCTTGACCAGCACCCAATCGTCGTACCAGCCGGGCAGCAGGTCGCTGGACAGAATCACGATCGCGGCCGAGCTGAGGTCGGGTTGCTCCGGTGTCACTGCCGGGTCCAGCAGCCGCCGTGCCAGCCACTGTGCGTAGCAGATGTCGACCGTAACGTCCTTGGTAAGGCCGAGTTCCAGCTTGCTCACTTGCAGCATCTTCCGACATGGGCGGTCCAGCCGTGCCAGGGCTGAGCGCAGGCTAGAGTAAGCCTGGGTCTCGGTGGCGTCGGGCCAGAGCGTCCCGGCGACCGCAGCCCGGCTGGTCACCCCACCACGAATTGCCAACAACGCAAGCAGGCGCTGTGACGCTCTTGGAATACCGACCTGCTCGCTCCCGCTCCGCCACAGTTGGAACCCGCCGAGCACCAAGACTTCGGAGCTGTGATCAGCGCCTGGCGGAGGCTCAAGCCAAGTCATGGGCCCCCCATAGCTGCCGGAGCTAACGGCCCCTCCCGGACCCCTCGCGAAACTGGTGCGCACGGTTTCCCGGTATTCGCGGGGGCCTGGCTCGGTGCCAGGCCCGCCGACGTCGGCCACGTGATGCGCACGGCAAGGGACGGGAGTGGGCTAACGCTGGCTGTTGTTCCCGGCTTCGATTAGCCACGAAACCCGGTCCTTCCCCTCTTTCGCCCGGGCTATGGACCTGCTTATCCCATCGTCACCTTGTGCCGTCACGCGAGCGTGACGCCAGCACGACCTCTACGTGTCGGACAGTGGCCGGACTTCCGCAGATCATAGGCAAGCGATCAAGGAAAAAGAGGATTCTGTTTGCGGATAACGCACTGAGGTTTCTGGACGAATCCCACTTCCCTTCCAGTTAGAAGGGAATCCTCCCAGGGGAAGGTATCTAGCATCTCTAGCGTTGTGCTTCCGCTCGGATGCCGGTCTAGGGGCTTTGGGCCCGGTGGAGTAAGGACCTCGGTAAGTTCTTTCCCCGCAGGGATTTTAACAATCGAGTCAAGTTATGTCGCGTATTACGGCTATTGCCGGACGTGCATCGTTGGTAATCACTGAGGGTGATCAGGCAGCGAGTGACGCCTGCTGGTCGAATTGGAGAGCGGAACATTCTGGGGGAGGCTGCTCCAGGTCCGCCCGGGTCCTCAACGGCCAGCTCGCCGGTGACTTCCACCGCTGGTACTCCGGCTTCACCCGAGCATCAGATCCCAAGAGGCTCGCCGCGTAGCCTCCCCCAGATTGTCCCGCTCTCCACGCTACGGGGCTTGGCCCACAATGGAACCGTTTTAGGCGTTAGCGGGCCGTGCGCCGCCGCGTTACGGGGTGTCGGTAAGGAACGAACCACCAGCCGCGCCAGCGTGTCCACTTTGCTGAACATCGCTGGCAGGGCACGCTTCATGCGTGACGATCACGGAACGGATGGCCGCATGGCATCGGCAACGGCGGGTGCTGCTGCGAGTGTCGCGGGCGGCGTGGCGCCTGGAACAAGCCGAACGGGAACGTAGCTGGGCGCTGGCTTCGGCACGCGCCGAAGGAATCTCGATCCGCACGCTGGCGAGTGCGGCGGGGCTCTCACCAGCGCGGGTACACCAGATCACTGCCGCGGCGGACATGGACGAGCTGGATGCGGCCCGCCGGTAGTAACCATTCGGCCATTGGCGTTAGTGAGCCGCCAAGACGACATCGACCAGCTGCTGGAAGCCCGCTACCACCACCACGCCGCCGGGCAGGAAGACCAAGCGGTAGCAGCCACCCAACAAGCCGTCGTGCAGCTGCGAACCTGGGGACAATACGGGCGAGCCGCCGAGCTATGCCGCGAAACCCTCACCTGGGTCACCCCCGGCTCCCAACAGGACGCCATGTTCCGCCACTGTCTCGGCATCCTGGCCCAGGACCGGGGGGACTACGACGCCGCCGAGCCCCTCTACCGCCGGTCCCTGGAAATCTCTGAGCGCATCGGCGACCAGGCGGACATGTCCGCCAGCTACCACCAGCTCGGCATCCTGGCCCAGCTGCGGGGGGACTACGATGCCGCCGAGCCCCTCTACCGCCGGTCCCTGGAAATCGACGAGCGTGCCGGTGACCAGGCGGGCATGTCCGCGGGCTACCACCAGCTCGGCTGGCTGGCCCAGTTGCGGGGGGACTACGATGCCGCCGAGCCCCTCTACCGCCGGTCCCTGGAAATCAAGGAGCGCGTCGGTGACCAAGAGGGCATGTCCGCATGCCTCCAGCGGGAGGTAGATCCGGTTCTCCAGCTCGTGCGCCTCGAGGCCGCCAGCTCTGAGCGCCGCGGCGATTGTGCGTGCCGAGAATCTCGTCCATGGCTTTGGCCAGCAGAGTTGCTCTCCCTGCCGTCCGCCGCGATGATCACCGGTCATGTGCCTGCGGTTCATGTTCCTCCT
>Ga0116217_10005467_pt1 | contig 11156 bp, 10 predicted proteins | sample Sb_taG_6_FD_89697 | JGI IMG/M metagenome (GOLD analysis project Ga0116217, IMG submission 89697) | Peat soil microbial communities from Weissenstadt, Germany - Sb_50d_4_PS metaG | ecosystem: Environmental > Terrestrial > Soil > Wetlands > Peat | place: Germany: Weissenstadt | collected 2010-09-21 | reverse complement strand
TAGTGCGGGACCACGCGGTCCACCTGGGTCTGCTGCAGCATCACCTCGGAGACGAGGATCCGCCACGGGTCGCGCGTGTGGCGCCAGGGCAGGTCTCGGCGGTGATCCGCTCCCCATTCCAGCAGGCGGCACCGGAAGCGCCGGACCCGATCGGCCGGGAGCGGCGCCCCCTCAGTCCCAGACGTCGTCGCCGTAGGGCCGCCGCCGCGCCGGCGCGCTGGCGGCCTTCCACACCATCAGCTTGCGGCGGAAGTAGCAGACTTCCTCGCCGCGCTGGTTGAACGCCTTGGTCTCGACCGTCACGATGCCCCGGTCGTCCTTGGATTTGGACGGTGTCGCATCGAGCACCCGGGTCTCGGCGTAGATGGTGTCACCGTGGAACGTGGGCGATCGGTGCAGGAGCGACTCGACCTCAAGGTTGGCGATGCACGAGCCGCTCACGTCGGGCACGCTCATGCCGAGCGTGAGCGAGTACACGAGGTTCCCCACCACGACGTTCTTGCCCTGCACCGTCTCGTTCTCCGCAAACCAGGCGTTCGTGTGCAGCGGGTGATGGTTCATCGTGATCATGCAGAACAGGTGGTCGTCGTACTCGGTGATCGTCTTGCCCGGCCAGTGCCGGTAGATGTCGCCGGGGACGAAGTCCTCGAGGTAGCGGCCGAAGGGACGGTCGTAGACCGTCATTCGCCTGCGGGCACAGGGCGGGGACGCGTCGTGAAGCCGAGGGACGCGCCGGGGAGGGCCTCACCGTCGATGGTCAGCCGCCAGGCGAACCGGGTGCCCGGCGCCAGCGGAATGGGCCCGAGGTTGACGGCCAACGCGACGTCGATGGGCGACCCCTCCGGGATGCCCTGGGGCTGGCTCACCGTGAACTCGCCACGCACCTCGACCGGCTGGGACCCCTCCGAGGTCTCCATGAGCACCGGCTGGCCGTCCGCGTCCTCCAGGAAGAGCTCCCAGTGGTGCGACGTCTCGGCCTCGTGCCAGTCAACGTCGATCTTCAGCGCCACGGCGGAAGGGACGGGATCGGGGCCCGTCATGCTCCAGCCGCCGCCGAGAATGTAGAGCTTGCCGTCGGCCACCTGGGCCGCGTCGCAGAGCAACATCGTCACTTTCACGGTGAGGGAGGTTATCGGTCCGCCACGGTGGGCCGATATATGGAGGCGAGGGGGTAGTCCCGGTCTACGCAGGAGGGGTCGTTGAAACGCATTTCGGCATGGGCCGAGGAGAGGACCCCGCCCGTCGCCGCCACCATTGCCATGCTCGTCGGCGTCATGGCCTACAGCCTGCTGGGCCACCTGGTGGTGCACACCGGTGGGCCGGGCCTCGTCGCGCCGGGCGACCTGCTGAGTATGGCCAACAGCACATGGGCCATGCTCCACGGCCAGTTCTCCCACATTTACGTGCGCAACGGAGCGCTGACATCGCCCCCGGCCTTCGAGGTGCTGCTGGTCCCCATCATGGCCCTCGGGCAGCAGGTGGGTCTGGCGCCCCACCTGCACGCCGCCGGCGTGCCGCTCAGCATGTGGCTCGTGCTCGGCCCGAGCGCCGTCATCGTGGCGTCGAGCGTGCTGTTCGCCCTCGACGCCGTGGCGCGCCACTGGCAACTCTAGGAACGCCGCCGACTCGCTCTCGCTCTGGTAGGCGGGCTCGGCGTCGCCAACGTCGTCGGCGGCTGGGGGCACCCCGAGGACTGCGTAGCCGTCGCCCTCGTCGTCTGGGCCGCGTTGACGATGGAGCGCAACGGACCGGGAGGCCCGCCGCGCGCCGCCCTCCTGCTCGGGCTCGGCATCGCGTTCCAACCCCTTGCCCTGCTCGGCATCGCACCGGTGCTGGCCCGGCTCACCTGGCGCGCCGCAACGCGCCTGCTCTGGCGGCTCGTGCTCCCGAGCCTCGTGGTCCTCGTTCTCCCACTCGTCGCCGAGACCCACCGTACGCTGTTCGTTCTGGTACGCCAGCCCTTCCAGCCGCGGTCGATCTCGTTCACGCCGCTGACCCACGTCGCGCCGGTGATCGGCCCCGATCTCGCCGGCGGTGGGCCGACCAGGCTGGTCACCATCGTGCTGGGCGCCGCCCTCGGAGCGCTTGTCTGCCACCGGCGCCATGACCTCCCGACCGTGCTCGCCGTAACGGCCATCGCCTTCTTCCTGCGTGTCCTCCTCGAGACGGAGCTGAACTGGTACTACCTGTGGCCGGTGCCGGCCTTGTGCCTGGTGCTCTCGGCGCGCCGGAACACGACGAGGTTCGCGCTCTGCGCCTCTGCCCTCGTCGTCAGCATGGTGCTCGGGGACCGTAGGGTCCACCAGATCGTGCTGTGGTGGCCGGCCCTGATGGCCACGCTGGTCGTCATGTTGCTGTCCGTCGGGCCGTCGCCGCGCCGATGGTTCACGCGGGTGAGCAGCCGCCGGGAGGGGACGGGTCCCGCCGGCCCCGTAGAGTGCGATGTCATGGTGCCGGTGGCTGCAGGGGTTACACCGTGAGTGAGCTCAAGGGGCTGCGTGACGACGTCTACCGCCGCCCGTTGGCCACGGCGCTGCAGCGCCTGGGGCTCGGGGCCGGCTGGCGCTGCGTCGACGTCGGCGCAGGCGGTGGCGACGTCTCGGTGGCGCTGGCCGAGATGGTGGGTCGCGACGGCCGCGTGTACGCCGTCGACAGCGACCCGCTGGCCCGCGACGAGGTCGCGCGGGCCGCGGCCGCGGCCGCGCACGCGCAGGTGATCGCGCTTACCCAGGCCGGCGAGGACCTCTCATTGCCCGAGGAGGTCGACCTCGCGTTCTGCCGTTTCCTGCTGCTCCACGTGCTCGAGCCGCTCGCCGTGGTGCGCATGATGGCCGGCGCCGTCCGCTCCGGCGGCTGGGTGGTCGCGCAAGAGCCCATCACCACGGCCGGGCGCATCGCGGGATCGCCCCTCTCCATGCCCGACGCCCCCCACCCCGACGTCGGCGCGCTGCTCCCAGCGCTCGTGCGCGACGCCGGCCTCGAGGTCGTCGACGCCTGGGCGGAGGCGCCCGCCGGCGTCGGCCCCGGTCCCGTGGCGCGTTACCTCGAGTCGCTCACGGGGGTTGACCCCGGCGAGGACCCGATCGTCCTGCCACCGCTCGTGACCGTCATCGGCCGCAAGCCCTGAGCAGCGCCCGCCAAAGGAGGGGCCTGACGCGTGCCATTAGGGTCGGCCCCGTGACGAAGCCCACTGCTGCCGTGCTCGCCGCCGGCGTCGCCGCGGTCGACCTGGCCCAGCACCTCGTCGACCAGGCGTGTGCCTCCGTTCGTGACGGCGGGGGGATCGACGCCAACCAGGTGGTCGCGTATGACGTGGCGCACGCCGCAGCTGCGGTGGCCACGGCCCGGGCCGCCCTCGAGTACGGCGAGCACGGTGAGGTGGAGGCCCGCATCGCCGCCGCGTTCGTCGCGGACGTCGTCGCCGAGCTCGTCGGCAGGGTGGCGGGGCGGGAGCCGCTCTGGGGGGTGGAGGCCGGGTGGGCCGAGCCGGCGGCCCCGTTCCTCGGCGAGCAGCGCGACCCCGCTGTCCTCGCCGGCCTGGCCGCGACGGAAGGTCCGCGACACCTGGGTGAGGACTTCGAGCTGGTTCGCGAGACCTTTCACCGCTTCGCCGAGGACAAGGTCCGCCCCCACGCCGAGCATGTGCACCGGGCGAACGGCGACATCCCTGAGCAGGTCATAGAGGGCCTGGCCGAGCTGGGCGGCTTCGGCCTCTCGGTGCCCGAGGAGTACGGCGGCTTCGCGTCGGGCGGGGAGAGCGACTACATGGGCATGGTCGTCGCCACCGAGGAGCTGAGCTGGGGCTCACTGGGCGTCGGCGGCTCCCTCATCACCCGGCCCGAGATCCTGACCCGCGCCCTGGTCTACGGCGGCACCGAGGAGCAGAAGAAGCACTGGCTGCCCAAGCTGGCGTCGGCGGAGATCCTGGCCGCCGTCGCCGTGACCGAGCCCGATTTCGGGTCCGACGTCGCCGGCATCGTCACGTCGGCGACGCCGGTCGCCGGCGGCTGGGTGGTCAACGGCGTAAAGACATGGTGCACCTTCGCCGCCCGGGCCGACGTGCTGATGCTGTTGGTGCGCACGGACCCCGACCGCTCCCTCGCTCACCGCGGCATCTCTATGTTCATCGTTGAGAAGCCGCGCGGCGACGGCCACGGCTTCGTATTCACGCGGGCCGACGCACCCGACCACCCGGGTGACCTGGCGCCGGGACGACTCGAGGGCCGCCCCATCGACACGCTCGGCTACCGCGGCATGCACTCCTACGAACTTGCGTTCGAGAACTGGTTCGTGCCCGAGGCGAACCTGGTCGGCGGCGCCGGGGGACTGGGCAAGGGCTTCTACCTACAGATGCAAGGCTTCGAGAACGGCCGGCTGCAGACGGCGGCGCGCGCTCTCGGCGTGATGCAGGCCGCCTACGAGGCGGCGTCGTCGTACGCCGCCGAGCGCAAGGTGTTCGGATCGCCCATCGGCGATTACCAGTTGACGCAGGCCAAGCTCGGACGGATGGCGGTCATCATCCAGGCAACACGCCAGAGCTCGTACCACGTCGCCCGTCTGATGGCGCGCGGCGAGGGTGCCCTCGAGGCGTCCATGGTCAAGGCCTACGTGTGCCGCGCCGCCGAGTGGGTGACGCGTGAGGCCATGCAGATCCACGGCGGCATGGGCTACGCGGAGGAGTTCCCGGTGAGCCGGTACTTCGTCGACGCGCGGGTGCTTTCCATCTTCGAGGGAGCCGACGAGACCCTCGCCCTCAAGGTCATCGCCCGGCGGCTGATCGGCTGATCGGCTCAGCCGGGGCTGCGGGTGAGCCCGGCACGCTCGCCTCGGCTCACGAACTTGATGGCCATTTTGCGGCTCGCCTCGTCGATCATCTCGTCGCCGAACATGACGGCGCCCTTGCGGTCCTCCTCGGTGGCCTTCTGGTAGGCGTCGAGGAGGTCGAAGGCGTGGTCGAACTGCTCTTGCGTCGGCGAATACACCTCGTTGAGAACACCGGCCTGGTCGGGCGTCAGGGCCCACTTGCCGTCGTAGCCGAGCATGCGCGTGCGCATGGAGTACTCGCGCAGCGCGTCGAGCTCGCGCACCTTGAGGAACGGCCCGTCGATCACCTGCAGCCCGTTGGCCCGGCCGGCCATCAGGATGCGGCTGAAGACGTAGTGAAAGTGATCACCCGGGTACTCGGGAATGTCGATTCCTCCGGTGAGCACCGGCATCTCGATGCTGGCTGCGAAGTCCGCCGGACCGAAGATGATCGTCTCGAGGCGGGGCGAGGCGGCGCAGATCTCATCCACGTTGATGAGCCCACGCGCCGTCTCGATCTGCGCCTCGATCCCGATGTGCCCGACCGGCAGCCCCGACGTCTTCTCGACCTGGGTCAGCAGCAGGTCGAGGGCCACGACTTCCGCGGCGGACTGGACCTTGGGCAGCATGATCTCGTCGAGGCGCTCGCCCGCGTTGCCGACGACCTCGATCACGTCGCCGTAGGTCCACTCGGTGTCCCAGGCGTTCACCCGCACGCAGAGGACCCTGTCGTCCCACGGGAGGTTCTTGATGGCATCGACCACCTTGGGCCGGGCACTCTCCTTCTCGAGCGGCGCCACGGCGTCCTCGAGGTCCAGGAACGTCATGTCGGCCGGGACGGTTGGCGCCTTGGCTAGGAACTTCTCGTTGGAACCCGGCGTGGAGAGGCAGGATCGGCGTGGCAGGTCACGTGAGCGTGCAGACATATGCCGATGGTAACAAACGGGTCGCGGTGACTTTCCGGGGTGCTCGTTGATGGGCCCGGCCGCGGGAACAGCGCAGCCGAACGCGCCGCCCGTGGAGGGGTTTACGACAGGTGTGACGAGAAGAACTCCACGGTGCGGTCCCACAACGCGCGCGCCGCGTCGGCGTCGTAGACCTCGGGTCGCGTGTCGTTGAAGAACGCATGGTCGGTGCCGGGGTAGATCACCATCTCGACCGACTTGCCCAGGGCGTGCAACTGAGCGGCCAACGCGTTCGCAGCTTCCGGCGTGAAGAAGCTGTCCTTCTCCGCGTAGTGACCCAGCACCGCCGCGGACATGGACGAGTAGTCCGGCTGCGCGTCGGGCCACGGGATGATGCCGTAGCACGGGACCACAGCCGCCACCGCGTCCGGACGCTGCGTCGCCAGCACAAGCGCGAGCCCACCACCCATGCAGAAGCCGATGACCCCGACCTTGTCGCCCGAGCTCCGTCGCAGCACCTCGTCGACGGCGCCGCTCATGTCACGGGCAGCCTGATCCATCTTCATGGCCATCATCGCCTTGCCCGCTTCGTCGGGCTCGCCGGGCTGCACCTTCTGACCGTGGTAGAGGTCGGGGGCCAGAGCCACGAAACCCGCCGCGGCGAAACGGTCGCACACGTCCTCGATGTGGTCGACGAGCCCCCACCACTCCTGGATCACGATCACGCCGGGCCCGCTCCCGCCCTCCGGAGCGGCCAAATAGCCGCCCGCCCTCGATCCATTGCTTGCAAATTCGATCATCTCACCCATGGATCCTGACCGTAGTTCGAAAAGACCCATTTCGTTCTTCCGATCAGTTCGCCGAAACTTCGTATTTTCTTATTTCCAGGACCCACCTGCATCTTCGCACTACTGGTACGACCGCACATAGGCGTTTCGTACCGATGGTGTTTGTATCGGAGGGGGGATTCCTATAAGAATGAAGCCCATCGTGACTGACGTAGAGCGGCATCACAACCACTCCACGCCGCGGTCTCCGAGGAGCACACGAGTGCTCCAGCGGGTCGGTATCCCCGCGTTGACCGTCGTCACAGTGTTGTCGAGCACTGTGTTCGGTTTGGCGCGCCCGGCCGCCGGCGACGCCATCTCCGATGCCAAGGCCAAGGCCGCCGCCATCGAGTCCCAGCTGTCCCAGGCACAGAGCGAGATGTCGGCCCTGAGCCAGCAGTACGACGAGGCCCAGTACCACTTGTCGCAGATCAATTCGAACATCGCGACGACCAAGGCGAACATCGCGACGGATCAGCAACAGGTGACGAACGACAAGGCCACCCTCTCCAAGGCGGCGGTGGCCAACTACATCACCGACGGCACGGCCGCCGCGCAGAACCCGATCTTCAGCGGCAACGAGCAGACCCTCGGTGCGACCACCGAGTACAACAAGATCGCCGAAGGCGACATCTCTCTCGCCGTCGACAACCTGCACACAGCCGAGAACTCGCTGAACGCGCAGGTCTCCCAGCTGCAAGGCGAGCAGTCGCAGGCACAAACCGATGTCACGACCAAACAGAACGCCGTGGCACAGAATGCCGAGGCCGTGCAGGAGCAGAAGAACGCGCTCTCGCAGGAGCAGGGCCAGATCGCCCAGCTGGTCCAGCAGCAGCAGCAGGCCGAGGCCGCCGCCGCCGCCAAGGCAGCCGCTGCACGTCAGGCGGCCGCAGCCCAAGCCGCCGCCGCAGCCCAAGCCGCCGCCGCGTCGACGGCATCGACATCCTCTCCCGCACCGTCCTCCTCCGGGAACACCGCCGCCGTGGCGGGGCTCAGCCAGGCCGCGCCGCCTCCGACCGCCCCCGGCGGCGAGGGTGCCGTCCAGGCGGCCGAGAGCCAGATCGGCGTCCCGTACGTGTGGGGCGGCGAGTCCCCCAAGGGCTCGGCCAGCCCCGGGTTCGACTGCTCCGGGCTGACGGCCTGGTCGTGGGGCCAGGTGGGCGTCGGCCTGCCGCACTACTCGGGCGCCCAGATGGGCGACTCGACCCCAGTCCCCATCAGCGACCTGCAACCGGGCGACCTCCTCTTCTACGGACCGGGGGGCTCCCAGCACGTCGCCATGTACGTCGGGCCCGGCGAGATGATCGAAGCGCCCTATACCGGGGCCTCGGTCTGGCTGACCTCCCTGCGCCTGGGTAGCGACTTCGTAGGCGCCGGCCGGCCCTAGTCGCAGGCCCGGCCCCCCCACCACCCACCACGGACCCCGGGTCCACCTCTCCGCCCTGCGGTCGTAACCTGGCGCCAGCCGCGCCATGAGACCGATCCCCGTCGTCTTCCACATCGGGCCCCTGCAGGTCCACACCTACGGCATCGGCCTCGCGCTCACATTCTGGTTCGGGTTCACCTACTTCGAGCGGCGCCTGCGGCACAACGGCTATCGCACCGACTGGTTCGTCCCCGTGTTCCTCTGGATCGTCCTGGCCGCAGTGGTCGGCGCCCGGGCGATGCACGTGCTGTCGAACCTGAGCTACTACACCCACAACCCCGGCGACATCCTTGCCGTCTGGCACGGCGGCCTCTCCTCCTTCGGCGGTCTGCTCCTCGCCGTGCCCGTCGGCATCATCCTCACCAGGCGCCGCTGTCCCGAGCTCCCGCTCGGCCGCGCGCTCGATCTGGCCGTCCCCGTTCTCATGGCGTCCTGGGCCATGGGCCGGCTGCTGGGCCCCCAGCTCATGGTGGCGGGTGGCGGGCACCCGACCCATCAGTGGTTCGGGATGTACTACGCGGGCCAGGTCGGCCGCCGACTGCCCGTGCCCATCTTCCAGGCCGTGGAGGACTTCACCGTCTACCTGATCCTCATCGCGATAGAACGCCGGCTCGACCGCTGGCCCGACGGCACGCGCCGCGTCGGCTACCCCTCAGGGATCGTGCTCGGCACCGGAATGGTGCTGTGGGGCATCGAACGCTCTCTCGACGAGCACCTGTGGCTCGGCGAGGACGGGCGGCTGGGCTCGGACCTCGTGCAGCTGGCGGGCGTCCTCCTCGTCGCCGGCGGCATCGTGATCCTCGTGCGCACCAGGTCGCGCTGGAAGGAATGGCTGAGGACCCACCACTCGCCGGGCACCACCGAGGAATTGGAGGAGGCGGAGCAGCCCGCCTGAGCCCTATTCCTCGCGTGGGTCGGGCACGCGAGCCGATCGCTCCCGCGGGCGGTCCTCCTGACGCTCGATGGCGAGTGCGTCGACGTCATTGAAGATCCAGCCCACCTCGCGCCCGGGCGGATCTCCGGAATCCGCGTCAGCGTGTTCCGACCTCGTCGAACAGACCGTGGGAGCACCCCGACCGCTCTCATTCGCTCGAGGTCTACTCGACGGCGACGTCCCGGACCCGCCTTCGGCGCGTCACCTGAGCACGCTGCGGTCAGGCGTTCGGCTTCTCTCCTGACGCCGCCGCCTGGCGCATCTGCACCAGGCGGTCGATCATCCCCATCCGCTCCTGCCCGACGGTGCTGTCGAGCCGCTCTGCGATCTGCTCGGGCGTCCAGCGGCCGTCGGCCCACATCGCCCGCACCTCGGTCGGCTGGTTCCACACGGCGATCTTCGAACCCACGACGGTGTACACCTGACCGGTCACGTGCTTTGCCTGGTCGCTCAGCAGGTATACGACCATCGGCGCGACGTCCTCGGGGTCTCCCATCTCTGCCAGCTCGGATGGCACGTTGGCCGACATCCGGGTGCGGGCCACCGGCGCGATGGCGTTGGCGGTGACGCCGTAGCGGTACAGGCCGACGGCGGCGGATCGCACCAGCGACACGATGCCCCCCTTGGCCGACGCGTAGTTCGCCTGCGCCACGCTGCCGGCGAACGCCCCCGATGTGAAGCCGATGAGCGCGCCGCCCCCCTCCTGCTTGCGCATGACCGCCGCCGCGGCGCGGAACACCGTGAAATGGCCCTTCAGGTGGGTGGCGATCACGGCGTCCCACTCGTCCTCGGACATGTTGAACAGCATGCGCTCACGGAGGATGCCCGCCACCGCCACAACACCGTCGATGCGTCCCCACTTCTCGACTGCCGTCGCGATGAGCCGCTCCCCCGACTCCATCTTGGAGATGTCGTCGGCCACTGCGATCGCCTCGCCGCCAGCCTTGGTGATCTCGGCCACCACGGCGTCGGCCACCTCGCTACTCGGGTCCTCGCCCGCCATGCCGACCCCGTAGTCGGCCACCAGCACCTTGGCCCCCTCTGCCGCGGCGGCCAGTGCCACGGCCCGCCCGATGCCGCCGCCGCCGCCAGTGACCGCGATGACCTTGCCTGCGAGGAACCCTGCCATCGTCGACTCTCCTGATCTCTCGGTGCCCGGCCGACGGCCAAGGCTCGCAAATTGCCCTAAGTTAGAACACGTTCTAGCCTGAGGGCCAGCGGGGACTGCCATTTGCGCCCGCACGCGCGAGCCTTCAAGGAGAACTGCTGATGGGTGACCTCGGCTTCTGGGCGCTGGCCCAGGAAGACCCCGACTACCTGGCGCTCGTCACGCCCGAGGGCGACGAGGTCAAGGCCGCGGAGCTGCTGGGCCACGCCAACCAGCTGGTCCACGCCCTGCGGGCGCAGGGGTTCGGAACGGGCGACGTCGTAGCGACGCTGCTCCCGAACAGCGCCGAGATGCTCGAGGTCTACCTGGCCGCCCTGCAGGCCGGCTGGTACCTGGTGCCCATCAACCACCACCTGGTGGCGCCCGAGGTGGCGTACATCCTGAAGGACTCGGGCGCCAAGGCGTTCGTCGCCCACGAGCGCTTCGCCGACGTCGCCCGCGCCGCAGCGGACGAGGTGGGCCTCGACCAGGCCGGTCGGCTCAGTGTGGGCGACGTGCCCGGGTTCGCCTCCTACGCCGTGGCGCGCGATGCCCAGCCGACGACGATCCCCGGGGACCGCACGGTCGGCGACGTCATGAACTACACGTCCGGGACGACCGGGAATCCCAAGGGGATCTACCGCAAGCTCCTGGGCGTCACTCCGGAGCAGGCGGCTCTCGGCCTCTCGGGTCTGCTCTTCCTGTTCGGCATCCAGCCCCAGGACGACAACGTGCACATCATCGGCTCGCCGCTGTACCACACGGCGGTGCTGCGTTTCGGGAGTGCCTCCCTGCATCTGGGCCACACGATCGTGCTCATGGACAAGTGGCTGCCCGGGGACATGCTCCGGCTCATTGAGGAGCGCCGGGTGACCACGTCGCACATGGTGCCCACCCAGTTCCACCGGCTGCTGGCTCTGCCAGAGGACGTGCGGGACAAGTACGACGTCTCTTCCCTGCGCCATATGATCCACGCCGCCGCGCCCTGCCCGATCGACGTGAAGCACAAGATGATCGCCTGGTGGGGCAACGCGGTCGACGAGTACTACGCGGCGAGCGAGGGCGGCGGTACGGTCGTCAGCGCGGAGGAATGGCTGCGCAAGCCGGGCACGGT
>Ga0116217_10005465_pt1 | contig 11158 bp, 10 predicted proteins | sample Sb_taG_6_FD_89697 | JGI IMG/M metagenome (GOLD analysis project Ga0116217, IMG submission 89697) | Peat soil microbial communities from Weissenstadt, Germany - Sb_50d_4_PS metaG | ecosystem: Environmental > Terrestrial > Soil > Wetlands > Peat | place: Germany: Weissenstadt | collected 2010-09-21 | reverse complement strand
GGCCCGGCCTTGAGCGCAGCGGCGGGCGTCCGCCCAGGCCCCCGATGAACTCACCAACGTCAGGCGCTCGCCTACGTCATCAGGAGTAGACGCGGATACTCCGGCCAGACGACGACAAACGCGCGCACACACACGACCATTGCGAGCCTGAGCTCCGTCGCTACTCCGCCCCCGCTGCCCTCGCCCGGCGGCGCTCCCCCGGGGTCGTGGTCAATGCCGCCCGAGCCGCCGCGCCGTCCCTGGTGGATGGCCAAGCGCGTGCTGCTCGCGGCGGTCGGGATCATCGCGCTTGCGGGCGCTGCCACATATGTCATCGCTCGCAACGAGGTCGGCAAAGTTGTCGAAGCGCTCGGCCAGACTAAGGCTGTCAAGGTCGCACCCAAGGAGCTCGCTGCCACGAGCAAAGGCGCGCCCGAGACGCTCCTGCTCGTCGGCAACGACCAGCGCCCGCCTCCGAAAGACAACCCCTTCGGCAGCGTCCTGCCGCACTCCAACGAGATGCTGCTCGTTCGCATCGACCCGAGCAAGCCCACGATCTCGATGCTGTCGGTCCCCAGAGAGCTGCAGGTCACGTTCACCGCACCCGATGGCGAAGTGATCACCAACCGCATCAACTCCGCCTACACCTACGGCGGCATCAACCTGATGCTCAAGACGATCAAGAACCTGTTCGGCATCTCCGTCAACCACGTGTTCGTCGTCACCTTCCCCAAGTTCAGGCGCGCGGTCGACGAAGTGGGTTGTGTCTACATGACCGTCGATCGCCGCTACTACCACGTCAACGAACCTGGCGGCGAACAGTATTTCGAAATCAACCTGCAACCCGGCTATCAGCGCCTATGCGGCAAGGAAGCGCTCGAATTCGTAGCCAACCGCCACGAAGACACCTCACTGACCCGCGACGCACGCGACCAGCGCTTCCTGCTGGAAGTCAAGGCGCAGTACGGCGCCACACTCTTTGAAAACCGCGAAAAGTTCGAGCGCATCCTCGGCAAAGCCGTCGAAACCGACCTGCACGGCGCAAGCCAGGTGCTCGACCTGCTCGAGCTGCTCGTGGAATCGCAGGGCAAGCCCGTGCGCCAGGTCCCCTTCCACGTCACCCTGCTGCCCACATTCGACACCGCCACACCCCAGCAGCTCCAAGAAGCGGCGCAGTCGTTCATCAACGGCACCGCAGCGATCTCCAAACAAAAACTCGACCAGGCGGTTCACGCCTCCCGCCCACACAGTCGCGCTCACACGAGCAGCACGCCGCGGCTCTCCCTCACACCGACCACGAGCGAAGCCCTCGAGCAGGCGCGCTCGGCCGCTCCAGACCTGCCATTCGCGCTGGAGTACCCGCGGGCTCGCGACGCCTACGCAGACGCCTCACCGGACACCCTGCGCCTGTATGACATCCGCGACCAACAGGGACATCTTCACCCCATCTATGTGATCGTCATAGACCGCGGGGGCCTGGGCGAATACTACGACGTGCAGGGAACAACCTGGACGGACCCGCCCCTGGTGAGCAGCCCGAGCCAGACGCTCCAGATCGGCTCGCGCACCTACAGCCTCACCTACGCCGGCGAACAGATCAGGACGATCGCCTGGCGCGAAGGCGCCGCCGCATACTGGATCCAGAACACCCTCACCAACAGCATCCAGCCGCGCGAGATGCTGGTAATGGCCGAGCAGACCCTGCCCGTCATCAGCGCGCAAGCCGCCAGCGCCGCGATCCCATCGATCCCCACCCTGCGCAGCATCAAACTGCCCGCGCGAGAAGTCGCCCCCACCAGCCTCACCGCAAAGCTCGCAGCCGCGCTCGGACTGGCCGGCCTTGCGGCCGTCGCGCTGCTCGCAGCGCTCATACTCTCCCGCCGGCGCCAGCTGATCCTCCTACGCCAGCAAGTCGTCCAAGCAATCGCCACAGAAGCACGCCTGCGCTCACTGCTCGCCACCGCGTCCACCGGCGCCGTCTTGACGCAGCCCCAACCAGCCACCCCCACCATCTACCGCGCACGCAAACGCTGGCGCCGAGGCACACTGGCCGCCGCCTCGGCCGTGCCGATCGCGGCGCTGCTAGCCATCCTTGCCGTTCACCTCTTGCACGCCGGGGCGTCCCCCTCCCCGACGCCAGCTGGCTCATCGGTTCCCGTGGCCGTGTTCAACGCTACCGGCACCCCCGGCGCCGCCCGCCGAATCGCAGACGAGCTGAAGGCCGACCGACTGCATCTGGGCCAGATCGGCAACATCCGCGCACACCTGAGCCCGGGCGTTCACGTCCTCTACCCCCCGGGCGCCCAGGCACAGGCGCAGACCATCGCGCGCCTCTTGCCCAACCTGGCCCCCACCGTCGCGCCGATCCACGCGTCATTGCAGGACGCGGTCGGCCAGCACGACGAGATCGTGGTCGTCTTCGCGTAGCCGCGGCCGGGCCAGTGGAAGACCGGACACGCCCTAATCCTCACTCGCACAGCGTGACGAGGCGCCCCCTGCCACTCGATACGTTCGACCAACCGAGCTGACAGGTCCGCGCGCTCGCGCACGCCTTCGGGGCACGGCGGCCTTGATCTCACTTCAAGCGGCGGACGGGCTTCGAACCCGCGACCTCGAGCTTGGGAAGCTCGCGCTCTACCAACTGAGCTACCACCGCACCAGCTCGAATACTACGCGGCACGGCTACCCTTGATGGTCGTGAAACGCCCCACGCTGCCGTTGTTCGCCTCCTTCGGGGGCGCGTGCCTGGTCGCCCTGTTGATCTACGGCGTATCCGCGCAGGCGCCCAACCGCACGCTCGACGAGCTGGTCGCGCAAAGACACTGGCCGACTGCGCCTGATGCAACGCGCACGATGCCCATGCTCAACGGCTCGGCGCAGCGATCTCTGGCGTCGTTCAAGGGCCAGGTGGTCGTGCTCAACTTCTGGGCCTCCTGGTGCGAACCCTGCCAGGTAGAGGCACCCCTGCTCGAGCGCGCCCAGAGCACGCTGAAACGCCATGACGCGACTGTGCTCGGCGTGACCTACCTGGACGCGTCGCCCGACTCTAAGAGCTTCGTTGCCCGCTACCACCTGACTTACCCCAACCTGCGCGACAGTGACGGAACGTTCGCGCACTCCTACGGCACCAACCAGCTGCCCGAGAGCTTCATCGTCGATCGCTACGGGCACATAGTCGCGATCTCTCGCGGCGAGATCGAACAGCCGTTCCTGGACAAAGCCCTGGCGCTGGCGGAACGCTCGTGAGAGAGGGTGCGCGGCGACGGCGGCTGCGCACGCGGCTCGGCGCGCACGCGGCGACGTTGGCGATCGCGCTCGCCGTCGCCCCCGTCGCCCTCGCCTCCGACGCGTCGCGGCCGTCACTGCCGACGATCGAGCGCCAGGTGATGTGCGTGACCTGCAAAATCCCGCTGAACGTCGCCCAGTCGCTGCAGGCCAACCGCGAGCGAGAATTCATCCAGAGCCTGATCGACGAAGGACAGAGCGAAGCGCAGATCAAGCGCTCGCTGGTCGCCCAGTACGGTCCCTCGGTGCTCGGACTGCCGAGCACGCACGGCTTCGACCTGAGCGCCTATCTCGTCCCGCTCGCGGTCGTGCTCGCGCTGATGATCACGCTTGCTGCGCTGCTGCCGCGCTGGCGACGCCACGCCCGCGCTCAAGCCGCGCGCGGATCGTCTGTGATGGCGCTCAGCACCGCCGACGCTGCACGACTGGAATCCGACCTCGCCAGCTTTGACTAGCGCTGCGATGTGCCCCATGACCATCACCGTCCATCAATGATCCCGCTCGCGACCAGCGGAACCGCTGTGGTCGCCGTCACGGTGACGGGTGCCATCCTGCTCCTCGCGGTCCTGCTGAGCGCCGAGAGCCGCAACGAAGCCAGGGAAAGGCGCGAGCGCAACGCCCGCGACGACAGCGACAAGGGCGCCTAGTGCGGCCGGTGCGATAACAGCGCCCAGCCCCACCAGTCGCTGCGCGGCCTCAGCGCGCGAGCCTGTAGCGACGGGTCGACGGATCGCGCTCGAGCAGCCCGACGCTGAGCAGCGTCGCGACATAGCGATAGGTCGTGCTCGCGCCCAGCCCGAGGTTGTGGGCGAGGTCGATAACTCCGATCTCGCTGCCGTCGCGTGGCAGGCCACTGAGCACCAGCAGCCCCAACAGCAACGAACGAGACATGCGCGGGTCTTCGATCAGCCGCCGATTGTCCTCGAGCGTTTGGCGCGCACCCTGCAGACCGGACAGCAAGACAGACATGTTGCCCTCGCCGGAAGCGGCACGCACCACCTGATCCACCTGCGCGCGACTGAGCTCGATTTGCACGCTCTGCGCGGCCGATGCAGCACGTGCGGCGGTTGGAGCGCTCGCAGTGCGCGGGCTCACTTGAACAGCTCGCAATAGATGTATGGTCGCACGACCAGTATCTTGACCGCTACGTGGCCGAGTAGGCAAGACGGTTGTTCTTATTGGAACAAAAGTCGTTCCAATAGGAACCGGAGCTCGGTGGCGGCAAGCGACTGGGTCGTGCTCGCTCGACGCCACCAGCGGTCAGCTCGCGCTCCCAACCGACGAGCGCCCCGTGGCCGGGCCACGTGCATGAGTCTGGACATGAGGGCGCAGGATGACGCGCGCGCCGGCGTCGGGAGCGACGATCGCGCTGCGCCATCGCGCATGCTCGATGTGCCTGCCCGGCGCGAGCACGTGCCGGCTGCTGAGAACCTCGCGCAGCACCGTTCGCATCTCCAGCGCAGCCAAGTGCTGGCCCAGGCAGCGCCTTCGCCCTCCTCCCCACGGTTTCCAGGTCAGAGCAGGCGGCGGCGTTCCGATGAAGCGCTCGGGACGGAAGGCGTGTGGCTCGGGGTAGAGATCGGGATCGTGGTGCATGAGATAGGTGCACGGGAGCAACTGGGTGGGCGGCCGGTAGCTGAACTCGCCCACCTCGATCGGGCTCGCGACCGCGCGGGGGATCGCGAACAGGAAGACCGCTCCATGTCTGAGCGTCTCCAGCACGGTGGCCGTCAGATAGTCCTCGCCTTGCCCGCTGGCGAGCTCTTCGATCAGGCGGTCCTGCACTTCTGGGTTGTGCGCCAGGAACAGAAATGCCCACGCCAGCGCCGATGCCGTGGTCTCGTGTCCGGCGACCATCAGCGAGAGCAGGTTGTCGACGATCTCTGCAACGGGCATGGCAGCGCCTCGCTTGCGTGCGTCGATGAGCATCTCGAGCACGTGCCCGTGCTTGTGGCGCTCGCTGGTGCGCCGGGCGATGATCGCGCTGAGCAGCGCGTCCACCTCGCGGCGCTGTCGCTGAAAGCGCCTCCATGTCGCATGCCAGCCCGGGAGACGACTCAGTCGCGGCTCCTGGATGACGAAGCTGCGCGCGACCGACAGCATCTCCAGCAGTCGACTTCCAAGCCGGCGGATTTCGGGGTCCTCGCCGAACAGCACGTCCAGCGCCACCCGCAGGGTCAGCCGGCTCAGGTGCGGATATAGCGCCACCGTCCGCCCGACCGGCCAGGAGCTGATCTCGTCTTTGACGATCGCGGTGATCGCCTCGGCATAGCGGTGCTCGCGGCTGCGCCTGAAAGCGGGGGCAACTGCACCGCGCACCACCTTGCGCTCCTGCCCATCGGAGAGGATGAACGAGCTCTCGCCGATCAGCGGCGCGATCAGCTTGGTGCCCACACCCGGCTGCAGCACCGCCGGTGAAGCCGTCAGCACGGCGTCGATCTCGTGCGGGTCCGACAGGAACACCAGCGGCGGCATGTCCACCAGCAGGACCGTGAAGCGGCTGCCCAGACGCGAGCGACAGCGCTCCAGGAACGGCACGGGGCGCAGCCGCAGCGCAAGCGTCTGCAGGGTAGCGGGCAGCGGCGCGGTCGGTGGCAGATCGCGCTTGCCGGCAGGTAGCGACGCTGCGCTGAGGGCTGGCATCGTGATTCAGGTGTCTCTCAGCCCAAGACCGAGCCTGGGCGACGGAAGCGGTGCGGGCACACGCCAGGCCCCTTGACGGTCAGCCCGCAGTTCCAAATCCTAGTATGCGGGGCTGGCCGCTCTTGCAGGCGTGCGAGCGACGAGATAGCCGGGCACGGCAAGAACCCCCACCGCCACGGCGCTCGACAGCGCGAGGCTTACGAGCGCGGGCAACAGACCGACGCTGTAGACCACCGGAAACCCTGTGACGCTCGCCAGATAGTGGCTGGCGACCAGCTGGCCGTACAGGCCGAACACGACCCCTATGAAGCTGCCAACACCCACCAGCAGCGCGCTTTCCCAGCACAGCCATCGCCACAAGACTCCTTTGGAGTAGCCGTCGCACTTGATGTAGGCGACGAGATCGCGGCGCTGCCAGATCATCGCGGCGATCGCGCCCGCCACGGCGAGTATCGCGGCGACCAGCAACAGGATCCTTATCTGCGTCAGGCGCGACAGCCCCTCGCGCGAGCTGGCGAAGTGGCGGCGCTCGCGTTGCGCCGTCGTTTCCACCGCCAGCCCCGTCCCTGGACCAACAGCGCGCTCGAGCGCAGCTCGTAGGGCACCCGGTGTGGTGCCCGCGGCGGCCTTCACCTCATACGCGCTCGCATCGGTGCTGTCCCATGCGCGCGCGTAGTCCTGCGAGCTCATCACCAGCGCGCCGGATGGCCAGGCGAGATTCGTGGTCAAGGCGGCGACGCGCAACGTGATCGGACGCGGGGACGGAAGCACGAACGCATCGCCGATGTGCAGGTGGTCTTCTGCGGCGAGCGCCTGCGAGACGGCCGCCCAACCACCGGCACGCACCCTGGCCGTGGCGAGCGCGAGCCGGCCGCCGCGTAGCTGGCTCGGTGGGATCGGCTGCGCTGCGCTGCTCGGCTGGGCGAGCACCCACAGGCGTCGCCTGCCCCAATTCAAGAAGCTGCCGCGGTAGATGCCAACCTGGCCGATGCCCGGCACGCGCGCAAGCGTGCTCGACTCCAGCGCGAACGGGGTCGTCGCGAACGTGTTCGCCGAACCGGCGGAGGTGACCCACACGTCGGCGTTGGAATCGATATCGCGAGCCGAGTCGTCGAGCCCGTGCTGGAGGTTTGCCTGCGCTCCCTGAAACTGGACCACCCCGAACAGCGCGATCGCCACGGTGGCGGAGATCGCCAGCGAGCGCACGCGAGTCCGAGGCGTCCTCAGCTCGACAACCGCCAGCACGGCCGACGCACCGTTGAGCAGGCGCTGTGCGTACTCGAAGGATGTCACCAGCCTGTCGAACAGATAGGGCAGCAGGCACAGCAGCGAGAGCAGCAGTGTCGCGCTCGCGAGCACCGCGTCCTGGGGCGCGAGCACGAGCAGGAGCGTGGTCAGGCCGAGTAGGCACAGGCCGGCGAGCGGTGCCGCCACGCGCCGGCCGCGGAGCGACGGGCGCCGCCCGTGCTCGAACGAGCCTCGCAGCGTGTCGCGCAGCGGCCACAGCACGCCAACCAGAGCAGCCGCCAGGCCGGCACAGAGGGCAAGCGCGACGCTCTGCCACGTGACGATGCGTTCGTTGCCCACGGGAAAGGCAAACGAGAGATAGTCGGGGGTCGAGCCGAACACGGCCACCGACAGGGCGTCGCCGAGCACGAGCCCGACGACGCAGCCAAGCGCGGCGACCACGGCAGCGTCGAACAGGAGGATCTGAAGGGTCATCACCCGCGTAGCGCCCTGTAGGCGAATGTCCTCGATCAGCTTGCGCCGCGCGGGCACCGTCACGAGCATCGCGTTCAGCGCGAACATGAAGGCGACGATCGCGCTGATCGCCGAGAACAGCCGTTCGGCCAGTCGCGCAGGGGCAGAGGCGACCGCGAACAGCGTCGCGTCGAAGTCGGCCGGCTCGAGGTTTGCGTTCGCCGCGCGGGCGAGCCGAGCGAGCTCGCCACGAACCTCGTCTTCGTGCCCGCGCTGCGGCCGCACGAAGATCCGGCTGATCCGTCCGCCTAGGCCCGCCAGCCTCTGGGCGTAGGCCACGTTGGTGAGCACCACCGGACTGTGGACGAGCCCGCCGATGTCGCCTTGGTCGAGCGTGGCAGCGAGCAGCGTCCTGACGACGCTAGCGCCAACCTGGATCCTGACCGCTTCCAACGGCCCGGCGCCGATCGCTCGCGCGAGCGGGCTCGGCAGCGCGATCGCATGAGCGCTCGCAAGCTGCGCAGCGGAGAAGCGTCTGAGCAGCGGCCCGCCGACATACGCGCTGTGCGGATCCGCTCCGATCAGGTCCACCGACTCGCGTCCGTGTCGGCCGATCACGCTCGCCTGCACCTCGAGCACCGCCAGCGTCTGCGTCACGCCCCCCAGACGGCTCGCCTGCTCCAGCAGCCCTTCTGGCATACCCCCGGCGCCACGAGCCTGAATCTGAAATCCGGCACCCTTTCCCACGATCTGGGCGCTCAGCGACGAGACCGAGTGCCCGAGGCTCGTGCTCGCCACCTGGGAGGCGAACAGCAGCGCCACCCCCACGGCGATCCCTGCCGCCGCGAACAGCTCCTGGACAAGCACCGCACGGGCCCGCAGGCGCGCACGGTAGAGAAACAGGATGTCGGCCCAGCTCATGCGTCCCACAGCGGTCACTCCAACGGCCGCGAGCTCGCGGGCACGCGCTCGGGCCTGTAGTCGTGCAGACGCCCGTCGCGCAGCTCGTGGACCTGGTCGGCGAAGGACGCCGCTTCGGGGTCGTGCGTGGCCAGCAGCACCGCCACGCCGCGCTCCTGGCATAGCTCGCGCAGCAGCGCGAGCACTTCGCGGGTGCGGCGCGTGTCGAGGCTGCCCGTCGGCTCGTCGGCCAGTACGACCTTGGGCTCGGTGGACAGGGCGCGTGCGATCAGCAGCCTCTGGCGCTCGCCCATCGACAGCTGCTCGGTGCGATGGCGCAGACGCTCTGACAGCCCCAGCTGCTCCAGCAGCGGTTCTACGGTCGCCCGCGCGTCGCGCGCATTGACCAGCAGGAGCTTGAGCATCGCGTTCTCGATCGCGAGCGCCCCCGGGATCAGGCTCTGCGGACTGCCGATGATCCCCAGCTCGTGCAGGCGCAGCTCATCCCGCGCTCGCGTCGAGAGCGAGAACACGTCGCGGCCGTCGATCAGCACGCTGCCGCTGTCGGGCACCTGCAGGGCTGCCGTCAGTTCGATCAGTGTCGTCTTGCCCGACCCGCTGGGGCCGTACAGGGCGAGGAACTCCCCCGCCGCAACCGTCATCGAGACGCCGTCGACGGCGCGGATCGGCTGGCCTGCGCCGACGTGGTAGCGCTTGACCAGATCCCGTAGCTCCAGCACCTACGACCTAGTGCCGCCCACCGGCACCTCGGCCCCCGCGAGGCTCGCCCGGGAACGCGATCACGCGCGCCGAGCTGTCGTGCTGACCCGCGATCAACTTGAGCTTTGCGCGTTCGAAGGAGAAGACACGGTCGGCCTCCAGCGCTCCCTCGACGTCGGAGACGCTCAGGAGCACCCCACAGCCCAGCTCTGCGATCACTGACGACAGCAGATCGGACACGTCGCGCGTCCGGTTCATGCCCAGTCCGTCGAGCAGGTCATCGATCACCATGAGCCTCGGCGCCGGAGCGATGCCCCGCGCGAGCGCCACCAGAACACGCTCCCAGTTGGACAAATCGCTCCAGTGCTGGCGGGCGCAATCTGCCACTCCGACCCGCTCCAGCGCGTTCATGGCCAGCTCTCGCGCCTGGCGGCGCCCGTGTCCTCGCCCCAGCGCAAGGGGCAGGCCGACGTAGTCGAGAACCTGCAGACGCACCCCCGTGCCACCGCGGTCGACCCACGTGATCTCCTTTCCCAGCAACCTGACACGCTCCTGCTCGGCACAGCGAGTCAGCTCCAGATCCTCGAACCAGACCTCGCCGCGCTCGGGCTTGTCCAGACCGGCCGCCACGCGCAGAAGGGTCGTCTTGCCCTCATAGCGAGCGCCGACGATCGCGACGGTCTCACGCTGGGCGACCGTGAGGGACACGTCGGTCATGACACGCAACTGCCGATCGCCGCGCACATAGCTCTTGGACACCTCAGACAGGCGCAGCAGTCCGTCCATCACACGTCACCACGATCGTGGTCGAGCTCCGGATTCGCTTCGGCCTGCAGGCTTTCGCGCAGCCGCTGCATGCGCTGCGCGCGCGTGCCCCAGAGCACAGCCTCGTCGACCAACAGCGCGCGGCGAACGGCGTCGCGCCAGTCGCCCGCGCTCGCGCGGTGCGCGCGCCGCGCTCGCTCGGCGGCCCGCAAACGCCCATGCGCCGCTGCATACTCGGCCCTGCATGCCTGCTCCTGCTCGCCGATCGCAGTTATCACCGCCAGCAGGTCGGCCTCATCGCTGACGTGCTCCAATCTCGCGCGCATGGCATCGCGCACCGCCGGCACCGCCACTGAGGACTCGCGCAGCGACTGGCGAAAGCGATCGCGACCCTTCTGGGTCGCCTCATAGCGATCCAGCGAGCGCTGCTCGCCCTCCTCGATCAACCTCACCAAGCCCTGTCTGTGCAGGCTCGGCAGGTTGTTGTGCGCCGAGTTGCGGGCAAAGCGCGCGTGGGGAAACCTGTCAGCCAGCCGCCGACTCACGCCCGACACAGAGTCCGGCTGGTCGATCACCAACCCCAGCACCGCCATGCTGGCGGACAGTTCCCCGCCCCGAGCCCGCATCCCACATGGATCCTATCCGAAACCCAGGTTGCCGGGATAATACGATCTCGCAGAAAGAGCTACATCTCGTCGGGCGCGCTCACGCCCAGCAACGACAGACAGCGCGCGATCGTGCGCCCGCTGGCCACGCACAGGGCGATGCGCCACAGCTCCAGCGACGAGGGCTCCGCCCCCAGGACGCGGCAGTCGCGGTAGAAGGCGGTAAAGCCCTGCGCCAGCTCCAGCGCGTATGCGGCGATGCGGTGCGGCGCGCGCCGCTGGGCCGCCTCAGCCAGCTCGGACGGGAACGCGAGCAGCTGCTGCACGAGCGCACGCTCGGTCGCGTCCAGGGGCTCGCGTCGGGCGCCCGCGTCGGGCGCCATTGTCTCTGCCACCGCCGCCTGCGCATTCTGCGCGCCCGCCTTGGTCAGGATCGACGCGATGCGCGCATGCGCGTACTGCACGTAGTACACCGGGTTCTCGCTGGACTGCTCGCGCGCCAGGTCCAGGTCGAGGTCCACAGTCGTGTCATGCGAGCGCGCGAGCAGATACCAGCGCGC
>Ga0116217_10005456_pt1 | contig 11165 bp, 5 predicted proteins | sample Sb_taG_6_FD_89697 | JGI IMG/M metagenome (GOLD analysis project Ga0116217, IMG submission 89697) | Peat soil microbial communities from Weissenstadt, Germany - Sb_50d_4_PS metaG | ecosystem: Environmental > Terrestrial > Soil > Wetlands > Peat | place: Germany: Weissenstadt | collected 2010-09-21 | reverse complement strand
CCGTACGGGCGGTCTTGTTGTCCTGACCACCGGTTATGATCCCGTCAGGATCAGGGACGATGCCGCCATCGTAGAGGAATACGCTGACGTGGTCCCTGGCCGCGAGTAGCGCGCAGATGTTGCCCTGCAGCACGAAGTACGGCTGCGCGCCGCCGTTGAGCATGCCGTGGCAAAGGTGAAGACATGGCGGATGCTCAGCAGGGAAGGCGGTCGCTACCGCTGCCTGATCGGCAAGTTCGAGAGCATGCTCGCAGCCGTCACCGGGCTGTTCTTCTTCGCCGAATACAGTAATGACTAATGAATTAACCCCCCGGTACAGCGCACCATGGCAGGCCGCGCCTCGCTGATCCCCGCGCAGCGCCATCGTGCAAGCGAGTCGGCGCCAGCAGGGCGCTACAGTAGCAGCTGGAACTTGGAGAAGTCACTGCTCAGGTACTCAAGCTTGGAAGCCTGCTTATACTCATCTGCCCTGTTCGACGCTTGTACTCGCACTACTATCCGATAAGTACCCATCAGTAGCTTCCACTCGGGTATCCAGAAGAGGTTCATGTGCGTGCGACTCGTTCGCGAACGCGAACGCTTTACCCTTGATCGTAAGAATCGCGACGGAGACCTGGGCCCTGCTACTACCGGCAGCGATGTCCTCCTGAGGTGAATCGGGCGAAGGATCGAATTCAGTACGGGTGGCGCATCGTTGGTCCCAGCCGCTAGCGCCAAGGGAAGGGCGGTCGACTATCGGCACGCGGTTGCGGCTACCACGGGTACACCCGGGGGATAATGCATCTGAGCAGGTCCATGTAACCAACTTCCGGAGCCTAGTGATTGAACCGTTTCCGAGGTCGGTGATCTGGTAGAGGCCGCTGGCGGTCGCCGACGAAACTGTCCAGCGGCATCCGGCACGCAACCCAGGATTGCGTGCCGTGCAGACCCAGTCGTGCGTGACTAGTATTTTGGTGTACCCTTGCACTCACAGCAGGTGACGCAAGGCTCAGAGGCAAGCCGAAGGCTCACGAGCGTTCTCGGCCCTGCAGCCGAATTGCTCTACGAGAGGTTTTCAGGTTGGCTGCCCCTGGGAATGACGAGTTGCGGCTGCAGGAACGGGAGGGTAGATGGCGTACTTGTTAGGTGTTCCGCTGGAGCCAGGCAGCAACGACATTGTGGTGTTCGAAGTGGATCGCCATGAGGTCCAGGACGATCTCGTTCTCGCTTCGTCTGAGCCCGGCAAGCTTGCGGACAGGACACGAGTCACCCTTGAGGAAGCGCTCGGGAAGCTCAAACCTTCGCTAGACAAGATAGTCCACCTTCTCAAGGATCTGTCCCCGGATGAGGCGGCGCTGGAGTTTGGCCTGAAGATCGGCGGCGAGACCGGTGTCATCATCGCCAAAGGGACAGCTGAAGTGAACTTCACCGTCCGTATGTCCTGGAAGTAGAGAACTCGGTGTTGCCTGTCGGCAGAGAGGGATTCACCGTCCGCGTCCTCCGCGTTGGCTCCTCTGCACCGGTAGGAGTTGGCTTCGTTGTCAGCGAACGGCATATCCTGACCTGCGCGCATGTAGTGAACGCGGCCTTGAGCCGCGACAAACGCTTCCAGGACAGACCCGGCGATGACGCCCGGATACAGGTCGAGTTCGCAATCCTGGGCGATGCAGATGGCGGACCACTGCGCGGTTGCAAGATCGACGCCTGGGCTCCTCCTCCGAAATCCGGCGTGGCAGGAGGCGACGTGGCGGGTCTGGTCCTCGTCGGTGAGGGACTCCCCGAAGGAGCCGGACCCGCCCTGCTGGTCGACCCACACGCCCCACATCACCCCGAGGTGGAGGTATTCGGGTACCCCGACGACCCCCCTCGCCGCACTCGAGGCACCTGGACGACTCTGCACCTGCGCGGCGCGGTGGGTGGCGGACTCGTTCAACTGGACGACAACAGTACGTCAGCCATCCGAGCCCAGCCGGGATACAGCGGTTCCCCAGCGATTGTGAAAGAAGACGCCGGTGACGCCGTCGCAGGCATGCTCGCGGTCGCCAGCCTGGACAAGGACACCGGCGATGCCTACGCGATACCGGTGTCTCAGCTCATCGACGCCTGGCCGGACGTACTGGCCGACCGTACTATCCCACCCTGCCCCTACCGCGGCTTGCGGTCCTTCACAGCAGCTGATGCCGCACAGGGCCTGTTCGTCGGCCGCAACGAGGAGATCAATCAACTACGCGGCATGGTGACTCATCAGCCACTTGTGGTGGTCGCCGGGGCGTCAGGGGTAGGCAAATCCTCGTTGATCTCGGCTGGGCTGATCCCAGCGGTTGAACATGACGGCTGGCTCACGGCTGCCTTCCGCCCTGGCGACAAGCCCTTCTCCGCCTTGGCCAAGATACTTACGGTCCTCGAGCTCCCCGATCGTGCCTTGACCAGCGATGATCTGGCACGCTGGACCAATCGATTGCAAGCCGAGGAACTGTATGAACTCGGTTCTGAGCTAGCACTTCTTCGGGGGACACTGATCTTGGTGCACGTCGACCAGCTTGAGGAAATCTTTGATTCGACGGCCTGCCCACCGGAAGTGGCCAGGAGGTTCCTGGACATGCTGCTGGACATGGAGCAATCACATGGGGATTACCTGCGCATGGTCGGCACGCTGCGCTCCGATTTCCTGCCATACCTGGCCGCACTCCCTGATGCGGGGAACCGACTGCGTGAACGTTTGTTCATCTTGTCACCAATGGGCAAGAACCGTCTGCCCCAGGTAATCACCCAGCCTGCCGAGGCCACCGGAGTGCGCTACGAGGACGGCCTAGTCAAACGGATCGCCGCCGACACGGGCGGCGGCAATGGGTTGGCGCTGCTGGAATTCACCCTTGAGGAGCTGTGGCACCACCAGCAGCAGCGGCGGATAACCTTCGCGGACTACTACGGCATCAATGGTGTCACCGGCGCCTTGAGCGGTTACGCTGAACGCGCGTACCAAGGCTGACGATGGTGGGTGAGGCGGGGCCGGAAGGGTTTACCGTCCGGATCTTGGGGGCGGACGGAAATGTCGGAGGACTCGGGGTCCTAGTCGGGGAACGTCAGGTCGTCACCTGCGCGCACGTAATTAACGCGGTGCTTGGTCGGGAACAGCGGGCGCACTCCCAACCCGAGCCGGAAGCAGGGGTGCTCGTGGATTTCCCGCTACTGGATGACAACCGGCCAGTGCGGGCCACTGTCGTCGTGTGGCTGCCGCCCTCGGATCCTCGGGGCATGGGGGATGACGTCGCCGGGCTGGTCATCGGCGGAGACCTGCCAAGCGGGGCCATAGCTGCGCGACTTGCTGTCGAGCCCGCACGGGCCGGGCATCAAGTGCGCGTCTTCGGGTACCCGGGTGCGCCAGTCCGACCGGACGGTGGTTGGGTCTCGGCGACAGTGCGGGGGGCCTTGGGTAACGGGCGACTGCAGATCGACTCGTCACAGGATTCCGCGCTGAAAGTACAGCCGGGCTTCAGTGGTAGCGCGCTGTATGACGACGGCTCCGGGCGGATCATGGGATTGCTCGCCGCCGCGCCCATCGGCGTTTCCCCGGAGCGAGATAGCTACGCCATCAGTGCGGATCGCTTGCGCCTGGCCTGGCCCGAAATCCTCGCCGGACGGTGGCAACGGACGACGCGGGCCGCCGCCTCCGCCGTCCGGAACGAGTTGACGATCTTGCACCTGTCGGACCTAAGGTTCGGCAGTAAGAGAGAAGGCACGGCGACCGTCGGCGACTCTCCGGCCAGCGGGCATATGGCGCGGGAGCTGACAATGGCGGAGCGGGCCGGGGATCCACTGTTCGGCCGGCTCCACCGCGACCTCGCGGTCCTAGCCGAGGAGCACGACATCCGCCCGGACATCCTGGTCGTTGCTGGCGGTCTGGCCAGTCAGGGGCTGCCCAGTGAGTTCCGCCAGGCGATGGCGGCCATCGGAGCGCTCGCGGAAGCCGCCGACGTCCCGCGGGGACACGTGGCGATCGTCCCCGGCCGCGGCGACATCAACCAGCGGGCAAGCGCCGCCTACTTCGCGGAGGCCGAGGCTGAGGAGCGTGAGCCCGTTTTCCCGTACTGGCCGAAGTGGAAGCATTTCGCCGCAGCCTTCGGCGATTTTTACACGGGGATCGAGACCGTCATGTTCACGCCAGACGAACCGTGGACGCTGTTCGAGATGCCATCCCTCAACGTCGTCGTGGCCGGGATCAACACGACGATGGCCGACAGTCACCGCGCTGAGGACCACTATGCCATGGCGGGCGAGCACCAGCTCGGGTGGTTCGGGGGACGCCTGACGCGTTACCAGCAGGACAGCTGGCTCCGCCTAGCGGCGTTGCATCACATACCGGTCCACGACGCCAAGCCCGACTGTCACACGCAAGTGCCCGCAGAGCAGGGCCTGCGCGACGCTGACGACTTCGACCGCATCCTCGGCCGAAGCGGACTTATCAGCCTTGCGCTGAACGGAACCAGTCGGCCTGTCGGAATCGATCGCCTGTCGTCGGGGTTGATCACTCTCAGCCCCGGCGGGGCGGTCACTGGGCATTACCATCTGGTCACGGTGCGGCGGACCGGCCTGACGCTGCGCGCACGCCAATATGAGTCCGTACAGCATCGGTGGATCGGCGACACGCGGGTTAGCGCAACCGGGTCCGACTGGCGAGAGGACATCTCGTGGATGGCGGCGAGCGCGGACGCGGCGCTGCCGCCGCTCCAGGCGATAGCGCCGGACGCGCAACCTGCCATCGCAGCCCGCGACGGCGACCTCGCGGAGGAGGCGGTTCCCCGGCATTCGCGACCCCAGGTCGTAAATGAGTTCCTGGATCGTGTGGCGGAGGCGACCCGCGTCCGCTTCCCTGAAGCAGTCATCACGCAGCGCCCTGAGGAGAGCTACCTTCGGGTCACAGTGCCCCGCCCGGGTGGCGCGGTCGAGCAGTGGCCAATTGGGGTTATCGATGGACCTGCCACAGACAAGGCCCTTGATGCCTTCGCCAGCGGGGTACATGCCCGGTTCGCTTCGGCCGATCCAGGGCTGGTGTCCGAACTCATCTACACCGCCCCGCCTGCCTCCGCCGACCTTCTGGCGCGAGCACAGCGCCGCGGGATCCGACTGCAGAGCCTCCTGGAGTACCAGGGCCTGCTCGACCTGAGCCAGTTGGCGCAGGCGCAACGCGAGCGGCTGGCCGCTGACTGGCTGTACCCGCCACGGCTATATGTCGAGCAGCGCTACCGGATTATCAGCGGCGGTCACCCTGGCGATGTCCAAGGCGACCTCGTCGCCCGCGCCGTGGAGTGGATGGGGACCGAGGGTGCACGGCTTGTGGTAGTGCTCGGGGACTTCGGGCGCGGGAAGACATCCTTCTTGCGTCAGCTGACTCGCGTTCTTCATTCTGCCGAGCGCCCTGGTGTCACGCCAATACTTGTCGAGCTTCGCCACCTGGAGAAGGCGCCGACGCTGGATGAGCTTCTCATGCAGCACCTAGTCCGCCAGGGTGTGAAGGGAGACTTCAGCACAGCGAAGCTTCGGTACATGATCACCAGCGGCCGGGTCGCGCTCCTATTCGACGGGTTTGACGAGCTTGAGCTTCGTGTGGGCTACGATCACGCGGCGGAGTACCTGCAAGCATTGCTGGACTCGGCGACCGGCCAGGCAAAGGTGATCCTCACCAGCCGGACGCAGCACTTCCGCTCGACGGAACAGGTGCTGACCGTGCTCGGGAAGCGGGTCGAGGACCGGGTGGGCAGCAGCGTGGTCGTCCTTGAGGAGTTCTCCGATGCGCAGATCCTGGAGTTCCTGACCAAGCTTCACCCCGATGAACCTCGCCGGGCGCGGATCCGGTTTGAGCTGATCAGTGGGATCGCGAACCTGCTCGACCTGGCACACAACCCGCGGATATTGACATTCGTCGCGGATCTAGACGAGGAGCGGCTTCGGGCGGCAGCCCGGAACGAGGCGGGCGACATCACTGCCGCCAGCCTCTATATGGAGATCATCGACTTCTGGCTGACACGGGAGGAGGAACGGCACGCCCACGAGCAGGGCTTGCGGCCGATCACGAAGGAGGAAAGGCTGAATGCCTGCACGGCGCTAGCGCTACGGTTGTGGACGTCCAGGCTCCCTCAGCTCGCGTTGACCGATCTATCCGCCGAGGTGACCGTCACGCTGAGGAATATCGCCGAGAGGGGGTACACCGACGAGCAGGCAGTGCACTCGATCGCCTCGGGAAGCCTGCTCGTCCGGGATGAAGATGGCACGTTCACCTTTATTCACCAGTCCATAATGGAGTGGCTGGTTGCGAGTGCGGCGGCGCGCTCGCTGGGTGTCCAGGCAGCCGAACAGATCCTAGCCACTCAGCAGATGTCGCAGCTGATGGCGGAGTTCTTTACTGATCTCGCCGGGATCGAGAAGGCCCTACTGTGGACGACGAAAACCCTCAGTAACCGGACTGCCTCTGAAATTGCCAAGCAAAACGCGCTGGCCATCGCGAACCGAGTAGGCCTGAAGCCGGGGACTCAACTGGCCGGCGTGGACTTGCGCGGGCACGACCTCTTCAGGTTTGACCTGCGCGGTGCCGACCTATCCGGCGCGAACCTTTCTGGCATGACACTGCATGGCATCGACTTCCTAGGCGCCAATCTCTCAGATGCGAACCTGACTGGCGTGCGGGTGATCGCGGGCTCGCTGCGAGGAGCTAACCTGGCGGGAAGCCGCTGGAACCGCGCCGTCGTCCTGGGAACCGCAGGGCTTCCCGATCCCACCACAGCACCAGAGATCGGCGTGGCGGCGGTAGCGGGCCGCGACCCAATTGAGGTCATCCTCTCCGAACCCGGCACGGTTACGAGCGTCGCGTTCTCCCCGGTCAGCACGCTGCTGGCGATTGGCAGAGGCTCTCACGTCCAGTTGGTCGATGCTGAGACCGGGAAGACGCTGCGGCTCCTGACCGGTCACGAGGGTGAGGTGAACGACGTTGCGTTCTCGCCCGACGGCTCCCTCATCGCCACCGCATCCAACGACAACACCGCTCGCATTTGGGAAGCTGCAACTGGGATCCACCGCATCACGCTGCGCGGACACAGCAACCTGGTAGGTGCCGTCGCGTTCTCGCCGGACGGCTCCCTCATCGCCACCGCATCAGACGACCGCACTGCCCGCACCTGGGACACCGCCACCGGAACCCACCGCACCACATTTAACGGGCATGAGGACTGGGCGCGGAGCGTCGTGTTTTCGCCGGACGGCACACTCCTCGCCACCGCATCCAAGGACGGTACCGCGCGTACCTGGGACACCGCCACCGGAACCCAGCGAGCCACCTTCCGCAGGAATGACCAGTGGGTACGTCGCGTCGTGTTCTCGCCAGACGGCACTCTCCTCGCCACCGCATCCCGTGACGAAACCGCTCGCATCTGGGACACCGCCACCGGAACTCGCCGCACCACCCTCGACGGGCACGGCGACGCCCTGAACAGTGTTGCGTTCTCGCCCGATGGCTCCCTCATCGCGACGGCCTCCCGAGACCGCACCGTACAGATCTGGGACACCGCCACCGGAATCAGCAGCCACATACTCAGGGGACACGTCGACTGGGTACGGGACGTCGCGTTCTCAGCCGACGGCACTCTGATCGCCACCGCGTCACGAGACGGCACCGTGTGTCTCTGGGATACCACCAACTGGACGCAGCGCAGCACGCTCAGGGTTACCGGCCGCTCTCCGGTAAGAAGCGTCGCGTTCTCGCCCGACGGTTCCCTCATCGCCACCGCATCAGGCGACCTTACACGGATCTGGGATGCAGCCAAGGGAAGTAGCCGCGCTACCAGAACACTGACCGGACATGCCGCCCCGACTACCGCCGTCGCGTTCTCGCCGGACGGCTCTCTCATCGCCACCGCATCCAACGACAACACCGCTCGCATCTGGGAAGCTGCAACTGGGATCCACCGCGCCACGCTCAAGGGGCACGTCGGCCCGGTATGGGACGCCGTATTCTCACCAGATGGTTCCCTCATCGCCACCGCATCCGGCGACACCACCGCGCGGATCTGGGACACCGCCACCGGATCCCACCGCGGTACGATAGGGCACACCAGAAAGGTGAACGCGGTGGCATTCTCACCGGACGGTTCCCTCATCGCCACCGCATCAGATGACCGTTATGTACGGATATGGAGTCTTGCCGGACACCGTCCGATCGCCACACTGTTCCGCTGGACGCCGCGACTGCACAGCGCCATCGACAATCTTCAGGTAGTGACGGCCGCGGCTTTCTCCCCCGACGGCTCCCTCGTCGCCGCCGCATCGGACGACGCGGCCAGGATTTACGAGACGAGCAGCGGGGCTCTACACCGTAAGCTGAGCGGGCACACTGGCGGAGTGACGGCTGTCGCTTTCTCCCCTGACGGCTCCCTCATCGCCACCGCATCGGACGACCGCACCGCGCGGATCTGGCGCACCGCTGGAGCTGCTCCCACCATACTTAGCGGGCACACTGGCGGAGTGACGGCTGTCGCTTTCTCCCCTGATGGCGCTCTCATCGCCACCGCATCCACCGACACCACCGTACGAATCTGGCACACCGCCACCGAAACCTTGCTCGGCACGCTAATCGCCCTGCCAGGCAGCGGGAATGCCCTGCTACTCGTCGACGGCAGGTATCGGATAGACGACCCCGGTGACGACATCTGGTGGGCCATCAAGCTGTGCCGATTCAATCCTGGAGAGCTTGACCCTTACGTTACAGGAATGCGGCGGATAGCCGACGACGAGTGGATCTTCCCTCGAGTCATTAGGGCTGACCCGCAACTTCCTGTATTTAGGCTCCCGACGCCTGCATAGGGTTCAGGCACATCTCGCAGGGGTGAAGAGTCCCCGTCATAGACATCGACTGTGGACCAACGCATCCTAAGCATCCGCGAGACCACCCGCACCAATCCGCCCGGGAATGATCGATCTGCGCGCGGCAAGCAAAGCAACCGCCTCTCAGAAAGACGCAATTTATTCGGCGTTCGGCGCGCTCCCCAACACCAGCGGCAAGCCTGAATTGACTACGCCGTCACCGCTGCCGGCATCCAAGCCAGCGCATAAATATTCGGACCCGCTACGCCCGCTCATCGGCATGAGCGGTCGCCCACAACGCCGAGCGGCGGTCCTGCCGGGCTAGATCGACCCGATCTGCGCGCCTCATCCGATAAGCGCCGTCGGTCCGGTGGCCGCGCATAACGATCGTTGTGGCCTTGGCTTGCCCGGGCGGTATCAGCTCAGGGTTTGCGCGCGACTCCGCCGGACATGGCGACCTCGCCGGGTTCGCCGGATGGCGTGGCTTCGGGACGCCATCTTGAGCACGACACCACGCCGGGCTCCAGGAGTTCCAGGCCATCGAAGAACTGGGCGATCTGTTCCGGGGTGCGCTGGGTCAGCTTGGGTGTGCCGTGCTCGTTTCAGAAGGCGGCAGCGGCATCAACATCGGGCATGTCCGGGCGGGTAACGGTGTGCGAAAGTACCAGGTAGCTGCCGGAGGGCAGCACGTCGGCGAACCGGCGCACCTTGCCGTATGGGTCCTCGTCGTCGCCGATGAAGATCACCACGCCCAACATGGTGAGGGCGATGGGCTTGCTGAAGTCCAGCGTGCGGGCGGCTTCGGTCAGGATGCGGCCGGCATCGCGCAGGTCAGCATGGATGTAGTCGGTGGCGCCCTCGGGAGTGCTGGTGAGCAGGCCAGCGGCGTGCGCCAGGACGAGCGGGTCGTTGTCGACGTAGACGATCCCGGATTCCGGCGCGGCTGCCTGGGCGACCTCGTGCGTGTTGCCGACGGTTGGCAGGCCGGAACCGATGTCGAGGAACTGGCGGATTTCTTCGTCTTTGGCCAGGTACCGTACGGCCCGCCCGAGGAACAGCCGATCGGCCCGGGCATAGTCACCGATCATGGGGTGCAGCTGGCGGATCTGCTCCCCCACGGCACGATCCACCTCGTAGTTGTCCTTGCCGCCCAGCCAGTAGTTCCAGATCCGGGCCGTATGCGGGACCGTCGTGTCGATCGCGGGCCGCGGGCTTTGCGCAGTGGGTACGTCATCCGCCACCGGGAAGCATCTCCTGCCGATTTCAATGATGCCGGTAAGGCCCCGAATCGATCGCACACGCAGTGTATTCGCCGAGGTCTGCGATGTTCCCGATCATCTCAGCCATTCATGCCAATCAGCCGTATAGACCTACACTCCCAAGCCAGGTTGCGCAGGGCAAGCCTTTCTCCTCCCCTTTCCCTCCCGATCCTCAACGGGACCGGCCACCGGCGAGGGCTCGACGTGCGACCGCAGCGGCTTGGTCCTGGAACCAATGCCGGCCGCCCCAGCGAGCCCGGCCATTACAGCTAGGGCCGCGTCCGTCATGACTGGCACAAAGATGGCACATTCTGACTCGACCTACTGCGGGCCACGACCCGCTCAGTAGCTGGTCGGCAAGACGCAGATCATCCATTCGCGCGCGCCCGCAGCGCGGAAAGCCAGCACTCCCACTGCCGCTCATATCGGCGGCTCGGTGGGCGTTCTCCGTAGGCTTGTCTATCACTTAGCGTGACGCCGTCTGTCGACGGGACCTCTGGCCGGCCGTCGAGTCGATGCGGCGTAGCCGATCTGGAGGATGGCAACCGGGCGGCGCAGGCCCGGTCATGGGAGCCAGGCGGGGGTGGTGCCGGGGGGCGCCGTCCACGCGGGCACCCATAGGCTGGGCTGATGGTGATCCGCCGGGTGGTCGCGGTTGTGTCCGGCGTGCTGGCCGTGCTTGCGGCAACAGCCTGCACGGCCGCTCCGCCGTCGCCCCGGGCCGCCACCACCAGCCGGGCCGCGCCTCACCAGGCGAGACTGGCCGGAAGGCAGGGCCGTGCTGTTCGCGCTGCGGGCAGTATCACGCTGGCCTTCGCCGGAGACGTGAACTTCGCCGGCCGCACCGCGCGGCTGCTAGCCGACCCGGCCACGGCGTTCGGCCCGATCGCGGCGGTTCTGCGGTCGGCCGGCTTCGCCGCGGTGAACCTGGAGACCGCCATCACCGGCGGCGGGACGCCGCAGCCGGAGACCTGCCATTTCCGCGCCCCGCCGGCCGCCTTCACCGCGCTGCGCGACGCTGGCATCGACCTGGTCACGATGGCGAACAACCACGTCCTGGATTACGGGCCCGCCGGG
>Ga0116217_10005455_pt1 | contig 11165 bp, 10 predicted proteins | sample Sb_taG_6_FD_89697 | JGI IMG/M metagenome (GOLD analysis project Ga0116217, IMG submission 89697) | Peat soil microbial communities from Weissenstadt, Germany - Sb_50d_4_PS metaG | ecosystem: Environmental > Terrestrial > Soil > Wetlands > Peat | place: Germany: Weissenstadt | collected 2010-09-21 | reverse complement strand
CCGTTGCCGAGGCCGCCAAGGAGCCGACCGTGCAATTGCGGCAGCCCTCGCAACCCACGCGAAAAGTGACGGGCACCGAACTCGAAGAGCTAAGCAGAAAAAACCAGTGCGTCAGCTGTCACAGTGTGACTGAGCCGCGGATCGGCCCACCCTTCAACGTCGTCGCGATTCGCTACTCGCAGCAGCCGCGTGCGGTGAGCGTTGAAGTGCTCGCCGCAAAAATCCTGAACGGCGGTGCAGGTAACTGGGGTTCCTTCCCCATGATTGCGCGGGAACGCCTGCTGAGTCCAGATGAAGCGCGCGCGCTCGCCGCCGCCATCCTCGATCTGCAAGTCACTCCATGACGAGCCGTTCGACGGCTGCGTGCTCTGCGGCCTCGATTTGGGCCAGCCTTTCGAGGCGCGCTTGCGGACCAGTGACGAAGTCGAGCTCCCGCACTCGCCGGGGATCGACGCGTTCGACTGCCTGCAGCCACTCCTCGTCTATGGGTGGACTTTCCGGCACATCGCCGTCGACCAGAACGGGAAAACCTGTGCGCTCCCGAATCTGCTCAACGGCCACACCGGCGTGCCGCTCGAGCAGGCGCCAGCCCTGGCGCTGTGAACACCAATGCAGTACACCGAGTTCGGTGAACAGCCACGGCGGCACGGCCCTATTGCTCGCAGCCGTGGACACGAAATCCACTCGACTCACGAGCGCCCGCGACGCATGCAACGGCATGACGAAATGGATTTCGGTCGCATCGGGCAAACCGCGGGTCCCACCCAATGCGACTTTCGGTGCGCCCCAGTCGCCGCCGATGACTGAAAGATTGGCCTGGGCGGCACCGTCCACCTGCGCCGGCGTGGCGAGCAGCCGCGTGCCTCGCGAGACGCATCCGAGCACCGCCGGCAAGTCGAGGCGCGCACGCGGCGCGCAGTTGAATAAGCCGGCGCGCTCGAACAATGCCACCTCTCCGCGAGGATCGTAGGCCCCGCCGTGGCCCCACAGACGCACCCTTGCACCCCTTAATTCCTGGGCAGCCCGTAAACCGGCCAGGGCCGCTGCGGATGCCGCAAACGTTGTCATTCGCGGCAGCGTCGCAGCCCAACGCGCGATCGTGCACGCCAACAGATCTCCCTGGCTGATCACGACCGTACCTGCGCCAGATAGGCCACAACTGCGGCAGAATTCACACCATATAGGGGCAGGCAACTGCCTGGATTTGCGCCACCGGGCGCGTGCACCACATGATCGACCACGCTGTCGATGATTTGCACTTCTCGCCATCGCTTTTCGAGCTCTCCGTCATCGATCAAGCGCTCGGCGCACACGACGGTGAGGGCAGCCGCGCGCGCGAGCAACCCATCGGCATATTCGTCCCCGGCGTTGATGACCCACCCATCGGGATGAGCGGCTTCGGCGTGCAGCAATGCCACATCAACCTTCGGTGCCTTCACCACGGTCGCCTCCCCACCCGTGAAAGGGCACCGCAAGCGACCGAGGCAGGGATTCACCCGAAACAGCTCGGTCGCCGGATCGAGCGCAACGGTTGCGAAGCTCACGCGCTCGGCCGCTGCGCGCCATGCCACCAGCATTGACCACTCGGACCATTCCTCGGCCTCGATGCGGGCTGCTTCTCGCGCCTTGCGGAATGCCGGCGCGAGCCCGAACTGGTCCAATCCCACATGGCTGAATGCGATGCGCTGGACGGCGTTGGCGCTCACCAGGCGCTCGACGTCGAGGCCTCCGGCATAGACCAGCAGGTTGAGATCCCGTACACCGCCTTCAATCACGCCATCGATCAGTGTCATCGGCTTGCGATCGAGCCCGAACCCACCGACGCCGACGCTCATCCCGTTTCTGATCAGAGCGCACGCGTCGCTCCGCGCAAGCAACGTCATCTGAACTCTCCAACGCGGCGCAAGCCCGATCCGGGGATGTGCCTGATCAATGGCCGATCGCCTCGCACGTCGCGGCGAATCGTCCAAAATGGCACTCGCGATTGCCGAACAGCGTGCCGAGCACCATGAGCCGGCGATAGTAGTGGCTTACATCGAGCTCGTCGCTGACGCCGATGCCGCCGTGCATCTGCACGGCTTCAGCCGCTATTCTGCGCGCCGCGCTGCAGGTGAACGCGCGCGCGCCGCTGATGATCCTGGTGCGTCCAACCTCTAGCTCGGACAAAGCCCGCTGCGCTGCCAACGTCAACGCGCGAACCTCCTGCTCCAGCAAGTGCATCTCGACCATGCGGTGCTGCAGCGCTTGATTGGCACCGATTGGTCGCCCGAATTGCTTGCGGCTCTTCAAGTATTGATTCGTGGCCGCATTGAGTGCCCTGATCGCGCCGAGCGCTTCGCTGCACGAGGCCACTATCGCCTCCTCCAACGCGGCAGCAATTGCCGCTTGATCGGCGTCGATCGCACCTGACGCGTTCAGGGGTTCGGCTTCGACCCCATCGAATGACAGGTTGGCCGCCCCTCGACCGTCAAGCAGGCGAAAGCGTTGCCGCCGCAATCCGCGCGCGACCGCGTCCACTATATACAGCGAGACGGTGCCACCAACGTCGCGCTTCCTGGCAGAGACAATCAGGCGGTCGGCGCAATCGGCATGCAGCACCGCAACCTTGCTGCCGTGAACAGCGCCGCCGCGATATTCGCTCGAGATAGCATCTTCGCTGAACGCATTCAATGTCTCCTGATGCGCGAACGCCACCTTCAGCGTGCCGTCTGCGAGTTTTGGCAGCAGCTGCGCCTTCTGATCGGTACTTGCCCTGCGCAATATCAGGCCGGTGCCGACGATCGCGCTGGCCAGGATCGGCTCGAGCAACAGCCGCGCACCCACGGCTTCCATCAGCGGTGCGGTAGTGCGAACGCCCGCGGCCACGCCGCCGGACTCCTGCGGCAAGCGCAGCGCCAGCCAGCCAAAGCGCCCGTAGTCGGACCAAGCCTGCTCACTGTAGGCCCGCGGGTTCTTGAGCGCAGCCCAGCGGCGCTCAAAAGTGTAGTGCTCAGCCGTATAGCGCTCGATACTCTGGCGCAGCATTGCAATGAGCTCGTCGTCATCAGCGCCCTCAGCAACAGTCACGGCTGCAGTCCCAATGCCGATTTGGCGATGATGTTGCGCTGAATCTCGCTCGAGCCACCGTAAATCGTCGCCGCGCGGTTGTAGAGGTGGTAGCGCAGAATGCCACCAGCGTCGTCGGGACCCAGAGGAGGTGGGCCCTCGCCGTGCAGCGTGCCGGGGTCGTAGGCAATCCCGGCGTAACCGAGGGCATCGACCGTGGTCTCGATCAGATCCTGGTATACCTCTGACGCCCGCAATTTGAGCATGGAGGCCTCCGCGCTGCTTTCTGCGCCCGACGTCATGTCGGCCAATGCCTGATAAGACAGCGCTTCGAGTGCCAATACGCGCAGCTCGAGCTCGTCAATGCGGCGATGGAAGCCCGAGTTACTAATGAGTCGCGCGCCGCCGCAGGACATATCGGCCGCCAATGTCTTGAGCCGCGCGAGCGCGAACCACGCCTCGCCGACACCCGCGCCGTAGGTGCGCTCGTTGGCCAGCAGGAACTTCGCCAGCTTCCATCCGGCCCCCTCCTCACCAACGCGGTTCTCGACCGGCACACGCACGTTGTCGAGCCAGACTTCGTTGACATGATGGCACAGGTCCATGGTGCGGACAGGCCTAATGGTGACACCGGGGCTGCGCAGATCGATGAGCAGAAAGGAGATGCCATTTTGGACCCGCTCGTCACGCGCCGTGCGCACCAGGCAGAACATCCAATCGGCCCATTGCGCGTAGGTCGTCCAGCACTTCTGACCGTTGACAATATAGTGATCGCCGTGCAGCTCGGCGGCCGTGCGCAAGGCCGCCAGATCGGAACCGGCGCCGGGCTCGGAATAACCTTGCGCCCACCACTGATCCGTGGCTGCGATCGGCGGCAGGAAACGTCGCTTCTGCGGCTCGGTGCCGAAGGTGTAGATCACAGGTCCTACATACTTCACGCCGAACGGAATGACCCAGGGACAACCGGCACGGGCGAGCTCATCCTCGAACACGAAGCGTTCGAGCGCGGACCAATCCATCCCGCCATGTTCTCGAGGCCAGTGGCCTACCGCCCAGCCACGGCTCTGCAGGGCGCGCATCCAGCGCACGTATTCATCCTTGTTGAGCATCAGGTGACGAGAACTCTTGCGCAGAATGTCCGAGGGCATGCCGGATCGGCAGAACTCCTGAATTTCTACCCGCAGACGTTCTGCGCGTTGCCACTGCTCCAGGCTCATGCGAATCGCCGCTCCAGAATGGTCACAGCGCTGACACCGGGCGCGCCGTAGACGTGGGTGTATCCTAGTCGCGGGTTTCCCGGTACCTGTCGAGGCCCGGCTTGCCCGTGCAGTTGCAGACAGATTTCAAAAACCTGACGCAGACCCGATGCCCCAATCGGCTCACCGTTGGCCAGACACCCGCCGTCCGTGTTGATCGGGAGCCGACCCCCGATCTCGGTTTCGCCCGCCTGCAGCAGGCGCTCCTGCTCGCCGTCCTGGCAGAAGCCGTTCTCCGCCATGTGAATGATCTCCGTGGCCGAGTCGGTATCTTGCAGTTGCAGTACCTCGATTTCATTCGGAGCGACGCCGGCTTCCTCAAATGCCGCGCGCGCGGCGGTCACGGTCGGTGCTGGTGCCTGAGTGGCGGCGAGGCTGGGGCTGAATACCTCAAAGGAGCCAAACAACCGTGTTCGCACCGTGGCCGCTCTGAGCGCCACCGACCGGCTGGTATACCGGCGCGCCCGGTCTGCGCCGCATAACACCAAGCCCACACCGCCCTCCGCCGGACTGCACAGCATGTATTTTCGAAGGGGCAGATTGACTGGAGCGGAGGCCGCAATTTCTTCATAGCTCAACTCGCGCCGCCGCCAGGCATTCGAGTTCAGTGCGCCATTGCGGAACGCGCGATGCGCGACTCGCACCAGCGCATCTTCCGAGATGCCGTACTCATGCATGTAGCGACGCGCCTTGAGCGCGAAGAACTGCGTGGTCAGCATCAAGCCCGTCTGGCCGTACCACTCGCCAAGTCCGTAATCCGCCGGTTTGGGATTGAAGGCGCCTCGAGGATGTTTATCGAACCCCACAGCGACGGCGAGCTCGGCCATGCCGGAGCGAATCGCCGATACCGCGCTCATCAAGGCACTTCCACCGGTGGCGCAGCCATTGGCTACGTTGATAAATGGCAAGCCGGTCAGGCCGAGCAGAGTCGCCATCGAATCGGCGTTGCCGGATTCATAGCTGCCGCCGAACGCCACGCCAATGTCGCTCCAAGCCACGCCGGCGTCGCGCAAAGCCGCCCGCACGGCAAACGCGCCCTGCTCCAACCCGGTCAGCTGATCCGTCCGGCCGAATGGATGGATGCCGATGCCGATGATGGCGACCTCCGTGCTCATGCGATCGGCTCAAAGGCAAAGGTAAAGACTTGATGGCCGTCAGGCTTGGTGCGATACGGTTGCAAGATCAGCGCCATCGGCGCTCCGATCTGTAGCCGCCTCGGATCACTGACGGTCAGGCGACTTTCGACCTTAAGCCCGGACGGCATCTGCACATAGCCAACGCCGTAGGGACGGAATGTCGATTCGGTTTCGCCACTGTCATAAGGGCTTTTCGGCAGGAAGCCTTGAATGGTCCAGGACCAAAGCGTACCACGATCGCCGATCTCCCACGCCGCCACCGAGGTACCACAACATTTGGCGCAGCTACGTTGCGCTGGGAAGCAGATTTCACCGCAGGAGGCACAGCGGCCGCCGAGCAAGCTCCAACCGCTCGCAGTACGGCGCAGCAGCTCGGGACAGACAAGTTCGGGTGCCTCGTCGTTGTGCATAAATATTAGACCGACCGGACGGTCGAATCCCTTCAATTAGAATAAGCGTGGCCCCCTCGCTTGTCAATGAGCTGGCCGCGCCTGCCCATCAAGAAGGACATTTCGGCTGCGCTCAATCGGACTGTCTCAAGCCCTGCAGATACGTCGCAGACAGCGTTTCCGCGAGTTTTTTCGGCGGCACTCTATCAGCGATGGACGGATACCACTGATAGGCCCAGCTGCACATGCCGAGAAAGCCATATGCCGTGATCTCCACGTCGCATTTGCGGAACGCCCCACTGGCTATTCCTGTTTTGATGATGTCGCAGAACTTCGCGAAATACTCCATGCGGCGCGCTCGGATCTCCGCGCGCTTGGCTGCCTCAAGCTCGCCGTAATGCTCAAAGAATGCGCGCACATAGCCGGGATGTTTGGCTATTTCCTCAAGAATGTCGCGCGCCGCGTGGACCAGCAGATCCTCCGGGCTCGAGCCTCGTCGTTGCTCCGAATCCAGTCCATCGATCAGCGCCGCGATGTGCATCTGGTGAATCGCGTACAGTATTTCGGTCTTGCTTCTGAAGTAGTGATAGAGCGTTGGTTTGCCGAGTCCTACCTCATTGGCCAGCATCTGCATGGTCGCCCGATGATAGCTGCCGGAGTCGAACAGTTCGGCGCAGCGCTCAATGATCTGCAGACGTTTATCGTCATGCGCCGCGGTCGTGGTTTTCACACGCTTCTTCTTGGATACTCCGCGTCCCATTGCCTTGCCCATCTTTCGTTCTCGTCTATGCGGTACTGCTGTCAAGGTACCGGGCGCACGCCGGAAGTCAACCGTGGTTAACACCGGCCACCACTGCGCGGCGGCAATGTGTCAATCTGGGCTTCGGCAGCGCTGCAGGAAACCGATCACGGCGCTATTGAAGGCATCGTTTCGGTCGCCCGCTACCATGTGCCCGGCCCCCGCCACGGTAACGACCTCGAGCTGGGGCAGATGGTCGCGGAACTCCTCGATTCCGGCCTCATCCACGACGTCGCTCTGCCTGCCGCGCACGAGTAACGTCGGAATGCTTACATGGCCGCAGGCTGCGAGCAGCGGTTCAGCGAGCTCCGGCGGCTCGAGTCTGTGCGGCCGGCGAATGATCTTCGGATCCCAGTGCCAACGCAGGCGACCATCGGTACCCCGACGAAGATTCTTCATGAGGCCGGATTGACCCGGCGGTCGCGGACGATACGGGTTGTAATCGGCGACAGCCGCCACAGCCTCTTCTAAAGTGGAAAAGCCATCCGGATTGGCGCCCATAAAGCGCAAGATCCGCGCCGCTCCTTCCGGGTCGACACGCGGCACGATGTCGACCAATACTAAAGCTGAGGCGATTGATTGTTGGCTAGTTCCGACCGCATACAGGGCGGTTGCACCACCCATCGATGCACCGACGAGCGCAGGCCTGGTCGCAAGCGTAGCGATGACAGCGCGCAGATCGGCCGCCATACTCTCGAGCGAGTAATTGCCGTCCGGTGACCAGTCACTGTCGCCGTGGCCGCGCGCATCGATGCTGAGCACATAAAAGCCGTGGGACACCAGCTGGTGCATAGCGCCGCTCCAGGAATGCCGAGTCTGACCACCCCCATGCAAGAGAATCACCGCTGGCGCGGAAGGGGGGCCGCCGACGTCGGCGCACAGCGATAGGCCCTCGGCACCCATGAAGCGTCGCCGTTCAAACCCGATCTCATTCGCTCGCGCCAAGATCCGTCTACGAGAAGGCCTTGATGTCCGCATAACTCTTGCCGGCATGCTTGGCCAGCTCGAGCCGCCCGATCTGGCGGCAATGCACCTCGTCCGGCCCGTCAGTGAGACGCACGACGCGCGTGTTGGCATAGAGCCGGGCCAGTCCGAAGTCTTCGCACACCCCGCCACCGCCGAAAGCCTGGATCGCCTGATCGATGATTCGCAGCGCCACCCGCGGGGCGGCCACTTTGATCATCGCTATCTCGGCGCGCGCCACTTTGTTTCCGACCGTATCCATCATGTAGGCGGCCTTCAGGCACAGCAGCCTGGTCATTTCTATGTCCAGCCGCGCTTCGGCAATGCGCTGCTCCCAGACCGAGTGTTCTGCGATCTTCTTGCCGAATGCAGTGCGAGACGACAGGCGCACGCACATTTTTTCCAGCGCCACTTCCGCCGAGGCAATGGTGCGCATCGCATGGTGAATGCGGCCAGGTCCAAGCCGTCCCTGGGCAATTTCGAACCCGCACCCCTCTCCCAGAATCATGTGTTCGGCCGGCACCCGTACGTTGTCGAGCGTTACTTCAAAGTGGCCGTGCGGCGCATGATCATAGCCAAAGACTGGAAGATGACGGACGATCTGTACGCCAGCAGTCCCCGCCGGCACGATGATCATGGACTGCTGGCGATAGGTTGGCGCATTCGCGTCAGTCTTCCCCATGAGGATGAAGAACGCACAATGAGGATGGCCCGCGCCGGACGACCACCATTTTCGGCCATTGATGACATAGCTGTCACCGTCGCGGCGGATCTGCGTTTGAATATTGCGCGCATCAGAGGACGCCACCGACGGCTCGGTCATCAGGAACGAAGAACGCGTCTCGCCGTTGGCCAGCGGTACCAGCCACTGCCGCTTCTGCTCGGGCGTTCCATAGCGATGCAGCACTTCCATATTGCCTGTGTCCGGTGCCATACAATTGAACACTTCCGAGGCAAAATGCACCCGCCCCATGAGCTCCACGATCGGCGCATAGTCAACATTGGTGAGCCCCACGCCCCTGAAGTACTCATCATCATGCTCCGAGGGCGGCATGAACATGTTCCATAAGCCTTCGCGACGCGCCTTTACCTTGAGTTCCTCGAAAATCGGTGGGATCTGCTTCCAACGGTCGATCTGGGCGCTCTGCTGCTCATACACAGGAATCGCCGGGTAGATATAGTCATCCATGAAGCGACTCACGCGCTCCATCCACTGCCGAGACTTTTCCGACTGCTCAAAATCCATGATTACGCCAGCACCGCGTTGGAGCCCTTGACCGCTGCCCGCGAGCTCCGCCGCCCAACTTGTTCGGATGCGAATCGCTCTCGAGTCCCAGCGACACGTCGCCGGTCTTGAATAAACTAGACCGAACGGTCGGTCGTGTAAAGCCTATGAGTTCAAGAATTGCTTGTCAACCCTTGGTCACAAAGACGCGGCCGCAGCCAGCACTACTTTCGAAGTCCACGCCCGCACCGTCCCTCAGAAGATCTCACCCCGCGCGACCGTCAGCGCAAAGTCCACGATCCCGTCGCCCAGGCGGCCGAAGTCGGCATAGCGCGGATCGCTTGTGGCGCCTTGACGATAGCGATGATGCAGCTGTTGAAAGATCACCGCGAGCTTGAAGATCGCCAACACACGATAAAAGCGGAAGTCCGACAGGTCGCGACCCGTCAGCCGTGCATAAAGTTCAGCGAACTCGCGCCGAGACGGAAATCCCGCCTCTGCTGTCGGCATTTGCTGCAGCGCCTGCATGACAGGCGGATCATCGGGCTCCACCCAGTAGCTGAGCGTCGTGGCCAAATCGAATAACGCATCGGCGCGCGTGCCCTGGTCCCAATCCAGCACCGCCACGGGCGCATGCGTCGTACCGTGCAATAAAATATTGTCGAGCTTGAGATCGTTATGCACTAATGCGCTCGCGCCCCCGGGCGCCTCGTGTGCACGCAGCCAAACGACCACTTGTGCCTCGGCGGCTGATAAGCCTCCGGCGCGTAGGAGCGCTGCCCGCTTGGCCCAACCCTCTACGGCTCGTTTCAGAAAGCCCTCAGGGTGCCCCAGGTCGCCCAAACCTATCGCCGCCGGATCGACTGCATGCAACTGCGCTAGCACCCCGGCGAGTGTCGAGGCCAGGCACGAGCCGACGTCGAGCGAGCCGCGCAGCGCCTGGGGTAGCGTCGAACGCACGGCGAAACCGCGGCGATACTCGATGATCTGAAAGGGCGCACCGAGTATAGACTTGTCCTCACATAGGTGAAGCGCGCGCGGCGCGAGCGGAAATGCCGACCACAGCCGCGACAGAATCCGGAATTCCCGCGCCATATCGTAGGCCCCGGGCGGCAATTGACCCATCGGAGGCCGGCGCAGCACCGCCTCGGTGCCGTTGAGCGTCAACAGGTAGTTGAGATTTGCAAGTCCGCCGGCGAATTGTCGAGGCAGTGGATCGAACTGCAGCGTCATCCCGTGCGCTGCTAGATGCACGCACAACCGCTGCCATTCTTGCGGCGTGCTGTCGGCTTCGCTGCGCAACTCCGGCGCGGTACTGATCAGCGACGACATTGGAATCGAAGCCCCTCAGCCCAGGAAGCGTTCGGCGCGGCGCGCCATCTCGCGCATGCGCTCGGTGGGCGCATACAACGGGCCCAGTGCGGCATTCGCATCGCATCGCCGAATCACCTGTCGCAATCCCATCCAATCGGCATATTTCAGTGCGCCGCCAACGTGCCGCGGGAATCCCAACCCCAGCACCAAGGCCATATCGATCTCGGCAGCCGACTCGGCCACACCCTCCTCGAGGCAAATCGCCGCCTCGATCACCATCGGCAGCATCAGCCGCTCGATGATCTCTTGCTCACTGAATTCTCGCGGCCCTTGGGGCTGCAGCAGCTCGATGAGTTCCGCGGTTCTCAGGTCGACGAGTTTCGCAAGTTTGCCCTTGGAATCTTTCTCATAGCGGTAGTAGCCTTGGCCAGTTTTTTGCCCCAGGCGGCGTTCCTCTACCATTCTATGCAGGGTGGTTTCAAAATCCAGCTGCATCCGCGCCGGATATCCGCCCGTGATCACGTTCATGACATGCAACATCGTGTCCATGCCGACGACGTCCTGAAGATAGGCCGGACCCATCGGCCAGCCGAAGCCCTCCATAGTCCGATCGACGGCCTGATAGTCGGCGCCGTCGTGCAGGGTGCGAAAGTAGCCGACCATATAGGCAGTCAGGATGCGATTCACCAGGAAGCCCGGACAATCCTTGACCACTACCGGTGTCTTTGCCATCGACGCCGCGTAGCCGGCAACGGTCGCGGCAGTGACCGCGCTGGTTTGGGGCCCGCGAATGACCTCCACCAGCGGCATGACCGGTACCGGATTGAAGAAGTGCATGCCGACGAAATTCTCTGGCCGCAACAGCACTTGCGCCATCGTGGCAATAGATAGCGAGGAAGTGTTCGAAGCGATAATTGCATCGGCCCGCACCCGCTGCTCTACCTCCATCAGCACGGTCTTCTTCACGCCCAGATTCTCCACCACCGCTTCAATAACGACATCGGCGCCAACGAAGTTCTGGAAATCAAGCTGCGGCTG
>Ga0116217_10005446_pt1 | contig 11170 bp, 12 predicted proteins | sample Sb_taG_6_FD_89697 | JGI IMG/M metagenome (GOLD analysis project Ga0116217, IMG submission 89697) | Peat soil microbial communities from Weissenstadt, Germany - Sb_50d_4_PS metaG | ecosystem: Environmental > Terrestrial > Soil > Wetlands > Peat | place: Germany: Weissenstadt | collected 2010-09-21 | reverse complement strand
TGAAGGTGATCGATCGCGCCATCCAGGTGCACGGCGGAGGGGGCGTGAGCGACGACTTCACGCTCGCCTGGGCCTACGCGCACCTGCGCACATTGCGCCTGGCGGATGGACCCGATGAGGTGCACAAGCTGGCGATCGCGCGGCGCGAGCTGGCGCCGTATCTCACGGATTCCGCCGGCGCCTCGTTATAGGTTGTGGAGATGCTGAGGAGCGCGACAAGGATCAGAGTGCGTTGGATAATCGCGGGCGTCGTCGTCGCGCTGATCCTCGCGCTGGGCATCAACACGCTGGTCGTCTCCGCGGAAATCAAGCCCGCGCGCGCCGACATCGGCCAGCTCGTGACGCTCCCCGGCGGCGATCAGCTGCAGGTGCGCGAGGACGGCCCGCCGGCGGCTCCCACGATCGTGCTGCTGCACGGCTTCGACGGCTCGCTGCACTGGTGGGACAACCTCGTGCCGCTGCTGGTGGCCGGCCACTACCACGTGGTGCGCTTCGATCTGCTCGGCCACGGCGGCTCCTCCAAGCCCTCGGGGGGCTACTCGATGGAACACCAGGCGCAGTTGGTGGACGAAGCGCTGCACCAGCTGAGCGTGCGGAGGGCGCTGATCGTGGGCCACTCGATGGGCGGCCTCGTGGCCACCGCGCTGGCCACGCGCGACCGCGCGCTGGCGGCGGGCGTGGTGTTGGTGGATTCGCCCCCGACGAGCGGCGCGGGCAAGCTGCCGTTCACAGCGAGGCTGGGTTTCGTGCCGGTGCTGGGGCAGGCCCTGCGCTCGGTGTTCATCACCAACGGCGAGGTGAAGAGCGCCCTGCAGAGCGCCTTCGCCCCCGACTATCCCGTGTCCCACCAGTTCGTGAGCGATTTCTGGCGGATGACCTACACCTCCTACACGCAGTCCCACCGCGAAGACGGCGCCTACCTGGAACACGAGCCGCTGGCCGCGCGGCTGACCTCATTGGGCGTGCCGCTGCTGGGGATCTACGGCACACGCGACGCTATCGTCTCCCCCGAGGCGATGCGCGAGGACTACCCCACGGTGCCCCACGCGCAGGTGGTGGCGATCCCCGGCGCGGGCCACTCGCCGATGGTGGAGAAGCCGTACGCAACGGCGAGCGCGCTGCTGCCCTTCGCCGCCGCCACCCTGCACGGCTGATCGCTTTCACCGCCCTTCGCTGCCGCCACCACGCCCGTGGCGGCGCCCGCCCGTCGCCAACCACCGCGCAGGACGGCTACGCACTCCCCGCGGGGCGCTCGAGCAGCTCGTGGACCTCCTCGTCGGAGACCTGGCCGAAGTCCTCGTACCACATGCCGATTGCCCACAGCGGCTGCGGTTCCAGCAGGCACACCACCGCGTCGGCCTCCCGGGCGAGCATGCGCACGGTGGCGGGCGCTCCCACCGGTACGGCCAGCACCACGCGCCGGGCGCCCTGGTCGTGCACCGCGCGCAGGGCGGCATGAGCGGTGCCGCCGGTGGCCAGGCCGTCGTCCACGACCACCACCGTTCTGTCGCGCAGGTCGATCGGGGGGTGCTCGCCGCGATAGCGACGCACGCCCTCGGCCACCTCGCGGGCGGCCTGCGCGATGGCACGCTGCAGCTCCTCCTCGCCGATCGAAAGGCCGCGAATGGTCTCCTCGCTCAGCACCGCGATACCGCCCTCGGCGATCGCGCCCACGCCCAGCTCGGGGTTGCCGGGCGCGCCGATCTTGCGCGCCACGAGCACGTCCAGCGGAGCGTTCAGCGCAGTGGCGATCTCATAGGCCACGGGAACGCCGCCGCGCGGCAGGGCGAGCACCACGGGCCGCTCGTCGGCGAGCCCGCGCAGGCGCTCCGCCAGCTCCCGCCCCGCCTGGCGCCTGTCGGCGAAGGCCCGGCCCGGAGGGTCCTCAGGCCGCCGATCCATCCCCGCCTAGGCGGTGGCCGAGACGATCCAGGTCGAGGCCGGGGCGCGGATGAAGCCGTCGGAGTCCTTGAACTCGCTCAGGCCCGCGCGCAGCGCGTCGCGCACGGCTTCGTGCAGGTGCGCCGCGCGGTCACCCGCCAGGCGCAGGATCTCGCCGGCTGGACCGATCGCCATGACCATGTCGATCGCCTCCTCGACGTCGCGGCCAATCGCGATCTCATGGTCGCAGCGGCGCAGGGCGATGTCCTGGAAGCCCGCGTGCAGGAGCACCTCGCTGGTGGTGTCGGCGTCGGCCATCGAGAAGGGGCCGGGGCCGCAGGTGGGCTCGTCGTACTCCTCCGGGCGCGCCACGATCCCCTCCACGATCGTCTGCGCACGGTACAGCCAGTCGTTGTCGATGCGCCTGCGCCAGACCACCATCACGAGCCGCCCACCGGGCTTCAGGGCGCGGCGCACGTTGCGCAGCGCCGCGACGGGGTTGGCGAAGAACATCGTGCCGAAGCGCGAGAACGCCAGGTCGTAGGGTCCGCCCAGATCGGCGGCCTGCACGTCGGCCACCGCGAAGCTGACGTTCCCGACGCCGGCCTGCGCGGCCTCGCCGCGGGCGGTGTCGATGAAGTTGGCGGCGGCGTCCACGCCCACCACCTCGCCCTCGGCGCCGACCATGGCGGCGATGCGCTGCGTGGTGTCGCCGAAGCCGCAGCCCAGGTCGAGCGCCCGCTGCCCCGGCCGCGGCGGAAACAGCTCGAGCGCCGCCTCGCCGTGCGCGCCCAGGCCCGTCGTGACGAGCTCGCGGAAGCGCACGAAGCGGTCGTACAGCGGCCCATCCCACGCCTGGATCGCCTCGGCGTTGGCCTCGATCGGCTCCTCGGTGCGCACGCTCTGCACTGCTCCTGCCATCTCTGCCGACTATACCGCGACGGAGAAGCGCACCCGCGCGCGCTGGAAGCGCTCCAGGGAGCCCGTGCCGAGCGCCACCGCGGGCGTGAGGCAGCCCGCGCGCCTGGGGGTGAGATCGGCGGCCGCCAGCAGCAGCCCCGCCTCCCCCAGCATGCGGGCGGTCGCCAGATAGCCCGGATGCCCCTCCGCCGCGACCTCGACCGCGATGTCGTGCCCGCCGGTGGTGCGGGCCGCGACGGACATGCGCCAGCTCCAATTCTCAAGTCGATCGGCGGCGGGGCCGAACCCGGAGCCGGGGAGGATCGAGCCCAGCGTGCTGGCGAAACGACGGCGCATTGACGGCTGCGCACGGGCGAGCGCGGCGAAGCTCGCCTGCATCCCGGCGAGCGCACCGGCGGCGGCATAGCGCAGCGGCAGCGAGGGAGCGCTGCCCGCGAGAGTCATACCCTCGCGATAGCGAAACGGCTCGGAGCGCGTGCCGTTTTCGCCCGCGAGCAGCGCGGTGGTGCGCTGGATGACGGCGGGGTTGATGAAGGCCGCGGGGGCCATCGGCGCGATCACCGCGCCCTGGGGGCCAGAGCGGGGAGCCAGCGAGATGGGGCTGACGCGGCGGACCTCAGCCGCAGTGAGGGGATCGGTGATGAGCGCCGCCGGGTCGGTGGCGAGCGAGGGGTCCTCACCGCCCATGACCGCGAGCAGGCTCTGGAGCGTCCCGCCCGAGATGGTGTCGGAGAGGCGGGGCAGGCCGGGCGGGGGCCGCACGCTCACCTGAAGCTCGACACCGGCAAGGCCCTCGCCCCAGCGCTCGCGCGCGGTCTCGGCGGCGAGCAGCACCGCGAAGTCCGGCGGAAGGCACTCGAACCCGCAGACCTGCACGAGCTTGAGCTGCGCCTCGGCGGCGCGCGCGTGAAAGGCGTCGATGACGCGCCGCACGAAGGGAATCTCCCCGGTGAGGTCGGCGTAGTGCGCGCCGCCCGCGACACAAGCCTCGATCACCGGCCACCCATACCGGGTGTAGGGGCCCACGAGGTTGAGCACGACGCGCGTGCGGGAGGCCATCTCCAGCAGCGAAGCGGGATCGCCGACGTCGGCGAGAATCGTCTGCGCCCCGCTGACCCCCACGTCCTCGAGCACTCGCCGGATATTCGCGCCGTCGCGCCCCGCGGCGGCCCACCGCGCCCCGGTCTCCCCGGCGCGCTCGGCCAGATACGCCGCGACCTGTCGGCCGGTTACACCGGTGGCGCCGAAGACGACGACATCAAGGTCTCGCTCGCCCACGAGAGGTGACGATACAGGACACCCTCACTCCCGCAGCATCGAGGACACCCTCACTTCCGCGGCATCGCCAACCCACTCCCGCCGCATCCGCCGGCTCACCCCCGCAGCATCGCCAACGCGAGAAAGCGCCCGGTCGGCTGCCGGCGCCGGTGGGAGAAGAACTGCTCGGGCAGTTGGAAGGTGTCGAGTCCCGCCACCTCGATGCGCTCACGCTGCACGCCGACGGCGAGGAGATCGGCGACGTTGGCGCCCCAGAGGTCCAGCAGGAACTTCCCGTCCCCGCGCGGGCGCAGGACGCCTGCCCGCGGGAACTCCGCCCGAGCCCGTTCGCCCACGTCGGCGCCCACCTCGTAACTGGCGGGCCCGATCGAAGGCCCGATTCCGGCCAGGAGCGTGCCGGGATCGCTCCCGAGCTCGCGCTGCATGGCCTCGACGGCGTTGCGAGCGATGTGACGAACGGTGCCGCCCCACCCGGCGTGGACGACGCCGACAGCGGGCGTGATCGGGTCGAAGAGGATCACCGGGACGCAGTCCGCGAGCAGCACGGCGAGGACGACACCGGCCTCCCGCGTGATCAGCGCGTCGGCGTCGGGCACGGCGTCATCGGCCGTCAGGGCGCCCCGCTCGCGGTCGGCCGAGGTGACCACCTGCACCCCTCCCCCATGAACCTGGCGCGGGATGACGAACGACTCCAGATCCACCCCGAGCGCCTCCGCCACGCGGCGCCGGTTCTCGAGCACCGCCTGCGCGTCGTCGCCGACGTGAAGCCCCAGGTTGAGCTCGTCGTAGGGCGGCCTGCTCACACCGCCCCCGCGACCGGTGCAGCCCGCGAGCAGCCGCGCCCGGTGCCCTCGCAGCGAAGCGAACTCGTGGAGAGCGATCCGCCGGCGCCGAACGGCCTGCATACCGCTCAGCTCAGCGTCGGCGGCCAGCCCAGCGGCTGCGCTCAGCTCAACGGCCGCAGACGCGTCTGTTCGACCTGGACGAGCTTGCGCCGCAGCCGCTTGTATTCGCGCTCCTGCGTGGGGGTGCGCCTGTGGCCCCTGTGGGCCAGGTTCGTGCGCTCCAGCGGGTCGGTCTTGAGGTCGTACATCTCCCACTGGTCGGGCACCTTACCTTCGGCGTCGTAGTAGCGGGCGAGCTTGTAGCGCTGCTCGCGGATGGAGACGATGTGGTTGGGCGGCTGCGGGTAGGGCCCGCGTGCCTGCCCAGACTGCCAATCGTCGTAGGTGAAGACCGTGTAGCTCTGCGGCGGCTTGGGCGAGCGGCTGAGGATCTGATCGGAGTAGTCGATCCCCTGCCAGGCGGCGCGAGCGCCGGCCGGCGCGCCGACGAGGCTGGCGAGCGTCGGCAGAAAGTCCACGTGCGAGACGAGCGCGTGGTTCGTCTCGGGCGCCTTGAACAGGCGGGGGTTGGAGTAGAGGAGCGGAACGCGCGTGGACTCCTCGTAGAAGTTGAAGTTCTTCTGGCGCAGTCCGCCGTGGGCCGTGCCCATCTCGCCGTGATCGGCCGTGGCGATCACGAGCGTGTTCTCGAGCAGGCCGCTCGCCTGCAGCGTGTCGAGGATCTTCACGAGGTAGGCGTCCGAGGACTTCATCAGGTTGCCGTAGAAGTAGATCGGCCCGGAGGCGTTGAACAGCCGCAGGAACTGCGCTTGCACGGTGGGCTTGCTCGAAAGGTCCTCGTCCGCCGTCGCCGGCACCTCGATCTCGCCCGCCAGCCACGAGTCGTCATAGCCCCCTTCGATGTAGGTCTTGGGATAGAAGAGCACGTCGTGCGGGTTGACCAGCGAGACGACCATGAAGAAGGGCTGGCTGTGCGCGGCCGTGGAGCCCAGGTACTGAAGCGCGCCCTCGGTGCCGGCCGCCGGAGTGCCCTGGGAGTTCATGAAGCGGCCGTCGTTGTCGTAGATCCCGCCGCCCTCCTCGGGCACGCTCTGGTTGGCGCCCGCGTCCGGCGGGTCCCAGCGGGTGAATCCGTACTGGTTGACGTCCTCCGGCACCCAGGTGGAGCCATTGGCGGGCTAAAAGCGCATGCGCTATGGTGATATCACCATGGCGATTCCATATTAGCAGATCCGTTGGAGAGTCGGACTTTCGTGGGCCTTGATCAGAACCTCGACAGCGTTAAGCGAGGCCTTGAAAGGCGGCTACCGCCCGCTGTCGAGGAGCCCCGCCAGCTGCTCAGGCAGGTGATGGCGAAGGGCGATCCGCGGAGGGAGATGCCCGCGATGGATCCCTGGTCGTGAAGGACTCCCCCCAAGCGGTTGACCGCCGTGCCGCACCCGGCAGCGGCTCCTCCCCGGAGGCCGTCGCATCGAGCGGCGCGAGGGCGAGGTGCGCCTCCACAAGTGAGAGCCGCTCGGAGATGCCGCGCACTTGCAGCAGCACCTCCTGCACAGAAGCCAGGATATCGTCGGTGGTCGCGACCGCCAACTGCCGGTTGCGCACGGCGAAGTGCTGGGCGACCGCCCCGGTCAGGATGGCGACGAAGCCGAGCCCGACGAGCATGATGAACATGGCGATGAGGCGCCCGCCGTTGGTCAGGGGCGTGATGTCGCCATAGCCGACGGTCGTGACTGTCGTCGCCGCCCACCACATGCCATCGACCATGGTCAGGTGCGGATGGTGCTTGGCGCCCTCTATGGCCACCAGACCCGCTCCCCCGCCGAGAATGAGAAGGAGCGCGATCACGGCGCACCACTTGACGCCGTCGAGCGAGAAGACTTCGCGGCTGAGGCTGCCCAGGCGCACCAGGCGGATCAGACGCAGGAGCCGCAGCGCGCGCGCCGACTGCAGCGCGGCCGGCCCGAACGGCGGTGTCAGGATCACGATGGCCACGTCGAGCGGGTGGGTCCGCAGCCAGCGCAGGCGATTGGGGGTCACCGCCAGGAGCGCGAAGAACTCCATCGCAAACGCGCTCCAGATCAACCAGTTCAGCATCCTGGCAGCATCGCGCCAGCCAGATCCGAGGCCCGAGTTCTCGATGGCGACCGCCGGCACGACCAGCAGCGCCGCGATCAGAATCGGCCACTTGAACGCCGCTGAGATCCGCGCGCTGAGCTGCTCTCTCCGCGACTCGGATGGCACGTCTGAACAATAGTGCCTGTAAGGTGGTCGGATCATCGAGGGGTCGCCACCCTGGCGGACCGTACTTCCTACGGAACGTGCGCCCGCCGCGAAACGGTCACCGAGGCCGAGTTGGCCGGACCAACCCCTGCAAAGGGGAGCGCAAGACGTCCGTCGAGTGATCAGTGGCCAGGCTCTGCCACCGGATCTACGACTCCTACGCCTGCAGCATCGAAATCGCGAAGGTTGAGGGTCACAACCGCCAGATCGTGCGTCAGCGCCGTCGCCGCAATCAAGCTGTCCTTGATCGGCATCGCGCGCCCTTCCGCGCGAAGCGTCGCGAGCAGCTCAGCCCAGCGCAGTCCCGTCGAGGCCTCCCACGGGATGCACTGCAACCTCTGTACTCCGTCCTCGAACCAGCGCTCGAGCCGGCTTCGACGACGACCACGTGGGAGCAGCAGGATGCCGAAACGGATCTCCCCCAGGATGACCGGGTCGACGGCGAGCTCGGGCTCATTGTGCCCCAGCCAATCGATAACACGCTGGTCGGGGGCGGGCTTGGTCGCCTCCGAGAGGACGTTCGCGTCAACCAGATAGCGCGCCATGCGATCAGCTAAAGCGAGTCGGTTGACTCCGACTCAATCTCTACGAACCAACCGTCACCAGGACACGACCGCAGCCATTCGATCAAACCATGGTTCGGCGGCGGCGTCAGCCGGGTCAGCCGGTACTCATCAGGGCCAACTCGGTCGACCTCGAACTCCTCCCCCGCCTTGATGCCATCCGCGGCACGAAGCTCCGCGGGGAGAACGATCTGGCCCTTCGTGGAGATGGTGGTACGCATAGTCGTAAGATAGCATCTTACTGGCCCAGGTGTCGATCATGGGACGACCTCGCTTGGGCCGCCGCGCGATCAGCTCATCGACGTCGTAACCCACCTCGGCCTCCGCGGCAACGGCTTCGACGTCTGTGTCGGCGATCGGCCGGCTCGGGTGTGGCCGTAGATGCGAGGCTCGCTCATACTCGGTAGTCTGTAGCATCGTGCAACGATGGACGGAACGGCTGACAGCACAGCGGTCGTTAGCGCTCAGCCCCAGCCGGACCGTGCGGGCGCGATCCGTGCGGCCGCAGTGCTCGAGGAGCCCAAACACCGCCGGCTGATCACCTCCCCCAAGCACGGTCAGATTCTCAGCGGGCTGATGCGGCCCGGCTACACCTTTGGCTCGGTGCCCTCCGGCCATGCGGTGTTGACGACCGCCGGTCGCAAGACCGGCAAGCCGCGGCACAAGGTGATCCGCGCGATCCTGCAGGGGGACCGTGTGTACATAGTGCAGCTGCGCCCACCCGCGGTGGCGGTCGACACACCGCTGGCGGTCGCCGCCTGGGTCTTGAACGTCCGTGCCGACCCGCACGTGCAGCTCAAGCTGCAGCGGTAGAACGACCTGGCGCGGCGCTGGCGCGGCGCACTGTTGCCGTGGGTGTCGAGGAGGCAAACAGATTGGCGACTAGATGTTAGACAGTAGCACGTCTATATGTTAGTTTGCTCTGGTGGCATACAGACGGCGGGTCATCGACGAGGCGCTTGACGAGCTTTTTCCCCATCTGGCGGCAATCGCTTTGGAGGGGGCCAAGGGCGTAGGCAAGACGGCTACGGCAACTCAGCGTGCCTCGACCATCCTGTCACTCCACAACCCAAGTGAGCACGCAGCCCTCGCTGGCAACCTTGACCTCGTCACGCAGGTACCACCGCCGGTGCTGATCGATGAGTGGCAGCTCGAGCCCAGCGTTTGGGACCGTGTTCGCCGAGCAGTCGATGATAACCCCACAGGCGAACGCTTCCTGCTGGCCGGATCCGCGGGCGTGGCCCCAGGGGTCCGCATCCACTCCGGTGCGGGCCGGATAGTCAGCCTGGCGATACGACCGATGGCGTTCAGCGAGCGTGGCGCCTATCACCCAACCGTCTCGCTCAGAGCCTTGCTGAGCGGTGAGGCGACCGCGATCGGCGGAACCTCCGATGTCGACGTGCCGACGTACGCCGACGAGATCCTCCGGTCCGGTTTCCCCGGCATCCGCGATCTGCCCGAGCGGGCGCGGCAACTCCAACTCGACAGCTACGTCGCTCGCATCGTCGAGCGCGAGTTGCCGGAGAATGGCGTCAGCGTTCGCCGCCCTGGCGCGCTACGAGCATGGCTGGCCGCGTACGCGGCGGCAACAGCTACCAACGCCGCGTACAGCACCATCCTCGACGCCGCCACCCCAGGCGAAGGCGAGAAGCCCGCGCGCCAGACCGCCGCGGTGTATCGAGAGCACCTGCAACGGATCTTCGTCCTCGACCCGTTGGAGGCATGGATACCGACCTTTGCCCCCCTCAAGCGACTCACCTACACACCCAAGCATCACCTGGTCGACCCGGCCATCGCCGCACGGCTCGTCGGCATCGACAAGGCCGGCCTGCTGCGCGGCGAGGGCAACCGCATTTCAGCGGCCACCGGCACATGGCTCGGCGCGCTCTTCGAGTCGCTCGTGACCCAGTCAGTCCGAGTCTACGCCAGTGCCACCACTGCCAGGGTCGGCCACCTGCGCACCAAGAACGGCGATCACGAGATCGACCTGATCGTGGAGGGCGAGAACCGGTCGTGCGTTGCGATCGAGGCGAAGCTGACCAACACCGTCGATGACCACGATGTCGCGCACCTCAACTGGCTCTATCAACAGATCGGCGACAGATTGCTCGACCGGATCGTGGTCTACACGGGCAGATTCGCCTACCGCAGACCCGACGGCGTCGCGGCCATTCCGCTCGCACTTCTCGGACCATGAACGAGACTCGGAACGCCCAGACTGACAAGAATGAGTCTCGCACTCCTCATGTCCACGCTGCTAGTGGGACGGTGGGAATCGAACCCACGCAACGTTCCCGCCGTGACGAGCAGCAAGGTCGAACGATCCCCATGTGCTACGCTGTCGCACATGAACGTTGGGGTCCGTGAGCTGCGCAACCAGACGAGCCAGGTGATCGACGCCGTACGAGCGGGCGAGCCCGTAACGCTTACCGTGCATGGCGAGCCGATAGCGGACATCGTTCCGCACCAGCAACGCGCACCCTGGCTATCGGGACCAAGCCTCAAGCGCGAACTGCAGACCCGCGCCGCAGACGCGGATCTCACACGTGAGCTGGACGAGCTCGCCGGCCACACACTGGACGAGCTTTGAGCATCCCCGCATCCGGGCTGCTCGACACCTCCGTGTTCATCGCCCGCGAGAGCGGACGACCGCTCGGCGACCTCCCCGAGCGTGTCGCGCTCTCCGTCGTGAGCATCGGCGAGCTACAGCTCGGCGTACTCGCCTCCACCGACGACCAATCCAGGGCCAGACGTGCCGACACACTCGCCCTCGCCCGCGCCGCGAACCCGATCCCGATCAGCGAGGCCGTGATGACCGCATGGGCCAGGCTCGTTCTCGACTGCCGCAAAACCGGCATCCAGAGAACGGTCAAGCTCACCGATGCGCTGATCGCCGCCACAGCGGTCGAGCACGGACTGCCCGTAGTCACACAGGACGACGACTACAGCCGAATGGCAGAAGCCCACCCTGCCCTTTCCGTCGTCATGGTGTGACCGTCATCCTCATGTTTGGCCCTTCGCCTGCGGGAGCGGACCCACGCGACGTCGACCTCACCGAGCCCTGCATGGCCCGGTATTCGAGCCGTTAAGCGACCCTGACTTCTTCGCCCAGGTACACATCGACGAAGAGTTGGGCACCGTCGTCTGGCCGAACGGCGCGGACCTCGATCCGCTGGTCCTTCACGGGGACTTCGAGTCGACGTCCCGGTTCGCCCACCACTGACGATCCGGACAGACCGTACGTCAAACCCGACCCACCTCCAGTCTGATCTAGGCGCAATGCCGTAAACTTAAGTGGCTAGGATGGTGATGGTGTCGCCGGGTGGCTTGGTCGGCTGTGGCCAGTTGCGGTGCTCGGGGCGTTTGACGGCCCAGTTGGACATCTTGCGCTTGATGACC
>Ga0116217_10005444_pt1 | contig 11173 bp, 5 predicted proteins | sample Sb_taG_6_FD_89697 | JGI IMG/M metagenome (GOLD analysis project Ga0116217, IMG submission 89697) | Peat soil microbial communities from Weissenstadt, Germany - Sb_50d_4_PS metaG | ecosystem: Environmental > Terrestrial > Soil > Wetlands > Peat | place: Germany: Weissenstadt | collected 2010-09-21 | reverse complement strand
TGCTCGCGGACATGCGGACCTCGGTTGACGCGGCCCGCCTGCTGACCTGGCGCGCGGCCTGGATGGCCCGGCAGGGCAAGCCGTTGGCCAGCGCGGAAGGATCGATGTCGAAGCTGGTCGCGGGGGAGACCGCGGTTCGGGTCACCGAGCAGGCCATCCAGATCCTCGGCGGGAACGGGTACACCCGGGAGTACCCCGTGGAACGCTGGCACCGGGACGCCAAGATCTTCACGATTTTTGAGGGGACGAGCGAGATCCAGCGGATGCTGATCGGCAGGGCGGTCACCGGGCTGGACGTCCGGTAGCCTGACCTGCGGTTTTATGGATTCGCTGCACCGAAGGCGGGCCGCTCCACTCGGGAGTGGGGCGGCCCGTTCTCGTGTCCGCATTGTCCGAAACGTGCCGGTTATTTCCCGTCGTTTCCGGACCGCGTGCTGAATCCGTGCTGATACCTGGGCGGCATAGGTCTAGACCAATCCCGGGCAGCTATGGGCGGGATCGGGCCGCGGCACCGGGCGGATTGGTGCCCGGGGGATCGGCGGGTGCGGGCGGGCGGGCGCCGGCAGGCCCGTCCGGCGGCGCTGCGGGGCCGCGGCAGCGTGGCGTATCACCGGGGAACGGGCACGGGCGGCGACTTCCCGGCAGCGGAGGCGCGATCGGCGCTGCCCGGCACGCCGCGTGACAAGGAAGCGGCAGGGAGATTGCCCAAGTTTACCGGGGAGAACGACAACGCGAGGGTCGGCCGCCAGCGTCGATGTATCCGCGGATTAAGGGTCCGCTGCTCTGCCAATCTCACCGTGCCGGATAATGCCGCGAAATGCTATGACGTGCCGAATTGCGCGGCAATTCCTGAGAACCGGTGTCGCCCAGCGGACCAGGCGATCTCCGTTGCCCGGGGTCTCGGCAGGGTGCAGCACCCGCGCGTAGGCCTCAAACCGGGCCGGCACGACGATCGTGTTCTCGTCCTCCCATGGCGCGAGCCGCGCCGCGATCCAGCCGGCCTGGTGCACGTCGCTCCAGCGCGGCGCGTTACTGTCCACGCGAGCACTATCGCGGGCGGGGGGCAGCGTGCGCCGAGCCAGTCGCGCTGGGGCGCGAGTCTGACATATACCTGCCATGTACCTCCCGTGGACCTGGGGCGCACTTCGCGGCCGGGGAATCCGCAGCCTTCGCAGGATCCTCAGCGGGCTGGGCAACCGGCACGAGCAAGCGGCATGAGAATCACCGTCTGATTCAGGAAACTGCAGGCCAGAGGACACGGACGCGGTTTTGGCACGTCGGCCCTTGAGCCCTGTTTGAATGGCTATTGTCAGCAGTGACCGAGCTGCTGAACTCGGAGGGGATGCGATGGAGGCCGGAGACATCCTGGATCCGCAGCTTGCGGAGACCCTTGGTTCCGCTTCGCCGGCGCTGCGTGCCTGGGGCGCGGCGCGCGGGCTTCGGTGGCTGCTCGACCGCCGCCTCACGGAAGGCTGGTCCGGCGCGATTGTGGCCTTCGTCTTCGAGCGGGACCTGCACGGCTCGCCGGGCGGCGCACGCGCGCGGGGCTCGAAGCTGCTGCTGAAACTGGACTCTATTCCCGATGAGGAACTCGCGCGGAGCGAGTTCGCGCGGCAGCGCGAGGCGCTGCGGGACGCGCCAGCTGACTTCGCCGGGCGGCACCTGACCGAGCTCGCCCCCGAGGGACACGACCTCGTCGCGGTCGGCGACGGCCGGTGGATCATGTTTCAGAGAGTCGCCGCCATGCCGCTCGACGAGGTCGGCCAGCTCGTCGAGATCGACGATCTGGATGTGCTGTCGAAGGCGCTGGCTAGCGTGAGCGCCGGCGGCGCGGTCCCGGCGACCGGCCCGTCAACCGAGGAGCCTGTCTCCTGCTCGCCGGAGGCGTTCGTTGGCTTCTGCGCCCGGGTCGTACGCGTCGTGCTGCACGACTGGGCCGGCTCGCCCGACCCGGAGCCGATGAGCGCGGCGCGATACCTACGGGAGCACCTGCAGAACCGCTTCGATGAGGGTCGTCCGCTCCGCACGATCGCCGGTCGGCTTGAACACGACTGGCTGCTCATCGGACCCGATCGTGACCTGGAGCCCAACCCGTTCATCTTGTTGCGCGATGACGGGCCGGCGGCGGCGCTGCGGGTCATCGCACTGCTCGGTCCGGCCCATGGCGACCTGCACACCGGCAACATCCTGGCGGCGGTGAACGCCCTGACCGCGGACTCGCCGTTCCGCCTTATCGACCTGGCGAAATACCAGGCACGGGCGCCGCTCGCCCGCGATCCCGCCGGCCTTCTCCTCTTCATCGTGACCCGGGTACTGCGCTACCTCGATGAGTCTGCGCAGGAGGCGATAGGGCGGCTGCTCCTCTGTCCAGACGAAGAGCACGACGGCTGGGCGGAGCTGGCTCCGGCATGGCTCGCGGACCTTGCCGACGGCATCCGGCGGGTCGCGGAACGCTGGGCCGTCCAGCATGTCCAGCTCACCGACTGGCGTCCGCAGTGGCGGTTGTCGCTGGCCGGGTGCGCGCTGCTCCTGATCAGCCGCCCCTCCACGCGCGCCGCCGACCGCATGTGGCTGCTGCGGATCGCGGCTCGCGCCACTCGCGCCGTGCTGGCTCGCGGGGATCTGCCAGCCCGCACCGCGGCGACGACCGTAACGCCGGAGATGCTGGCCCTGACGCCGGCCTCGGGCCGCCAGGCTGCGCAGTCAGAGACGTGGCGCGAGTGGTTCTGCGAGTACCTGCCCCGGCTGTCGCGAAAGGCGGGCCCAGAGGGGCTTGTCGACCGGCTCGATGCGCTTCGGCAGCCAGCGTTCGACGGCGAGGACCGCGGCGAGGAGTTCCGGGATCTGGTCTTGAGGATCGATGGCAGGCCGCTGACTACCCGGGCCGCCGCCGACGCCGATGCGCAGGTGGATGAGGTGTTCACGTGCCCGTTGGCGACGAACAAGTGCGGCCGGGTGGTCCGCCCCCGCCCTGTCGACGATGAGCCGAGATGTGCGTTGAAGCGCACGAGGATGCGGCACGAGTTCTGGTGACGCTCGTCGTGCAAGCGTCGCTGTTACGCTCGGCCAGTGGATGACGCCACCGCGGCAAGAATCCAATATGCCGTCCTCCTGCTGGAGCGTTATCTGACCGCGGCTGAGGGCGACGTCAGCGACCTGACGCACGCCGAGGGGCTGTGGGAGAAGGTCCTGGTCGGCCTCGACCGCGACCCCGCGTTGCCTGCTTGCCTGACCAAGTACGCCTCCGTGCTTTACGAGCACTTCAGGGCCACCCGGGAGACCAGGCTGCTTCAGCTGGCGATCACACGCCAGGAGGAGGCCATCGCGCGGGCTGCCGCGGATGACCCGGACTTGTGCCTCATGCAGGTGAGCCTCGCGGTGATGTTGAGCGGTGTTGCTACCGGAGGGGCGAGCGGCGAGAGACTGGACAGGGCGATCGCGCTCGTCATGGCGGCTGCGCCGGCGGCCGCGAGCCACCACAGTCGGCTGATGCTCGTCGTGTACATGGCGTCTGTGCTGCTCAGCCACCCGGGCACCGATGCTGAGGCGGCAGAGCGGATGACCCGCGCGGCCCTGCAAGACGCGCCGCCGAGTGCATCCGAATATGCCGGGCTTCAGCTGCTGCGGGGCAGAGCGCTGCACCGGCGGTTTGTCAGGCACGGTGACCCGGCCGACCTTGAGGCAGTGATCACGGCGGCGGGCAGCGCCCTCGAAGCCGCCCCGCTTGAAGGGCCGATCCGCGTCGACGGGCTGCAGCTGCTCGCCGTCGGCCGGCATCTGCGGTGGCGGCGCACCGATGCCCCCGAGGAGCTAAGGGCAGCGATCGAGCTGCGCAGGGCCGCGGTCGCGGCTAGGCCGTCACCCGAGCAGCTGCCCGACTTGTACACCGGGCTGTGCGCCGCGCTGCGAGACCGCTATGAACGCCTCGGCGACGCTGCCGACCTGGACGCCGCGCTCGCCGCGGGACGGGCGGCGCTGCGGGCCTGCGCCCACCATCCAGCCTCGCGAGCCCGCTGCCAGGCTAACCTCAGCGGCGTCTATCGCACTCGCTTCGAACAGACCAGGAAGCCGAGAGATCTGTCGCGGGCTGTCCGCACGGCCCGCGAGGCGGTCGCGGCGACCGCGCCAGGGGACCCTGACAGGCCGCGTCGGCTGGGCACGCTGACCCTGGCGCTGCTGCGCGAATTCGGGTACTCCCGCCAGCGCGACCAAGGCGACGAGGCGATCCAGGTGAGCCGCGACGCCGCCGCCGTCACCCCGGCCGGGCATCCGCTGCGCCCGTTGCTGCTGGGCAACACGGCAAACGTGCTTCGCGCCCGATATGAGTGGACCTGGGACCTGGCCGACCTGAACGAGGCGATCGCCCTCGCGGACGAGGCCGTGCAGATCACCAGCCCGGACGATCCGGCACGACCGCGCCGGCAGGCTGGGCTCGGCACCGCGCTGCTGCGCCGGTTTGAGAGTACCGGCCGGAGGCCGGACGCCGATCAGGCGGTCCGGCTCTTGAACACGGCCGTCGCCAAATCCCCTGATGATCATCCGGAACGACCTGGCTTGCTAGCGAACCTCGGGCTCGCGCTGTTCCGCCGGTATGAGGCCGGCGAGGACGAAGCCGACCTGCAGGCCTGCCTGGAAGCCGGCCTGGCCGCGGTGAAGGCTACTCCGCAGGACGACCCGGATCAGGCCAGGCGGCTGTCGCAGCTGGCCGCCCCGCTGCGGGCACGATACCTGCGCACCGGCGCGGAACCCGATCTCGAGGCGGCCCTCGTGACGGCGCGATCAGCCGCCCGCATCCTCGGCGACGGCGACAGTCACTTCAACCTCGCCGTGGCGCTGCGGCTGCAGCATGAGCGGGACCGGCTAGCCGGCACCGGCACCGGGGGCGACCGGGTCGCCGCCGAGGCAGCCTTTGCCCGGTGTGCGCGGTCAGCCGGCACCGCACCGCTTATCCGTGCGGCGGCGGCCGCCTACTGCGCGCAGCTGAACGCCGAGGGCGGCGACTGGGAGGCCGCCGACGCGGCGTACGCGCAGGCGCTTGAGTTTCTGCCTATGCTGACCGGGCGGCAGTTCGGCTGGGACAGCAGGCACCGGCAGCTGGCACGCCTGGCTAGCCTGGGCACCGATGCCGCGGCGGTGGCGGTGCAGCGCCGTGACCCGGAACGGGCGGTGCTGATCCTCGAGCAGGCGCGCGGGATTCTCATCGGCCAGGCGATCGAGCAGCACCGTGACGTTGATGAGCTGCGCCGGGTTGCCCCGGACCTCGCAGCCGAGTTCAGCCATCTCGCGACGCTGATGGCCGCCGACACGTCTCCAAGCAGCGAGTTCGATGCTGACCCAGCCATGATGGCGGATCCCGCCGCGGCGCGCAGGGAAGCGGTAGCGCGCTGGGATGACCTCATCGCCATGATCCGCCGTACGGTTCCCGGGCACGAACGGTTCCTCGCCGTCCCGCGGCCCAGCGACCTGCTGGCAGCGGCTGCCGACGGCCCGGTGGTGATCATCAACATGTCGCGGTACCGATGCGACGCGCTGATCGTGCGCCCGGCCGGGATCGAGGTGTGCCCGCTGCCAGGGCTGACCCACGAGGAGGCAACGCGGAAGGCCGAGCGATTCCTGGCGGCGACGGCGGTCGACGGGGATCCTGATGAGGCTCTGCACGAGGTGCTTGACTGGCTGTGGACGACCTTGTCCGCGCCGGTCCTCAAGGCGCTCGGGTCTGTGCCTGGGCAGCTGTGGTGGATGCCCACCGGCGTGCTTAGCGCGCTGCCGCTGCACGCGGCCGCCAGCCGCGACCCCGGGGAACCGGCCGTGCTCGACCGGGTGATCTCCTCCTACACGACGACGCTGCGGACGCTGATCGACGCACGCACCAGGGACCCGGCGCCCTTCGAGGCCGACGCGGTGATCGTGGCCATGACCGAGACCGCAGGCGCGGCGCCGCTGCCTCGCGCCGCCGCTGAAGCCTCGGCGATAGGGCCGCTGCTCGGCGGGCACGTGACGACGCTTCTCGATGGCCGCGCTACCCCAGCCGCGGTACGAGACGCGTTGCGGCACGCGACCCGAGCGCACCTGGCCTGCCACGCGGTCGCCGATCTCACCGACCCGGCGTCCGGGGCACTGCTGCTGTCCGGTGGCCGGCTGGCGGTGCGTGATATCGCCGCGCTGCCGTGGGCGGATCGCCTGCTGGCATACCTGTCGGCCTGCACGACCGCGCTGAGCGAAGGCCTGCTCGCCGATGAGAGCCTGCACGTCGCGTCCGGCTTCCAGCTCGTTGGCTTCCGGCACGTCATTGGCACGCTGTGGCGAATCGACGACGACGCGGCTCCGGGTATCGCGGAGAACTTCTACCGGTCGCTGCGAGAGGGGCACCCGCCCGCGGTCGCCCTGCACAACGCGGTTCGCGGGCTCCGCGCGCAATACCCGACGAGCCCGGCGCTCTGGGGCGCCTTCGTCCACATCGGCGCGTAGCGGGATCACTGCCGCCATGAGCCTCACGGTCCGACGTGCACGTGTGCGGCCCAGAGGGCTGGATGATCGGGCTGCGCGTCGCGCAGCCCGCGCACCACCGTATGCAGGGCTGCCGCCGGATCATGCCCGGCAGCGAGCAACTCGTAGCAGGCGCGGGTCAGTCGGTCTGCCACGGCGTCATCCACCGGCCATAGCGTCCCGATGACGTGCACGAACCCGGCGACGTGCAGAGCGGACGCGATGTGCACCGGCTCGTCGAGAAGCACGGAGCCGCCGAATGCGGTGCCGCATGCCGACAGGTAGGCCAGGTAGCCGTCGTTGGCCACCACCGGTGCCAGGTCACGTACGCTCAGCCGACCGTCGGCCAGCATCAGGCAGCTGGCGCTTGGGTCGCGCGCATCGGTCATCGCGTGGCAGGCGAAATGCGCATGCGTGGCGGTGGCGAGCGCCGCCAAGATGGCCGGGGCCGTGGCGTCGGCACCAAGCAGCGGCGTCGCACCGAGCGCGCGAGCGACCGCTTCGGCCTCCGCCTCGGCGCGCGTGAGCCTCCGCAGCCCCGGGACCGTCGGCACGCCCATGGCCAGGGCCCGGACTTGCCCTGGCGGTATCCGGCGGCGCGCATGCACCAGCGCGCTGACGGTCGGCGTGTACGAGGAGATCACCCGGTCGATGACTGCACCGCCGCCGGCCCGGCCCGCGGCGTGTACCGGCAGCACCGACAGCGGCCCGGTCGGTATCCACCACACGCGCGGCCACGGTCCCTCGGTCGGTGTCGGCGCCGTATGCCCAAGACGGCACAGGACTGGCTCGCACACCGCTTCCCACAGCCAGGTCAGCACCGCGCGCCTGGTCTCCTCATCCGCATCAGGATCGTTGCCGCCCGTCGCCAGGAACGCGTCGGCGTGCCGCACCGCGAGTGCGTGGTCGACTCCGTCCAGTCGGAACGAGTCGGCGCCGTCGCGGGTAAGCAACAGCACGTCGGCACCGAGCTCGGTCACGTCGAGGGCCACGATGGCGCCCTCAGCGGCAGCCTCGCGCAACTCGGCCGGATCCGGCGGCAGCCCGAACCTCGCCAGCCCGGGCAGCCGCCGGACAGACGCGATGACCTGAGCCCATTCGGCCGTCGCCGCGCGGCGGGCGGTGGCCCGCCGGTTCTGCTCGCTCACCGACAGGGTTATCGCGTCCTGCTCGCCGTCAGTGGCGTTGAGCGCCGCTCGCAACGTCGCGAACCGTTCATAGAGCTCGCCGTCGCGGGCTTGCAGCACCGACACGTCCGCGTGCGTCTGCAATGCCTGGTTCACCAGCACACCCCGGCCCGCTTCGAACGCCTGCCACGCTCCGTCGGTGTTCCCGAGTCGTAGCTGGACTGCCGCTGCCTCTGGCCCGAGCCCGGAAAGCAGCCGCAGGTGCTCTTGCCGATCGCGGCTGAGCAGATGCCGATCGGCCAGCGCTGGCAGCTGTTCAAGCACCTGGGCCCAGGCCCCGGCCGCGGCCGGCCACAGCCGCTCTCGGCCGGCGAGGCGCGCCATGGCACGGCCCAGCCGGGCCCGCAGCAGCACCGGGGCCGTTGCTGTCGCGGCACCCTCGGCGAACAGGGCGAGCGCCTGATCCAGGGAATGGGAGTCATGGTCACGGGCGTAGGCGGAGGCGAACATCTCGGCGTGGTTCCCGATACGCGCGCCCCGGTACAGGCTGTCGGCGGGAGTCCACTGCACGGCCTCGGCGGCGGCCGCGAGCGCCGCGGCCAGGGTCTCCGCCTGCCCGTCGCGTTCGTAGCACATCAGCCTGATAACGCCAAGGTTGGCTGCATACCGGCCGCGCAGCGGGTGGCCGGGACCGCTGCCGGCCAGCGCCTCGCCGGCCAGGTCGACGGCCATCCGCAAGTCGGCGTCGTCGCCGCTGTAGGAGAAGCGCCGAGCGAGCGTGCCGCTCAGATTGGACAGCGCGACCACCCGCTCCGGGCGCCCCGGGCCGAGGGCGGCCCCGGCGGCCCGCCCGGTGACGATGCTCTCCTGGATGTCGGCGACACGGCCTTCCCGCACGTATCTGTCAGTAAGGAAGCCGCCCAGGTTGACCAGGTAGTAGCCGCGGTCGGGATCGTCTTCTGACGCCTCCTCAGCGGCCTGGCGGGCGACGGAAATCGCGTGGTCGAGGTCGTTGGAGGTACCGGAGTGCTCGAACCGGCCATGCAGCGCGTTGGCCAGGTGGGCCAGGTATATCGGCCGCTGGACGTGCCCTGATGGCGTGCCGGCCACCGCCGCGAGCCCGCGCTCGATCGCCGCGTCGATGTCGGCGTGACCTCCGAGGCGTTCGAAGCGGCGCCGCAGCAGGTCGCTCAGGCCGGACAGGCAGCGCACCCGATCCGGGCTGGTGGCGGGCAGGAGCGCGACGGCACGCTCGGTCACGTCGATCGCGGGCCCGAGGTCCTTGTCACCGCCGGTGGCGTTGAACCGCTCGGTGAGCGCCAGGCCGAGAGCGGACAAGATGGTCGGCAGGCTCGGGTCGTCCGGCGCCGCAGCGGCCACCGCCATCTCGGCGAGACGCACCGCTTCGTCGGAGTTGTCGGCCGAGGCCCGCACCCGGCTGCGGTTACGGATCGCGGTGCTGAGGTTCGCCAGCAGGCCCGGCCGCTGCGGGTGACCGTCGGGTATGAGCTCGACGGCCGAGCGTGCGAGTGCGATCGCCTCGTCCAGCTCGGCCGGGACGCCAGTCAGGTCGAATCGGTCGAGCAGTCCCATGGCCAGGTTGCCGCGGATCCCGGCTGCCGCCGGATTGTCCGGGCCAGCGGCCTCGACCGCGGCCGCACCGCGGCGGATCGCCTCATCGAGATCCGGCACCCGGCCGGTGCGCAAGTACCGCAGCCGACGGCTGTTGGCCAGGTTGGTCAGCCGCCCCGCCCGGTCGCGATCGGCGGGAACTCCGTCGACTGACAGGGCACCGAGCGTGATCGCCTCGTCCAGATCCGCCGGATCACCCGCGTGGCCGTACCTGGCCTGCAGTGCGGTGGCCAGGGTGGAGCGCAATGTCGCCAGCAGCGGACCGTCGGTAACGGAGCGGGCAAGCGCTGCCTGCCCGTGCTCAATGGCCGCGGTCAGGTCGTTCTCGCGGCCCGCCGCGTCGAATCGGGTCCGCAGCGCGCCGCACAGCACCGCCTCCGCGGCCGCCCGCACCTCCGGCCCCAGCCGTGCGGCAAGGCGCACCGCCGCCTCACCGATCTGGACTGCCCGGTCCAGATCGCCAAGGTCGCCGGGATCGCGGAGATCGCCGGGATCGCCGACGGCAATGTGCCGCTCCAGGTATGCGGTGCACAGGTTGACCAGGTACTTCGCCCGGTCGCTTTCGTCGGCCGCGCGGGTCGCCGCCGCCTCAAGCAACTGCACCGCCCGGTCAGCTACCTCCTGCACTCGTGTGCTACCGCTGGCTAGGTAACGGGCGGCCTCGTCGCCCCACGCCACCGGCCCGTCGCCGAGCGGTGGCAGCGTCGCGGCAAGCCGGGCCTGGAGCGGGCGCGGCACGTACTCGGGCGACCACGGGAAGATCGCTTCGTACCAGCGCACGGCCTCAGCAAGGTCCGCCTCGTCCGCCTCCTCTGCTCCTGGACGCGGCTCACGGAACAGGTAGCGCGCCCAGTACACCTGAGCCACGAGCAGCGCGGAGTTCAGCTCACCCGGATCGCGCTCGGCGGCCAGGCGGCGGGCCTCGGCCACGGCCTCCTCGGCCAGGACGGCGGAATGGTCGCCGTCACTGCATGCGGTCAGCCGACGACGGATCGCGTCAGCAGCCGACTCGTCCGCCACGCCATGCCTCCCACGAGGTCTGATCTCTGCGCCCGGCCGGATCTCCGGTGTCCACTGTACGGCCGACGTACGAGGGTTCATCGCCCGCTCGTCCGGGCGCCGATGGCTGGCGCATCGTCCACGTCTTGCGCCCACTCGGCCGCCGTCGGCCGAACGGCGATGACCGGTGCTGAATCCGTGCTGATATCTGGCCACCCTGCAGGCCATCTACCTGCGGAAACTGTCGCGTAGTCCACGATCTTCACCATCTTCGAGGGCACCTCGGAGATCCAGCGCATGATCATCGGCCGCGCGGTCACCGGGCTCGACGTCCGGTAGCCCTCAGCGGGTTGTCCGTCCGAGCAGCTTGTCGATGCTGCGGCGTTCACGCTTGGTCGGTCGGCCCGTACCGCGCCCGCGGACGGCCACTGGGATGGCTGTTTCGCGTGGCGGAGGGGGCGGGCTGTGGTCGATGTAGCACTCGGCGGCCACGGGCGCGCTGACTCGCCTGTTGATGACCTGCGTGACGACCACTATGCGTTCGCGTCCGTCCTGGCGGAGCCGGACCTCGTCACCGGCCCGGACCGAGTGAGCGGGTTTGACGCGTACCCCGTTGACCCTGACGTGCCCGGCCTTGCAGGCACTGGAGGCCGCTGAGCGTGTCTTGGCCATTCGCACCGACCAGAGCCAGCTGTCCACCCGCCCAGTCGGATCATCTGCCACCTGGAAACTGTAATGCGGCCTGCACTGGACTCCATCCCCGGAGGGCGGTGTCAGGCCGGAGGCCAGGGCGCCTGGATCAGGCGTTCGATGTCTTCTCCGAACGGGCGGTCGCCATCGATCGGACCGATGATCACGGTCAGCCAGTCCAGTAGCGCCCGGCACCCGGGCGGCGGCGGACGCTCGGAGAGCGCCGCCGCCTGGTAGCC
>Ga0116217_10005443_pt1 | contig 11173 bp, 8 predicted proteins | sample Sb_taG_6_FD_89697 | JGI IMG/M metagenome (GOLD analysis project Ga0116217, IMG submission 89697) | Peat soil microbial communities from Weissenstadt, Germany - Sb_50d_4_PS metaG | ecosystem: Environmental > Terrestrial > Soil > Wetlands > Peat | place: Germany: Weissenstadt | collected 2010-09-21 | reverse complement strand
CTGGGCTTCGCGTATCAGGTTTTCAACAAAACCGTGCTGCGGGGCGGCTACGGCATCTTCTTTTCGACCGTCAAATCGGGCGCAGCCGGAACCGGAGCTCTTGGCTGGCAAGGTTACGACCAGACCACACCCTATTACGCGCTCAACCCAAGCGATGGCGCGACGCCTTACGGACGGTTGAGCAATCCGTTCCCCAGCGGAATCATCTTTCCGCCGGGCAGCAGCAAGGGATTATTGAACGACGTGGGTTACGGCGCACAAGGTCCGATTGTGAGCATTGACACGGCCAATCCCTACGAACAGTCTTGGAGTTTCGGCATTCAACGCGAATTGCCGGGTAGCACGCTGCTGGATGTGAGCTATCTTGGAAAGAAGGGCACTCACCTGTACTTCGGTGGCGCTGGAAATATTGACTACCTCGGTTCTCAGATCGAGCATTACACCTCTGACCAGATTTCCGCGCTCAACACCTACGTGAATAATCCCTTCTACGGCATTATCACTGACCCAAACACCGGATTGTCTTCCCAGCAGTATCCGGCCTCTCAGTTCCAGTTGCCGTTCCCGCAGTTTGCCGCCTACTTCAGCGGTGAGGACCCGCCCTGGGCGAATTCAATATACAACGCCTTGCAGATTAAGGCAGAAAAACGGTTCTCCCACGGGCTGCAATTCCTGGTGACGTACGTCTGGTCGAAATCAATCGATGACGCCTCGTCGACCGGCGGCGCCGTCACTTGGTTGGGTGGGACTACCCATTTGGCTGATCCGAACAATATGAAGCTGGAACGAGGCTTATCCACTTTTGACATTCCATCGGTGCTGCAATTCAGTTACACCTATGATTTGCCGGTCGGCCGGGGCAAAGCCTTCCTGGGTCACACAAACTCCGTTGTCAACGCGGTCCTGGGCGGCTGGGAGACTACCGGGATCTGGCGATTCACCGACGGTCGTCCCGAGATCCTTTTGCTTTCCGGTGGTCAGAGCTTGCCGACCTACGGCGCGCAGCAGCCAAATCTCATTGGGCCTCTCCGCTGCGCCAACTCTGATATCCTGAACCAATATTTCGCCAACCCCGATGTGGCGGTTGTTCCCCCTCCCTTCACGGTTGGCACTGCTTCACGGACGGATGGGGGCTGCCGGCAACCGGGCATCGCGAATTCCAACCTGGCAATTTACAAAGAATTCCCGTTAGCGAGGCTCCGCGAGGGCGCCAAGTTGCAATTCCGTCTCGAGACCTACAACGCCTTCAACCATCCACAGTTTTCGGGGCCGAATACGACCGTCAACAGCGGCAGCTTTGGGGTCATCACAAGCACTGCAAATGGCCCGCGTGAGGTGCAGGCGGCATTGAAGTTCTACTGGTGAGTGTTGTGTTTCGGGGGCAACTCCTGGAGTTGCGCAGTGCGGCCGCACGCGCCGGCCCTAGATTAAGACAGTCGTAGGCGCAACCCTTGTGGTTGCCCCTGGGCAGTCGGGAGGAGCCGACTCTGCATCAAGGAGACAGTGGCCAGGGCATTTCCAATCCTGCTTACGATTTCTTTTTGGCTTTCCGGCTAGCCTTTGTTTGGGCAACTAAGTCCGAAGCGGAACTCCATGCGGTGCGCGGTTTGCGACTGTTGCAGGTGCAAAACCTGGCTGCGGCGGAGTTGAATCCCAGCTCTGCCGAAGGGGAATACGACCTGGCTATAGTTCAATCTGTCTCCGGCTTTGCCAACCAAGCTCTAGGGACCCTCGAGGTTGGGGTCAAGAAGCTTCCGCATGACGCTCGTCATTACCGGGAGTATGCGGCGCTCGAGACACGACGAGCCGAAAGCGGTGACGGAGTGGCCGAAACACGGGCTTACGAGGCTTTGCACAAAGCACTTTCGTTGGACAATGGCCTTGTGCGATCGCACTTCCTGTTGGGCTGGCTTGAGCTGAAGAACAATCACATTGGACCAGCGGTGAGTGAACTTGAAACGGCGGCCAAGCTCGATCCTCAGGATTCAAATGTTCATCTGACCTTGTCGCGAGCGTATGCACCTCCGGGTGCGAAGGATAAGGCCGCCAAGGAGCTTGCGACCTACACGACCTTCGCTCAGGGTGAGCTCCAGGCGGGCCGAGGGCGGGTCCCGGTGGCATTTCGGCGCTGGTGAGATTCACAAGAAAGGAACTTCAAAGTTCAAATGGCAAACGGCAAAGGGCAAATGGTGAACCATTCGAAATTTGCCATTTGCCATTTGCCATTTGAACTGTTCGGACGGCTTGCTGATTGTGACCTTGGAATTGACCCCTCACCCGTCCCGCTCCGGCTGATGAACGCGCCGGCAGCGGGACACCCTCTCCCCCGGGGAGAGGGCACTGAGTGTATTCTGTGCTGCTTAGCTCGGCACGCGTGCGGGCGAGCCCTATGCGCGCTCGTCGTGAGCCTTCTGCTCGCAGCCCACATCGGTCTTGCGCAAGTTCCAGACAGCGTCTACGATCGCGCGGTCGAGGACTTCGGCCAGCAGAAGTATGCGGCGGCTGAAGCGATCCTTCGGCCGGCGCTGGCAGAGCATCCGCGTGACGCGCGCAGTCTGGGGTTGATGGCAGTGATTCTCGACGCACACGAGCGTTATGAGGAGGCGGAGCGTTGTTATAGCCTGGCATTGGAAGTCGATCCGCACGACGCCCCGCTGCTCAACAATCTCGGTAATCATTATCTCGAACGCAATCTGCCGGACCGGGCGCGAGCAGCTTTCCTTCGAGTCATCGCGATTGATCCGGACCACCCTAATGCAAACCTTCAATTGGCTGAGCTCAGCGTGAATGCGAAGCATGGCGAACAGGCCTTGCGTTATTTCAGTCACTTGCCAGCCTCGGAGCAGGCCGGGCCTGCAGCACAACTGCTTCGAGCCAAGGCGCTCGCCTATGCCGGCCAGCGTCCGCTTGCAGAGCAGGTGGTGGCGCAGCTCGAGAAGGCTGCTTCTGGAACGCCGGGTCTTGACTATTCAGTTGGACTGCTGATGGTTGAGTGGGGACGTTATGCAGACGCCGAGCAAGCGTTCGCGAGGGCTCTGCACGATAACCCAGCCGACTTCGATGTCCTCTATAACTTGGGATTGGCCGCGCAGAAAGCCGGCCACCACGACCGGGCCAGGGAAGTCTTCGAGGCCGCACTCAACGAGCGACCGAACGATCCCGACTGCTTGTTCAATCTGGCCCTGGTGCTTATGGCCGCGTCGCAAGCTGACAAGGCCGTGAACCTGCTTCTTCAGGCGCACGGCGCCGCTCCCGCGCGCCCGGAGATCCTCCATGCCTTGGCCGACGCTGCCGAGCAGATCGGCTACTATGCTGATGCCGCTTCCGCGCTGGATCAATACTTGAAGTTGAAGCCTCAGGATGACGTTGCGCGGCGCGAGCGAGGCTTCTGTCGCGCCTTCGGCGGCGACACCGACCTCGGCTTAGCGGATCTCGGCTGGTACACTCGAAAGTACCCCAAGGATGCACGCGGACTCTACGAATTGGCCATCGCGGAAACAGCCCAGGATCCGGACAAGGCCCTGGGACGCCTCTCTCTCGCTCTCGAAATCGACCCGAAAATGACCGTAGCGCGTTACGCGCGGGCGGTCCTTCGCTACCAGCAAGGCGAGTATGAGGAGTCACTGAATGATCTGAAGGCAATTCTCAGCACGGAGCCCGGCAACGCCCTGGCTCTCGACTTGGCGGGTCAGAACTGTATGCGGCTCCAACAGCCGGAGGAGGCCGTCAAGTTCCTCGCCCAAGCCGCAGGACGGGGCCCGAACGATGCTAAGCTGCTCATGCATTACAGCCAGGCGCTCGAGCGTGTGGGTCGCTCCGAAGAAGCGGAGAAAGTGATCGCTCGCTTCAAAGCTCTCGAGCCGGAAGCAAGGCGAGAGCGAGCGCAGGGCGGCCTTTTTAGGTTCCTCAACTTGCCCCCAGAGGAGCAATTCTCGCGGTACATCGCAAATCTCCAGCGCACCGTCAACGCTCGTCCGCAAGATCCCATGCCGAAAGTCCGCCTGGGTCAAGCGCTCCTTTACCAGGGAAAAGTCCAGGAGGCGGTGAAGCTATTCCGCGCTGTGCGTCAGGAAACCGCGGAGCCAGCAACTTTAGCCCAGTGCGGGAAGTCGCTGCTCGATCGGGAGCAATATGCGCAGGCGAGCGAATTCTTGGAGCCCGCCGTCACAGGCGACCCTTCGAACAATGATGCGCGTATTGACCTGGCCATCGCGGTTTACCGCTCCCAGGGCGCCGAAGCGGCCATGCGGGTTCTCGACACGATGCCTGCGGACGAACGCAAAGGGGACTACTTCCTCTTGCGCGCCCAGTTGCTGGACGCTCTCCGGAAACCCCAGGAGGCTGCGGAGGCCCTGAATCGTGGAATTCAATCCACACCCACTCGCCCAGACCTTTACTTCCAGGCTGCCTTGTTCATGATTGACCACAATCAGGTGCAAGAGATGCTTGATTTCTTGGCGAAAGCGGAGCGCGTAGTGCCGAACAATCCCCAACTCTGGTTGACTCGGGCCATCGGCTTCGCCATCCTCGACCAGACCGACCAGGCGGCGGGCGTGCTCGCCAGGATGGAATCCCGGTGGCCCGAATGGTATCTGCCCTACCTCGTGCACGGCGTGATTCTTGATTACGGCCTTCGAGGCGCGGAAGCGCTACCCTTGCTGGAAACGGCCATTGCAATGGGCGCTCGTCAGGCGATGGCATACTATCATCTCGCATCGGCAGCGCTCAGCCGAGACCCCGCGGACCTTTCGGCGGCGAAGGAAGCCATTGGAGAGGCGCTTGCCCTGAATCCCAAGGACGCCTTCATTCAGTCCTTGGAGGGAAAGATCGCTTATCTAGGGAAGGACTATTCCGCGGCTATCGAGCATCTTCACGCCGCGCTCGAAATCTGGCCGGATATGATCGAGGCGCACGAAACGCTCAGCGCAGCCTACCGAGCCCTCGGCGAAAGGGACAAATCCGTCGAGGAATTGAAAACGGTCCTGCGGATCAAGCAGCAGAACCCGGGGGCCGTCCAAATCGCCCCGTTCCCGACGAATGCTCTCCTTTTTACAGTGGGTGGAACGGGCCCCCAGCGCTGAGCCTCTCGGGGCCCCGCACGGTGTAGGGGCAGGGCTTGCCCTGCCCTCGTCGGGACCAGCGGAAACGCGGGGACGGCAAGCCGTCCCCCTACGGCGGGATGGTTATCGACGGATTGGGATCTAGGCGGCTTCCTTGACGCGCCTTTCGGCCTCGTCCATGGCCTCGTAGATTTGCTCGAAGCTCTCGATTGCGAAGAGAACTTTCTGAAGCTCATCGACTTTGACAGGAGTTTCAAGAACCGTGTCCAGATCGAAGGGCCTCACTGCGCAGCCGCCCTCGATCACGTTTGTGCATTCCTCGTGTGAGCTGATTACGCCGCTGCCATACACTTTGATCTTGCCTCCCCGCCGTATGACCCCGAATTCAACCGTGTACCAGAAGAGGCGCCCCAACCGTTCCAGCACCAGCCTGTCCTTAATATGCGCGCACACGCTGCCGTAGTGCTGGAGAAAGCCCGCAAACACCGGATGCGAATGCATGGGAACGTGACCGAAGACATCGTGGAAGATGTCGGGCTCAGGAATGTAGTCGAGCGACTCCCGGCTTCTCAGCCAGGTGGTGGTGGGAAACTTGCGAGCCGCAAGCATTTCAAAGAACGCACCGGCCGGAAGGAAGCCGCTCACCGGCGTGGCGTTCCAACCGGTCCGGGGTTCGAGCCTTTCGCTTATGACGGCCAGGTTTGGAATGCGATCCCTCCGCAAGCCAATAATATCGATTCCCTCCAGATATTCCTGGCACGCATATTCCTCGACTTGCGGGAGCCGTCTGCGCACGAGTTCCGACCAGACGGCGTGCTGTTCGGGGGTATAGTCTTCGTACACCTGTCTGATGAGGTAGGATTCGGCAGCGACCAGAGCGGGACCTCCCATCGCATCTCCTTCCGACCAAGGCAACTACTCGCCTGCCCATTGGATGAACCGGTCATCAGGGAGGTTTCCTATGAGTCAAACCAGCTCCCGCGAACCTCCTGCGCCCGAACCGCTGCCGTTGTGGGATGGGCCTTGTGCCCGCCCGCACTGGCCGACCGCAAGGGACGCCCCTACGCAGCCAGCCGCGCCAGCCATGTAGATGCGGTTCGCGAACCGCCCCTGCTACTCTGGCGGGTGGCGCCAGCGGCGCGACTCTGGCTGGCGGGATATAGGCGCCTCTTCAGCATCAGGCAGGCACAGACAGGCCAAAGAACGGCACGCCTGATGGCGCCACCCGAGGCGCTGTTCACCGTCAGTCCCGCCCGCCAACTGAGAAGGCGGCTACACTCGGAACTTCTAACCATGCACTGACGTATGCGCCAATGAGCGGGCATGTCAGCCTGCGGTACTCGAGCACGCGGGCCCCGCAGGAGGTAATTTCATGAAATCCATAGCCAATCACTTCAAGCAGGTACTGCGCAGGCTGCGGCGCACCCCGATGTTCACTCTGATCACGCTGGCCACAATCGCTGTCGGCGTAGGAGCGAACACGGCGGTTTTCAGCGTGCTCGAGAGCGTTCTCCTGAAGCCTCTGCCCTATCCTCGCCCCGGCGATCTGGCCAGGGTGTGGCTCACTGCTCCCGGCCTCAAAATCAAAGATGTGCCGCTCGGTCCCGCCTACTACTTTGTATTTCGCGAGCAAAACCGGACCTTCGGAACCTTCGGCGTGTACACCGGCGACTCCTCAACCGTCACCGGAAATGGCGAACCGGAAAAAGTGGATTCGTTGCTGGTCACATACGGCACGCTTCCCGCTTTGGGCGTGCCTCCGGCGCTGGGGCGGTCGTTCAATGAGTCGGACGAGATGCCGGGCAGTCCGGACACCGTGATATTGTCGAACGGATACTGGCGCCGCAAATTTGGCGGCGAGCGCTCGATGGTGGGGCGCAGCATCAGGGTGAACGGAAAGGCTCACGAGGTGATCGGCGTGATGCCGGAGGGCTACCGCTTCCTGGATCGCGGAGAGCCCGCACTGTTCATGCCTCTGAAGATCGATCGCAGCAAGGCGTTCCTGGGAAATTTCAGCTACCCTGCGGTGGCCAGGCTTCGACCGGGGGCAACCCTCGAGCAAGCGAATGCCGATGTGGCGCGCCTGGTCCCCATCGTCAACAGCAGCTTTCCGCCGCCGCCAGGCTTCAGCCCCAAGGTGTTGGAAGAGGCGCGAATCGGGCCGAACGTGCGGCCCTTGAAGCATGATGTTGTGGGAGACGTGGACAAGTTGCTGTGGGTCCTGATGGGAAGCATTGGCCTGGTATTGCTCATTGCGTGCGCCAATGTGGCCAACCTTCTCCTGGTGAGGACTGAAGGGCGCCAGCAGGAACTCGCCATCCGCGCCGCGCTGGGCGCCACTCGGGGCCGAATCGCCTCCGAGTTGCTTTTCGAGAGTTTCACGCTCAGCCTGGCCGGCAGCGCGTTGGGGTTGGGCCTTGCTTACGGCTCATTGCGCGTGCTTATCGCGATGGCGCCGGCCGGTCTGCCGCGTCTGGCGGAGATCGGCATCGACGCGCGCGTGCTGTTGTTCTCTGGGTGTGGCGGCGATCGCGAGCCTCCTGTTCGGTTCCGTTCCGGTCTTCAAATACGCGGGCGCGGGCCTGGGAACCGGTTTGCGGGAGGGCGGACGAACGCTGAGCGAAAGCCGCGAGCGGCATCGCGCCCGCAGCACGCTGGTGGTTGTTCAGGTAGCGCTGGCGCTCGTTCTGCTGATTTCTTCCGGCCTGATGATTCGCACCTTTCGCGCTTTGACGCACGTTCAGCCCGGTTTCCGTGATCCTGCCGAAGTCCAAACGTTCTGGCTTTCCATTCCCGAGGCGGAGGTTCCCGCTCCGGAGCAAGTGGTCCGTATGCAGGAGGAGATTGCGAGGAAAATCGAGGCGATTCCCGGAGTTTCCTCCGTGGGTCTCGCCTCTGGCGTTCCGATGGACGGGGATGACAGCTTCAATCCGATCTACGCGGAGGGACGCACTTACGCGGACGACAAACTGGCGCCGTTGAGGCGCTTCCGGTACGTATCCCCTGGATACTTCTCGACCCTTGGTGTTCCGCTGGTTGCCGGTCGCGATCTCACCTGGGCGGACATCTACGGCATGAGGCCGACGGTCCTCGTCTCCGAAAACATGGCGCGTGATTACTGGGGAAGCGCGGCCAACGCGCTGGGCAAGCGCATCCGGACGGGGCCCAAGGACGACTGGTTTGAGATCGTTGGAGTGGTGGGGGACGTCCGGGACGATGGCGTGAATCAGGACGCGCCGACCTCCGTGCATTGGCCTATCCTGATGAAGCATTTCTTTGATCAATCACCGATGCTGCACCGCGACCTGGCGTTCGCCGTCCGCAGCCCGCGCGTCGGCTCGGAGAGCTTCGCGAGAGAACTGAGGCAGGCGGTGTGGTCAGTGAATCCTAACCTTCCGCTGGCGAATATCCGGACGCTTGAACACTTCTATGAGAAGTCGATGGCGCGGACGTCGTTCACGCTGGTGATGTTGGTGGTCGCGGGAGCGATGGCGCTGATGCTGGGCATCGTGGGCCTCTATGGAGTGATCGCTTATTCAGTTTCGCAGCGGACGCGGGAGATCGGCATTCGCACGGCGCTGGGCGCGCAGCAGCAACAGCTCACCGCCATGTTTGTGCGCCACGGATTGTTGCTGACGGGCGTGGGCGTCGCGTGCGGACTGGGCGTAGCCATCGGCTTGATGCGCCTGATGTCGTCGTTCCTGTTCACGGTGAGCGCGGTTGACCCGATCACCTACGCCGGAGCGGCGCTCGCACTTATTGCGACGGCACTACTCGCGAGCTACTTGCCATCCCGGCGTGCGGCGGCCGTCGACCCCGTGGAAGCACTGCACGCGGAGTGAGGGTGCCGTTCTGCAGAGCGACGCGCCAGAGCCGCCGTCTGGAACGGTGAACACAGCCTGTATGGACTCACGATGGAGGGTTCAGGGCGCCGCGCTTGGCTTTTCCGGCGCTCAGTGGGGCGTGGTCGCAGGCGGTGGCGTCGGAATCGCAAGTCAAAGCCTCGCGCTCACTTCTGGCCGCCGCCACTTGCTTCGCATCGGCTGCGGAAAGATGGGAGTCGTCACAGTAAACTTCGCCGCTCTGGCAGGCGGCCACGTTCCTTTGAGCCGCAGCGCTTGCCACCTGCTTGGCCTCCGCCGCGGTCAGGGTGGATTCATCGCAGAGACCCTGGCCGGTTTCGCACGAGAGGAGATTGCGATCATGAGCGAGGACGGCCACATCCGGGGCCTCCGCGGCGGTCAATAGAGAGCGATCGCACGCCCCGGATCCTGTTTCGCAGTTTAAGAGGTTTTGGGTTTTCTCGATCATCGAGACCCTCTCGGCCTCTAGCGGCGTCAGCAAAGTCTTATCGCAGATGCCAAGAGTGGTCTCGCAGGCCAGGAGGTTTTGGCGGTGCGTCGCCCCGGTCGCCTCTTTCGCTTCGTTGGCCGTCAACAATGAACGGTCGCACTCGCCGTAGCCGCTCAAGCATCCCCAGAGGTCTTGATCGTGCTGCACTTGAGTTATTTCTTTTGCCTGCGTGGGTGTCAACAAAACGCGATTGCAGCTATCAAATCCGTCCAGGCAATTGCGGAGGTTTTCCGCCTTCGTGCCCCCGCCGGTCTGGCCAAAGGCGGCGGCAACAGCCCCCAGGATTACAAACAAAATAACAGCTCGCATCATGCCACCCTCCACAATCGCGCTGGATGCTCGGCCGGAGCCTTGCCCCCTGCTGGTACCCCGCCGGAGCTTGGTTTTAGGATTTATTTGCTTCTGTCTTGGGTATGGCCGCCATGGCTTTGAGTTCAGTTGCGATCCGGTGTCCGTTTTCGAAGTGGTAGTAGACCATGACACGATCACCCTTCTCGACGTTGCCTTCCTTCTTAGTGTTGGAATTAAGGGTAAATGCGGTTTTTCTCTCCTTGCCTCTCCATGTGTAGTCGAGAACCAATTCGTCGGCAGCAAGCGAGCCGACTTTTCCAGTCTCGTGGTGAAGAGTCATCTTATCCTTGCTGTGGGAATCCGTCTGGGACGCTTGCTTCGCGCTGTTCGCCTGGCTTGATTGGCTTGCCATGGTTACCAGTCCCGGCGTGACCATCAGCGCAATCGCTAATGCGAACATCTTTCCTTTGCTCATCGCAGTCCTCCCTGAGAGTCTGAAAGAATATTGCCCACTATATCATGATGCGATATAAATACCGGCGGTTGCCAGCTTGGGCCCGGGTGGCACACGGCTGGAAGGAGTTCGGCGTCGGGCATAGAGCGACGAAGCGAATCAACCGTTCGCGTGGGGAAGTTGGTAGCGCGGACCACCGCTTCTGTGGTCCGCGGTTTTTTCAATCGAAGAACCGCGGACCGCAAACCCGGCGGTCGGCGCTACTCGCTCGCTTCTTTGATCGGGCCCTCGGCACCGTGCAGGAGTACAATGAAAAGTTAAAGTACATTGATCTGAATCCCGTGAGGGCGGGCTGGCGCCCCCTGTAAGACTGGCCGTGGTCGAGCGTCCATGACTACCAAGGCAGCCTGAATTGTGCACCCACGACCCCCAGCGGCATTTCCTTCGACCGCGTTCTACTGCCCGCCGATGCACACACGCGGATTTAGAAGGGCCGCAGAGGAATCCGTCGGCTGACGGATACCGCTGCGCTAGCCGAAGGGAAGGCACTCGACGTGACTATCGAATTCACATCTCATAATATTCGCCTTGACGATGGAACTCTCACGAAACCGGATGCACCGTGTTCGGTGGACGCCTATCCATGGGTGGTCTCGGCACGGCGGATTTTGGAAACCATTTATCCTGGGGAAAAGAAGCACCTCCGCCTTGTCGACCTGGGGTGCTTGGAAGGAGGCTACGCTGTCGAGTTCGCACGCATGGGATTTGAAGTTCTGGGCATTGAGGTGCGTGATGCCAACATCGCAGCGTGCAACTACGTGAAGTCAAAGACCAACCTGCCAAACCTGGTCTTCGTGAAGGATGACGCATGGAACGTCCGAAAGTATGGAATGTTTGATATCGCATTCTGCTGCGGCCTGCTATATCACATGGATCGACCCAAGAAATTCCTTGAAACTCTTTCATCCGTGACAAAGAAACTCACCATCCTTCAGACACATTTTTCGACCCATGG
>Ga0116217_10005440_pt1 | contig 11176 bp, 12 predicted proteins | sample Sb_taG_6_FD_89697 | JGI IMG/M metagenome (GOLD analysis project Ga0116217, IMG submission 89697) | Peat soil microbial communities from Weissenstadt, Germany - Sb_50d_4_PS metaG | ecosystem: Environmental > Terrestrial > Soil > Wetlands > Peat | place: Germany: Weissenstadt | collected 2010-09-21 | reverse complement strand
TGGCCGCCGGCCGGAGCCCTGCGAGGGCTAGTAGCGGGCTGGCAAATGCTTGCGACATATGGTATTTTTTTGCTCCACACCCGCTCGCCGTGACCGCTCATGCCCGTCGAGACCCTTGCGATCGCCGCAGACCACGCGGGATACGCGCTGAAGTCGAAGCTCCTCAAGGAGCTCGAGACGCGCGGCTATCGGGTGCTCGATCTCGGCACCCATTCGAGCGACAGCGTCGACTATCCGGACTTCGCGCAAGCGATGGCGCGGGCGATCGAGAGTGGGGAGGTGCGGCGGGGCGTTCTCATCTGCGGTACGGGGATCGGCATCGCGATCGCCGCCAACCGTCACCGCGCGGTGCGCGCGGCCGTATGCCACGACGTCTCGTCGGCACGGCTTGCGCGGCGCCACAACGATGCGAATGTACTTGCCCTCGGCGCGCGGCTCACGGGAGATGAGGTGGCAAAGGACTGCCTTGTCGCTTTCCTGGAAACCGAGTTCGAGGGCGGCCGCCACGCCCGGCGCGTGGCCAAGATGTCGTGAAGCGCGGGCGGAGAGCATGATGAGAGCCAAGTCGGAATCGTTCGAATCCGCAACTGCCGGGAGGATGCCGAGGAGATGACCACTTCACTCGCCAAGCGCGCCGCGGAGACGGCCGGACTCGATCGCTTTTTCGGGGCCGGCCTCGCCGAGGCCGATCCCGAGATCGCCGCCGCGATTCACAACGAGCTGGAGCGTGAGCAGGTGCAGATCGAGCTGATCGCCTCCGAGAACATCGTCTCCAAGGCGGTGCTCGAGGCGCAAGGCTCGGTGCTCACCAACAAATACGCCGAAGGCTATCCGGGAAGGCGCTACTACGGCGGATGCGAGTACGTCGACGTCGTCGAAAGCCTTGCGATCGAGCGTGCCAAGAGACTGTTCGCTTGCCGCTTCGCCAATGTGCAGCCCCATTCGGGCGCGCAGGCCAACGAGGCGGTCTTCATGGCGTTGTTGCAGCCGGGCGACGTCCTGCTCGGCATGTCGCTCGCCGCGGGCGGCCATCTTACCCATGGCGCTCCGCCCAACATGTCCGGCAAGTGGTTCAAGGCGGTCGGCTACGGCGTGCGCCGCGAGGATAACCTCATCGACTATGACGAAGTGGCACGGCTCGCAGCGGAGCACCGCCCCAAGCTCGTCATCGCCGGCGGCTCGGCCTATCCGCGCGAGATCGATTTCCAACGCTTCCGCGCGATTGCCGACAGTGTCGGGGCCTATCTCATGGTCGACATGGCCCACTTTGCCGGGCTCGTTGCCGGCGGCGTCCATCCGAGCCCGCTTCCCCACGCGCACGTGGTCACCACGACCACGCACAAAACGTTGCGCGGCGCGCGCGGCGGCATGATCCTTGCGATGGACGAGGAGATCGGCAAGAAGTGCAACTCCGCGATCTTTCCCGGAACGCAGGGCGGTCCGCTCTTGCATGCCATCGCCGGAAAGGCGGTGGCGCTCGGCGAAGCGCTCAAGCCCGCGTTCAAGACATACGCGCGCCGGGTGGTCGACAATGCGAAGGCGCTCGCCGCCACGCTGATCGCGCGCGGCTACGACATCACCACGGGCGGGACCGATACGCACCTCATGCTTGTCGATCTGCGCTCGAAGCGTCTCACCGGCAAGCTCGCGGCGGAGAGCCTGGAGCGCGCTGCGATCACCTGCAATAGGAACGGCGTGCCGTTCGATCCCGAGAAGCCGACGGTGACCTCGGGGATACGGCTCGGCACACCCGCTTCCACCACGCGCGGCTTCGGCGTCGCCGATTTCCAAGAGGTGGGGATCATGATCGCCGAGGTGCTCGACGTGCTCGCCTCGCGCGCCAACGACAACAGCCGCGTCGAGGCCGAGGTGCGCGCGCGCGCCCATGCGCTGTGCGCGCGCTTTCCGATCTACGCCGATCTCTGAGCGAGGGCCGTGCCGATATTGGCAAGAGGGGTTGCAACAGCAGGGGGGTGAACGGTCATGCGCTGTCCGTTCTACGGCAACGAGGATACCCAGGTCAAGGATTCGCGACCGACCGAGGATAACGCCGCGATCAGACGCCGGCGCTTCTGTCCGGCGTGCGGCTCGCGCTTCACGACCTTCGAGCGCGTGCAGCTGCGCGAGCTCATGGTGGTCAAGAAGAACGGCCAGCGCGTGCCCTTCGATCGCGACAAGCTCGTTCGCTCGATCCAGATCGCCTGCCGCAAGCGGCCGGTCGATCCCGACCGCATCGAGCGGATCGTCAACGGCATCGTGCGCCGCCTGGAGAGCTCGGGCGAGAGCGACATCCGCTCCGAGACGATCGGAGAGCTCGTCATGGATGCACTGCGCACCCTCGACCCCGTGGCCTACGTGCGCTTCGCCTCGGTCTACCGCAATTTCCGCGAGGCCAAGGACTTCGAGGACTTCGTCGAGCAGTTGAGTGGCGACACCGAGTAAGGGTGCTGATCTCCACCATATGAAGGCGGCGCTCGGCCTGGCCCGGCGCGGTCTCGGCAAGGTGTGGCCGAATCCGGCCGTCGGCTGTATCCTCGTGCGGGAGGGCCGCATCGTCGGGCGCGGCTGGACGCAAAGCGGCGGCCGGCCCCATGCCGAGAGCGAGGCGATCGCGCGCGCCGGTGCTGCGGCGCGGGGGGCGACGGCCTATGTGAGCCTCGAGCCCTGCAGCCATCACGGCAAGACGCCACCTTGCGCAGAGGCGCTCGTCGAGGCCGGTATCGCGCGCGCCGTCGTCGCCGTCGAGGATCCCGACCCGCGCGTCTCGGGCCGCGGCACGGCGATGCTCGCGGCGGCGGGGATCGAGATATCCCTCGGCCTCATGCGCGAGGAGGCGGCCGAGCTCAACGCGGGCTTCTTCACTCTTCTGCGCGAAGGGCGGCCGCTCGTTACCTGGAAGACGGCGACGACGCTCGACGGCAAGATCGCGACGAAGCAGGGAGAGAGCCGCTGGATCACGGGCGAGCTTGCGCGCGAGCGGGCGCATCTCCTGAGGGCGGCGCACGATGCGGTCGCGGTCGGGGTCGGAACGGCCGTCACGGACGACCCGGAGCTTACCTGCCGCATCGCCGGGCTCGAGCCCGCCTCTCCGGTCCGCGTCGTGATCGACGGACGCCTGCGCCTGCCGCTCACGAGCCGTCTCGTGATCACCGCGCGGGAGACGCCGACCTGGTTCATCACCCGCTCCGACGCGTCCGAGGAGCGGCGCGACGTTCTGCAGCGCGCAGGCGTCGATGTGATCGCGATCGAGCCGGGGGAGGGAGACCGGCCTGATCTTCGTTTGGCGCTCGAGGAGCTTGGCAAGCGCGGCATCACGCGCCTCTTGCTCGAGGGCGGCAGCCAGCTCGCCGCGGCTTTCCTCCGCGAGAGGCTCGTCGACCGCATCGCATGGTTTCGCGCCGGCCGCATCTTCGGCGGCGATGCGCTCCCCACGGCCGCCGCCTTCGGCGTGGAGCGCATCGCCGACGCCCCCGCCTTCAGGCGCCTTTCGCTCACGCCTTGCGGCCCCGATACGCTCGAATGCTACGCGCGCAGTGACTGAGAGAATTCCCTCTCCCGCAGGCGGGAGAGGGAAGGGGCCCATCCCGCAGGGATGGGAAGGGTGAGGGACTGCCCGATGTCTGTGTCGTCCCTCACCCTCCCGTTGCTGCGCCCGGCGCGCGTAGCGCGCCTCTCTTGCATGATGCAGAAGAAGCGGGCCTTCGGCCCGCGGGGGTCCCTCCCTCTCCCGCGATGCGGGAGAGGGGCAGTTGAGCCTATAGCCAATTCGGCGCCGATCTCCTAAGTATGGGGCCATGTTCACGGGCATCATCACCGACCTCGGTCGGGTCCGCGCGGTCGAGCGGGCCGCGAGTGGCGACACCCGCTTCGCCTTCTCGACGGCCTACGATACGGCCTCGCTCGCGCTCGGCGCCTCCGTCGCCTGCTCGGGCGCCTGCCTCACCGTGGTCGATAAGCGCCCGGGCTGGTTCGCGGCCGAGGCGTCGGGCGAGACGCTCGCGCGCACCACGCTCGGCGAATGGCGGATCGGCCGTGCGGTCAATCTCGAGCGATCCCTTCTCCTGGGCGACGAGCTGGGCGGCCACCTCGTGAGCGGCCACGTCGACGGTGTAGCAGAGCTCGCGCGTCTGGCGCCGGAGGGCGGCAGCCTGCGTATGACCTTCGAGGCGCCCGAGGCGCTTGCGAGGCTCATCGCCGCCAAGGGCTCCGTGGCGGTCGACGGCGTATCCCTCACCGTGAACGAGGTCGGCCGCACCTCCTTCGGCGTCAACATCATCGACCATACGCGAAAGCTGACCAGCCTCGGCGAGGCCCGGGTCGGGGACCGCGTCAATCTGGAGATCGACCTCCTCGCGCGCTATGTTGCCCGCCTCCTGGAGAGGAGTTGACCCTTGTCCGACAGCAAATTTCTTTCCTCGGTGGAGGAGATCATCAACGAGGGCCGCAACGGCCGGATGTTCATCCTGGTCGACGACGAGAAGCGGGAGAACGAGGGCGATCTCGTCATCCCGGCGCAGATGGCCACCCCCGAGGCGATCAACTTCATGGCCAAGTACGGCCGCGGCCTCATTTGCCTCGCACTCACGCGCGAGCGCGTCGAGGAGCTCGGCCTTCCGCTCATGCCCCAGCACCACGCCTCGCGCCATCAGACGGCCTTCACGGTGTCGATCGAGGCCCGCACTGGCGTCACCACCGGCATCTCCGCTCCTGACCGCGCCCGCACCGTCGCGGTCGCGATCGACCCCGGCAAGAGCAAAGAGGACATCGTGACCCCCGGCCACATCTTTCCCCTGCTCGCGCGCGACGGCGGCGTGCTCGTGCGCACGGGCCATACGGAGGCCGCGGTCGACCTGGCGCGCCTCGCCGGGCTCAGCCCTGCCGGTGTCATCTGCGAGATCATGAACGAGGACGGCACCATGGCGCGGATGCCGGACCTCATCCGCTTCGCCCAGTACCACGGGCTCAAGGTCGCCAAGATCGCCGACCTCATCGCCTACCGCTTGCGTTACGACCGCATCGTGCAGCGCGGCGCCGAGACGATCATCAAGAGCAAGTACGGCGGCGAATTCCGCATGATCGTCTATGTCAACAAGGTCGCCTATGCCGAGCACGTGGCGCTCGTGAAGGGGGACGTCGCGGACGGCCCGCCGCCGCTCGTGCGCATGCACGCGCTCGACGTGCTTCACGACGTGCTGGGAGACCGCTCGAGCGAGCGGGGCGGCGAGATCGAGGCCTCGATGCGCATGATCGCGGAGGCCGGCCGGGGTGCTGTCGTGCTGATCCGCGAGCCGCGCGCGACGAACCTGTCCGACGTGGTGACGGCGAGGCTCTCGGGTGCTGCCGGCGCTCCCACCGGGCTTAGGGACTATGGCATCGGCGCGCAGATTTTGCTCGATCTCGGCATCAGGGATATGATCCTCTTGTCCAACACCAAGCGGACCATCGTTGGACTCGAGGGCTATGGCTTGACCGTGGTCGAGCAGCGTCCGATTCCGCTCCACGGGGGCTGAATGGCCGAAGCACCGCACGTCATGATCGTGGAGGCACGCTTCTACCAAGATCTCGCCGACGAGCTCAGCCAGGGCGCCATCGCCGAGCTCGAGAAGGCGGGTGCGAGCTGGGAGCGTTTCGCCGTCCCGGGTGCCTTCGAGATTCCGGCCGCCATGCTATACGCGCTACGCGCCCGCGATCTTTCGCGCTTGCAGCGTCCCTTCGACGGATTCGTGGCCCTCGGCTGCGTCATCCGGGGCGAGACGAGCCACTACGATCTCGTGTGCGGCGAATGCGCGCATGGGCTGCAGACGCTCTCGCTCGAACACGACTTGGCGCTCGGCTTCGGCGTGCTCACCTGCGAGAATCGCGAGCAGGCCTGGGCGCGCGCGTCGCGCTCCGGGCGCAACAAGGGTGCGGAGGCGGCGCGCGCCTGCTTGGCCATGATCGAGCTCAAGCGCGGCTTCGGCCTCGAGCCCCACTGAGAGCGATGGTAGCCAGCCCCGACAAGGACGGCGAACGCGAGTCTCCCGCTGTCGGGCGCCGCGTGCTGAGCTCGACGCGGCTTGCCGCGGTGCAGGCGATCTACCAGCTCGACATGACGGGAGAGGCCGCGGAGACGGTGGTTGCCGAATTCATCCGCCACCGCGGCGGGGTGGGGCTCGAGGAAGACGGGGAGGAGATCAAGACCGACAAGGTTCTCTTCGCCAGCTCGTGCGCGGCGTCGCGCGCGCGCAAGACGAGCTCGACCGCATGCTCGCCGAGCACCTCGTCGCGGATTGGCCGCTTGCGCGCATCGAGAAGGTGATGGCGGCCGTGCTCCGGGCCGGCGCTTACGAGCTCATGCATCGCCCCGACGTGCCCGCCCGCGTCGTGATCAACGAGTATGTGGACGTGGCCCATGCCTTCCTCGAGGGCAAGGAGATCGGCATGATCAACGGGGTGCTCGATCGCTTGGCCCGCATTCTGCGCGCAGCCGAGATGGGCGAGGTGGACGGTGGCAAAGGCAAAGCCGGGACCCAGCCGGCCGGGTGAGTTCGAGCTCATCCAACGGCTCTTCGCGCCGCTCTCGCGCGGCTTTCCGGACGCTTACGGGCTGGCGGACGACGTCGCCTATGTGGCGCTCGAGGGCGGTCTCGTGCGCGCAGGCGAGGAGCTCGTGCTCAAGACCGACGCGCTCGTCGCCGGCGTGCATTTCCTTGCGGAGGACGAAGGCGACCTCGTCGCGCGCAAACTCTTGCGCGTCAACCTCTCGGATCTCGCCGCCAAGGGGGCGCGGCCCATCGTCTATACGCTCGCCATCATGCTGCCGGACTCTCTCGAATACGCCTGGCTCGAGCGCTTCGCAGAAGGCCTCAAGGCCGATCAGGACGAGTTCGGCATCATCCTTGCGGGCGGCGACACGGATGCCACCCCGGGCCCGCTCACCCTTTCGCTCACCGCCTTGGGCGCCATTCCCGCAGGCCGGCGGCTCTTGCGCTCGGCGGCTGAGGCGGGCGATGCGGTCTTCGTCTCGGGCACCATCGGGGACGCAGCACTCGGCCTCAAGGCCATCCGGGGCGAGCTCCGCGGTATGGCGCAAAGCGAGCTCGATTTCCTCGCGGAGCGCTACCGGCTGCCGCGGCCGCGCTTGGCGCTCGGCCGGCGCTTGCGCGGGCTCGTGCATGCGACGATGGACATCTCGGACGGCCTCGTGGGCGATCTCGCGCACATCTGCGAGGCCTCGGGTGTGGCGGCAAGGGTAGAGGCCGCGTCCGTGCCGCTCTCTCCGGGCGCGCGCGCGGCCCTTGCGCGCGACGGCAGCCTGATCGAAAGCGTGCTCGCGGGCGGCGATGACTACGAGCTTCTCTTTACGGCACCACCGGACGCGGAGTCGGTGCTCATCGAGCTCGGTCGCGAGCTGGCACTTCCGCTTACCCGCGTCGGCGGAATCGAAGGCGGCCATGGCGTGCGCGTGCTCGATGGTGCGGGCCGCGAGATGGCACTCGCGCGCACGGGTTACCGGCATTTCTAGAATCCGCCCGTAGGGCTCGCGTCTGCGGTCCTCCGGCGCTAAGGTGCGGCCGATGCTTTCCTTCGCCCTGCCTCGCTTCAAGCGGACCGTCCACCTCCTTTTCGTCTGCCAGGCCCTCGCCAATACCGGCATGTCGCTGGTGACGACCACGACGGCGCTCGCGGCCCTGACCATCGCGGACGACCCGGCCCTCGTGACGCTGCCGATGGCCCTCCAATACCTCTCGACCATGGCCTTCTCGAGCCCGGCTTCCCTTCTCATGCGCCGGATCGGGCGCCGCGCCGGCTTCACGGTGGCGGCCGGGATCGTGATCACAGGCGGCCTCATATCGGCCTTGGCACTCCTCAGCCGCGACTTTCCACTCTATTGCCTGGGCGGCGTCTTCATCGGCTGCTTCAACGCCTTTGCCATGTATTACCGCTTCGCCGCCGCCGAGGTCGCGGGCGAGGGAATGCGCAGCAAAGCCATTTCCTATGTGCTCGCGGGCGGGGTGGTGGCGGCTTTTTGCGGACCCGAGCTCGCGAGCTGGGCCAAGGATCTGTTCCTTCCCGTCGTCTTCGCGGGCAGCTTCATCGCCCTTGTCTGTCTCGGTGCCGCCTCCATGGTGGTGCTTCGCTTCATCGAGGTGCCCGATCTCCTGCCGGCCGAGCGCAAGGAGAGCGGTCGGCCGCTTGCCGAGATCATCCGCCAGCCGAGCGTCGTCGTGGCCCTCCTCGGTGCGACCCTCGGCTATGGCGGGATGGCGACGGTGATGACCTCGACTCCGCTCGCCATGAGCGATTGCGGCCACAGCTTCGGCGACACCGCATTCGTCATCCAGTGGCATGTCTTCGGCATGTATGCGCCCTCGTTCGTGATGGCGACCCTGATCGCGCGCTTCGGCGTGATCCGCGTCATGCTCGCGGGCGTCGTCCTCATGCTGCTTTGCCTCGCCATCAACCTCGCCGGGGTTGCCGTCATCAACTTCTGGGCGGCCCTCCTTCTCCTCGGCCTCGGCTGGAACTGCCTTTTCGTGGGTGCCACGACGCTTCTGACCTACGCCTACCGGCCGGCCGAGCGGACCAAGGTCCAGGCGCTCAACGACACGCTGGTCTTTGCCGTGGTCGCGCTCGGCTCGTTCGGCTCGGGTGCCATCGAGAGCCTGGTCGGCTGGCAGGCGGTCAATCTCGCCAACCTTCCGGCCCTCTTCATCGCCGGGGGCGCCATCGTCTGGCTCGCGCTGCGCTCGCCCCGCATGGCAGGCTGAGGCTTGCGAAAGCACGGCTGAAACGGCGATCCAGCGGAGCGCGCGGGCCCCGGGTGCCGAGCAAGCGAGTTGCACGGCCGCCTGCTTTCTGGCATGGTCCGCGCCGATTCGCGGGCTCCCCCGGGACAGCGCTGCCGGACGCCGCGCGAGGCGGCCGATCCGGAGAATTCCTCTCCAAGCAACAAGGGACCAATGCCATGAGTCTCGCTCTTCCGTTTGCCATCGCGTGCGGCGTGCTGGCGCTGCTTTACGGCCTCTTCGCGAGCCGCTCGGTGCTTTCCGCGAGCCCCGGCAATGCGCGCATGCAGGAGATCGCGGGCGCCATTCAGGAAGGCGCGCGCGCCTACCTCAACCGCCAATACACCACGGTCGCCATGGTGGGCGTCGTCGTCGGAGTGTTGCTCGGCCTGCTTTTGCACTGGCATGTCGCGATCGGCTATTTCATCGGAGCGATCCTCTCGGGCGGCGCCGGCTACGTCGGCATGAACGTGTCGGTGCGCGCCAACGTGCGCACGGCGGAGGCCGCGCGCCAAGGCCTCAAGCCGGCGCTTGCGCTCGCCTTTCGCGCAGGCGCCGTGACCGGCCTGCTTGTCGTCGGGCTCGGCATCCTGGGGGTCGCCGGCTACTACAGCGTGCTGCGCCAGTTCTTCCCCGGCGACGATCCGCGCCCGATCCTCGAGGCCCTCGTGGCACTCAGCTTTGGCGCCTCGCTCATCTCCATCTTCGCCCGTCTCGGCGGCGGCATCTTCACCAAGGGTGCGGACGTGGGTGCTGATCTCGTCGGCAAGATCGAGGCCGGCATCCCGGAGGACGACCCGCGCAACCCGGCGGTGATCGCCGACAACGTGGGCGACAATGTGGGCGATTGCGCCGGCATGGCGGCGGATCTGTTCGAGACCTATGCGGTGACCACGGTGGCGACCATGCTGCTCGCCGCCATCTTCTTCACCGGAGAGGTCCAGCGCGCGATGATGAGCTTCCCGCTCGTCATCGGCGGCGCCTGCATCATCGCCTCCGTGATCGGCACCTTCTTCGTCCGCCTCGGCCCCTCCAACAACATCATGGGGGCGCTCTACAAGGGCCTTGGCGTCACCGCGGCGATCTCGGCGCTCCTGATCGCCATCATCGTGTGGCGGACCTTCGGCTTCGAGTTGATGCTGAGCGCCGGCGGTCGTCAGTTCGCCTCGATCAATCTCTTTTACTGCGCCCTCGTCGGACTCGTGCTCACCGGCCTTCTCGTGTGGATCACCGAGTATTACACCGGCACCGGCCACCGCCCGGTGACGAGCATCGCGGACGCCTCCACCACCGGCCACGCCACCAACATCATCCAGGGCCTCGCCGTGTCGATGGAGGCGACGGCCCTCCCGGTTCTGGCGATCTCGGCCGCCATCATCATCGCCCATCTCTTCGCCGGCCTCTTCGGCATCGCGATCGCGGCGACAACCATGCTAGCGCTCGCCGGCATCATCGTGGCGCTCGACGCCTATGGTCCGGTGACCGACAACGCGGGCGGCATCGCCGAGATGGCGGACCTCCCGAAGGACGTGCGCAAGACCACGGACGCGCTCGATGCGGTCGGCAACACCACCAAGGCGGTGACCAAGGGCTACGCAATCGGCTCGGCGGGGCTGGCGGCCCTCGTGCTGTTTGCCGCCTATACCGAGGACCTGCAGCACTACTTCCCCGCGCTCGCCAAAGACATCACGTTCCGGCTCCAGGATCCCTACGTGGTGATCGGCCTCTTCATCGGCGGGCTCTTGCCCTACCTCTTCGGCTCGCTCGGCATGCAGGCCGTGGGCCGCGCCGGCGGGCAGGTGGTGGTTGAGGTGCGGCGCCAGTTCCGCGAGATCAAGGGGATCATGGAGGGTACTGCCAAGCCCGAATACGGCGCCGCCGTGGACATGCTGACGCGTGCGGCGATCAAGGAGATGATCGCGCCCTCGCTGCTCCCGGTGCTGGCGCCCATCGTGCTGTGGCTGGTGATCTGGGGGGTCGGCGGCAGGGCGGCGGCGTTCACCTCGCTCGGCGCCATGCTGCTCGGCACCATCGTGACCGGCCTCTTCGTCGCCATCTCGATGACCTCGGGCGGCGGAGCGTGGGACAACGCCAAGAAATACATCGAGGAGGGCCACCACGGCGGCAAGGGCTCGGACGCCCACAAGGCGGCGGTGACGGGCGACACGGTCGGCGACCCCTACAAGGACACCGCCGGCCCCGCCATCAATCCGATGATCAAGATCATCAATATCGTCGCGATCCTGCTGCTCGCGATCCTCGCGGCGCATTAGGCGCGCCGGGCGTCACCCCCTCCCCATCGGCCGCTCCTCGATGGGCGGCCGATCCCCCTTCAAGGGGGAGGGGGAAGTTATTGATGCTACTGAAATTTGCCCTCCCCCATTGAGGGGGAGGGCAGGGAGGGGGGG
>Ga0116217_10005437_pt1 | contig 11178 bp, 7 predicted proteins | sample Sb_taG_6_FD_89697 | JGI IMG/M metagenome (GOLD analysis project Ga0116217, IMG submission 89697) | Peat soil microbial communities from Weissenstadt, Germany - Sb_50d_4_PS metaG | ecosystem: Environmental > Terrestrial > Soil > Wetlands > Peat | place: Germany: Weissenstadt | collected 2010-09-21 | reverse complement strand
AGAGAGACTGTAATTTGACGATCGAATCGACCTGGACGCAGCAAGGCCTTATCAAGAATGTCAACTCTGTTAGTAGCTGCCATTACAACGACAGCCTGGCGATCATTGAACCCATCAAGTTCTACGAGTAGCTGGTTGAGTGTCTGGTCTCGTTCGTCATTTCCAGCAACGCGCATGGATCGTTTGCGGCCAACTGCATCAATTTCATCCAGGAAGATCACACAAGGCGCAGATTGACGCGCCTTATTAAAAAGATCGCGCACCCGACTCGCTCCGACACCCACGAACATTTCCACAAATTCAGAGGAACTCATACTGAAGAATGGAACACCCGCTTCACACGCAACAGCCTTGGCCAGAAGTGTCTTACCGGTTCCAGGAGGTCCAACCAGTAATGCCCCACGCGGAATACGCGCTCCCAGCCGATCATAACGCTCTGGATCGCGTAAAAATTGCACGATTTCTTCAAGCTCTTGACGCACCTCATCAATGCCTGCCACATCGGCAAACGTCACTGGCGGTTCGACTGGCTTAGGCGCTGTTGTTTTCGCAGGAGTGACAGATCTGGTAATACCTATATTTTTTTCAGGTGAGCGATGAGGCTCAGCTTCATTCTTCATTCCATATCGCCTCGGCTGACTTTTCCCCATTTGGGAGTAATGAGCATCAATATTACGAGTTGAATTTTGGCCATTACGTGGCATAAGAAACATCGCAAGTATCACTACCAGGAGAATCAAAGGTAGAAATCTCAAAATCAAAGATATCCAGACTGGAGTTTGTGCAGTTGGAAGCGTCGTGACGATGACATTCTTACTTGAAAGTAAGGGCATAAGCGTGGCATCTCCGCCATTGGGTATGCGTGTATATAGCAGGCGAGATGGGTCGATCGTGTTTGTGACTGGCGGACTTGCCCAGGTAGAACTTCCACCAAGGTAGTGACTCCAGGCTGTAAAATCCAAAGAGCGTTGTTTGGCATCGATGCTTGTTTGAGAATTGGTTGCTGTTTTCCCGTTTTGAATCGCATGTACCAGTAAACCATTCACTTGATTGTCTTGAATAGATACTGCCAGCACATTTCCAACCCTTATTTGATCTTTGAAGGTGCTGTAATTAACAACCGTGGTACCACCAGTGGGGGTATTGAGAGAGGGTGCCTGAAACCTGCTAAAAACACCAAAAAGTAGTATTACCATGCCAGTTAGTAAAATACCGGCGAGCACTGATTGTTTATGTATTACGAGAAATTTCGTGAATTTCTTGCCAAACTCAAAAACATTCCGACGTCGTGGCCGATCATTTTCTGATGACAGGCGACGACTACCCTTGCCGTCCATGTATTCACCTCATTTGAGACGAGAAGATCATCGAGGCGGTTGATTAACAGCCTTTCAGGCTACTTTACCTAAATGGGGTACCCTCTTTGGTCACTCCCTGATCTACATCTGTCTATTCTAGATTCTTCGTTTCCAAATCATCAAACTCAGTATTACTCCCCAACATCTGAACTTGTTTAGCGAATATAAAATTCACTCCCAGGACACCTTGCAGAGGCTTTATGATTACCTCAGCAGATCCAAACCGAACCTCCAGGTGGAGAGTCCTTCTTACTGCGCCTGCGATAATTTACAGGCAAAGAGGGCGTAAAAAACAGTGAATTGATAAGAAATTAGATGTCACTTACATAGACGCCAATGCATAGTGTACAGAATTTATCAGCATCTGTCATATGTACAGTGAAATTTTCAGTACTTTATTCTCATTAATACTAATAGTACAACGGTACGTCAAGATGTATCGAGGTGATTTATCGTGTATCAGCTTATTTTACTTTCCGATAACTTTATCTTCGGTCATCTCGACCTATCAATAGACGTTCTTATATCAACGTACAGGTAATATTCTGGCAAGAATGAACGCTATCCCCTATTAGTAATACGTTGAACGTTACCAACCCGATGAATTAGAGAACCAATTTCCAGGTGATACAATCTTAATACGAACAATACAAGTAAAAAATCACCGAGAGGAAATAGTTCATGAAAGCAATCCGTATTCACGAAACAGGCGCCCCCGAAGTCATGCAACTGGAAGAAATAGAAACACCTGCTCCTAAAGCAGGTGAAGTACTCATCAAAGTAGCAGCAGCCGGCGTCAATTACGCAGACCTTGCGCAACGCGCAGGAGCTTATCTCACACCCACACGCACGCCAATGACACCAGGTATAGAGATCGCCGGAACGGTAGTCGCACTCGGCGATGGAGTCAGCTCAGTCGCAGAGGGAACGAGAGTTGCGGCTTTTTGCGATGGAGGCTATGCCGAATACGCTACTTCTCAGGCTAGCCTGGTTATACCTATTCCACCTGCTCTAGATTTCACCCATGCTGCTGCATTTCCTTTGCAAGGAATCACAGCCTTTCAACTCTTACAAGAATCAACCCGCCTACAATCGGGAGAAAGCGTCCTGATACACGCGGCAGCGGGAGGTGTAGGCACGCTCGCAGTTCAACTCGCAAAACTGATAGGCGCTGGCACCGTAATTGGAACAGCCAGCAATGCCGATAAACTTGATCTCGTACGCCGCCTGGGAGCCGACGTGACTATCAATTACACTGAACAGGATTGGGTAGAACAGGTGAAGAATGCTACGGGTGGTAAAGGGGCAGATATCATCCTTGAAATGGTAGGGGGCACAATATCCGAACAAAGTCTTCAATGCCTGGCGCCATTTGGCCGCATGGTCATATATGGGGTAGCCAGCGGACAGATCGCACAGTTTTCCGGGCCTCAGTTAATGTATAAAAATCAAGCCATCATTGGCTACTGGCTGGCAAGTCAGATAAGCCGCTCTGACCGCATTACTCTGGCGATCATGAGCCTGATGCAATACCTGTTAAGCGGCCAGTTAGAAATAATTGTTGGTCAAACTTTCCCGCTTGAGCAAGCAGTCGAGGCTCACAAAGCCATTGCTGAACGTAGAACTACAGGCAAGGTCGTGTTATTGGTATAGATATTACGCGGCTCTTTTGCCGTCTTCTAACCCCAAACTACGCCTGATCTCTAGATAGCGCACGATTGCATCCCGGCTCAATACACCAACGAGTCGTTCTTCCTGCACGACTGGCAGTTGGTTTACATCACGTCCAGCCATGAGTGGCAGAACCTCGTTCAAACTTTGTTGTGGGGATACGACATGCAGGCGGTCACGTGGTATCATTGCAAGACCGACAGGTGTCTGTCCCCACTCTTCACGTGGAATATGGCGTATATCGCTCAATGTGATCAGACCTGCCAATCTGTCGCCCTGTATGACTAAAGCTGAGCGCAAGCCAAGTGGCAAAAAGTACTCGTCCACCAGTTTTTGTAGTGAGATATTGGCAGGAACCGTCGTTGGCGCAGTATTCATGACTTCACCAACTGTCACACCACGAAACACCGATTGCAGCATCACTTCAGAATTAGCCGACTGTGCCGAACTCAGCAGGAACCAGCCGATGAAACCTAACCAGAGGCCATCTATGAAATAGCCGACAAAGAACAACCAGATGCCAACCAGGATGAAGAGATAAGCTATAACCTGACCCACAACTGTTACAATCCGCGTCGCTCTTGGTAGATTTCCATCTATCTTCCACACAATCGAGCGCAATACTCGTCCTCCATCCAGGGGAAAACCCGGGATCAAGTTGAAAATGCCGAGCAGAATATTAGCAATGCCAAGATACCATAGAATTGCTCCCAATGCAGATGAATATTGGCCAAGTAAAAAGAGGAGAGCGAACGCCAGGACGCCAATCAGAATACTGGTTAGAGGACCAACCACAGCCATCTGAAACTCTATACCCGGGCTTCCAGGTTCCTTTTCAATATTCGAAACACCACCAAAGATAAAGAGCGTGATATTTTTGACAGGCAGGCCACGCGCACGGGCTACTACGGAATGCGCCAATTCGTGTAGTAACACCGAGGCAAAAAGCAGAATCGCCGCGATAAAGCCAAGTATCCAATCGGTAAGAGCGGAAAAACCATGATATAACACAGGGAACCAGCCAACAGCGAGAGACCAGGTCATAAGTACGATAATGATGACCCAGCTAATATGAATATAGATATCTATTCCAAAAATCTTACCAATACGCAATGAACCTGGCATTTCAACCTCCTTCCCCCTCATTACTTTCCGCAACGTTTTGCCTGAATACCCAAATCACCTATATACTATTATTAGACCAAAGTGAGTAAGCGTACGCAAGCAGAACAAAAGCCATAGCATCACAGAAGCATCTCAATACGTCAAAACTAGAGGAGTGTCATCATCTTGAATACAGAGCAAGAAGACATTGGCCCACTAAAAATCATAGTCTGCATCAAGCAAGTTCCTCTTTTATCAGCACTACGCTTCGATCCCGAAACACGCCGCCTGGTGCGGGAGGGCGTTCCATTAGATGTGAACGAATTGGATGTCTATGCGCTCACAGAAGCAGTAAGGCTTCGCACATTGTATGGAGGCGAGGTGATCGCTATAACGATGGGACCTCCCCAGGCGCATGAGGCGTTAGCTACTGCCCTGGCAATAGGAGCTGATCGAGCAATCCATTTAAACGACCGGGCATTCGGAGGCGCAGACACTGCCGCAACCGCACTCGCGCTTTCTCTAGCGATCGTGCCTGAGCATCCTGATTTGATTTTCTGCGGTCGCCACAGTATCGATGCTGAGACTTCACAGGTTGGACCCGAGATTGCCGAAATATTAGCTTTACCCCAGATTAGCGCCATACAAAAGATCGATCTCCTTAATAGGAGTGGACAGACCGAGGTCATCGCAACTCGCGAGACAGATGAAGGCTCAGAGACCCTGAGCGTCCCATTGCCAGCGCTTGTGACAGCCGCCGAGCGTCTCAATGACGGTATCTGGCCTGACGAACACGCTATCCGCGAAGCAAGTAAGCTGAATGAACGCTACCAGGCCGTGACAGCAGCAGATCTAAATGTCGATAGCAATCTGCTCGGTCAAAAAGGATCGCCAACATGGGTATCAGACGTTGAGCCTGATACACACACGCGCGAAGGACGTGTTCTCACAAATGAGGATCCTCTGAAACTTGTTGAATTGCTCGTAAACGACCTGCAAGCACGCGGATTCCTTGATCTCGAGAAATTGGAACAGAGCAGATTCCATCGACACAGCGCAGCTTCGCAGCGCCTGGGCGAACCCTTACCAGGAAGAGCAGTGTGGGTTATCGCTGAACTTTCACCACAGGGGATCCGCAGTGTTACGCTTGAATTACTGGGTAAAGGTATTGAGTTAGCAGCCAAACTCCAGGGAGAATTGGCAGCGGTCCTCATTGGAGGAACAGAAGATGCCTCTCGCCATGCTGCCACACTTGCTGCATATGGCGCTGAGCGCATCTATGTGGCTTCAGACCCCGCGCTTGAACGTTACACAACCGACGGCTACGCTGCTGTATTGAGCGAAGCCATTGTAACCTACCATCCCGCTGTAGTTTTACTTGGCTCGACAGCCAACGGCCGTGATCTCGCTCCCCGGGTGGCTGCGCGACTGAAACTCGGGCTTACTGGAGATTGCATAGACCTGGCCATCGACGACCAACAACTGCTCGTTCAATATAAGCCTGCTTTCGGCAACCAGGTTATCTCATTGATACGTTCGAATACACTTCCTGCAATGTCAACCTTGCGCCCCGGCATGCTTCATGCCGCGGAAGCTGATTTCAATCGCGCCCCCGCAATCGAGCACCTTCTAATACACAATATCGCCAGTCGAATACGGACACAAATCATCAACCACGAGTACCGTGACGTAGGCGTAGAAGAGCTAGAGTCAGCACAGATTATACTGGGCATCGGCATGGGCATGGGCGAACCGGAACACTATCCTCAAGTATATCAACTGGCAGCATTGCTCAACGCGGCAATCGGGTCCACACGGAACGTGACCGATAAGGGATGGCTCCCCAAGCAGACACAGATCGGCCTCACGGGTCGAGCAGTAGCTCCCCAACTCTATCTAGCTCTTGGCATCCGTGGAGCAGCAGAACATATCGCAGGCATACGAAAAGCAAATTATGTAGTCTCTATTAACAAGAACAGGCGAGCAGCAATTTTCCGCCATTCTGACGTTGGCGTAATTGGAGACGTACACATCTTGCTACCTCTCCTGATCAAACATTTGGAATTTAGAATAAGTACTCGCTAGTCGCAAAATTAGTACAAATTAATGATGTGTTTTCGCTTCAAATCAAGTATAATGCTATTGGCAAATTCTCTGCTCTCACTCAAAAAATGAAACTACACAGCCGAAGTTTCAATTCAACCTATTTATAACCAATCACCTATTTTCATTCGAAGGAGAAAAAAATGGCAGAACGAACAAAACAAGCAAGCAAAGCCAAACAGACCTCAACAAGTAAGAGCAAAACACGTGCAGCAGCCAAAGAGTTGCAAAATGCAGCGGCTGAGGAGGCCGCGGTAGGCGTGCTGGACGCAGCAGAGGGTGTCGAAGATTTAGAGGCCGCAGGTGAAGTGTCAGCGGCAAGCCGTGACTTACTAGCAGAAGGAGCCAGCGATGCGACACGCGGTGTCGATGCATTGAAAGCAGCGCAACGAGCAGAGAAACGTAGCAAAAAGGCCGCTCGTCAAGCCGCGCGCGATCTTGCACAGGGCGGTGAACTCCTATCTGCATCCGAAGAAATGGCAATCGAGAGTGATATAGTCAGGGAAATGAGTGCCGAGGATCTGGATTATGGCATGAAACTGGCTTCGATTGCCGGACAGCTATGGGCCACAAGCAATGTGCTTGAAACTCTCGATATGCCCTTGTTTGCTGACTTTTTGGATGATAAGGGCCAGGAGCTGCAAGATCTCGCCGTAGAAGTACTCCTGCGCTCAGGAGCAACACGATCGCTGGCAACAGCACTGGCAGAAACAGGCGCTGAAGTTGGCGACCTGGCCGTCGGCGAAGTCGCAGAGGGTATCTCTCGACTCGTTGAATCAGAAGAGTTAGAGAACCAGAGCGAATTGCTGCAAGATGCAGGCGAGCAGTTGGCAGAGCAAGGATTGGATGAGGTAGTAGCGTCGGAGGAATTGAGCGAAGCTGCGAAAGGGATACGTGCGGAAGGCGTTGGCGACATAGCCAAAGGTGCTGAAGAAGTCGGTGAAGCCGAAACAGCCAACGCTGTAGCCGAGGGACTTAAGAAGACAAGGAAATAAGACAACTACTAAAAAATAAGACTTGTATCATCAATGGGAGAGAGGAACCAGCAGGCCTGTAGTTCCTCTCTCCTATTCCCCTACCCTACAACTTCTTCCTCGCAAATTCGTTGTGAAGAAGGGCAATACTTATTTCAAGTCATCTTAGCTTTTTGTAATACTGAGTGTCAGCGAAGAATCTCGTGTCCACTCCGCTCAGTGTTTCCGCAGATCAAGCACTTTACGCACTCTACCGCCTTCGCTTCTGGGAAGGATTCCAGGAGCCAGCAACGTCACTTTCGAGCTCAAACCGATCGTTCCTTTGATTTTGCTCTGGATGCTTGTTCGCAAGTTCCTCATGCGGTGATCGGCTACCGCACCCTGTTCGTCCAGTGTTTCCTGGGCGATCTCGCGAAAGATCGGCTCGGTCACTTCCACTTTGATCTCGATGTCATCCTGTGACCCTTTTCGTGTCACCACGATCTGGTAGAAGGGGAGCGCTTCTGGAATGCCTTTCATGATCGCTTCTATCTGGGCCGGGTACAGATTCATTCCTTGCACCACGATCAAGTCATCGGAACGGCCGCGGATGGGGCCCATCTTCACGTGGGTCCTGCCACATGCGCATGGTTCATGTGTCAGACTGCTGATGTCGCCGGTCCAATAGCGTAACAGTGGCATCGCCTCCTTGCTCAGGTGGGTAAACACCAGCACGCCTTCGTACCCATCCGCAAGAGGATCACCAGTCATGGGATCCACCACCTCCGGGTAGAAGTGATCTTCCCAGATGTGGCTACCCGCACGTACTTCTACACATTCCTGGGAGACGCCCGGCCCAAGTATTTCGGTGAGGCCATAGAGGTTGGTGCAGCGCACGCCGAGATTCTCATCGATCTCTGCCCGCATAGACTCAGTCCAGGGCTCGGCGCCGAGCAGTGCATATTTGAGGCTAATCTCCTCTGGAGGTATGCCACATCTGATGAATTCCTCACCGAGTGCTCTGGCATAGAAAGGAGGGCAGCAGATCACTTCAGGCTTCAAGTCGAGGATCAGGGTTAGTTGCTGCTCAAGCATGCCGCTTGAGGTGGGAACGATGGTCATGCCCAGTTTCTCTGCGCCATAGTGCACACCCAGGCCAGTCGTGAACAACCCGTAGTTGAAGCCGTTGTGCAGGATCATACCAGGGCGGGCTCCGGCTGCAACGAGTGAGCGAGCCATCATCTCGGAGAAGAGTTCGATATCGTTCCTGGTATAGCACACGACTGTCGATTTTCCCATCGTGCCGCTACTGGCATGGATACGCATCACCTGTTCTCGTGGCACAGCTAAGAGGCCGAGAGGATACTGTTCTGCCAGATCTTGTTTCCTGGTAAAAGAGAGCCTGGGCAGGTCATCAACCGAGCGAATGTCATCCGGCTGGATGCCACATTCCCGGAAACGCTGCTGGTAAAAAGGAACCCGCTCAGACACATAGCGTATCATCGCGCGTAATTTCTCGTCTTGCAGCTCCCTGAGCTTATTGCGTGGGAGAGATTCGAGTTGGCTATACATCCTCGCCTTCCTTTCAAAAGAGATGCACATGTCCCTGGAACATCCTAGGGAAAGACAGTGCCTGCTCCAATGGTGGCGATCAGTCCTGCCAGCAGAGCAGTTCGTGGGGCCACACTGTTTGCCATGAGATATTCGTCAGGGCTGTGGTCAAGGCCACCAACTGGACCAAGACCATCAAGCACCGGGACGCCATACTGCGCAGCAAGATTTCCGTCAGAGCCTCCTCCTGTTGCCACGTGGTCGACAGAGAAACCAAGCAGAGCAGCGATCTCTTGTGCCTGCTGGACCAGCTTCAGCGCTTCGGGGGTTAAGACCAGTGGTTCCCCGCTCTTTTCGGGAACTTCCAGGCTCAATTCCACGCCCTGCACCCGCTGATCTTGCATCATCGTGCGCCATCGCTCCTCGAGCGCTATTCTGTCCTGCGCATGCAGGTAGCGGACGTCAAAGTTGATCTGGGCGTAATCGGGTACGACATTGGACATCGTTCCGCCCCTGATGACACCTGGATTGATGGTCAGCCCTTCGCGCCACCCGTTGAGGCTTTCAAATTGTAAGAGTTGATGGGCCAGTTCGACGACGGCATTGCGCCCCTTCTCCGGTTCAACGCCCGCATGTGCGGCATGTCCGCGAGCGGTCAATGTGTAACAGGTTCTGCCTTTACGAGCGCTCACAAGAGCGCCGTTGGCTCGCGCCGATTCAAGAACCAGAGCCACCTGACTCCCTCGACACGCCTTGCGCATGATGTCCTGGCTATGCCGGTCAGGGATTTCTTCATCCGAGACGCACAGCAACCTGATTTCACCGAAGGAGCGATATCCTTGTGCCAACAATGCTTGTATGGCATACAGCCCATTCAGAATGCCGCCCTTCATGTCACTCACTCCTGGACCATAGATGGTGTCATCCTCTACCAACACCGGGCGGGCGGAGGCGGTTCCCACCGGGTAGACGGTATCCATATGCGTGATGAGCAGGACATTGCTCCCGCCTTGCCCGTGTGCTACCCCATACAGGTCATTGCCCCACTGTTGGCGTTCGATGAGCGTGACTTCCAGACCCAGCTCACGCATGCGTGTCGCGAGCAAGCGGGCCATCTTATCCAGTCCCGACTTGTGATAGCTATAGGTATCGATGGAGCACAGTTCTCGTAATGCCTCGATATACTGAGGCATCCGTTGTGCAACATACTGTTCCACGTCCATCACAAGCGTTTTTACATCCAAAAGAACTGCTCCGTTTCTAGCGCTGTTCCTGCTTTGCAGGAATACGTCGTTCCCAAAGGCAAGCGTATCCTGTGGATATCACAACCTTCGCACAGGTGCACACCTCTGTCTCACGATTGCGTCACAGGTACAACACGCAATCACCTTCCTGAAGAGAAGCATGCAGAGGTGTGTAGCTTCTCTGACGAAAATGAGTCGCACAATGAAAGTGTCCGGCGTGGAGGCTAGGTTTTGAGCCTATTGAGCTAGATGGTTCATTTAGAGCCACTACAAGAGTAGCCTCTTAGAAATTCTATATCACCATCATGCCAGATAAATCTGTTAGACAGTTCTTATTAAGAGGAGGATTAAGAGGAGGAACTGGCAAGTTGTGGGTTATTTCTCCGAATTAACTCTAATTCTTTACCCCTAAGCTTGATACTCGCCTGCTGTTCTAGATACTCACAGAGTGAGACCGCTACTCTACTATCCAGGGAGAAAGGCTGTGAATTGAAACCAGCTCGTGACTTCCGGTTTAGTTCATCTAGTGACATTCCTGCATTGACAAGAAACGGGACAACATCGATGAGTTCCTTGTTGGCAGCTTGCGGTTGAAAACTTCGGTCAGGATCAGCTTTTAACGTAAAGCGTCGTCTTCTCTTAAAACAATGCTCACCGCACGCCCATTGATAATGATCGATAAAAGCCTCCATTGAGTCAACAATTGGATCATCACGATCAATTGCGTTACGTTGCTTCCAGTATAGTTTCTGCTCAACGAAGAATATGAGATCACAATACAGATGCGAGAAGTTTGGAAACTTATCCCTATTGTCAATTTTGTGACTTATTTCGCAGAATATATTTTGTGCGGAGCCAGGCTCAGTTTTGAGACTAAAATTTGAGGCGAAAACGCTAGTATAGGAGAGGATTCGTGATGTCTACTCTTGTACCTTTATTCGCTCTGCTTCGCTTCACGCAGTATCTTGCGGAGTTGAGTCACAGTACGATCAATGCCTGAGTCTATGACGGTAAAGCGAGGGAGGTTCTCCCTGGTGTCAACAGGCGATGCACTGGCAGAAACATCAATAGTATCACCGTTGGATACTCGTAAGGAGAAATATTGTACGCGGTACTGATACTGCTCGATCAAGTTTTGCTCGTCACTTGTTGTCACCCCAACAATATCATGATAAAAGTACTCCTGTGTCTTCT
>Ga0116217_10005435_pt1 | contig 11179 bp, 8 predicted proteins | sample Sb_taG_6_FD_89697 | JGI IMG/M metagenome (GOLD analysis project Ga0116217, IMG submission 89697) | Peat soil microbial communities from Weissenstadt, Germany - Sb_50d_4_PS metaG | ecosystem: Environmental > Terrestrial > Soil > Wetlands > Peat | place: Germany: Weissenstadt | collected 2010-09-21 | reverse complement strand
TTAGGCATATCCGAGCTCCCTGATCCATCCGAGGCTTTCCTCGGTCGTCGAGGTCGACGGGTTGTATTCGAGGCCGACCCAGCCGCCGTACCCGCTACGGTCCAACAGCCCCAGCACGAAGCCGAAGTTGACCTCGCCGGTCCCCGGCTCGCCTCGGGACGGAGGGTCGGCTATCTGGACATGGCCGATCCGCGGCAACAGGCTCGAGATCGTCTCGGCCAGGTTCCCCTCCACGCGCTGCATGTGGTAGACGTCGTACTGGAGCTGGACGTTGTCCGCCCCGACGCTGTCGATGAACGCGATCGCGTCGGACGACGTTTCGAGCAGGACGTCGCCGTTGTCGTACCCGTTGATCGGCTCGATCATGATCGTGGCGCCCTGTGCTCGGGCCCGCTCGGCGGCCCAGGCGACGTTCTCGCGCGCGACCTCGAGCTGAGCCTCGAGCTCGAGACCGGGCCGGTGCACGCCGACGAGCGCGTTCAGGCGGGGACAGCCGATCCGGGCGGCGAGCTCGAGCGCGACCGGGACGTTGTCGCGGAACTCGGCCGCGCGGTCAGGGTCGCCGGCCAGGCCGCGGTCGCCGGCAGCCATGTCGCCGGCGTCGAAGTTGAACAGGGCGACCTCGAGGCCGGTCTCCTGCACCTCCCGCGCCACCGCGTCCAGCTCCTCGACGCCCGGCCAGAAGAACTCGACGCCGCGAAAGCCGAAATCGGCGGCCCGGCGGAAGCGCTCGGGGAACGGCACGTCCTTGAACAGGAAACTGAGGTTGGCGGAGAACCTGGGCACTGAAGACCTGCATCCTTCCTGATTCGCGCGCGCGACGAGGTGTGAGGCGCTACACCCAGGGGCCCTGGGACGGAGGCGCGAGCGCTCTTATCGTCACTCACCGACGGCCGATCCGGCCGAAACCACGTCCAAGGAGGCCTTTCCGCGGATCGCTCTCCTGCGCTCAGCGCCCGCGATTCGCCACCTCCCGCGCCCAGCGCGGACCTCCTGAAGGGGCTCGGACCCGGCCGGCGAACTGGGTCCGAGCTCCGCACGCCGAGGCACAATCGGTACGGTCCCGCCCTCTCGCGGGACCGATGGAATGGAGATCAAACCCGTGCGCCGCGCCGTATTGCCCATAGCCTGCCTGTGTGCGGCGTTCTTCGCGGCGTCCGTCTCGACCGCCGCCGCCGAGGACAACGGCGTCGCGCTGACGCCGCCGATGGGCTGGAACGACTGGTACTCGGTGTACTGCGGCGTCAACGCGCAGCTCGTCGAGCAAACCGCCCAGGAGATGGTCGCCAACGGGATGAAGGCGGCCGGATACGACTACGTCAACATCGACGACTGCTGGATGGCGAGCAGCCGCGACGCCTCCGGGAACCTGGTCGCCGACCCGACGAGGTTCCCCGACGGGATCAAGCCCGTCGCCGACTACGTGCACAGCCTCGGGCTCAAGCTCGGCATCTACGAGGACGCGGGCACGACCACCTGCGCCCACCTACCCGGCAGCTTCGGACACGAGGCGCAGGATGCGGCCACGTTCGCGTCGTGGGGCGTTGACTACGTGAAGTACGACCGCTGCAACATCCCCTACGCCGATTTCCCGGGCGAGTCCGAGCAGCAGGTCCAGCAGACGCTGTACACGCGGATGAGCAACGCGCTCAAGGCGACCGGCCGTCCCATTGTGTTCTCGATGTGCAACCCGGACCCGGGCGACGACCCCTGGCAATACGGGGCGTCGATCGCGAACCTGTGGCGGACCGCCACCGACATCCAGGACAACTTCGGCTCGATGCTCGCCAACTTCGAGGGAACCGTCGACCACTTCGCGGACGCGGGGCCGGGGGCCTGGAACGATCCCGACCTGCTCCAGATCGGCAACGGCGGCAGCAGCCCGCTCGAGTACACGACCGAGTTCAGCCTGTGGGCCGAGATGGCCGCCCCGCTGATCGCGAGCACGAACCTCGCCACGCTGACGCACGCCGAGCTCGCGATCTACGAGAACCCGAACGTGATCGCGGTCGACCAGGATCCGCTCGGGCGCCCGGGCGTCCCGATCTCGAGCGCGCACGGACTATGGGTCCTGGCCAAGCCGCTGAGCGGCGGAGGCCGGGCGGTGCTCCTGTTCAACGCGACCAACACCGCGGCCACGATCTCGACGACGGCCGCGGCGGCGGTGTTGCCGAAAGGGCGGGTCTACCAGATGCACAACCTGTGGACGGACGCGGTCACGCAGACCGCCGGGGCGATCAGCGCGTTCGTGCCCGGGCACGGGGTCGCGATGTTCACCGTGACCACGGTGGGGAAGCGGCGGGGGCACAAGCTGCCGCCGCACACCGTGCTGTCGCTCGACGCCGCCTCGCCTCAGGTCGGCGTCGGCGGATCGACCACCGTGTCCGAGTCGTTCACGAACGTCGGGGTGTCCGACGTCAAGAAGCTCCGCCTCTCTCTGTCGGCCTCGCCCGGCTGGCAGGTCAAGCCGCTCGGCCGCGCCGGCGTCCCGCTGCTCGAGCCCGGACAGCGGTTCACGGTCGCCTATCGCGTGACCGCGCCGCGGTCCGGCCCGCCGCTCGCCTTCTCGATATTCACCGGCGGGGCGTCGTACGACCCGCCCGACGGCCGGCGCACGTCCTCGGCCAGGCTCGGCGAGCTGGTCTCCTCGCCGGTGCACGCGCCGCTGTCGACGGTCGACGTGACCACGCACCCGGCCTCGTTCGGCGCATCCGGCCGGGAGCTCGCGATCAGCGCGCGGGGGTTGGGGGTGTTCAACCCGCCGTTCGGGGCGCTGCCGACCGATTCTTACGCGGCGATCTACGAGCGCGCCGCGGCCCGCCGCTCCTCGACCGCGCAGGTCACGGTCACCTCAGACCCGGCCGGCGGCATCTCGGGCGGCGCCGGTCTGATCGAGCGCGACGATATGACCAACGGCAAGCACTCGCGCGCCGGCGTGGTGCTGTACGTGAATAGCAACGCGGCGATCGTGATGGCCTGGAACGGCTCCGGGGGCGCGGACGTCGACCACTACGTCGCGGTCCCGTCGGTCACGGTCAAGGCGCCGGTCGGGCTGCGGCTCGTGCGCCGCGGCAGCACCTACGCCGGCTACTACTCGACGGACCGCGGCAAGACCTGGAATCCGGTCGGCACGGTCACGGTGGCGGCCTCGGCGTCGCGCGGCCGGCAGGACGTGGGTGTGTTCCACGCCTCGGGGCTGACGACGTGGACGACCACCGCGACGTTCAGAGACCTGCGAGTGCGTTGATCAGGCCGTCGGTCGCCAACCCCGGCGCCGGAGCGAGCGAGTCGGGGCCCGATCTCGGACACCGATCGGCGTCCGGCGAGGTAGATCTGTGTCTGGCGCCGCACGCCGATCATGCGGCTCCATCACAGCACACCTCGGACGCCGAGTGCCCCCTAACCCGGAGGGCGGCGGTTATGCCCTTCCGGAAGGAGCATCGCCGAGAGCTCCTGGAGAGACGCGACGTGAATCGTGTAACCCCGGTCCGGAAGGGCATCGTCCGCTGCACTGCAACCCCGGTGCAAGGCCCCCAGCCCGTAAAGCTGGCGCTCGATCCCCCGATCTTCGCCAGGCCCCTTATGCGAGGAGCCAACCCCGGTCCCCGCCCATTCGCCCCTTTGTCCGGTGTGCTGTTGGCTTCTCGTCATGGGTGAAAAGGTACGGCTGCGGGGGCGCGATTACAGGCCCCCCTAGGGTGTGGCTTCCACACCTGGTGTGGGTGGGCCTCGCTTCGCTCGGCATCCGTGGGGCCGTTCCGCCGGGCGTCCATGCCCGGCGGCGTCCGGACAGGGTTAGAAATCCCGAGGGGCGAAGACGCCGGCGTCGAGCACGATCGCGACCAGCCGGGCGCGCTTCTCGTTCTGGGGAAGCTGGCTCAGCCCGTAGCGCTCGAACAGCACGCGGAGGTGTGCCTTGACCGCGTCGACGGTCAGATACACCTCCTCGGCGATCTGGCGGTTCGTTGCCGGCGTCGCCGAGTCGGACTCGTGCACGGGGCGGCAGAGGCCGATCAGCACCTTGCGCTGCATCGGCGTCAGCGGGATCGCCGACGGGGCGTCGATCGCCGAAGCGGTCTGCGTGATGCCGCCCGAGGTCTCGCGATAGGTGACGAGGGTGCCGCCGAACACGAGGCGATCCTTGTCGGACAGGCGCCGTCGCCCGACGATCCGGGTGCCGTTGACGAATGACCCGTTGCGCGACAGGCCGTCGTCGATCAGCGTCCAGCCGCGGCCCACCTGCTCGAGCAGCGCGTGCGTGCGCGACACCTCGGCGTCCCAGGGCAGCGGGACGTCGGCGGCGGCATCCCGGCCGATCGTCACGCGCCAGTTCGCCTGGTCGAGCAGCAGCAGCCGCTGCACACCGTCCTCGGCCCGCCACACCAGGAACGGATAGCCGGTCCGCTCGGCGGCGATGATCTCCTTGAGCTCGGCGGGGGTCTGCTGCACCGTAGATCGCCGAGCCCCAGCCTTCGTGTCGATAGCGGGTTGTCGGCTCACTGGTGGGGACCCCTTTCTCTTACGTAACGCTACAGGAGCGATGTGACAGTGAGAGGACGCGATCGATGCGCACGTTTGGGCCGGTTATAGAGGCTAGTTGTGCCGGGTTCCGGGTAGTAGCTCACCGCCGCACTACACCCGAGGCAGATGCGGCCGATAAAGGGCTCAGACGTAGTCCGAGCCCAACACAGAAACCGGGACCACATCAATGCTCCGCACCCCCGCTTCCCCCGCCAGCGCCGCCTCCGCTCGCGTCCAGCTTGGTCAGGCCAGCAAGGCCTGCGGTCACATCGCCCACGTGGGCACGTGCTCCGCATGCCAGCGCGCCCAGCTGGCCAAGTGGCAGGCGCAGCTCGCGGCCGTGGCGCACTGATCCGAGCCCTCAAACCGCGAGACTCGAGCGCAGCCACGCGGCCGCGGACTCGAACGACAGCTCCGCGAGCTGGTCGGCTTCGGGTCCGGCGCACACCCCGAGCTTGGCTCTGAGCTCACCGTCGGTCACCGGGCGCTCGGGCGCTCCCGGCGGCAGCGCCAGCGCGGCGCGCACGGTGCCCGACTCGGTGTCGATCTCGATCTCGACCCCGCCGGTCAGGAGGTGATCGCCGCCGTCGGTCGCGGCGACCTCCACCGTCCGCATCAGCCGTGCGGCGTCGGGGCGCCGGACCGCAGCGTCCGAGAAGCTGTCGAACCCCGGACGGCCGTCGAGCAGCGTGGCGGCGATCCCGTACTCGAGGCTGAACTTGCCCTCGAGCCCCGTCTCAGGGGAGTGATGGATCAGCGGCGCGAGCGACGCGGCCGGAGTCCGGACACCGATCCGGCGGATTCGGTCGGTCGCCACCGGCTCTAGCTCCTGAACCGCCGCGATCGGTCGCTGGAGCGCGTAGCAGCACGGGAACGGCTTGATCGCGAGGCCGCCGGGGACCGCGGGGGTGTCGGGGCTGGACGCCTCGGGGTCTCCGCCCACGAGCGCCATCCATTGCTCGAGCGCGAGCGGGTCGGCGCTCGCGCCGGCGTCGGCGAGCGCCGCCGCGCGGACCCCGGCCTCGGCCGCGAACGCGACCTGGAGCGACTTGGCCGCGGTCCCGAACGCCCGCTGGACGCCGCCGGCGGCGGGGATCGCGAGCGCGATCGCCCGGGCGGTAGCGTCCGCGTCGAGCCCGCGCGCGATCGCCGCGGTGGCCGCTGCCCCGGGCGCGCCGGCGGTGCAGGTCGCGTGCCAGCCGGCGCCGTAGTGCCGCCACCCGAGCGCGGTGCCGAGCCGCGCCATCACGCCGGCGCCGGCGAGATACGCGCGCTCGCTGTCCGCCCCGCCGGCGCCAGACGAGAGCGCCACCGGGACGCACACCGCGCTGATGTGGGTGGTCGAGGGCAGGTGCAGGTCGTCGTAGTCGAGCACGTGCGCGAGCGCCGTCCACCGCCCGGCCTCGGACAGCTGCCCGAACACGTCGCGCAACGGATGCGCCCGCGCCGCGAACATGACCGCGACCGTGTCGAGCAGCGAGCGGCGCGCCAGCGCGAGGTCATCTTCAGAAGGGTCGAGCTCGGTCGCCCAGCGCGCGAGCTCGTCAGCGAGCCCGGCCGTCGCCGTTCCCATCGATCGCGCGCCACACCCGCTCGGGGGTCATCGGCAGCCGGCGCATGCGCACCCCGCCGGTAGCGGCCGCGACCGCGTTGGCGACGGCGCCGGCGACGCCGATCACCGGAGCCTCGCCGACGCCCTTGGCGCCGAACGGCCCCTCGGGCGCCGGGACCTCGACGATCGCGGTCTCGATCGCGGGGACTCCGCCGGCGGTGGGGATCGCGTAGTCGACGAACGAGCCGGCGACGGGCTGGCCATGCTCGTCGTAGCCGATCTCCTCGAGCAGCGCCCAACCGAGGCCCTGGGTCGTCCCGCCGTGCATCTGCCCCTCGACGAGCGCCGGGTTGAGCGCGCGGCCGACGTCCTGGGCGATCACGTGCCCGAGCACGGTGACCGCGCCGGTCTCGCGGTCGACCCGCACGTGCGAGAGGTGGGCGGCGGACTGCGGGACCTGCGGTAGCGAGACCAGGCCCTGCCCCTCGACCGGCGGATACGGGCTTCCGAACGTGAGCACCTTCTTCGCGAGCGACTCAATCGCCATCGCCTTGGCGGGCACTCCGACCGGCTGGACCGAGCCGTCGACGATCTCGAGGTCCTCGGGCGCGATCTCAAGCTCCTCGGCGGCGACGTCAAGCAGCCGCTCGCGCGCCTGGAGCGCGGCCTTCTCGACCGCGCGCCCGACGGTGTAGGTGATCTTGCTGCCGCCACTAACCCCGGAGTACGGTGCGCTCGACGTGTCCGCGTTGACGACGCGGACCCTGTCCATGCTGACGCCGAACGCCTCGGCGGCGATCGCGGCGAAGGTCGTCTGGACCCCGGTCATGTCGGAGACCCCGGTGATCACCGTTAGATTCCCGTCGGAGTCGAGCCGGCAGGCGGCGGCCGCCGGTTCGTACCCGCCCGGCCACCAGCCGATCGCCAGGCCGATGCCCTCGTTCTCGGGCAGCGAGTTGCGCTTGGACCACAGCGGCTGCTCGCCCAGGCGCTCGAGGCATTCGCGCGCGCCGAACACCTTGAGCTCCTGGCCCGCGACCGTCTTGTCGCCCGGGACGAGCACGTTGCGCAGACGCAACTCGAGCGGGTCGATGCCGAGCCGTCCCGCCAGCTCGTCGATCAGCGATTCGACCGCAAACGCCGCGGGCGGCGCGGTCGGAGCGCGGTAGGCGCCGAATGTCACGCGGTTGGTCGAGACCCCGTAGCAGGTCAAGTGGTGAGCCTGCCACCGGTACGGGCCCGCGCTGAGCATCGCAGCGATCGACTCGACGCCCATGCTGTCGGTCGAGCCGCGGTCGCACCAGATGCGGGTGCGGATTCCAGTCAGGTTTCCCTCGCGGTCGGCGCCGAGCTCGACTTCGAGCACCTCCGCGCCCGCCGGGTTGGCGGCCGCGAAATCCTCGCTGCGGGTCATCGCCAGCCGTACCGGCCGGCGCGTGGCGAGCGCCGCCGAGACCACCAGCGGCTCGGGAATCATCATCTTGCCGCCGAACCCACCCCCCAGGGGGGCGGAGCGGACGCGGACGCGGTCGACGGGCAGGCCGAACAGCGATGCGACCTCGTCGCGGGTCATGAACGGCGCCTGCGTCGAAGTGCTCACGACGAGCTCGTCATCTACGTCGAACCAGGCGGTGGCAGTCTGGGGCTCGATGTAGCCCTGGTACACCCACGGCGTGTGGAAGCGGGCGCGGACGACGACCTCGCTGGCGGCGAGCGCGGTGTCGATGTCGCCGCTCGCGAGGCGGGCCGTGCCGAGCACGTTCTCCGACAGCTCCTCCTCGTCGCCGACGCCGCCGGCAGCGACCGCGGCGTGAGCGTCGCCCAGGTCTCCGTCGTCACCCTGGTCGGGGGCGTGGAGCCGGGCGCGCGCTGCGCCGGGCAGCACCGCGCCTTCGACGTCGATCACCGCCTGGACGGGCTCGAGCTCGACTTCGATCAGCTCGATCGCGTCGGCGGCGAGCGCCTCGGTCTCGGCGACCGCGATCGCGATCGGCTGTCCCGCGTACATGACTTCCTCGCGGGCGAGCGGGTTCTTGGACCGGCCGGAGCCGGTGGCGACGATCGGCAGATCGTCGGCGGTGAGGACGGCGACGACGCCGGGCAGTTCACGGGCGGCGGTCGTGTCGACCGACCTGATCAACGCGTGGGCGTCGTGGGCGAGCAGGAGCCGCGCGTGGAGCAGTCCGTTGACGGGGACGTCGGCGGCGTAGCGGGTGGCGCCCCGAACCTTCGGCTCGGAGTCGCGACGGGGGGTTGAGACACCGATCGAGGGCATAACCCCAAGCTATCAAGGGCCGGTCGGTTGCCGGTTGCCACGCTGATGAGCGGAGCGGTAGTGTCGCGAGAGTGGCGATGCCAGAGCACAAATGGGTGTACGACTTCGCCGAGGGCTCGAAGGACATGCGCGAGCTGCTCGGCGGCAAGGGGGCGAACGTCGCCGAGATGACCCGCGTCCTCGGCGCCGACCGCGTACCGGCTGGGTTCACGATCACGACCGAGGCGTGCGTGGCTTACATGCGCTCGGGGTCGGAGCCGGACGGTCTGGAGGAGCAGGTGGCCGCGGCGCTGAAGCGCCTGGAGGAAACCGCCGGCAAGAAGTTCGGCGACGACCAGGATCCGCTGCTGGTCTCGGTCCGCAGCGGCGCGCGCGACTCGATGCCCGGGATGCTCGACACGATCCTGAACGTCGGGCTGAACGACCGCTCGGTGCAGGGGCTCGCGACCGTCACCGACAACGAGCGGTTCGCCTGGGACTCCTACCGCCGGCTCGTGCAGATGTTCGGCAACGTCGTCGAGGGGGTGGCCGGCAAGCGGTTCCAAGACGCGATCGCGGCCGCCAAGCGGGACGCCGGGGTGGACACCGACGCGTCGCTGCCGGCGGACGCGCTGAAGGGGCTGGTCGACGAGTTCAAGGGCTTCTTCGACTTCCCCCAGGACCCGCAGGAGCAGCTCCGGCGCGCGATCCTGGCGGTGTTCGATTCCTGGACGGGCGAGCGCGCTGTCTCCTACCGGCGGATCAACCGCATTCCCGACGACTGGGGCACCGCGGTCAACGTCCAGCAGATGGTGTTCGGCAACAAGGGCGAGAACTCGGCGACGGGCGTCGCCTTCAGCCGGGACGAAGTGACCGGAGCGCCGGAACCGAGTGGCGACTTCCTCGTCAACGCCCAGGGCGAGGACGTCGTGTCCGGCGTCCGGACGCCGCGCGACATCTCCGAGCTGGCCGAGGTGATGCCCAAGGCGTACGAGCAGCTGATGGAGATCATGCGCACGCTCGAGTCCGAGTACAAGGACATTCAGGACGTCGAGTTCACGGTCGAGGACGGGCGGCTGTACATGCTCCAGACCCGCAACGCCAAGCGGCCCGCCCAGGCGGCGGTGCGGTTCGCGGTCGACGCGGTCTCCGAGGGTCTGCTGACGCGCGGGGAGGCGTTGCGGACGATCGACGCTTATGGCTTGGATGCGCTGCTTCACCCGACCTTCGACCGCAGCGATGGCTATGAGGTGCTGGCGCGCGGGGTGGCGGCCTCGCCCGGCGCGGGCGTTGGCGAGATCGTGTTCACCGCGTCCGATGCGGTTTCGGAGGCGGCGGCCGGGAAGGACGTGATCCTGGTCCGGCCGTTCACCGAGGCCGACGACGTCGCCGGATTTCACGCCGCTCGCGGGATCTTGACGTCCGAAGGTGGAAAGGCGTCCCACGCGGCATTGGTGGCCCGGGGGATGGGGGTCCCGGCGGTGACCGGCGCGGCGGTGGTGGTCGACCTCGAGGCCGGCGAGCTGACGATCGACGGCCGGGTGTTCAAGGCTGGCGACAGGATCGGGCTCGACGGCTCCGAGGGCACGGTCGTCGAGGCGGGCGCCAAATTGCTCCAACCCGAGATCGACGAGCGCTTCGACACGGTGCTGGAGTGGGCGGATGAGGTCCGCCGGCTGGGGGTCCGGGTCAACGCGGATACGCCGAAGGACGCTCGGCGCGCACGCGAGCTGGGCGCGGAGGGGATCGGCCTGTGCCGGACCGAGCACATGTTCATGGCCGAGGACCGCCAGCCGAAGATGCGCGCGATGATCATGGCCGACGACCGCGAGGGCCGGCGCAAGGCGCTCGCCGACCTGCTGCCGCTCCAGGAGGAGGACTTCGTCGGTTTGTTTCAGGCGATGCGGGGGCTGCCGGTGACGATTCGCCTGCTCGATCCGCCACTCCACGAGTTCCTCCCGAACCTGCCGGAGCTGCGCGCCCACCTCGAGCGGGCCCGGATCGAGGTGACCGCCGACCTCGACGAGCTCGAGAAGCTGCTCGTGCGGGTCGAGGAGATCCACGAGGGGAACCCGATGCTCGGGACCCGGGGGGTCCGGCTCGGGATCCTCTACCCCGAGATCTACGAGATGCAGGTGCACGCGATCATGCGCGCGGCCAAGCGGATCGACGAGCCCCCCCATCCGGAGATCATGATCCCGCTCGTCGCCTACGAGCACGAGATCGAGATCATGCGCGAGCTGGTCGTCTCCGTGGGCAACGAGCACGGCATGCGGGCGGGGGAGGACTACACGGTGGGGACGATGATCGAGCTGCCGCGGGCGTGCTTCATCGCCAACCTGATCGCGCGGCACGCTGACTTCTTCTCGTTCGGGACCAACGACTTGACCCAGACCGCGCTCGGCTTCTCGCGCGACGACGTCGAGTCGAAGTTCATCCCGACCTACATCGATCGCAAGATCCTCGACCGCTCGCCGTTCGAGACGATCGACAGCCCGGGCGTGGGTTGGCTGGTGCGATTGGGGGCGTGGGTCGGCCGCGAGGCGCATCCGGGGCTGAAGCTGGGGATCTGCGGCGAGCACGGCGGCGACCCCGACTCGATCACGTTCTTCCACAACGCCGGGCTCGACTACGTGTCCTGCTCGCCGTTCCGGGTGCCGATCGCCCGGATCGCGGCTGCGCAGGCGGCCATAGCCTCGGACGGCTGAGAACTGCGCCCGCCCGCGCGCCCGCCCGGGCCGTCGTGGCGCCGGTCCCTGCCGGGGCCAGGGGGCCGGGGGCCGGACCTGCGGCGGTCCCGTCGGCCGCGGTCCGACCCCGCGGCCACGGTGGATATTCCGCCCTTCGACAGC
>Ga0116217_10005433_pt1 | contig 11182 bp, 8 predicted proteins | sample Sb_taG_6_FD_89697 | JGI IMG/M metagenome (GOLD analysis project Ga0116217, IMG submission 89697) | Peat soil microbial communities from Weissenstadt, Germany - Sb_50d_4_PS metaG | ecosystem: Environmental > Terrestrial > Soil > Wetlands > Peat | place: Germany: Weissenstadt | collected 2010-09-21 | reverse complement strand
GGCCGCCAAGAGTTTGATCCATGACGGCAAGTACGACCAGGGAGTGCTGAACAAAGTGGAGATGTCAATCCGGGCCTACGATCCGTGCCTGTCCTGCGCGACCCACCGGCTGGACGGGAAACTCTCCGTCAAGCTGGATATTTTCGACGCGGAGGGCAAGTTGCTCGGTTCGCTGGCCAATTGAACGGCCGATAAACAAGGAGGAAGTGTGCGGGAGATCGATGAGTCCGAGATCGGGCAATTCGAGATCGAGCCATCCGATCTTCCCGATTTCTGTCGGAAGCCAACCGTAGTACTAGGTGTTGGCAACATTCTGTTTGGAGATGACGGATTCGGGTGCGCGGTGGTGGACTATGTTGAGTCACACTACCAAGTGCCCGAAGCCGTTTGTTTGCTGGACGCGGGCACGGGGGTGCGCAAGCTGTTATTCACTCTCTGCCTGAGCTCGGCGCGGCTGCAACGCCTGCTGATCGTGGACGCCATCGATGCCGGACGTAGTCCCGGGGAGATATTCGAGATCGATCCTGCCGAGATTCCTCCGGTGAAGCTCGACGATTTCTCGCTACACCAGTTGCCCACATCCAATTTGTTGCGCGAGTTACAGGAAAGCTGCGGGGTTGAGGTGCGAGTGCTGGCCTGCCAGACCGGGCCGCTGCCCGAAGAAATCTCCCAGGGCCTGTCGAAACCAGTCAGCGACGCCGTGGTGCAAGCCGCCGGGTGGCTGGTACGCGAATATTTCCCTCGGTCCACAGCGTCGCCAGTGAAGAGTGTATTCACCGCACCGTGTGACGCGGTTGGAGGCATCGTATGAGCCCGAACCTGGCAATGATCAGCGACGGCAAGAAGTTCATGTGGGATGGTCACCCTTACGACAACAAGGAAGAGGCGCAACGCGCAGCGCAGTCATACCTGGCCGAAGATTTTCAGATTCAGATCGTGGAAGAAAACGGGACGTTCCAGGTGTACACCCGGAGAACCGCCAAAGAAGTGGCAGTCACAGCGCAGTAGGTAGAGGTGGCATATGGCAGCAGGCACACTGCCGGTTCAGAGTGATCCGACGTTACTGGCCGAAATTCGCGGCTACGGAAAGTTCGATCCCACGGGATGCTATCAGTGCGGAAGCTGCACGCTCTCGTGTGATCTGGTCGGGGATTCCGTGACGTTCCCTCGGAGAAGCATTCGCTACGCCCTGCTGGGACTGAGGCAACCACTCCTCCAAAATCTCGACCCGTGGGTCTGCCACGATTGCGGCGACTGTTCGATTGTCTGCCCGCGGCAATCCGAGCCCAGGATCTCGATGCAGACGCTGCGGCGCTTCCTTTGCGTGCAGTACGACTGGACGGGCATCGCCTCCAAACTGCTCCAGTCGAAGGCATGGTATCTCGGTTCGTTATTCTCAGTGGCGATTGTCGTCCTGTTCCTGATCGTCGGTTATCACCTGTGGTACGTCGGGATGGCGGCCAGGGACTTCACCACCACAGCGTTGGGACTGGATCACATGTTCCCGCTCATGACCTACTACACGCTGACGGTGGTCCTGGTTCCTCTGTTGCTGTTGTTCTCGCGTGTGTCGCGCATCTGGCGGCTCACCATGGGTGCGGAAGGGCAGGCGCGTGTTCCGCTTTCTCTGTACGTGCTCGAGGCATGGGTCTATGTCTACCAATCGGCGAGTGAGTCGCTGATGAGGAAATGTCCGCAAAAAGGCCGGTGGCTGGGGCATTTTATGCTGGCCACGGGCGTGGTCATCATGCTGACGATCAAGGTCTTCGCGCTGCGATGGTTTCAGACGGACAATCTTTACCCCTTCTACAATCCCCAGCGCTGGCTCGGATACCTGGCGGCGGGCCTCGTGCTGTATGGCGTGGGAGATATCTTTATCGGCCGTCTGCGGGCAGAGAAGGAGATCTACAAGGAGTCGTCCTTTCAGGATCTCATTTTCCCCATCTTGCTCGTGTTGACCGTGCTGAGCGGACTGGCAGCACACACATTCCGCTATGCCGGTTTTGCACTGACCTGTCACTTCCTATACGCCCTGCACATCATCATCGCGACGCCGATGCTGCTGGTCGAGATGTCGTTTGGAAAGTGGTCGCACATGGTCTATCGGCCGCTAGCCTTGTATTTCATCGCGGTCCGGGAAAAAGCCGCGCAGCAGGCGCCCGCGGCGGAGGTGGTTCCCCATGCCCTCTGAGAAACTCCAAACCGTACCGGTGGGCGCTGCGCTGGTTGTGGGAGGCGGTATCGGCGGCATGCAAGCGGCCCTCGATCTCGCCAACGGCGGCATCAAGGTCTACTTGGCCGAGCGCGGCCCTGCCATTGGCGGGGTCATGGCGCAGCTCGACAAGACTTTTCCCACCAACGATTGCGCCATGTGCACCATGGCGCCGCGTCTGGTCGAGATCGGCCGGCATAAAGATATCGAAATTCTCACCTTGAGTGAGGTGGAACGCGTCGAGGGGCAGCCTGGAAATTTTAACGTCAGCATCAAGCAACAGCCTCGGTTTATCGACGCGACGAAATGCACAGGTTGCGGTGCCTGCGTGACGGACTGTCCAGTAACGTTGCCATCCGAGTTCGATCAGGGACTGGGAGAGCGGAAGGCGATCTACCGGCCGTTCCCGCAAGCCGTTCCCAATATTTTCAGTATTTCGCGCCGTGGAACGTCTCCGTGCCAGGCCGGATGCCCCATCCATCAGAGCGCGCAGGGCTATGTGACTCTGATCGCGCAAGGCCGTTTCGACGAGGCGCTCCAGGTCATTCTGCGAGACAACCCAATTCCGTCGATCTGCGGCCGCATCTGCACGCACCCCTGCACCACCGCCTGCACGCGCACGAACGTAGACGATCCGGTGAATGTGCCCGCGTTGAAGCGCTTCGTTACCGACTACTGCCGTGATTACAAGTTGCCGCAACCCACCGCGCCCGAGCGTCCGGAGAAGATTGCCATCGTGGGGTCGGGCCCAGCCGGCCTTCTCTGTGCCTACCAGCTCCGACAGAAAGGCTACGGCGCGACAATCTTCGAGGCGCTCCCGGTTGCAGGCGGGATGCTGGCCGCCGGCATTCCTTCCTTTCGGTTGCCCCGGCCATTGTTGAACGCCGAGTTGGACAGGCTGCGCTCCATAGGGATCGAGATCCTGCTGGAGACGCCAGTGGGCCTCAGCATCACATTCGAAGAATTACGCAAGAGCTACGCGGCGGTTTTCGTCGCCATCGGAGCTCACGTGGAACGGAAGCTCGGAATTTCGGGAGAACATCTGCCGGGCGTGACCGGTGGCGTGGAGTTCCTGCAGCGTGTGAATCTCACGGTTCCGGCGGCGCCGGGGCATCGTGTGCTGGTCGTGGGAGGTGGCAACTCCGCTCTCGACGCGGCACGCACTGCTCTTCGTTGCGGAGCGGACGAGGTAACGGTCGTCTACCGGCGAACACGAGCAGAGATGCCTGCCGACCAGCGCGAGATCGAAGGCGCAGAGCATGAGGGCGCCAAGTTGATGTTCCTGGCGGCGCCCAAATCATTCCAGTCGGGCCCCGACGGGCGCGTGATTGGCCTGGAGTGCTTGAAGATGAAGCTCGGCCGGCCCGACGCCAGCGGCCGGCCAACTCCAGTGCCGATTCCCGGCTCGGAGTTCGTCATTCCCTGCGACGCTGTCGTGGTCAGTATCGGCCAGCTCCCCGATGTGAATGCGCTGGGTGAACGGCTGGGCTTGGCCACCACAAAATCGGGAACGCTCCGTGCCGATCCTCTCACGCTGGAGACGGAACTTCCCGGTGTATTCGCGGGCGGGGATTGTGTGACCGGTCCCGACGTAGTGGTCGCAGCAATGGCCGCGGGCAAAAAGGCCGCCAACTCGATCGATCGCTGGCTCAATGGACAGGACCTCCGAGTGGGGCGCGAACTGGAAGGGCCGTATCCGACGCAGTATGACGTAGATACGGCTGGCGTCCTGATGCAACGCCAAATACCCGTGCAAGCCCTCGACCCCAAGACTCGAGGAAAGACGTTTGCCGAGGTCCACGTCGGCTACACGCCGGAAGAAGCGATTGCCGAGGCTAAGCGCTGCCTGGCGTGCGTAATCTGCTGCGATTGTCACATCTGCGCGACGGCCTGCCAGGCTAATGCGATTGACTATACACAGAAAGCGGAGACTCGCGAGTTAAAGGTAGGCGCCATTGTCCTCGCACCCGGGTTCGAAATCTTCGATGCCCGCTTAAAGAAGGATCTGGGTTACGGCCGCTTTCCGAATGTGCTCACGTCGCTGGAGTTCGAGCGGATTCTCTCCGCCTCCGGACCCTACTCCGGCCACGTTTGCCGGCCTTTCGACCGCCAGCAGCCGAAGCGGATTGCTTTCCTGCAGTGCGTTGGTTCGCGAGATTTCGAGCGCGACTACTGTTCGTCCGTTTGCTGCATGTATGCCACCAAAGAAGCCATCATCGCCAAAGAGCATCTTGGCGAAGGTCTGCAATGCGACGTCTTCTTCATGGATATGCGTGCCTTCAGCAAGGGCTTCGAGCAGTATTACCGGCGAGCGCAAGAACTCGGTGTACGCTATATCCGCTCTCGCGTGCCGAAGATCGAGGAAGTCGCCGGAACGCGGAATCTGATCGTCCAGTATCTCGGCGAGAACGACGGCAAGCTCTCCCAGGAATACGACTTGGTCGTGTTGTCGGTGGGCATGCAGCCGCCGAAAGAAGTCAAAGCGCTGGCCGAACGATTCGGTGTGGCGCTGAACCAGTTCAACTTCTGCGGGACCTCCACATTCCGGCCTGCTGAATCCTCACGCGAAGGAATCTTCGTGGCCGGACCGTTTGCCGAACCCAAAGATATTCCGGAAACTGTCATGCAGGCCTCGGCGGCCGCTTCCCAAGTGCTCTCGCTGTTGCGGGAAGCCCGCGGCAGCTTGATCACTCCCAAGGTTTACCCACCCGAAAGAGAAGTGAAGGGAGAAGAGGCGCGCATCGGGGTCTTTGTCTGCCACTGCGGGACCAACATCGCCGGCGTGGTCAACGTTCCCGATGTCGTGGAGTATGCCAAGACCCTGCCCAATGTCGTGTATGCAGAGAACAATCTTTATACCTGCTCCAACGATACACAGGACCGGATCAAGGAGAAGATTGCGGAGCACAATCTGAACCGGGTTGTGGTGGCCTCCTGCACGCCGCGAACCCACGAGCCTCTGTTCCGCAACACGCTGGCAGAAGCTGGCCTTAATCCCTACCTCTTTGAGATGGCCAATATCCGCGACCAGTGTTCCTGGGTACACATGCACGAGCCGGAAAAGGCTACGCAGAAATCCAAGGATTTGGTGCGGATGGCGCTGGCCAAGTCCCGGCTATTGCAGCCGCTCGACCGGCAGACCGTCACAATAGAAAAGGCCGCCCTCGTGATCGGCGGTGGAGTGTCGGGAATGACCGCCGCTCTGACGTTGGCACGTCAGGGTTTCGATGCCTACCTGGTGGAAAAAGAGAACGAGGTGGGCGGAAATCTGCGCCACATCCACTATCTGCTGAACGGCGACAAGCCACAAGACGAATTGGCGCGCTTGCGCGACGAGATCGAACAGAACAGCCGAGTCCATCTATTCACCGGCGCGGCCATCGAGAAGATCGAAGGCACGATCGGCAATTTCAAGACAACGATCACGGCTGACGGAAAAACCAGCGAAGTCACGCACGGGGTAGTAATCGTTGCCACCGGTGCGAAGCAGTATCAACCCAGAGAGTATCTGCACGGGCAGGACGATCGAGTGATCACGCAGCGTGAACTCGAAGCTCGCCTCGCTACCGGCGATTGGTTCCTCACGCCGGAAGGCAGGCAGTCCGCAAAGACCGTCGTCATGATCCAGTGTGTGGGCTCGCGCGACGCCGACCACCCCTACTGTTCCCGCGTGTGCTGCGCCGATGCCATCAAGAATGCCCTGAAGATCAAGACGCTCTCCCCCGAGACGAATGTGTACGTCCTCTATCGCGACATCCGTACCTACGGCTTCAAGGAGAGCTACTACACCAAGGCGCGCCAGCAAGGCGTCGTCTTTGTGCGCTACGACGAAGACCGTAAACCGGAGCTGTCACAAAATGGCGAACGACTCGAGGTCACCGTCTATGATCAGACTCTCGGGCTGCCGCTGACGATCTCCGCTGACTGGGTAGTTTTGTCCGCGGGCATTCATCCGCATGAAGACAACCGAAAGATCGCGCAGTTCCTGAAAGTTCCGCTCAACAGTGAGGGATTCTTTCTCGAAGCCCATATGAAACTGCGGCCGGTGGACTTCATGACCGACGGCGTTTTCTTGTGCGGGCTCGCCCATTCTCCCAAGAGCATCGATGAATGCATTCTGCAGGCACAGGCGGCGTCCGCGCGAGCAGCCTCCGTTCTCGTACAGGACCGTCTCGAACTGGGGGCCAATATCTCGCAGGTGGTGGACGAAAGTTGCGACGGTTGCGCCTACTGCGTGGATACCTGCCCCTACAAAGCGATCACACTGCTCGAGTACAAGTGGCAGGGCTCGATTAAGAAAGTCGTTGAAACCAACGATTCCATCTGCAAGGGTTGTGGCTGCTGCCAGGCCACGTGTCCTAAGAAGGGCGTATTTATCCGCGGATTTACCCTCGATCAGATCGAGGCCCAGATCCATGCGGCTTTGGGAGTAGAGTGATGGACGACAATTTTCAGCCTTTAATCATCGCCCTGTGCTGTAACTGGTGCTCCTATGCCGGCGCCGACCTGGCAGGCGTTTCCCGCACCCAATATCCGCCCAGCATTCGGATCGTCCGGGTCATGTGTTCGGGCATGGTGCATCCCAACCTGGTCATTGACGCGTTCACCAAGGGGGCGGACGGCGTCCTCATTTGCGGCTGTCATCATGGCGATTGTCACTACCAGGAGGGCAATTACAAAACCGAAAAACGCGCGGAAGCCATTAAGTTGATGCTGGCGGATTTCGGTATCGAGGAGGAGCGCTTTCGCCTGGAGTGGGTCTCCGCCGCCGAGGGGCCGAGATTCGCGCAGGTGGTGCGAGAGTTCACGGAGCAGGTGCAGAAGCTGGGAGTTAGTCCCTACAGGTCGTAAAGTGATCAACCAGTGGGTAGCGCCGATTATCGCATGGGTGGCAGTCATTGCAGTTGCCGTGGCGGTTGTAGGGGCGTTGCTCGCCGAATGAGCCGGTTCGTTCGGATCAATCGCGCGGATGGGCCGCCCGGATGCCGCTCGAATGGACCGCTTGGATTGTGACCGCCTCCGAAAGGGAGGTGAGCCGTGGTCTTCATCATTACGGGAGCCTCAGGATCAGGCCGGAGCACCGTGGGCAGGCTCCTTGCAGAAGCCCTGGGATGGGAATTTGTCGATGCGGAAAGTCTTCGTGCGCAAGGGAACGTTGATGCTGGCGTGGACGGCACTTCATGGACTTATGCGGATCGAACATGGCGCGTAGAAACACTATCGACCGCAATTAACCTCTGGATCTATGAATGGCGGGACGTAGCGGTTTCATGTCCCGTGCTGACGGCGGCAGAACGAAAGCAACTCTGCAAGATGTCTACCCTGGTCAAGGTCGTCTGCCTGGAAGCATTCTCCGCACCCGGTCGAACCCTCGTCGTCGACCAGTCAGCCGGTGTTGTGGAAGCCCAGCTGCAAGCCATGTGGCACGGATCAGGCGACTCAGAACAGAACATGCTCACAATCGATGCGTCCCGACAAGTCGAAGAGATTATCGCGGAGATGACGGCGGTGCTGATGACGTGACGGTTCCGGACTTTATCTCTGCCTCAGTTGTTACGGAGCGCGACCATCGGGTCGATGCGCGAGGCTTTTCGAGCCGGAAGATAACCGGCGACGAGCGCCACCATTGCGAGCATGAGAATCACAGCGGCGAACGTGACCGGGTCTGTGGGAGTTGTACCGAAAAGTAGCGAGGCGATTGCCTTCGCGACAGCCAGCGATGCAATGCTTCCGGCCGCAATTCCAATCAGCGTCAGGCGGAGGGTTTTTCCGATCACCCGGAGTTGAACCTCGGCCGTGGTTGCGCCCAGGGCCATGCGAATCCCGATCTCCCGGGAGTGCTGCGTAACCGAGTAGGAAATGACGCCGTAGATGCCGAGGGTCGCCAGCAACAGCCCAAGACCGGCGAACGCTGCTACCAGCAACATGAAGAAGCGGCGCGGGGAGACGGCGCGGTCGACGATCGTCCGAATGGGCTGGAACTCGGCAGCCGGCTGTTGAGGGTTCAGTTCGCGAAGCGCGTGCAGGACGCTGGCAGCGAGGGTCGCCGGCGGCAGGCTGGTGCGCACCACCAACTGCGCGCCCGACGGCCCTTGCTGCGTAGCTGGATAGTAAATCTGCGAACCCGTCCCGCCTTCCACCGTTTCTTCGTGGACATCGTCGACGACGCCGACCACGTGGTCTTCCTCCTTGCCCCGCATGAGGATCCTGCCGACCGCATCCTCTCCCGGCCAGTAGACGCGGGCGGCGGAAGCGTTGATAAGGACAACTCTCTGGCTATGCGGCCCATCCGCCCAGGTGAAGTCTCTTCCATGCAAACCGATCCCCATGGCACGAATGAATCCCGGCGTGATCACGTAAACCAGCGGGTCGGGCAGTTCGCCGGGAGCAAAAATCTTTCCCTGGGGCACCGGTGTATCCCATTCTCGATTCGGTCCTAGCGGAAGGTAATCGGACATCCCTGCCGCCTCGATGCCCGGAACCGCGCTTATCCGGACGAGGATCTGCTGGAAGATCTCGCCCCGTTTGACCTGGCTGGCCTCGCTGGTTGCGGCGTTATCGTCGTAATCGACTTTGATGGAAGCGGCGCGGTCGGGCTGAAAGCCGAGGTCGATGTCGAGCACCTTCACAAAGCTGTGCAGTAGCAGGCCAGCGCTCACCAGCAGCACGCAAGCCAGGGCGACCTCAAAGATAACCAGGGTGGCGCGGACGCGCTCGTGTTTGCGACCCAGCCCGGCTCCCGCGCCGGAGTCCTTGAGCATCTCCTGGAGATTGCCGCTGGCTATTCTGAGCCCTGGAAGCAGGCCGAAGATCATGGCGGTGAGGACGGAGACGAACACTGTCCAGCCTAGCGCCTGGCTATCGATCCGCAAGCTGCTGAGAAGCGGCAGAGCCGGCGATCCGTGATGGGCGAGCCACGCGATCAGGATCAGGGCCAGGCCGAGCCCGAAGGCCGCACCCACGCCGGAGAGCACGAGGCTTTCCATCAGCAATTGGCCCGCGATGCGGCCGCGGCTCGCCCCCAGCGCGCCCCGGACGGCAAACTCCTTGGCACGCGCTGCGGCCCGAGCCAGGAGCAGGTTCGAGAGGTTCACGCACGCGATGAGCAGAATCGCTCCCACTGCGAACCATAATGCAATCAGCGAGCGGCGCAGCTTGCCCGTAACGTAATCCTTTAGCGGCACCGGAATCAGATCGCCTTTATAGCGGCCCAGCGTCTGGGGATATTTCACGTTGAAATAGATATTGGGCGCAACGCGGTTGGCATCGTCGAGAGCCTGGGCCACTGTCACACCCGGCTTGAGCCGGCCGACGAGGGTGACGATGTTGCCCCAATCGCGCTCCAGATTCAGATCGAGCGGCGTGAACAGATCGACTTTCGCGCCGGGAGAAAACACTGCGCCGAAGTCGAAGCTGTCTGGCAAGACGCCCACGATTGTTGTGGGCGTGCCGTTCAGTGCGATGACCTTGCCCACGATAGCCGGATCAGCGTTGAACTGACGCCGCCAGTAGGCGCTTGCTAACAGAGCGATCGGGTGCGGTCCCCCGCGAGCCTCTTCCGAGGTGAACAGCCGTCCCATGGCGGGCTGCACTCGGAGAACCTGGAAGAAGTTTCCAATGACTTCCATGCCCGTGGCCGGCTGGGGCTCGCCGCGGCCGGTGACTCGCAGATTGTCCGGAGTATCGAATGCCATGTATCCGGTCACGTCCTGATAGGCGCGGCTCTGCTCGCGGAATTCTTCGTAGGCGTCAGCCGAGTAAGTGGCGCAAGAGAGTCCGCAGTCAGTGGGCGGCGGAGCAATCCACACGAGCTCACGGGACTCGAGAAATGGCAACGGCCGCAGCAACAGTGTGTTGACCACGCTGAAGACCCCGATGTTCGCACCGATGGCAAGGGCGAGGATGAAGACCGCGACGAACGTGAATCCACGATCGCGGCTCAGCGTCCGGAGAGTATATTTCAGGTCTTGCGGGAAGATATCGAGTTTCATGGGTGTCCGGCCAGGGGTTTTGGCAGCTTGAGCGATGTCGAATCCTACGCCGCGCCGACGGCAAGGTATTAGACGCTCCGCTCAAAGAAGCGTAAGCGCAGTGATCTACCGGGGTTTTATCCCGGGAACGCTTGCTGCGCTTCGGAGGGAGCGAACGAATGCGTCCCCCCCCACGTGGCTGGTGGCGGCGGATTTCTCCCGAGTTGGCGGGGTTCGGCTACGAGCTCTTTGCCGCTGGTTTCCGCGGCGGAACGTTCTGATTCAGCCGGAAGAAGTTATTGGGATCATAGTGCGACTTGACCGCTACCATTCGGTCCCACCGTTCGTGATACGCCTCAGGCACTCGGTCCTGTTCATCTCCGCTCATGAAGTTTATGTAGACACCTGGCTTCATTGCGGGCCGAAGTTTGTTGAAGGTGCCGCGAATCCAGGCAACATGGCTGGCATCTGCGGATGGCTCCGACCAGTTCGCCAGCAAATTCAGGATAAAAGGAGAGCTGCGATTGCCGAATGCGGTCTCGTCAGCGCCGATGCGTGCAGCCGCACCACCGAGATAGGCCAGTTCAATCTGGGTTTCCGATGATGGAATCAGGCCACTGCCCCTAACAAGCGATCAATGGTGCCGTCGTCGAGATAAGTGAAATAACCTGATTTTGTGTAATAGCGACGGCCGTGCGGGAAATCGGAATCCGCCATGGTTTGTAAATCCAGGAACGACATAACCTTGCTGCTTACAGAATCCGGTCTGCACATGGCAAGCGCACGATGCAGATAAGGACGCCCGGCTTCAGGATCGCCCGTCCAAATCAAGGAACTGCTGGCCACGGGTCGTCCACGAAGTTCCAAGAGTACCTTCTTTGTATGCTGGGCAAGGCGAAGATCTATATTCCACTTCAACTCGATCGGCGCCTCGGCCATGAAGTCTCTCCAGCATTCAAGCAGCCCGCGAATGCCGGACTCGGGAGTCAAGCCCTCAGCG
>Ga0116217_10005432_pt1 | contig 11182 bp, 9 predicted proteins | sample Sb_taG_6_FD_89697 | JGI IMG/M metagenome (GOLD analysis project Ga0116217, IMG submission 89697) | Peat soil microbial communities from Weissenstadt, Germany - Sb_50d_4_PS metaG | ecosystem: Environmental > Terrestrial > Soil > Wetlands > Peat | place: Germany: Weissenstadt | collected 2010-09-21 | reverse complement strand
CCCGGCTGCTTCCAGTACCACTCGAACATCCAGATGCCGACGCGCGCCTCGGGCGGCATGGCCTCGAGCGATTCGAGCTCCTGCTGCAAGCCGGCGACGTGCATCTGCTTCTCGATGCCGAACTGCGCCACCTGCTTCAGGCAGTTCACCATGTCGAGGCCCTGCGGCAGCACTAGGAGCACGTCGGGATTGGCGGCGCGCGCCTTGATGAGGTAGGCGGAGAAGTCGGTGGTGCCGAGCGGCGTCAGCTCGTTGCCGGTGACTGTGCCGCCGAACTTCATGAGGTCAGCCTGCGCCGCCTCCTGCAACGTGTGGCCGAAGGCGTAGTCCGGGGTGATGAAGTGCCACCTCTTGCCGTACTTATTGAACAGCAGCTCGGCGACGGAGTTGGCCTCCATCTTCGTCGTGTTGCACACGCGATAGACATTCCAGTGGCAGTCCTTGCCGGTGATGCCGTCGGTGTGGCCGCCGGAGACGATGTGCAGCACCTTCTTCTCGTTCGACACCTGGGCGATGGCGAGCGCGATACCTGAATTCACGTCGCCGATGAGGAACTGGATGCCGTCGCGTTCGATCAGCTTGCGCGTCTTCTGCACGCCGGTGCCGACGTCGTTGGCCGAATCCTCGACCAAGAGTTCAATCTGGCGGCCGAGCACGCCGCCCTTGGCGTTGATCTGCTCGACGGCATATTTGACGCCGATCAGTTCGTTCTGCGCCACCGCGGCGTAGACGCCGGTGAACGGATCGACCATGCCGACCTTGATTGCGTCGGCGGCGCGCGCCGACCAGACGAAGGGCGCGGCGATTTGGGCGAGACCGGCGACGGCGCCGGCCTTGACGATAGTGCGGCGGTCTACGGCGCCGAAGTCGAGGCGTTTGGTCATTTGTTCCTCCCCGAAGCGATGTTTTCAATGGGCGATCTTGCCTCGACGGCGTGGGGCCGACAAGGGCCTGTGACCTTATGCGCCGTGCAGTTTGCGCCGCCTCTTTTTTCATCATTATTGCGCCGCGGCGCTTTGCTCGGCTGGGAAGAAATCGCCGCAGACGCGACGGCGATGGGCGAACGTCCCATCGAGAGGCGGGACCGACAGCCGCGCGCCGCATCGATCATCGCTCATGGCGGCGCGTATATCGTGCGGGCGTCGGCGGTGAAAGCCTTGCGGGAACCCGGATCGAGATAAAACATGTGCCCGCCACGGTAGAGTTTCAGCGCGGCGCGCTCCTCGCCTTCGAACGCGGGCAGATGCTGGAGCACGTAGCGGGAATCCGCGTAGGGCGTGACCATGTCGCTGTAGCCATGGCCGATCATGAGGCGGAACGACGGCGTGAGCGCGAGCAGAACGCGCAGATCGTCGGCGACGCTTGGTTGCTCGCGGCCTCCGCCCCAATCCCACTTGCCGGTAATGTCGGACGCGAGCAACGTGTAGGTCATGTCGGTCTTGAAGCCGAGCTCATCGCGCGCGTAGCCGACGAATGCGCCACCGAGGGCGCGAATGACGCCATCGAGGATCGGATCGGGACCGCGCGGCGCCGGGGATTCGGGAATGGGATCATCCGAGGCGAAGGTCGCATCGTAGCGGCTGACGATCTTGTGGTCGCCCGCATGCAGATTCTTGATGTAGTCATCGCGGATGAAGCCGCGGGATTCGGCAACGATGTCGGCCGGAAGCCCGGTCATTGTCGCGACGCGCGCGTAAAAATTTTTCGCGGCTTCGCCCTGAAGCGGCGGGCCGGCGAGCGTCGATAAATAGTCCGTTAGCGCGAAATGCTCCGCCTGCGCCAGTGCGTCCTTGCTGAACTTGCCTTTGCGTTCGAGCTCGGCCGCGGCGAGCGAAGGCAGCTGCAGCGCGGCGCCCAGCGCCAATCGATCGCCGCCGAACTGGAACGCGCCTTCGAGCATCGGCGACAGCATCAGGATTCCTGAAATGAGGATGCCCTGATCGCTCTCCAACAGACGCGCAACTTTGGCGGCGCGAAAGCCGCCGTAGCTTTCGCCGAGGATAAATTTCGGCGAGCTGGCGCGCCCGTTTTTGGCGACGTAGAGCGCGACGACTTTTGCCATGGATTCGGCGTCGCGGTGGACGTTCCAGAACGCACCGGCACCGTCGGGCTTGGCCGCCCGGCTCCAGCCGGTCCCGACCGGATCGATTAGCACCAAATCGGTGAAGGCGAGCCACGTTTGCGGATTATCGACGAGATGGACGTTGGCGCCGTCGTGGCCGTCCATGCCGAATTCGGCGATACGCGGTCCGACGAGTCCGAGGTGGAGGAATGCCGATGCGGCGCCCGGGCCGCCATTGAACACGAAAGTCACCGGCCGCTTTCCCGGATTGGCCGATTTCGCCTCATAAGCCGTATAGAAGATTGCGGCGGAGCGTTCTCCCGATTGATCGAACAGGGAGAACGTGCCGGCGGTTGCGGTATAAGCAAGCTTGCCGGAAGGCAGATCGATGCTGTGCTCGGTGACGGCATCGGCAGGCAACAGCGAAAGAATGCCGGGACCGTTCTGGGATTGATGTCCAGAGCCGTTTTGTGGAGCTTCCTGTTGTCCACCGTCTTGGCGATTGGAATGCTCTGCGCCGCCGTGGCCGGGGTGATCCTGTGCGGCGGCCGCGCCGGCAACGGCGATCATCACGGCAACAAGCACGCGGCGCAAAGCAATCATGACTGTATCTCGGACTATGTCGGCGCGCGCTTTTACTCGAGCTCGACGGCGCCATCGATCTCGACCGCAAGCCCGATGCGACCGACCGTCAGCATGACTTTGGCCGGCAATGCCTCGTTGCCTTTCAACCGGCCGGCGGCGACGGCTGCCCGCACCGCTTGTTCGATCTCGCGCTGCGAGGTGATGCCGACTTTTTTGAGAAATTTGCGCACGCTCACATTGAATACGTCCTCGTTCATGATCGCCTCGCTAAAGTGCCGGAAAGATGGCCGTTCGCGGGATATTCTATAGGATCGCCGGCGCGCCGACGACTGGCCGCGCCACGGACCGCAGCCGGTAGACAACGACAGTGAGATCGGCAAAGTTCTGGCCCTTCCGGCTTACCGCCGGCAAAAAACCTGGCCGGCAACACATCGGCCCTGGAGACGCCAGCAATGCCCTTCATCCGCGCTTCGCAAGCTCTCGCGCGTTTCACCGTGCTTGATCTCACGCGCGTGCGGTCGGGGCCGACCTGCGTACGCGAACTTGCCGACTGGGGCGCCAATGTCATCAAGATCGAGACGCCGCCGGGCGTGGAGGAGCCGATGGGCGGACCGCGGGAGGGCGGCGACTTTCAAAACCTCCACCGCAACAAGCGCAGCATGACGCTTAACCTGAAGATGCCTGAAGGGCTCGCCGCGCTCAAGCGCATGGTCAGGAAAGCCGATGTCGTGGTCGAGAATTTCCGGCCTGACGTGAAGAAGCGGCTGGGGATCGATTACAAGACGCTCGCCAAGATCAATCCGCGCGTCGTCTATGCCAGCATTTCCGGTTTCGGTCAGGATGGGCCCTATGCCGACCGGCCCGGCTTCGATCAGATCGCGCAAGGCATGGGCGGACTGATGTCGATCACCGGAATGCCGGGGCAAGGACCGCTGCGCGTCGGCATCCCGGTTGCCGACCTCAGCGCCGGAATATTCGCTTCGCTCGGCATCCTCGTCGCACTGCTCGAGCGCGAGAAATCTCGCAAAGGCCAGTACATCGCGACCTCGCTTCTGCAGGCGCAAATTTTCATGCTCGACTTTCAGGCCGCCCGCTATCTCGTCAGCGGCGAAGTGGCGAAGCAGGCCGGCAACAATCATCCGACCAGCATTCCGACCGGCGTGTTCAAAACCAGGGACGGCCACATCAATATCGCCACGACGGGGCAGCGAATCTGGCAGCGATTTTGCGAGACCGCCGGTGCGACCGCGCTGCTGCAGAATCCGGATTATCAGACCGCCGCGGCGCGCTCGAAAAACCGCGATGCGCTCAGCGTCGAGATCGACAACTATCTCGCCGGCCGCAGCAGTACCGAATGGGTCGAGGCTTTCAACAAAGCCGGCGTGCCGTGCGGGCCGATCTACTCCATCGACCAGATGTTCGCCGACCCGCAGGTGCAGCACCTGCACATGGCGCAGGCCGTGACCAGGAAGGATAAGAGCAAGATGCGTCTCGTCGCCCAGCCGGTCACGCTGTCGCGCACGCCGTCGCGCCTGGCGGTGCGGCCGCCGGAATTGGGCGAGCATACCGATGCGGTGCTGAAGGAGTTTGGCTTCAGCGTGCGCGAGATAAAGGCGCTGCATAAGGCGAACGCTGTTTAGTTCAGACAGTCGCCGGGCAGGCCCGGCCGTGACGATGCGAAAAAGGAAATGTAAAAATGACGCAAACCGAGAAGATGCTCTCGCGCAAGGAAGGCGGCGTCGGCATCGTGACCTTCAACAATCCCGACCGGCACAATGCCGTATCGCTGGAAATGTGGGAGGCGACCAAGCGCATTCTCGACGATTTCGCGGCCGACAACGATATCCGCGTCGTGGTGCTCACCGGCGCCGGCGGCAAGGCGTTCGTATCCGGAGCCGATATCTCGAAATTCGAGAGCGAGCGTGCCAATCTCGAAGCCGCGCGCGCTTACTCTGCCAAGTCCGAGGCGGCCTATTCCAGCATCGCCGAGTTTCCCAAGCCGACGGTCGCCATGATCCGCGGCTATTGCATCGGCGGCGGCCTCGGGCTTGCCACCTGCTGCGACCTGCGCATCGCGTCCGATAATTCGCGCTTCGCGGTGCCGGCGGCAAAGCTCGGATTGGGTTACGGCTATGTCGGCCTCAGGCGGCTCGTCGACATCGTCGGACCGGCTTTCGCCAAAGAGATTTTCTACACCGCGCGCCAGTTCGACGCGCAGGAAGCAGTCGCGATGGGCCTCGTCAATCGCGTCGTGCCTTCGGCCGAGCTCGAAAATGCCGTCAAAACCATCACCGATATGATCTGTGCCAACGCGCCGCTCACCATCAGGGCGGTGAAATTCACCGTCGGCGAAATCGTGAAGGACGAGTCCAGGCGCAACGTCGCGCGCACGGTGGAGATGGTGGAGAACTGCTTCGCAAGCCACGACTATAACGAAGGCCGTGCCGCCTTCATGGCGAAGCGCAAGCCGGTATTCACCGGCACCTGAGCGCCCCCGGGGGTCAAAACGTCGCGGCGAGACCGCGCCCGTTCTGGTGTTTGATAGGCGAATTCGGCGAAGGGTGGACGCGTGGCCTCTGTCGAGTTGAGAGGTTTGACGAAACGCTATGGCGGCGTCGCCGTAGTCGACAACGTTTCCCAGCACATCGAGCATGGCAGCCTGGTTTGCCTTTTAGGCCCCTCGGGCTGTGGCAAGACCACGACCCTGCGGTTGATCGCCGGCTTTGTCGAACCGACGGCAGGCGAAATCTTTGTCGGCAGCAGGCTCGTTTCGTCGGCGGCGCGCACGCTGCCGCCGGAGCGGCGGAATATGTCCATGATCTTCCAGAGCTACGCGTTGTGGCCGCACATGACGGTCATGGAAAACGTCGCGTACGGCCTGAAGCTGCGAAAGATCGATCGCAGCGCGATGGAGCAGAAAATCAAGGCCATGCTAGCGACGACCAGGCTCGACAACCTCGCCGATCGCTATCCGGGCGAGCTCTCCGGCGGCCAGCAGCAGCGCGTCGCGCTCGCCCGCGCGCTCATTGTCGAGCCGGAAACGGTGCTGCTCGACGAGCCGTTGTCCAATCTCGACGCCAATTTGCGCGAGGAGATGCGTTTCGAAGTGCGCCGCTTGCACGATCAATACCGCTATACGACGGTCTACGTCACCCACGACCAGTCGGAGGCGATGACGGCGGCGGACGTAATCGCGGTCATGAATGCCGGCCGCATCGAGCAGGTCGGTTCGCCGGAGGAAATTTACGACCGGCCGCGCTCGGAATTCGTCGCCCGCTTCATCGGATCGAGCAACGTGCTCAAAGGCAGCAACCAAGAGGGCAATCGTATCGCCGTCGCCGGGACGACACTACGCCTGAATGGCGCCGCGCTGCCCGCGCAGGGCGAGACCGCGATCTCGATCCGACCGCACGATATCGCCATTGCGGCGAGCCGGCCGGCCAGTGCTGAGAACGTCATCCCGGCAACCGTGATGCGGCAGGTATTCCTCGGCGCCAGCCGCGATTACCTGGTCGAGGTCAACGGTGGTACGCAACTTCGCGTCATCACCTCGGCCGGCGAAAATTTGGCTCGCGGCAGCGCGGTGTGGCTGCATTTGCCGGCGGAGCGCTGCCGCGCACTGGTAAGTTGAGCGACATAACGGAGGACGGCCATGCGGAAGCGGGGATTGACGAGGCGCGACGTTCTGAAAGCGACCGCTGCGGGCGCCGCGGCGGGAACTGTGTTCGCAACGCCCGTGCGCGCGGCACCGCCGCCGCCGACGGCGATTACGCCCGACCTCATTGCCGCCGCGCGCAAGGAAGGCACCGTAATCTGGTACACGTCGGTCGATCTGCCGCTCGCTGAAAAGGTCGCGAAGTCGTTCGAACGGATATTTCAGGGAATCTCGGTGCGCGTCGAACGCACCGGCGCCGAGCGGCTGTTTCAACGGCTCGAACAGGAATATTCGAGCGGCATCCATGCCGTCGACGTCGTCAATTCCTCGGACGCCTCGCAGCTCATCGTCTGGAAACAGGACGGCATCCTCGCGCCCTTCGTGCCGGAGGATGTGGCGAAGTTCTATCCAGCCGAGCACAAGGATCCCGACGGCCAGTTCGCGAGCTTCCGGGTCGGCCTTTGCGTCATCGGCTACAACACCACTCTGGTGAAGGCCGAGGAAGCGCCGAAAAGCTATGCCGACCTGCTTGATCCGAAATGGAAGGGCAAGCTGGTCAAGGCGCATCCCGGCTACAGCGGCACGATCATGACCGCGACCTACCAGATGTCGCGCGATCTCGGCTGGTCTTATTTCGAGAAGCTGGCGCAGCAGGACGTCATGCAGGTGCAGTCGTCGGCCGATCCGCCGAAGAAACTCGAACTGGGCGAGCGCGCGGTCATGGTCGACGGCAACGAATACAACATGTTCCAGCTCAAGGAAGGCGGCAAACCGGTCGCGATCGTCTATCCGACCGAAGGCACGCCGCTGATCGTCGGGCCGAACGCCGTCTTCAAGGCGGCGCCCAACCCGAACGCCGCGCGTTTATTCCAGTGCTACAGCTTCACCCCGGAAGCGCAGCAACTTATCGTCGATATCGGCGGCTTGCGCTCGATGCATCCGCAGGTCAAGGAAAAGCCCGGGCGCACGCCGTTCATAAACATCAAGACCATGAAGGACGATCCGGCGGCGGTGTTGAAGCAGGCCGACGACATCAAGGCGCACTACGTCAAGCTTTTCCACGTCTAGAGCATGATCCCGAAAACTGGATGCCGGTTTCCCGCCTGCGCGAAGCCCGCTTCGGCAGGCGGAGGAAGGTTGGGCGAGATCATGCTGCAATAAAAAGCTCTAATTTTCTGCCCACTCCTGCCCATTGCGCGCCGGATGAACCGTCACGCAACCTGCACTTGCGCTTATCATCGTCCGGCGCGGCTTGCTAAGCTATGTACTCAGTCAGTGAGCCGGCAGGGACTCGCACGATATTGGGAGGCGTTCAAATGTATCGGGGCACCAAGGATATCAAATTGCCGACGACGATCACCGGCTCGCTGCCGCGGCCGAGCTGGTACACGGAAAATCTCGGCACCCGTCATTTTCTCGAGGCGATGGTGAGTCGCCGCTTCCGCGAGCAGTATGAGGACGCGGTAACCTGCTATCTGCGCGATCAGGAACTGGCCGGGCTCGATATCGTCACCGACGGCGATGCTCACTTCGATGACGATGTGGGCGGCCAGAGCTGGACCGCCTATCCGCCGAACCACATGACCGGCCTCGACATCGCACACCCCGAGCCGACGCCGGCCGGCCGCGGCGGCATTCTTTTTCCGCGCGGCCATATCCTGCACGACTATCTGGAATCGCGGGTGATGCCGGTCATTACCGGTCCGGTCGGGCGCGGCAATCTGCAATATACCGCGATGTGGAAGGCAGCGCAGCGCTTCACCACGAAGCCCGTCAAGTTCGGCGCGGTGTCGGCGGAGATCGTCGCCTTTGCGTTGCAGGACCGCTACTATAAGAGCGTGCCCGAGCGCATGTTTGCGATCGCCGACGCCTTTAACGAGGAATACCACGAGCTCGCCGACGCCGGCTGCCCGGTGATTCAGATCGAGGAGCCGCAAATCCACTTAATCGCGGTGCGCAAGATCCAGGACAAAGTGATCACGCCGCAATTGATGGTCGAGGTGTTCAATCGCACCGTGAAGGGCTTGCGCGCCAAAACCGAAGTGTGGGCGCATTCCTGCTGGGGCAATCCTTCGCAGCAGCGCATGTTTGCGCAGGTGCAGTCGTACAAGCCGGCGCTCGAGACCTATAATACCGTCGACGCCGACGTCATTACGTTCGAATCCTCGAGTTCCGGCGGCATCGATCTCGAAGCGATCGGCAAAACCATCACCGCGAAGAAGATCGCCATCGGCGTCATCGACCATCACACGCTGCAGGTGGAGAGCCCGGACGAGGTCGCGGAAAAGATTCGCGCCGCGCTTAAATACATCCCGCTTGAACGGTTGGTGATCTCGACGGATTGCGGCATGGGGCGCGAAGGCATGAGCCGGCGCCATGCTTATTACAAGATCGTGTCGTTGGTACTCGGCGCTAATATCGTGCGCAAGGAACTCGGCCTGCCGCTGGCCGAATGCCTGGCCGTCGACGAGCGCTATTCGCTGGTGATGCCGCCGAAGTAAACTGCGCTGGCATGACAGTCGCGCTGGAAGCCGCAAGCGAGCCGAAACGGCGTTCGATCGACCTGAGCTGGCCGATCCTCATCGGCTGTGCGGCGATCCTTTGCGTGCTCATCGTCCTGCCGGTGGGATGGCTTGCTTATTACAGCGTTACCGATAAAGCGGGTTCGTTCACGCTCGGCAATTTCGTCCAGCTCGTCAGCGATCCGGTTTTTGTTGATCCGCTATTCACCACGCTCATTCTCGCGACGTCATCGAGCATTATCTGCTGCGTCATCGCCGCGCCGATGGGCTGGCTCGTCGCGCGCAGCGACATGCCGTTGCGGCGCACCGTGCGCGCGCTGGTCACGGCTTCATTCGTGACCCCGCCGTTCCTCGGCGCGATCGCGTGGGAACTGTTGGCGGCGCCGAATAGCGGTCTCCTCAACCAGGTTTTTCGCACGATCACCGGCGCGCAGCCCGATCGGCATCTGTTCAACATCTATTCGCTTGCCGGTCTCGTCTTCGTCATCTCCTGCTACACCTTTCCGTATGTCTTCGTGCTGGTCGCCAACGCGCTCGATCGCATTCCCGGCGATCTCGAAGACGCCTCGGCAATTCTCGGCGGCCGGATGTGGCATACCGCGCGCCGGGTGACGATCCCGCTCGCTGTGCCGGCTTTGATTGCGGGCGCGTTGGTCGCTTTCCTGCAAGCCATGACGCTGTTCGGCTCGCCGGCGATCCTCGCATTGCCGGCGGGCTTCCACACCATGACCACGAAAATCTGGAGCCTGTTCCAGTATCCGCCGAAGCCGCAACTCGCGGCCGCCGCCGCGCTGCCGCTCCTGGTGCTGACGGTGGTATTGCTGCGCGCCGAACACCGCATTCTCGGCCGCCGCGGCTATGCGGTCGTTGGCGCACGCCAGGGCAGCCCGCGCCTGGTAAAGCTCGGCGCGCTGAAATGGCCGGCGCTGGCGGCAAGCTTCCTGGTGCTGCTTTGCGCCGTGCTATTGCCCTATGGCGCGCTGTTGAACGCGGCCTTCTCGCGCATCGCTTCGCAATTCGTGTGGTTCGACAATATCACGCTGCACAATATCAACTTCGTGTTCTTCGAACTGTCGGACACGCAATATGCGCTCAAGAACACGTTTCTGCTCGGCACGCTCGCGGCGACCGCCGGGACGATGCTCGCCGTCGTGATCGGCTACATCACGACGCGCCAGGCGATCGCGGGCTGGCGGGTGCTCGGCTTTCTTGCGACGGCGCCGGTCGCCATTCCCGGCATCGTGCTCGGCGTCGGGTTGTTCCTGAGCTATACGCGCCCGCCCTTCGTGCTTTACGGCACGCTGTGGATCCTGCTCATTGCCTTCGTCACCATCTCGCTGCCGGCGGCTTACCAGCAGATGCAATCGGCTTTTCGCGCGGTCCATCCGGACCTGGAAGAAGCGAGCCGCATTCTCGGCGCGACGCGCTTGCAGGCGCTCGGCCACATCACCGCGCCGCTGCTGCGCACCAGCGTCATCGCCACCTGGTGCTTCATTTTCGTCGGCGTGATTCGCGAGCTTTCCGCCGCCATCATGCTGTTCACCTCGCAGACCAAGGTGGTGTCGGTGCTGATCTTCGATCTGAACGAAAGCGGCGATCTCGGCGCGATTGCCGTTCTCGGCATCATCATGCTGGCGATCACGTTCGCCGTTGTGATCCTGGCGAACCGCATTCCCGGCTTCGGCGCCAACGTGCGCCTGCGCGCGGGGTGAGCGCCCGCGCGCTTCTGGGCAATCTCGGCGCGATATCCTATGCTTCGTCAGAAGTCCGGACGAGGAAGAGCCATGGCTGAGGCGCAAACCGAGCCGAAATTGCTGTTGCCGTTGCTGCGGCCGTTCTACGCGGCGATGTTGCCCTGGACCTGGGTGCTGGTGCGGCTCGGCGTCGGCTGGAATCTCATCGTCCACGGTTGGGGCAAAATCCTGCGCGGACCGGAGCAGCAGGGCGCGATGCTGGCGCACGATAACGCTGCGCTCGGGTTCAAGACCGCGATCTTTCTCACCTTCATCGAATTCGTCGGCGGCATCTGCATCACGCTCGGGCTCTTCACCCGGTTCTTTGCCGCGGCGGTCGCCATCGAGATGGGCTATCTGGTGTGGCCGCATTATTGGGGCAACGGCTTTTCCTGGCTCAACCGCGGCTACGAATACGTGCTGCTGTGGGGATTCATCAGCCTCGCCATCGCGTTGCGCGGCGGCGGACCGTATTCGCTCGATCGCAAGCTCGGCCGGGAGCTTTAAGGCCGCGCTCTTGTTTCTCGCCGTTGCCGCCGCTAAATACTGCGCCGCAACGCTCAGGCTTTTTGCCTTCCGGAGAGGTGGCTGAGCGGTTGAAAGCACCGCACTCGAAATGCGGCAT
>Ga0116217_10005428_pt1 | contig 11184 bp, 8 predicted proteins | sample Sb_taG_6_FD_89697 | JGI IMG/M metagenome (GOLD analysis project Ga0116217, IMG submission 89697) | Peat soil microbial communities from Weissenstadt, Germany - Sb_50d_4_PS metaG | ecosystem: Environmental > Terrestrial > Soil > Wetlands > Peat | place: Germany: Weissenstadt | collected 2010-09-21 | reverse complement strand
CACCCTGCAGCCGGGGGAACGTGTCGCCCTGCTCGGGCGCAACGGCGCGGGCAAGTCCACGCTGCTGCGCCACGCCGCCGGGCTGCTCGAGCCCACGCGCGGGAGCGTGCAGCATGCCGGACGAGTCGCGCTGCTGATGCAGAACCCGGGCGACTACTTCCTGCACGAGCACGCCGGCGAAGAGGCCGGGGCGACGGCCCTGCAGCGGCTGGGGCTGTCCGCGCTCGCCCAGCGAAACCCGCGCGACCTGTCCGGCGGCGAGCGCCAGCGCCTGGCGCTGGCCATCGTCACAGACGGCCACAGCCCGCCCGCGGTGCTCGCCCTGGACGAGCCCACGCGCGGCATGGACCGCGGCGCCAAGCACGAGCTGGCCCGCTGGCTGGGCGGGCGCCGCGAGGACGGCACGGCGGTGATCGTCGCCACCCACGACCTCGAGTTCGCCGCCGAGTTCGCCGAGCGCGTGCTGCTGCTCGCCGACGGGCGTCTGATCGCCGACGCCGGTGCCGCCGAGGTGCTCTCCGGCGGCTGGTACTTCACCACCGAGACCGCGCGCATCCTCGACGGCGCCGGGCGGGCCCTGTTGCCGCAGGACGGCAGCGAGATCCTGCGCCAGCGGATCGCCGGCCCCGCACAGAGCGCCCAGGTGCTTGCGTGAGCTGGCAGATCGCATCGGTGGCGATCGTCCTGGCCGCGCTGGCCGCCTGCTTTTGGTGGTACGAGCGCACCCGTCCGTCCTCCAAGGAGGTCGCGTTCGTGGCAACCATGGCCGCGCTCGGCGCGCTCGGCCGCGACGCCTTCGCCGCGATTCCCGACGTCAAGCCGACGACCGCCATCACGTTCGTCTGCGGCTACGCCTTCGGTCCCGGTCCCGGCTTCGCGGTCGGCGCCATCGGCGCGCTCGCCTCCAACATCTTCCTCGGCCAGGGCTCGTGGACGCCATGGCAGATGCTGGCCTGGGGCATCGTCGGGCTCGGCGGCGCAGCGCTCGGGCGCCTGCTCGCCTGTCGCCCCCTCGGACGCGTGCCACTCGCGCTCTGCTGCGCCGTCGCCGCCGAGTTCTTCAATTTGATCCTCAACCTGTACACGTGGACTCAGGAGGGCACGTACACGCTTGCCGCCTATGGAGGATGGCTCACGAGCGCGTTCAGCTTCGATCTCACGCACGTGATCGCGAGCTTCCTGTTCGGCCTCGCCTTCGGCCCTGCATTGCTGCGCATGCTGACGCGGGCGCGGGCGCGGATGGAGATCGTGTGGGAGCCCCTTCCCAGCGCCTCCACGATCGTCGCCATCGCGCTCGCAGCGTTGGCAGGCATCGCCGTCGCGCGGGCGCCTGCTCCCGCCGGTGCCGCCAGCCTGCGGGCCCCACAGCCTGCCGCGTCCGCCAGCCAGGCCGCTGTCGCCCACCTGGACGTCTCGCGCGAGATCGCCTACCTGCAGGCCGCCCAGAACTCCGACGGCGGCTTCGGCGCTGCGCCCGGACAGGCCAGCGGCGAGCTGTACTCGGGTTGGGCAGCGATGGGCCTGGCGGCCGCCGGGCGCAACCCGCTGAGCGTGCGCCGCGACGGTCACAGTGTGCTGGACGCGCTGCGCGGCGAAGCGTCCAGCCTGGAAGGCGCCGGCGACCTGGAGCGGACGATCCTCGCGCTGCACGCGTGCGGCGCGTCGGTGCATTCGCTGCCTGGCGCGGGGGCGGGTGGCGATCCGGTCAAGGCGCTGCTCGCCTTTCGCGACCGCAACGGCTCCTTTGGCGACCTGAGCAACCTCACCGCCTTTGCCGTCTTTGCGCTGCGCGCCGCGGGCTACTCGGCGGCCGATCCGCTCGTGCGCAGCGCCGGGCGCTGGCTGGCCGAGCAACAGGACAGCGACGGCGGCTTCGGCTTCGCCAAGCGGGGCGCCGGCAGCGACGTCGACGACACCGCCGCGGTGGTGCAGGCGCTGTTCGACTCGGGCGCCCCTCGCACCGGATCAACACTCGGCCGTGCCAGCGCGTTTCTCATCCATGGGCAAAACCCCGACGGCGGCTATCCCCAGCAGCCGGGCGGACAGTCCAACGCCCAGTCCACCGCGTGGGCCATACAGGGCCTGATCGCAGCCGGGCGCAACCCCGCCGGCGTCGCGCGCGAAGGCAGCCGTTCGCCGCTGGGCTACCTGGAGAGCCTCGTGGCCCCCGACGGCAGCGTGCGCTACTCGCGCACCGGCTCGCAGACGCCCGTGTGGGTCACCGCCCAGGCGCTCACAGCGCTCGCCGGCAAGACCTTCCCGATCGCCCCGCCGCCTGCGCGGACGGCGGCCGTCGCCCCGCTGCCCGTCCGTGCAGTGATTGCCCTGCCCACCGCCCGGGCAACGGCCACCGCGCCTGCCGGCCTGGACGGGCTTGCCCGGGCGATCGGCGCTCTGATCGGCACGGCCCTCGCGCCGATGCTCGGCTGACGACCTTCCCACCCCGCTCTCCGCGCTTCAGCGGCGCTTAAGCAGCCGTCGTACCCTTGCCCTGTGAACATGTCTGGTGTCGCATACAGCGCCGGGCGCCTGTCGGCGCACCGTACGGACAACACGACGAGGCGATCTGGTCCAACTGGCGCGCTCGTCGTCGCGGGCCTGTGCGTGCTCGCGCTCGCGCTCGTATGGCTGGTGGCCGAGCTCGTGCCCGCCGCCCACATCCGCGACGCAGCGGCCCTGCGCGACTTCACCCTGCTTAGCCGCCCGCGCCTGGACGACGTGTGCAACTTCCTGCTGCACCTGCTCGACCCGCTGTTGTTCGTGATCTGGGGATTGGGTCTCGTCCTCGTCGCATACGCGCAGGGGCGCGCGCGGATCGCGGCGGCGGTCGTGGCGATCATGGGGCTCGCGCCACTGACCTCAGAGACGCTCAAGCCGCTCGTGGCCCACTCCCACGACGTGGTGGGGGGCGTTTACATCGGCCCCGCGTCGTGGCCCAGCGGCCACTCGACCGCGGCGCTCGCGCTCGTCCTCAGCGCCGTGCTCGTCGCGCCTGCCCGCCTGCGGGCGCTGGTGGCGAGCGTGGGCGCGCTGTTCGCGCTGGCGGTCGGCTGCTCGCTGCTAATCCTCGCCTGGCACATGCCCAGCGACGTCGTCGGCGGATACCTGGTCGCGAGCCTGTGGACGGCGCTGGCGGTGGCCGTGCTGCGCGTCGCCGAGCGGCGCTGGCCGAAGCCGTCGAGCTCGACTGGCTGACGCCTCGATGAGTTGGCTGGCGTCCACGACAGGTCAGCATAGGCAGCGCCGTGGGCGCTGAACGGCACCGAGAGCGCCGCGGGAGGAGGCCGCTCGCGGGCCTAAACTGCTCCGCGTGGCACGAACACGCACCCACGAGATAGGTCCCACTGCGAGGCCAGTCGCGGTACCCGAGGACCTGGACGATCGGTCATTGCCGACGGCCACGGGTCAGGTAGATCTTCCGCTGCACATTCGCTGGAGCGGCCAGCCGATGACATACGACTTGGACGATCCCATCGATCGCGCCCGCGTCTATGAGCAGGTGCTCAGGGAGGGCACCGAGGACGACGTGCGCTTCTACATCGACCCCACGAGCTCGCCGAAATCTTCGATGAGCTGGTTCTACCGGCGCGCGTGCGACAAGCATGGGCCGGCTGGCTGGACCGTCACCGCCACCTCTGACGTGTTGAGTCCGCTGATGCTCGAACCGAGCTCGACCTCGGCACGGACGCGCGACTGTTCCCCATCGAGCCCGGGAGCTCCGCTCCGCTCTTGAGCGGCGAGGAGCTGGCGGTCGACAAGGTGCTCGCGGTGTTCGGACGCGCCGAGGCGCGAGACGCGACGAGTTCGAGCTCGACGACGTTGGGTACGAGCAGTTGCGCCTCGGCGTCGAGCGTTGGCACGAGCAGGCAACCGAGCTTGCCCCGCCGCCAGTATCCGCAACCACAGGGCCACTGAACCGTGACAAATCTCTGACAAAATCATTTCGTCCGATGTCCGCAAACCCGGACCTATCGGACGATCTGGACGCTGGCGGACCTATATGGCGCGGGTGTCCAAGGTTGAGGGCGAATGGAAGTTTCATAGACGTTCCTGATCTTGACCGCTCGGCCTCCCGTCAGCCTGAACAAGTCCGGTAAGCTGCATGGCCATGCACGTGCAGCACAGAACGATTGGGGTCGGAATAGTCCATGTCACTGCTTCGCAAGATCTGGTCGCAGCATAGAGAGAACGCTGTGGCTATAGCCGTCATTGCGACCCTCCTAGTCGGAGTCGCTGGAGTCGGGATCGCCTACTTCGCATTCCGCGATCAGACCACCACCGAGAGCAAGGCCCAACTCGCGCGCAGCGCAGCCGAAGAGCGAGCCCAAGCAGAACAGGTCTCGGCGGCGCCCATTGCCGGCACAGGAGGGTTTCCTATCACCACTGAGCCTGGTGGCCACGACGTAACGCGAATTGGCCTCTATAACCACTCAAATGCTCCCGTATACAACGCCGTGGTCACTCTTGTACTCGTCCAGGGCGCTGGACCCCGCAAGGCTGTCGAACTCACAGAATCGCGTCTCAAAGCAGAATTTCAGAAATACCTCACCGCTATACCCCCGGGCGAATACGAAACACAGGTAAGCCCAGGCTGGGCAGGCATGATGGCGAGACCTGGTATCGAGCTGGCCTTTACGGACCACGCGGGACGGCACTGGATTCGATACGCCAGTGGCGAACTTGTGCAAGTGCGGCAAGAACCTGCGGCGTACTATAAGCTCGAAGAGCCGGTCGGTTGGCTCCAACCCAAAACGCTGAAATCCAAATAGCTATCACGCAGCACAACGAACCGCTGGGTTGCACAATGGCACTTGTGCGACGTATCGCGCCGAGCTGCCTGTCTCTCGTACCGATTTACGCTCACACCACCGTAGGCATAAGCGACAACACGTACTATGGTGGCCACGCGGGACCGGTTTCAGGCTCAAGCGGCGCCATGGGTGCCGGGGTTCCAGAGGGGCTCGGAGCTCGTCCCATGGCTTATCTCGACGTTGGCCGCGCGGCTGAGGATGAACAGCAGGTCAGACAGCCGGTTCAGGTAGCGCACGACCTCGGGATTGACCTCGTCGCCGACCGCGATCGTGCGCCGCTCGGCGCGCCGACAGACGGTGCGGCAGACGTGCAGGTGCGCCGCCGCCTGGGTGCCGCCCGGGATCACGAACGAGCGCAACGGCTCCAGCTCGGAGTTGACCTCGTCGCAGGCCTTCTCCAGCCAGTCGGTGTAGTCGGCGCCCACCCGCAGCCGCTGTCGCTCCGGCTCGCCAGCGCCCTCGCCTGCATCTCCGTCGCCGTGCGCGCCCCGGTCGGCGGGCGGCGCCTGGGCGGACGTCGGCACCGACAGATCGGCGCCGACGTCCAGTAGGTCGTTCTGCACGCGGCGTAGCCACTGCGCGAAGCGGTCGGGCATGCCGTCCGTGAGTAGCGCCACGCCGATCGTCGCGTTGAGCTCGTCGACGGTGCCGTACGCCTCCACGCGCGGGTGCAGCTTGGAGACACGGCTCATATCGCCCAGATGGGTCTCGCCGCCGTCGCCCAGCTTGGTGTAGATGCGCGTCAAGTTTATGGTCATAGCTCGGACGGCACCCGGCCGTCCTTTGAATGATATGGCCACCCTCCAGGCGGCCTCCTGACACACCGTAACGCGGCTCGCGGGCGCGATCGGATACGTTCTCGCACTTCATGCGGATCGGTGTGCCGAAGGAGACCGCGGCCGGCGAGCACCGGGTGGCGCTCGTGCCGGAGGTCGTAAGCAAGCTCAAGGCCAAGGGACTGGACGTGCTCGTACAGAGCGGCGCCGGAACCGACGCGCTGCTCAGCGACGCCGCTTTCACGGACGCCGGCGCGCAGGTCACCGACGACGCCGCCGAGGTGTGGAAGTCAGACGTGGTCGTCACGATCGCCCCGCCCGACCCGCAGGCGATCCGCGGCCTGGGCGTGGGCTCGATCCTGATCGGCTTCCTCGCGCCGCTGACCAGCCCGCAGACCACGCGCGCGCTGGCCGACGCCAAGGCGACCGCGTTTGCGATGGAGGCGATCCCGCGCATCTCGCGCGCGCAGTCGATGGACGCGCTGTCCTCGCAGAGCAACGTCGCCGGCTACCGCGCCGCGCTGCTCGGCGCCGAGGAGATGGGGCGCTTCTATCCGATGCTGATGACCGCCGCGGGCACGATCCCGCCGGCCAAGGTGCTCGTGCTCGGGGTTGGCGTGGCCGGCCTGCAGGCGCTGGCCACCGCCAAGCGCCTGGGCGCGCGCACGACCGGCTATGACGTGCGCCCGGAGGTCGCAGAGCAGGTGCAGTCGCTCGGGGCGATGTGGCTGGACCTCGGCCTCGAGGCCAGCGGCGAGGGCGGCTACGCGCGCGAGCTCACCGACGAGGAGCGCGCCCGCCAGCAGCAGGCGCTGACGGACGCGATCAAGGGCTTTGACGTGGTCATCACCACCGCGCTCGTGCCCGGCCGTCCCGCTCCGCGGCTCGTCACCAAGGAGGCCGTCGAGGGCATGAAGCCGGGCTCTGTGATCGTTGACCTGGCCGGCGAGGCAGGCGGCAACTGCGAGCTGACCGAGCCCGGCCAGACGGTCGTGCGCTACGACGTCAAGATCGTCTCCCCGCTGAACCTGCCCGCGACGATGGCCGAGCACTCCTCCCAGCTGTTCGCGCGCAACGTGCAGGCCCTGCTGGAGCTGTTCGTCGGCGAGGACGGCAACCTCAAGCTCGACTTCGACGACGAGATCGTCAAGGGCGCCTGTGTCGTGCGTGACGGCGAGATCGTCAACCCCGGCGCCAAGAAAGCCGTCGATGCGGCCGCTTCCGCGGCCGGCGTTGTCGCGTCGAGCGGAGCCGGGGCCACTGGCGAGGGAGGGGCTAGGAGCGGGGACGCCGGGAGCGGGGGAGGGGCCGCATGATTCTCGCGAGCGTTCTCACGACCAACCTGGCCATCCTCGTGCTGGCCGGGTTCATCGGCTTCGTCGTCATCTCCAAGGTGCCCAACACGCTGCACACGCCGCTGATGTCCGGCACCAACGCCATCCACGGGATCGTCCTGCTGGGGGGCCTGCTGATCGTCGGCCTGTCCGGCAACGGCGTCTTCAACAAGGTCATCCTCGTGATCGCCATCGCCTTCGGCACGATCAACGTGGTCGGTGGCTTCCTCGTGACCGACCGCATGCTCGAGATGTTCAAGTCGCGACCGAAACCGCCGCCAGCGAAAGCTGGCGATCATAAAAATGAGAAACACGATGGCGCGGGAGCAAGCTCGTGATCGCCATCCCGCTCGCCACCACGTTCCTGCAGTCCCAGAGCTTCCTCGACGTCCTCTACATCGTCGCCTTCGCGCTGTTCATCCAGGGGCTGCGCGGCCTGTCCGGGCCGACGACCGCGGTGCGCGGCAACCGCATCGCCGCGGTCGGCATGGCCATCGCCGTGATCGCCACGCTGCTGCAACGCAACGAGGGCAACAGGGGCCTGATCGCGCTGGGCATCGCGCTCGGCACCGCCATCGGGGTGCCCGCCGCGCGCCAGGTCAAGATGACCGCCATGCCGCAGATGGTCGCGCTGTTCAACGGCGTCGGCGGCGGCGCGGTTTTCCTGATCTCCTGGTCTGAGTTTCGCCTCACCCACGGCTATCAGGGCACCGCCACCTACATCGCGATCTTCTCGCTGTTCGCCGCGATCGTCGGCTCCGTCTCCTTCTGGGGCTCCAACATAGCCTTCGGCAAGCTCCAGGAAATCATCCCCGGGCGCCCGATCACGCTCGGCTCCGGCCAGCAGATCGTCAACCTCGTGCTGTTCATCCTCGCGGTCGCCGCCGGCGTGGACATCGCCGCCGGCGACCACTCCCAGGGGATCTTCATCGGCATGCTCGTGTGCGCCGCGCTGCTGGGCAACGCCGTCGTGCTGCCGATCGGCGGCGCCGACATGCCCGTGGTCATCTCCATGCTCAACGCCTTCACCGGGCTATCCGCCGCCGCCACCGGCATCGCGCTGAATAACCCCGCGCTGATCGTCGCCGGCATGATCGTCGGCGCGTCCGGCTCGATTCTCACCAACCTGATGGCCGTCGCCATGAACCGCTCCATCCCCGCCATCGTCGCCGGCGGCTTCGGCGGGGGAGGGGCGGTGGCCGGCGCCGAAGGCGCGGGCGAGCACGCCGGCACGGTGCGCTCCACCAGCGCCGCCGACGCCGCCATCCAGCTCGCCTACGCCAACCGCGTGATGATCGTCCCCGGCTACGGCATGGCCGTCGCCCAAGCCCAGCACGCCGTGCGCGAGCTGACCAAGGCGCTGGAAGCGCGCGGCGTGGAAATCGGCTATGCGATCCACCCAGTCGCCGGGCGCATGCCCGGGCACATGAACGTGCTGCTCGCCGAGGCAGACGTGCCCTACGACCAGCTCGAGGAGATGGACGAGGCCAACCAGGAGTTCGGGCGCACCGACGTGTCGCTGGTGATCGGCGCCAACGACGTCACCAACCCGGCCGCCAAGAACACCCCCTCCTCGCCGATCTACGGCATGCCCATCCTGGAAGTCTCCAACAGCCACTCCGTAATCGTGATCAAGCGCTCGATGAACCCCGGCTTCGCCGGCATCGAAAACGAGCTCTACTACGAGCCCGAGACCTCGATGCTGTTCGGCGACGCCAAGTCGGCGGTGAGCGAGATTACCGCCGCCCTAGCCGACATTTGACCGGGCCAGCGGCCGGTGGTGCGAGACTGCGCGCGTGATCGAGCGTAGCCAGGCTCTCGCGGCGCTGAGCGAGGACGAGTTCGACGTGGTCGTCGTCGGCGGCGGCATCACCGGCGCGGGCGTCGCCCTGGACGCGGCCGCGCGCGGCTACAGCGTCGCGCTGGTCGAGCGCGCGGACTTCGCCTCGGGCACGTCCAGCCGCTCGAGCAAGCTCGTCCACGGCGGCCTGCGCTACCTGCAGAACTTCGATCTTGGCCTCGTGCGCGAGGCCCTGCTCGAGCGCCAGCTGATGGTCGCCCTGGCGCCCCACCTGGTCAAGCCCCTGCCGCTGGTCGTGCCCGCCTTCGAGGGCGCCCACCCCGACCGGCTGGTGGGGGTCGGGCTGAACCTGTACGACGTCATGTCGGTCGAGCGGGGGCGCCGGCGCGCGCGCCGCGGCGAGGCTCGCGCGCGCAAGGCCGGCGGCGAGGGCGAGTCCTGGAGCCCTGAGCGCCACCGCGTGATCTCCGGCGAGGAAGTGGTCGAGCTGCTGCCCGCGCTGGCCACGCGTGAGCCCACCAGCGGCTACCTGTTCTACGACTGCCAGACCGACGATGTGCGCCTGGTCTTGACGGTGCTCGGCGAGGCAGAACGCTTCGGCGCGGTGTGCGCCAACCGCGTCGGCGTCACCGCCCTGCTCGAGCAGGACGGCCGCGCGCACGGGGTGCAGGCGCTTGACGCCGAGAGTGGCGAGACGCTGCAGGTGCGCGCCGCCAACGTCGTCAACGCGACGGGAGTGTGGGCCGACGAGCTGCGCCCGCAGGAGCTACACGACGAGGCCGAGCTGCCGCGCATCCGCCCCAGCCGCGGCACCCACATCACGTTCCGCCACGAGGACCTGCCGCTGGTGGGCGGCGCGATCGTGCCTGCCGGCGAGGGCCGCTCGATCTTCGCGCTGCCGTGGCTGGGGCACACGCTGGTGGGCACCACCGACAACGACTACGAGGGGCCGCTCGGGCGAATCAAGCCGGCCCAGGAGGACGTCGAATACCTGCTGGACGCGATCAACACTTTCTTTAGCACCAGTCTTGAGAGCGAACATCTCGCCGGCGCGTTCGCGGGCGTGCGCCCGCTGATCTCCACCGGCGACCCCAAGAAGTCGGTCGACATCTCGCGCAAGGCCGAGCTGTATGAGACCTCCTCGGGGATGATCACGATCACCGGCGGAAAGCTCACCACTTGGCGGCGCATGGCCAAGATGACCGTCGATCGCCTCGTCGAGCGCGACGCCCGCGACGCGCCCTGCCGTACTCATGAGATCCCGCTCGGGCAGGCGATCGACGCGGACGAGCTGGCGCGCGTGGAGGGCGTGCCGGAGGCCTCCTACGAGGCGCTCGCCGCGCGCTACGGGCACGCCGCCCACGACGTGCTCGCACTGTCCGCCGAGCGCGGCGAGCTGGCCCAGCCGATCGTGCCCGGTCTGCCCGACCTGCTCGCCGAGGCCGCGCTGGCCGTGCGGCGCGAGCAGGCGCGCAGCATCGGCGACGTGCTGCTGCGGCGCACGCGGCTGGGGCTGTTGGCCGCGCGCGAGCTTGACGTCGAGCCGGTCGCGCGCGTCGGCGCCGTGGTGGCGCGTGAGCTTCACTGGAGCGACGAGCGCCTGGAGCGCGAGATCGCGCTGTTCGCCGAGGAGGCGCGCGCCGAGGGGCTGGTGTGAGCGTCGCTCGACGGTACCGACGCGCCAAGGGTCTGTCGTGAGCGCGCCCGCTCATCGACTGCACGCCGTCGATCGCGTGCTGGAGCTCGGCGGGGCGGGCGGGCCTGTGATCATGGGCATCGTCAACGCCTCGCCCGACTCCTTTAGCGACGGCGGCCGTCACGCCGGGCGCGACGCGCAGCTGCGCCTGGCGCGCGAGCTGCTGGACGCCGGCGCGGACATCGTCGACGTCGGCGGCGAGTCCGCCTCCACCGGGCGCCCGCCGGTGGAGGTCGATGTGGAGATCGAGCGCGTAGCGCCGCTCGTGCGGGCCATCGCTGGCGAGCTCGGCGCGCTCGTGTCGGTCGACACCTACAAGCCGGCCGTCGCCCGTGCCGCGATCGCCGCGGGCGCCAAGATCGTCAACGACGTCAGCGGCCTGCGCGATCCGCAGCTGGCCGAGGTGTGCGCGCAGACCGGCGCAGCGCTGGTCGTCATGCACACCTCCGCCGTCCCCCGCCAGCGCCTGCAGGACCCCGACCTCTACCACGACGTGGTGGGTGAGGTGATCGCGTTTCTGCGCCAGCGCATCGCGCTGGCCGAATCGCTGGGCGTCCAGCGCGAGCAGCTGATCGTTGATCCTGGTCCCGACTTCGCCAAGACCCCAGCCCAGACGGTCGCGCTGCTGGCCGAGCTCGGGCGCCTGCACGAGCTCGGGCGCCCGCTGCTGATGGCAATCTCGCGCAAGGACTTCATCGGCGCGCTGACCGGGCGCCCACCGCGCGAGCGCCTGCCCGGCACGCTGGCCGCGCTCGCGCACGGCGTT
>Ga0116217_10005423_pt1 | contig 11193 bp, 6 predicted proteins | sample Sb_taG_6_FD_89697 | JGI IMG/M metagenome (GOLD analysis project Ga0116217, IMG submission 89697) | Peat soil microbial communities from Weissenstadt, Germany - Sb_50d_4_PS metaG | ecosystem: Environmental > Terrestrial > Soil > Wetlands > Peat | place: Germany: Weissenstadt | collected 2010-09-21 | reverse complement strand
TCGCAGCCGGCTCCGACGAAAATGCCGATCAAGCACCTCGTGGTGCTTTTCAACGAGAATATTTCCTTTGACCACTATTTCGGAACCTATCCTGTTGCGCTAAACCCCAAGGGAGAGCCACCGTTCCACGCTAAGCCTGGAACGCCCAACGTGAACGGCCTTACCAACGCGTTGCTGACGTTTAATCCCAACCTGAATCCGGCCAACGGCACTGGGGCCTCGAACCCGTTCCGTCTCGATCGCTCACAAGCCGTAACCACCGACCAGGACCACGATTACACCGCTGAACAGCAAGCTTTCGACTCTGGCCTGATGGATTTGTTCCCCACCTTTACCGGGGGCAACAACAGCGAGCCAATGGGTTATTTCGACGGCAACACGGCGACCGCCCTGTGGAACTACGCCCAGGCTTACGCCATGAGCGACAATTCCTACGGCACGACCTTTGGTCCCTCAAGCCCCGGCTTGATCAACTTTGTTTCGGGCCAGACCAACGGCGTCGCTAAGACGTTGAACGGGACTAGCGACGAGGTGAACGGCGGTCCCGATGGCTCGCTCACTTTGATCGGCGACGCGGATCCAATCGGTGATGTTTGCTCCAACCCAACTCGCGACCAAGCCCAAATGGGTGGAATGAACATTGGTGACCTGCTGAACGCCGCAGGCGTGACGTGGGGTGGGTTCATGGGCGGCTTCAACCTGACCATTAAGAATCACAACGGCACCACCGGTTGCCAAAGAAGCTCGACCGGCCTCGCGGGGACAACCGCCGATTACATTCCGCACCACTCACTTTTCGGCTACTACGCCTCCACCGGCAATCCGCAACACACCCGTCCGGCTTCCCTCGATGAAATTGGCCACAACGGTCCGGCCAACCACCAGTACGATATCGATGACTTCTTCGCTGCGGTGAAACATGGCAATTTCCCCGCCGTCAATTTCTTGAAGGCCCCTGCGTATGAGGACGGCCATGCCGGTTACTCCGATCCGATCGACGAACAGCACTTCCTGGTCGAACTCATCAACTTCCTGCAAGAGCAGAAAGAATGGGACAGCACTGCCGTGGTCATCATGTACGACGACTCCGACGGATGGTATGACCACCAAATGGGTCCAATCGTTAACACTTCCACCGGGCCAGCTGACGCCCTAACTGGACCCCAGGCTTGTGGTACGGCCGCGAACTCTCTCCCCGGCATTAACGCCAGCAACACGCACGCACTCGGTCGTTGCGGTTACGGTCCAAGGTTGCCCTTGCTGGTCATCTCGCCGTGGTCAAAAGAGAACTTCGTGGATAACACCGTAACCGATCAAAGTTCGATCATCCACTTCATCGAGGATAACTGGCTGGGCGGGCAGCGCATCGGTCAGGGATCTTTTGATGGAATCGCAAACTCGATCGCGCAAATGTTCGACTTCCACCACAAGAGAGAGAATAGCCGTTTCCATCTCGATCCCAACACCGGTGAGCCCGCGCGATAAAAACATTGGGAAGTGCTGGCGTCAACCTCGACTTTTGCCGCTGATGCGGCTGGAACCAACTCAAGCAAAAACGGGCATGCGAGGAACTTATTCTTCGCATGCCCGTCTGTTTCGTCAGGTTGCCCGCTGCAAGTCGGATTTTTCTTGCGCTGTGAAGCTCACTGCCGATAGTACTGTCCGAACTTCGGGACAATCGTTTAACAATTAAGTGACAACTCCACAGCTGCCCAATCCGCTATAACTGAATCCAACGGTATGTACGGATCGAATCTAGTTTTCGAAGATGGTCTTGCTGGACGGTTGTATCAGCGGTGACTGAGAGACGCAGAGCACATGGGAGAGAACCTGCTCCCATGCAATGCGGCAGTCCGGTTGCAAGCCCGGGCCCCACAAAAACATGTCGCCCCTGGCCCAACTCGATCACCTTCTGGACAGCATCATTTCCGAGCTGACTTTGCGTATTGTCGTTCCTCGGTTGGGCGAGTTTGACTCCGTTTGGGACACCACCAACAGAATCTGCGACCGCTACCAGATCGACAACATCTCCAGCCCGCGATAGCTCCCTCGGTTGCGTCCAAAACGCAGAGCTACAGAAAATCAGGACCTCGAACTCTGGGACGCGACGTAAACTGCATAGTCGCCATTGGTTGTGCGGCCAAATGTTCTGCGCGTAGTACAAGACCCGACTTTCGCTATTCCCGCGACCAGCGATAAGCGCGCACGCCAAAAAATATGTTGGCGCCGGTTACAAGCGCGGCCGGGACGTACCAAATGTGGTTGTGTTTCCTCTTCATGTAGTAGGTCAGGTACGCAATCCCGAGGTCCGCGGGAATCCCGATTCCATACAGGGCTGCGCGGCTGCGGAGCGAGGGTGGGACATCGTTGCAGGAAGCGTGCACATGCAAGCAGTGCAAGGCTAATTCCGCATTTGCAACGCTTGCTCCGAACATCCCGCCCGTGAGCAACAGGTAATTCCGGTCTGCGACATTACGATCGACCCCGAGTGGGCCACCCTTGGCAGCGGGCGGTGCCCCCTGAGATACGTCTCTCTTGACAGTTGGAGAAGCCGCTTCTCCGCTTGACGGGTCCGGCATTGTGGCGCTCGGTGCGTCCGGCAGCTCGGATTCATTGCTTACGCCGCCGAACACCGGAGACTCAACCAGCTTGGCGGTAAGCAGTGACTGAGTAGAATCGCCCACCTTCAGTTGAAGGTCATCCCACCGCTGAATCTCCGTGCGATCGGACTGCGCCAGCACGGAAAGCGCTGACGTAAGCGCAAAAGCGATACAGATATTGAACTTCCGATAACGATTACGCACCCTTTCCTCCTGGTGCTCAAGCTTCGGCTCCGCTGTTCGGCCAATCCACACTAGTTGCAGGAGCGCCGGCGGGCCGAATCACACGCAGTGCCCTGCCACATTAGAGCACTTTAATCGCCGAGACTAACTTGAATCTGGCACCTCACACTAGTAGCTGAGGAACTAGCACTTTGGATTGGCGTTCATGCAGGGGGATCGTGGGAGATAAAACGCGGAGTGTCGGGCACTTACATGCCATGCCCTTTCTTGCGTCGCACGCCGAAAACAAATTGCAGCGCTCACTGAACATCGCTTTTCGAGACGAGGTCCGACCACATTCTTCTCGTCGCGAATGAGACGGGTGAGATACTATCGCCAGACTTTTCTCTCGCTTTGAGACACTCGCTCCGCAGAGTCTCCCATCCTCCGAGCTAAATCAACGCGCCGAAATTGTTCGGACGTCCGGTCCGCGCCTCCGTCTATCGTGCCTGTGCACTGGAAGCGAACCCAAACTGCGCCTGACATGGCAGCAGTGCTTTCTGGCTCGGGCTCTCGTGAGATGAGACGCACCCGAACTTATTCTTGGGCTTTCTCTCTTTTTGAGACGCCGAGCGCAACCCATTCCCGAATTGGCCCAGCTAAATACTGAAGAACAAGCGAGTTAGTGAACGTACCGAACTGGCACCCGCCATGCATCTAGCAGCCCGAGGCGAAGAGTGTAGTCGCCTACTTACATTGCAGCAGTGAACTCGGGGTACAGGTAACCGGTCACACAGCCTCGGCCGCGAGTAGCCAAAAACTTTTCACACAAACAACGCTATCTAAGCGACGGGGGAAGGCTTGTCTCAAGCGATGGACGCCAGCACTTCAGCGATGACCAAGAGTTCGTTGTTGCCTCCGCCACTGCAAACGGCAGAGCGCCCTCCCCATTGGTACGCTCTTTATACAAGTCCGAGACATGAGAAGAGGGTTCGCGAGCATCTTGGGCACCGCCGTGTGGAATGTTTTCTCCCGTTGTTTCGAAGCATTCATCGCTGGAAAAACGGCTGCAAGGCCCGGGTTGAGCTTCCGCTATTTCCTGGCTACTTGTTCGTGAACATCGCGCGAAGCGAACGGGTGCGAGTTTTGGACGTGCCCGGGGTTCTCTCGTTCGTCGGCCCCAGAGGCGAACCTGCGCGGCTGTCCGATTTTGAGATCGAGACTTTGCGTTCCGGTTTGCACCTGCAGGAATTTGAGCCCTATAGGGGTCTTGCGATCGGCCAGAGAGTGCGGATCAAGGGGGGCGCGCTGCAAGGCCTGCAAGGCCTGCTGGTTCGAAACGCGACCGGCTTTCGAGTCGTTCTTACCGTGGAACTTATCAAACAGAGTGTGGCGGTGGAATTGGACGCCGCTGACGTCGAACCCATAGCCACCCACCCGACCCACTCCGCACCTGCGCTCGCCCAAAGTCACCGCTAGGCGATAGCCGCATCTGTCGATCTTGCTTTTCCCGCCAGGGCAAGGGCAACGCCTAGTTTTGTCGCCCCTCGGTTTGAGGATTCATGATGCTGATGACTTCCATCGGCGAGTTTTGCCCAGAAATTTGCTTCCCAGGCACTTGGCAAGTACGTCTAAAGCAGCGTAAAGTATCGTTTCTTCCAGATTCTGGCTGTTTCCACCACACAGGAGCACTCTGCATGCGTTACTGGCTGGTCCTTTTGCTCGCAGTTTTCTGCTTCAACCTTTCTGCTTCTTCCCAAACCGCCGAGGAATTGGTTAACAAGAATATCGAAGCCAAAGGGGGGATGGACAAGATCAGAGCCGTCAAGACCCGGCGCATGACGGGTAAACTGATAGGCGGCGGCATCGTTGCCACCGCTGGCCAGGAAAACATGCGACCGAACCTCGTCCGTGAAACCTTCGCGCTCCAGGGCATGACCGCAGTGCAAGCCTATGACGGCTCAACCGGTTGGCAGATTCAACCTTTCGGAGGCCGGAAGGATCCCGAACTGATGGGAGAAGACGATATGCGGGATCTGCTGATTGACTCTGACGTCGATGGCCCGCTGGTGGACTACAAGGCCAAAGGGAATGTCGTGGAATATCTGGGTCATGACATCGTCGACGGGGACGATGCCCTCCGGCTCAAGGTCACGCTGAAAAATGGCGACATCGTCTACTACTACCTCGACCCCGACACCTACCTCGAAATCCGCAAAGAAACTCAGGAATTCATTCGCGGCTCGGTACGCGAGAGTGTTGCCGACCTCGGCTCCTATAAGCCCATCGCCGGCGTGATGTATCCATTTTCTATCGGGTCAGGGCCCAAGAATGATCCCACCTCCTGGCAGACCGTGACGATCGAGAAGATCGAAGTAAACGTGCCGATAGAGGCGTCCGAGTTCGCTGTGCCAGCGTCCCTCAAAAAAGAAGCGCCGAAAAAGCAGTGAACGGTGAAGAATCGAGCGGACCGCATTTGTTAGCACCATATTCACAGCAACGAATTTGCACCAAATGACATTCGCATCCCAAGAGGACCCTTACCGATGACTGCTCGCGCCGACTGCTCTCATAACCTGGTTAGATCGCTCCCGCGGTTACTTGCTCTTCCATCGCTTTTCCTATCCGTGACGCTTTTCGCCCAACAAGCCATCAAGTTCGATGCTGCCACCATCTCCGGATTGCCGGCCCGCAACATCGGATCCGCCACCATGAGCGGACGCATTGCTGCAGTAGCCGCGGTGAACGAAAACGGCCGGCTCACAGTGTTTGTCGCGGCTGCCAGCGGCGGAGTGTGGAAGTCGGTGAATGGCGGAACGACGTTTAAGCCGGTGTTTGACCGTCAATCCGTCCAATCCATCGGAGCGGTCGCCATTGATCCTTCCAATTCCAAGACCGTTTGGGTGGGTACGGGAGAAGCGTGGACCAGAAACAGCGTCTCCATTGGCGATGGCATTTACAAGTCCACCGACGGCGGCGAAAACTGGACCAACATGGGGCTGAAAGACTCGGAGCACATCGCGAAAATTCTCGTCGATCCGAAGGACAGCAACACCGTCCTTGCCTGCGCCACTGGCCACGTTTGGAATGACAATGACGAGCGAGGAGTTTTCAAGACATCGGATGGCGGCAACACCTGGAAAAAAGTTCTATCCAGGGCGAACGGTTCCATCGGATGCGGCATGATCGCCGTGAGTCCCCACGAACCCAAGACTATCTTCGCCTCGATGTGGGACTTCCGCCGCCAAGGCTGGACATTCCGTTCGGGCGGTCCGGGCAGCGGACTCTACCAGTCCACCGATGGCGGCGACCATTGGACCGAACTGAACAACGGAAACAGCAAAGGCCTGCCTGAGAAACCCTGGGGACGTATCGCGCTGGCGGTGGCGCCATCCAAACCGCAAGTTGTCTACGCCATGATTGAGTCGAAAAAGAGCGCGCTGTTCCGCTCCGACGACGGTGGCAAGACATGGAATCGCCTGGATGCCAGCCGCTTCATGATCTGGCGCCCTTTCTATTTCGCCAATCTGATCGTGGATCCTAAAGATGAGAACAAGATTTTCAAACCAGATGGGCCGCTGCTACTCAGTGTAAACGGTGGACAAAGCTTTAGCTCGGTCGGCGGCGGCGCGCATGGCGATTTCCATGACGTCTGGATCGATCCCAACAATCCAAATGTGATGTATACGGGTGATGACGGCGGCCTGTGGCGAAGTGAAGACGGAGGCACCCGCTGGAAACACCAGGCGAACCTGCCAACTGCGCAGTTCTATCACGTGAGCGTGGACAACGCGAATCCCTATCACGTTTACGGAGGCTTGCAAGATAACAGCAGTTGGATCGGCGACTCGTCCTATCCCGGCGGCGTAACCAATTCGCGTTGGGAAAATATCTACAACGGGGACGGCTTCTGGGTCTTTGAAGATCCCTCCGACCCCGACTACATTTACGCCGAATATCAGGGCGGCACCGTCGGCCGCGTCAATCGCCACACGCTTGAAAACCGGCCCATCCAGCCCCTTCCCAACTACAACGAAAACAAGTTGCGCTTTAATTGGAATACGCCCATTCACATGAGTCCCAATGAGAAAGGCACAATCTACATTGGGGCACAGTTTCTGTTCCGGTCTCGCGACCATGGGCAATCGTGGGAACGCATTTCGCCCGACCTCACCACCAACGACCCCGAAAAGCAGAAGCAGGAAGAGTCCGGCGGAGTCACCGTCGACAACTCTTCTGCCGAAATGCACACCTCGATCTACTCGATTTCGGAATCGCCGAAGAATGGACAACTCATTTGGGTTGGAACCGACGACGGCAACTTGCAGATCACTCGCGATGGCGCCAAGACGTGGACCAATGTAGTGGCGAACGTCTCCGGACTCGCCCAGAACTCCTGGGTTTCGACCATCGAGGCCAGCCGCTTCGACGAGGCCACGGCCTATGCCACCTTCGATCGCCATACCTTTGGCGACATGAAGCCTTACGCGTACAAAACCACTGACTACGGGAAGACTTGGACTTCGCTGAACGTGCAAGAAAATGGCGTCCTCGGCTACGCGCACGTGATCAAGGAAGACACCGTCGATCCCAACCTGCTGTTCCTGGGAACGGAATTCGGCCTCTGGATCTCAGTCGATGGTGGACAGCATTGGGCGCGCTACAAGGCAAGCAATTTCCCGTCCGTAGCCGTGCGGGATCTGGTAGTGCATCCCCGCGAGTCCGATCTGGTGCTGGCCACGCACGGACGGGGTATCTGGATCATCGACGATATTTCTCCGCTGCGCACTCTGACCCCCGATCTGATGGCGAAAGACGCAACCCTGATCCAGGGCCCGCCAGCCATTCAGTACTTCAATGCCAACGGAGGCTGGCCCGAAGGTGATGAGAGTTTCAATGGACCCAGCCGCCCCACCGACGCGTTCATCGATTATTACCAGAAGCATCGTCACATCTTCGGCGACCTGAAGATCGAAATCCTTGACCAAGATGGCAAGTTGGTGGATACGATCCCAGGCAGCAAACATCGTGGTCTCAACCGGGCAACGTGGTCGATGCGGCTGAAACCTCCTATCGTTCCGCCCGCGGCCAGCGCGCTATTCGAGGCACTCCAGGGTCCGCGGGTTCTGCCCGGCACGTACACGATCAAAATGACCAAGGGGGATCAAGTCTATACCGAGCCGCTGAAAGTGGTTCTCGATCCTCGCGCCAAGTTCACAGTCGAGGATCGAAAGGTACAGTTCGATCTTGTCATGAAGTTAGACAAAATGCTCGGGCACATGAGCTATGCTGTGAACGCCATCGAAGCAGTGCGCGATAGCGCGGTGGCGCGCTCCGCCAAGCTCGCTGAAAAAGACCCTCTTCGTGGCCGTCTCCAGCAGCTTTCCGTCGACTTGGAAAACCTCCGCTCCAAGATTGTGGCCACCAAGGAAGGCGGAGCGATTACCGGCGAAGAGCGCCTCCGCGAACACCTCGGCCAGTTGTACGGGGACGTAAACGGATATGAGGGCCGGCCCGCCGACTACCAGGTGGCTCGCGCCGAGTCCCTCGGGCATGAACTGGAGGACGTCATTGCGGACTTCCGCAAGCTAACGGACAAGCAACTGTCCGCGATCAATGCCGACCTCAAGAAGAAGAAACTCGAGGCGATCTCGGTTCTGAGCGAAACGGACTGGACAAAGCAGCACGACGAGTCCTCCGCGAAATCGGCTGGGAGCGGGGCTCGCGAGATGGATTGAGCGGTGTACGATCGACAGCAGTCGCTTTCAGTTCACTACGATCTGCCCATTTCGCGCTAAAATTCTGCCTCTAGTTAGGGCCTGGCCCGAGGAGTGGTTCTATGTCTGGTAATGCCACCGGGATCGACTCAGCGACCAACTTCGCAACCGTTTCATTCCACCGGAAGTTTTTGAGACTGGCGGCGCAGCTCCTCTTCTGCTGCTACGCGGCGAGCGCAAGCACTAATCCGCCAGCCGTTAGCGTTTCTATTTCACCGAGCTACGCTGTAGTCCAACTCGGCCAGTCCTTCCAATTTACAGCTACCGTAAGTGGGACTGGCAATACCATGGTGACTTGGCAGGTCGACAATGCGAATGGCGGGGACTCGACGACTGGGACTGTTTCCACGTCTGGACTGTTTACAGCGCCTTCGGTCATGCCCACTCCAGCGACCGCGACCGTTACCGCCGTCTCCCAAGCAGATCCGACGAAATCCGCTACCGCAGTCGTGACGCTGGTGACGCAGCCGGCGTCGGGCACCACTTATTATGTGTCCACTACGGGCAGCGATTCGAATCCCGGCACGCTCTCCAAGCCTTGGGAGACGATTCAGCACGCGGCAGACTCGGTCCATGCTGGCGATACGGTTTATGTTCGCGGCGGTGTCTACAACAAGTTGGTCAGCATTAAGGTTTCAGGATCGGCGTCCGCCGGGTTCATCACGTTCTCCAGCTATCCCGGAGAACTCGCCACCGTCGACGGTTCGCGCTTGAAGATTCCCGGCGGCCAGTGGGGTCTGTTCACCATTGAGAGCCAAAGCTCCGTCGTCATCAATGGCTTTGAGATTCGCAACTATCGAACCAACAAGACGGCAGACACGCCCATCGGAGTTTGGGTCTTTGGCTCCGGCAGCAATGTCCAGATCTTCAACAATCATATTCACGATATTGTGACCACTGCCCCCACAAATCCGTGGTTATGTTCCTCGAACGCCTTCGGCCTAACCGTCGATGGCAGCAAAGCGCCTGACTCTATCTTTGGTCTTGCCATCATGGGCAACGAAGTCGATCACTTGAAAACCGGCTGCAGTGAAAGCCTGTCGGTCGACGGCAACGTGGACCACTTCAGCATCACCAATAACCTGGTTCACGACAATGACAACATCGGCATCGATGCCATCGGGTTCGAAGGCGTCTCGCCGAAACCGCAGTATGACCAGGCGCGCGATGGTGAGATTCGGGGAAACACGGTTTACAACATCACTTCCTACGGAAACCCCGACTACGGCCCGCAGTATGCGGCGGACGGCATTTACGTCGATGGCGGGACCCGGATCATTATCGAGCAAAACCTGGTGCACAACGTCGATCTCGGCATTGAGGTAGCAAGCGAACATCCCCATCACGTCGCCAGCCTGGTCACGGCGCGGAACAACGTGATTTATTCCGACAACAGCAACGGGATCTCCATCGGCGGGTCTGATCCCAACATGAATGGCGGGACCGATCACTGCGCCATCGTCAACAACACACTTTTCAGCGATGGCACGAAAGGAATCAACAACAACAGCGGTGAGTTTCAGATCCAGAACCACGCCACCAACAACGTTTTCGAGAACAACATTCTCTACGCCAACACCGAAGAGCAGTTCCTGAACAGCTTCGCCGCCGCGCCGCTCCACCCGGCCGTCGTCGACTACAACCTTTACTACTCAACCGCCGGCGCCTCCAACGGCAATTGGACATGGCAGGGCAAAAACTATACCGGCTATGATTACTACCGCAGAAAAACTAAGTTGGACCACGATTCGCCGGGGTTCCTGGATCCCCAGTTCGTTAGCCTGGGCTCACCGCTCAATCTCGACATCCAGCCCACTTCGCCCGCCGTCGGCGCCGGGACCAACCTTGGATCCGAGGTCGAGGGAGCCGTGGATTTTGCCGGGAATCCGCGGGTACAAAGCGGGGCAATCAACATCGGAGCCTACGAGCAATAGAGCTTAGATCAGTTTCGCGGTGACTGTATTACTTTACCGATTGTCATCCCGAGCGAAGCCCTTCGCTCGGGATGACAAGCGCCTTTTAAGTCTACGCTATATCTGAAAACGATCTAGCTATAGTCTCCCGCGCTGTTCCCGTTAACCAATCTCGGCAGCTCTGGCGGTGTTGCTGAGTTCTTTTGCTTCTCCCAGCGGCAACTCCACGGTCACGCGCGAGCCCCGGGGTTGCAGGTTCGCGATTCTAATCTCGCCATCATGCTCTTTGACAATTCCGTAACAAATGCTCAGTCCCAACCCAGTGCCCTTGCCCACAGGCTTGGTTGTATAAAACGGATCGAGCGCACGGTTCAAATCCTTGAACCCAGGACCGGTATCTTCCACTTCAACGATCGCCCGGTTCCCCCGAGCAAAAGCGCGCACGGTAATCCGTTTCAGGCCCTCAACACTTTCGACTGCGTCGATCGAGTTGTTGATCAGGTTCAGCAGAATCTGTTTGAACTGGTCTTCATCCACCGCCACCCGCGGAAGGTTCGACCGAATGTCGGAGAGAATCTCCAGTCCACGGGTATGCGCATAGTACTCCCGCAATGTGAGCACGTCTTTGACCACGGGAGCCAGATCCACCGACTGACGATCCACCGTACTTTGCCGCGAGAACCGTAGCAGATTCTCTACAATCTTCTTCATTCGGCGGCTCTCGTTGACCAGCTTATCCAG
>Ga0116217_10005422_pt1 | contig 11193 bp, 10 predicted proteins | sample Sb_taG_6_FD_89697 | JGI IMG/M metagenome (GOLD analysis project Ga0116217, IMG submission 89697) | Peat soil microbial communities from Weissenstadt, Germany - Sb_50d_4_PS metaG | ecosystem: Environmental > Terrestrial > Soil > Wetlands > Peat | place: Germany: Weissenstadt | collected 2010-09-21 | reverse complement strand
TTGTTGGCGAACTGCTCGAAGAACTCCTCTTTCGTCGTGATCTCGCGCGTGAGCGGGTAGACGCGCATGAGCACCTTCGCATACTGCCCGCGGCCGCCGGACTGCTTTTTGTGCTGGTGCTCGGCGTCGGCGTTGCCGATGATCGTCTCGCGGTAGGGGATCTTCGGCTCTTTCGTCACCACCTCCAGCTCGAAGCGCCGCTTGAGCCGGTGCTGGATCACGTCCAGGTGCAGCTGACTCATGCCCGTGACGACCATCTCGTGCGTCTGCGAATCGCGCGAGACGATGAAGGTCGGGTCCTCGTTGGCGATCTTGGCCAGGCTGGTGCTGATCTTCTGCTCGTCGCCGCGCGCCTTCGGCTCGACGGCCAGGCCGAACATGGGCGTGGGGAAGGCCGGCGCCGGCAGCCGCGGCACATCGGCCTTGGTGCCGACGGTGTCGCCGATGTGCAGATCCTCGACCTTGGCCACGGCGACGACGTCGCCGGCGATGGCCTCGGGCACCGGCTTCTGCTCCTTGCCCTGCATCTGCAGCAGGCCGCCGAAGCGTGAGCCCTTGCCGGTGCGGGCGTTGAACAGCGACTGCTCCGGCGTGATCCGGCCCGACAGGACGCGGATGAAGGCCAGGTTGCCGACGAACTTGTCGGTCAGGGTCTTGAACACCAACCCGACGAACTCGGCCGACTCCTTCGGCTCGACGGCCACCTCTTCGAGCTTGTCGCCGCTGCCCTTGACGGCCTTGTGCGGCCGGGCGTCGGCTGGCGATTCGCCGTCGTCGGCCAGGGTGTCGAGCAGCTCGGTGATGCCGATGTCCTTCTTGGCCGAAGTGCAAAGGATCGGAATGACGGCGCCGGCGGCCAGGGCGTGCGGCAGGGCGTGCTCCAGCTCGGCGGCGCTCACGTCCCCCTCGGTCAAGTACTTTTCCATGAGCCCCTCGTCGCTCTCGACGATGGCGTCCACCAGCTGGGCGCGGGCGGCGGCCAGGTCCACGGGGCAGCCGGGCGGCACCTGGGCCGGCGGATTGAGGACGCTGACGTCCCCGCTGTACTTGGCGCCGACGCCGTCGGGTGCGTCGAGCAGGACGCAACTCTTGCCGAACGATTCGCGGATGGCGGCGAGGAGAGTTGGGAAGTTGATGTTGTCGGCGTCCATCTTGTTGATGACGAGGACGCGCGCCAGGCCGCGTTTGCCGGCCTCGTGGAAGAGGCGCCGGGTGTTGACCTCGACGCCGTTGGGGGCGGAGATGACGACAACGGCCGTCTCGACGGCGTTGAGCGCCTCGAGGGCAGCGCCGACGAAGTCGGGGTAGCCGGGGGCGTCGAGCAAGTTGAAGCGCTTGCCCTTCCATTCGAGGTGGAGGATGCTGGTGTCGATGGAGAAATGGCGCTTGTGCTCTTCCTCGTCGTAGTCGGAGACGCTGGTCCCCTCGTCGGGGCTGCCCCGCCGGCTGACCGCCTTGGCCGCGAACAGCAGGGCGTCGGCCAGCGACGTCTTCCCGGCCGCGCCGTGTCCAACCAGGGCGATGTTGCGGATGTCCTCGACTTTGTACTTGGCCATGGGAAACCTCTGAGTGTAGAAGACAGAAGACAGAAGTCAGAAGCCAGAACAAGGGGCTGCCCCATTCTGTCTTCTGTCTTCTGTCTTCTGTCTTCTTGCTTCTTCGATAGCTTCGCGCAAGTCCAGCCGGCCCTCGTACAGGGCGCGGCCTATGATACAGCCGGCCAACCCGAGCTGGGCCAGCCGGCGAACGTCGTCCACGGTTGTCACCCCCCCCGAGGCGATCACGGGGATGGAGACGGCGCCGGCCATTTCGGCCAGCGCGTTCAGGTTCGGACCTTCCAGCATGCCGTCGCGGCTGATGTCGGTATAGACGAGGGCAGCCAACGGCCAGGCGGCACACTGACGGGCGAGGTCCAGCGCCGGAGTCCGCGACACTTGCAGCCATCCTTCCGTCGCCACCAACCCGTCGCGGGCGTCAATCCCCAGGACGATCCGGCCGGGGTGGCGCCGGCACAGTCCCTCGAGCCAGGCGGGGTCTTTCAAGGCGCGCGTGCCCAGGATGACACGGGCGACGCCCCAGCCGAGCGCCTCGGCGACGTGGGCCTCGCTGCGCAGCCCGCCGCCGAGCTGGCAGGGGACTCCCGACGCCTCCACGATGGCCCGCACGCTGGGACCGTTTCCCGACTGGCCCTGGCGGGCGCCGTCCAGATCGACCAGGTGCAGGTAGGCCGCACCCTGACCGACCCAGCGCCGCGCCATGTCGGCCGGGTCGTCGCCGAAGACGGTTTCCTGATTGTAATCGCCCTGCCGCAGGCGAACACACTGTCCGCCCCGGAGGTCGATGGCCGGGAAGATGAGCACTGCCCCTACCTTCGTTGTGCGAGGGCCCTTGCGACGGGCAAACGACTGCGGTAGACGTTTGCACTGTAAGCGGCTGATGGCGATTTTGCAAGGGTCTGCGAAGATTCTGTGAGTACAGGCTCACGAGTTGCAACCCGTGGGCGTAGCCCGCAGCACACCGCTTTTTCCGGCCGTGCGTTTGGCGCAAGAGGCGCAGGGAGTGGCGCTGATATTCTTGACGCAGAACCGGTGGCGGCGCCGCGGCCAACCGCTACAATGACGCACTATGTAAGCGAGGCCCTCTGGACTGACGCCGGAGGTGGTTGCCGTGTCCGGTCTTTCGAGTATCCCCCGGTCTGCGGGCCAGGGCGGGGTCGCATCGATGGAAAAATGGCTGTGCTGGGGCGCCATCGGGGTCGCCGGTCTGATGCTCTTGCTCTTCCTCCTTGACATGTTCCTCAACTTTCCGTTCGGGGGGCTCAGCAAGGCCGTTGACGTCTTCGGCATCCTGGCCAGCGGCCTCGTCCTCTTCCTGGGCTGGGACGCCCTGCGCGACCTCCGCTGAACGGGGCATTATTCGCCTCGTTTCTCCCCTTCCGCCAGCGCCACCAGGGCCGTCAGCACGCCCTCGACCGTCGCCTCCTTCGCCTCCGCCGCCACCGGCCAGCCCAGGGCGCGGACGTCCTGGCTCGTCACCGCACTGATGGTCACCAGCTTCACCGCCCCCGAACCGATGCGTTCCCGGATCGGCTCGTCCACGACGCGCCCCAGGGAGCGCGCGATGTTCGAACTCGTCAGGGTGATGAAGTGGACGTCGCCGCGGCGCAGGGCGTCGAGCACCGCAGGGTCGGCATCGACGCGATCGACCTGGGAATAGACCGCGACCTGATCGACCGTCGCCACCGCCGCCAGCTCCTGCCGCAGCACGTCCCGTCCGCGGTCGGCCCGCGCCAGAAGGACGCGCTGGCCGGCGGCTCGCTCTGCCAGGCCGGCGGCCAGCGCTTCGGAGTTGTAGCTCGCCGGCATGAAGTCGGGTACGAGCAGATGGCTCCGCAGCGCCGCCGCGGTGCTCGGCCCGATGACGGCCAGCCGGATCGATCCCAGGGCGCGCAGGTCGCGGCCGGTCTGGAGCAAGCGCTGGATCAGGGCGTGGACACCGTTGCTGCTGGTGAACACCAGCCACTGGTAGCGCCCCAGGTCCGACAGGGCCGCGTCAACCGGCGCCCAGTCGTCCGGCTCGCGGACCTCGACGGTGGGCAACAGGTAGGGGACGGCACCGAGTTGTTCCAGCCGGGAGGTCATTTCGGCCGCCTGGTGACGGGGCCGTGTCACCAGGACGCCGCGGCCGAAGAGGGGCAGTCGCTCAAACCACCCGGCCGACTCGCGCAGGCCGACGACGGGGCCGACGATCGTGAGGGCCGGGGCTTCGATGCCGGCGGCGCGGGCCGCGGCGGGCAAGTCGGCCAGCGCGGCGGTGACAGTCCGTTGACAGCCGAGCGTGGCCTGGCGGACGACGGCCGCGGGCGTGTCGGGCGCCTTCCCCTGGGCGAGCAGTGAGGCAACGATCTCATCCAGGTGCGAAGCGCCCATGTAGAAGACGAGAGTGCCGGGGAAGTGAGCCAGGGCCGGCCAGTCGATGCCACTGCCCGTCTTGGCGGGGGACTCGTGGCCGGTCACGAAGGCGACGGCACTAGCGTGACAGCGGTGTGTCAGCGGGATGCCGGCGTAGGCCGCCGCCCCGAGCGCCGCCGTCACGCCGGGGACGATCTCGAAGGCGACGCCGGCCTGGCACAGCGCTTCCGCCTCCTCCCCGGCCCGGCCGAAGACACAAGGGTCGCCCCCCTTGAGGCGCACCACGCACTTGCCGGCGCGCGCCGCGGCGATCATCGCTTCGTGGATCACCGGCACGCGCTCGGGGTGATGGCGGGCCAGGTCGGCGACACAGACGCGCTCGGCCGACCGTGGGGCATGGTCGAGCAGGGCGGGGGGGACGAGGCGGTCGTACAGGACCAGGTCGGCCCGCCGCAGACATTCGACGGCGCGCAGGGTCAGCAGTCCTGGGTTTCCGGGGCCGGCGCCGACGAGGAAGACCTGGGGCTCCTTCATGTGCGGCATTATACCAGCGCCGTTGCAAAACCGACGTTTAGCCGCCGCCCTCGGGGCGGCGCGCAGCGAGCGCCGCCCCGAGGGCGGCGGCTAAACACCCGGAACTCGAAGGGCGGCCGCGAGCGGCAAGGGAGGGCGGTCGCGGCGACTTTAACGATTGTATCGCCCGGGCAATGACATTATCGGCGCGCCGAGGCGTTTTTTCTCTGGCGACGCGCGCCGCCTCCCCGCATGGTCGATAATGGGAACGGATTCCCGGGCTCCGGCCCGTCCCGCCGAGGAGGAGAGACGATGCGCCGATTATTCCTGCTGCTCGCCTTGCTCACGGCAGGTTGCCATAATGTCATCGGGCCGTTCGGGCATCGCAGCCCCGAACGGGTGGACGACCCGATGCTGTCCATCGGGGAGCAGGAGCGTGAGGGGCGCGCCCGTCTGCCGCTCCCGGTCGAGTCGCGTGCGGTCGGCCCCGACTCGGGGGTCGAGTTCTCGGGGCCGCTGCCGCGCTGACGACCGACGCCCCTCCCCGGATCCCAGCTCCGTCGAGGTGCCTCATGAAGCGCGCGCTCTGTGTTGTCTTCTGTCTCGCCGCCGGCTGTCTGGCCTCGGGGGAGCGCACGCCGCTGAGGATGCTCCCCGACGACACCCCGCCGCTCCCGTACGCCGAGCTGCTCACCCGAGCCCGGGCGCAGGTCACCGCCGCCACCAACGCCTCGTTAGATTACGACTGGACCGAGTTGGAGCACTCCGCCCAGCTCCTGGACCAGACCGCCAAGTTGCTCGCCAATCCCAAGACGGTGCTTGAGGTGCCGCCCAAGCAGAAGGACACGCTGGCGGTCCTCGCGGGGGACCTGGGGAAGGAGGCGGACAATCTCCGCGAGGCGGCCAAGGCCAAGGATGCCGAGAAGACCAAAGCCAGCCTCCCACGGATCCAGGAGGCGGTTCGGAAGCTCCGTATCGACTGAGCGGCTTGGTGAGAAGCACAAACACGGCGCCCGCGGGTTGCCCCGCGGGCGCCGCCTGCCCGGGTTAAGGGCCAGGGTGCTGGTTCAACGGCCGTACCAGCTCGTTGGGGCCTGGTAGTACGATCCCGGGAAGTAACCGACGGGCTGATAGCCCGAGTTGTAGTACGGCGTCCGGGTCTGCTGCAGACCGCTAGCGTTGTAAGAGGCCGGGACCGGCGGGGCCTCCGGCATCAGGAACGCTTCGTCGTGGGCGGGCGCCGGAGGCGGGCTCTGGAAGCCGGGACCGACTGGCCCAGGGACGTACGGCCCGGGGAGGTAGCCGCCGCCGAAGCCGCCGCCGGGGGCCTGCTGGGCAGCCGCGGCTTGGCGGAACATCGGGGGCAGATCGGGGCCGCCCGGATACGGGGCACTGCGATACAGGCCCCACCCCAAGCGGTTGCCGCCGCCCACCCAGCCCAGGTTGGCGCCGACGCTCAACTTGAACTCGCTCCAGGCCGACGCCGTCTGCTGGCAGGCCATCGACACGGCCACTGCCATCATGCTCGCTACCAACAGCTTCTTCATGACACCTTCCTTCTCTACCGATTTACACCAACACCCAGGCCGCAGCTCACCGCGAGTGCATTCGTTGCCTGGTATGTAACCATTTCCCCTAATCCCCCTGCTGGCCAGGCAAAATGCGCCCGCCGGGGCAAGATAGTGCTTTCCTGCGGTCTTTTCCGCCGCGAAACCGCGCCGGTTGGAGAAAATGGCTCGATTGGCTCAAGTCGTGCGCCGCGACGGCGGCTTGAGAAAAAATCCGCCGCGCGGCGCGGATGGCCTGGACAGGCACCGTCACAGCTGCGTTCCGTCGCGGGACCGAAACAGTCGCTGTCCGCGCGGGACCAGGTGGGCGGCTTGGTCCTTGTCTTCTTTGACTTTATGATCGCAGCTGCCCGCGGTGCCGCCACCCAGCCCCCGGAGAACCGATGCCCCCGCGCGTCTCTCGGATGGCTCGCGACGTGTCAGCTGCGCGCCCCAACGTCCCGGCGGAGGTGGCGAATCCGCTCCGGCCGCAGCGGAGCCCACTCCCCATTCCCCGCGCTTCGCGATAACATCGCAGCAGGCCCCGAGACCAACGAGCGCGAAGCCCGATGGACCCCGAGACTGCCGCCTGCCCCTACTGCACGAAGGTCATCGAGCCGCGCCCCCGGCGCAACCGGAAGTGTCCGCACTGTCGCGAGCCGGTCGTGCTACGCAAAGGGATCCTCCTGACCACGGCCGGAGCCCAGGCACTCGATCAGAAGAAGGCCGCCCCGGACGGCGGGCCGGCTCCGGCGGAGGAGGCGCCGTGCTTCGCTCGCTTCAAGATGTTTCGCAGCTCGTTGACGACGTGGGAATCGCTCTTCGCCGAGGCGGCGGAGTTCGTCACCGAACTCGGCCCCGAGCGCCTGATCACCGTGTCGCACTCGTCGGACAACGGCGAGGGGGTCGTGGCCGTCTGGTACTGGGAAAGCCCAGAGTGGGGCGGCGTCGGGGCGCCTCCTCCGGAGGCGTCAGAGAATCCGGCTTGACGGGCGGGAGCTGACAGGAGAGTCCCGGCCGCGGCGCCGCCCCCGTCTCCCCAGATGGGGTCGGACGGCCGCGGCCGGGTCAACGGAGGCCGACAGCGACCGCGCCCGTCGGCCTTCGGGGTACCACGCCTGTCGGCACGACAAGGCGCGGCCGCATCGAAGGAGCGTAATGTCGGAACGATGAAAGTATGATGAGACGGAAATGAGAGTCGCCGGCGACCGGCGGGCGGCGTCAACCCCTGTCCTTCGACCAAGAAGCCGTGACTATGGAACCGATCCTCCCGTTCTGGTTCAAGCAGCGGCAGGCGAAAGCCGAGCCCGCCGGCCCGGACACCTATCGCCTGACCGCCCCCAACCTGCGCGAGGCCTTCGTCAGCATCCGCCACGACAGCGAGGGGCGCTGGGGGGCCTCACTGCGCCTCGCCGCCGACGGACCGGACGTGGCCGTCACCACGACCAGCTACGCCACCCCCGGCGAAGCGTGGGACGCGGCCTTCGAGCTGTACCGCCGCGAACTGGTGGTCTGACGCGATTCGTTGCCTTCGTTGCAGGCCGGCGTCGTGAGGCAATGAATCCGACCCCCGTGCAGCGAAGGCAACGAATGCAACGAATGCAGCGAATCGCGCCGCCACCCACGTTCCAACGCGCGCCCCGTGACGCCGAATTCGCTCTTGCCGGGTCGGACGGCTTTCCGTTACGATTGCCTTTCCTCCGAGTGTCGCGGGTCGGGCTTCCCTCCCGGCCGCGAACCGAACCTCTCTTGCGACCAAGCCAATAGCGACCTTTGCAGAACGACTGCGCGCAGGGGGATCCCTTGACGACCAGCGATCGCGAAGTCGTGGCGGCGCTGGAGCAGGCGATTGTCCAGCGCATCGGCGAGCCACGCTTCAACCTCTGGTTTGCACGACGGACGAAATTCGTCTGGGACGACGGCCAGCTGACTGTCGGCGTGCCGAACCTTCACTTTCAGGAATGGCTGCAGAAGACCTTCGCCGACGCCATCCGCGCCGCCGCCGCCGACGTGTTCGGCGCCAGCCTACCCGTCCGCTTCGTCATCGACCCGGAGCTGTTCCAGGCCGCCCGCCAGGAACAGGAAGAAGAGCGGCGAGCGGGGGGCGTTAGCCCCCCGGTTGCCGACCGCCCGGACCTACCCTCTTCACCGGGGGGCTTACGCCCCCCGCTCGCCGACGCCCCGGCGGCTCCCCGCAAGGGGAAGAAACCAGCCGAAGGCCCGACACTCTTCGACGGCCTGGTCGCGGAATCGATTCCTCAGAAGGTCGAGCCGCGCGCCAAGCCCGCCCGCCGCTGGCACAAGTTGAGCGAGTTCGTCGTGGGCCCGTGCAATCGCGTGGCCGTCGCCTCCGCCCTGAGTGTCGTCGAGGAGCCGGGGCAGACGGCCAACCCCCTCGTCCTGCACGGCCCCGTCGGCACCGGCAAGACGCACCTCCTCGAGGGCATCTACGCCGGCCTCCGCCGCGCCCGCGCCGAGACGCGCGTCCTTTACGTCACCGCCGAGGACTTCACCAACCGCTTCGTGCAGGCCATGCGCACCGGCAAACTGGCGGCGTTCCGCCGGCACTTCCGCGAATGCGACGCCCTCCTCGTCGATGACCTCCATTTCCTGGCCGGCAAGAAGGCGACTCAGGAGGAGTTCCTGCACACCTTCGACGCCCTGCTCGCCGACGGCCGGCAAGTGGTGGTGACCTGCGACTGTCACCCCCGCCTGGCGGACGAGTTCCCGCCGGAGTTGGCCGACCGCCTTCTGGGCGGCGCCGTCTGGGGTTTGACGCCCCCCGACGAAGAGACGCGCCTCGCCATCCTCCGGGTCAAGGCCGCCGCCGGCCCGGCCCTGATCGCCGACGAGGTGCTGCGCCTGCTCGCGGTCCGCCTGCACGGCAACGTCCGCGAGCTGGAAGGGGCGTTGCACAGCCTGCGCCACTACGGCCGCGTCACCGGGGGGGCGATCGACCTGCCCCTGGCGCACGAGGCGCTCGCCGACCTGCTGCGCCACGCGGTGCGCGGCGTGCGCCTGTCCGACGTCGATGCGGCGGTGTGCCGGGCGCTAACCCTGGACGGCGGCGCCTTGCAGTCGAAGGGACGGGCCTGGGCGGTCAGCCACCCGCGCATGCTGGCGATGTTCCTGGCGCGCAAGCACACCGCGGCCGCTTACAGTGAGGTCGGCGCCTACTTCGGCGGCCGAAACCACAGCACCGCCGTCGCCGCGGAGAAGAAGGTCCGCCGCTGGATCGCCGACGACGGCGAACTGGTTCTCGGCGAACGGCGCCTGCGCGTCCGCGAAGTCGTCGAACGGGTGGAGCGCGAGTTGCTGCGCTAGTACGGAGACAAGGGATCTGTTGTTCGACCCCTGCCGGCTTGCCCGGCAGGTGAAGGAGGTCGCCTGCTAGATGGGGGCGAGCGCGGACGATAACCCCCTTCCCCTCCTAGCCGCCGACCTCCGTCACCTGCCGGGCAAGCCGGCAGGGGTCGGGGTAGGGACACGGTCCCGGCCCTAGCCGGCGACCTCCTTCACCTGCCGGGCAAGCCGGCAGGGGTCGAACAACAGGTTCCTTGATACGGCACGAGTCACCGTTTGTGCGATGGCGCAAGCGGCACAACCCGCAACAACCTTGCGGGTTGTACCGCCTGTTCGGAAAGGGTAACTTGCAGGCCGGGCACAACGATTCCTTTTCGTCGTACTTTGGCGGGGATCCGGTCGATTCTAGTTATGCCCGTGGCGGCGACGGTCGGGAGATGACCCGGGCCGCGAGCGGGGAGTGACGGGATCCCGGTAACGGGTGGGGGAGTTCGGGGGGCCGGACGGCTACCTTGAGCCGCCCGAACCCACGAACCCGTGTGGTGTCAACCAGCCAAAGGAGTGGCAATGAAACGGTTTGCCGTGCTCGCCGCCGTGGTCGTCCTCTGCCTGAGCAGCGGCGCCGCCCGCGCCAGCTGGGGCAGCCTGACGTACAGCGGCTATCAGCCCTGGTGGAACATCTTTGCCCACCGCAACAAGTGCCTCACCCCGGAAGAGGAGCGCCTCCAGAAGTTTTGGCACGACTACTACCACGCCCTGAAGGAGTACTACGCGGCCCTCGATCACATCGACTGGGTGGCGTACTACAAGAACCACGGCTACCAGATCAACGGCGGCTGTGGCCCCGGCGGTTGCGGCCAGCGCATCAACTACGCCCCGGTCTTCGTCAGCCCGAGCATGCAGTGGGCCATCCCGAACAGCTGCATCCAGGGCCCGCCGGCCATGTGCGGCGGCGGCTACAGCCCGCCCTACGCCGGGGCGCCGTATTAACCAGGTCGCGGGGTTGACTGTCCGCTGCCTTCGCGGAACGGGGCCGGGGCGTCCTCACCGACGTCCCGGCCTTTCGTCGTTTCCGGCGGCCCCCTCATTTCCCGCGCGGCTTACCAGGGCAGGCCCTCTTTTCCCGCCGGAAAGTCGCCGCCACTCGTTCTCTCCCTCTCTCATGGGGTAGACTTGGCCCGGAGGGAACCGGCGTTCCTTCGGGAAACCCATAGGTTGAAAGGAGTCACCATGAGAGCTACCCTGACGGGACTGGCCGCGGCGGCTGTGCTGGGATTGGCCGGCTCGTCCGTCCACGCCGACCCGTTCTCTTGCTGTGCGCCGCATTGGGGCGACGGCTGCGTCTGCAACTCACCCTTCTGGGTGGCCAACGGCTGCGGCTGCTGGTACGGCCCCAACTACTGCTTCCACTCGCCTTGCCTACCCTGTCAACCCTTCAGCGGTATGATCACGGTTCCGAAGGAATTCGAGAAGAACCAGGCACCCGCTTACGCCAGCATGCCCGGCATGAACCCCCAGGGAGGGTACGGCCCGGCTGGCCATGGACCAGGCGGATACGGGCCAGGCGGATACGGGCCAGGCGGATACGGGCCGGGCGGCTACGGACCGGGCGCCTACCCGCCGGGCGGCTACCCGGCGGGGCTTCAGCCGCCCGGTGGCTACGGCCCGTTGGGCTACGGGCCTGGCGGGATGCAACCGCCCGGCGGCAAGGGGCCGTTGGGCTACGGGCCGGGTGGGATGCAACCGCTCCCCGGGATGCAATCGCCGGGCGGGTACGCGGGGCTCCAGCCACCCGGCGGCTACGGGCCGTTGGGTTACGGGCCGGGCGGGATGCAACCGCTCCCGGGGCTCCAGCCGCCGGGCGGCAATGGGCCGTTGGGCTACGGGCCGGGCGGGATGCAACCGCTCCCGGGGATGCA
>Ga0116217_10005420_pt1 | contig 11197 bp, 10 predicted proteins | sample Sb_taG_6_FD_89697 | JGI IMG/M metagenome (GOLD analysis project Ga0116217, IMG submission 89697) | Peat soil microbial communities from Weissenstadt, Germany - Sb_50d_4_PS metaG | ecosystem: Environmental > Terrestrial > Soil > Wetlands > Peat | place: Germany: Weissenstadt | collected 2010-09-21 | reverse complement strand
TGCGCCGCGACCGTCCTGGTCCTGTTTCTTCCCGAGGAAAACGACCCGATCGTCTGTCCGCACTGCCACCGGCCGTTCGTGCCCGACGAGGAGGAGTGGGTCGACTCCGAGGACGACTAGCGGACGAGCCTGAGGCGGCTCGAGCGGTGGGACCCACGTCCCCCCGCCGCCAAGGCCCCCATGGCTCGGCGCGCGCCGAGCGCTCCCGCGTCCCCGCTCACGCCCGCCGCTGTTCGAAGCGCGGATCGAGCGCGTCGCGCAGGGCGTCCCCCAGCAGATTGGCGCCGAGCACCAGGAGCGTGATCGCCAGGCCTGGAAACGCAGCAATCCACCACGCCACGTCAAGCTGCGCCCGTCCGTCTGCCAGCATGCTGCCCCAGCTTGGGGTCGGCGGCTGCACCCCGAGGCCGAGGAAACTCAACGTGGACTCCAGGAGCACCGCCCGGCCGAGCTGCAGCGTCGCAAGGACGATGATGGGGCCCATGACGTTGGGCGCGATGTGGCGGAGCATGATGCGGGTCCGGCTCGCCCCCGCAGCGACCGTCGCCTCGACGAACGGCACGGCGCGCAGCGAGAGCGCGCTGGCCCGGGCAATGCGGACGTACGACGCCCATCCCGAGAGGGCCACGACGGCGATGAGCGACGCCAAGTTGTTGCCGATGAACGCGATCCAGGCGATGGCGAGCAACACGGTCGGAAAGGCGAGCTGGATATCCACCAGCCGCATCGTCACCGCGTCCATCGGACCCGCGAGAAATCCCGCGAGGATCCCCAGGGTCACCCCCGCGACCCCGGCGAGAAACACCGCGCCGACGGCCACCAAGAGCGAGACCCTGGCCCCGTAGATCACCCGGCTGAGCACGTCCCGGCCGTACTCGTCGGTGCCCAACCAGTGCCGCGCCCCGCCGGGCCCCGATGCCATCGGCGCCAGGTCACTGGACGGCAGGGACTGCAGCAGCGGATTCGCCGGCGCGATCAGCGGGGCCGCGAGCGCCGCCACGACGATCGCCAGCAGCAGCGCGAAACTCGCCACCCCTTTCGGATCCCGCACCAGTCCCCGCAGACGGGCCGTCACACGCCGCCCGATCTATTGATAGCGGATGCGCGGGTCGAGCAGTCCATAGGACAAGTCGACCAGCAGATTGACGGCGACGAAGATGGTCGCCAGGACCACCGGGTAGTCGCGCGCTTTGATCGCGTCCACGATCGCGCGCCCCATCCCCGGCCACGCAAACACGGTTTCGGTCACCACGACGCCGCCCAGCAGCTCGCCGAACTGCAGCCCAAACACGGTCAGGACCGGAATCGCCGCGTTGCGGAGCGCGTGCTTCAGAATCACGGGAAGCCAGCTCAATCCCTTCGAGCGCGCCGTGCGGATGTAGTCCTGGTCCAGCACCTCGAGCATGCTCGCGCGCGTCATGCGGGTCAGCAGGGCGCTCACGTACCAGGCCAGCGTCATCACGGGCAGGACCAGCTGCGCGAGCGTGCCTCGGCCGAACGGCGGCAGCAGGCGAAGCTCGAGGCTGAAGATCCAGATCGCCATCAGCCCCAGCCAAAAAATCGGCGCCGATTGCCCGATCAGCACGAAGACCGAGGTGAGCCAGTCGTAGAGGCGGCCGCGATAGGAGGCCGCGATGATGCCGAGGGGCACCGCGACCACCACCGAGACGACGGAGGCGCCGACGGCGAGTTCCGCGGTCGCCGGCGCGTAGCTCAGGATCAGTGGAGCGGCCGGCAGCTGCTGCCGAAACGACACGCCGAAGTTCCCGTGGACCGCTTGCCAGACGAACAGACCGTACTGCGTCAGGAACGGACGGTCGAGGCCGAGCGAACGCCGCAGGGCCGCCGCCTGCGCGGGCGTGGCATCCCCAGGCAGCAGGAGCGCGGCCGGATCCCCGCTCGCGTTCACAAAGACAAAGGCCACCAGCGTCACGCCGAGCAGCGCAACGAGCGAGTGCGCGATCCGCCGCGTCAAGTACCCTTGCACGGGGCTGGTCGGCGGGGCGCCCGCGCGTTACTGGAGCTTCGCATCGTACATCCAGATCAACTCGTCGACCCGCGGCTGCCACACCACGCGCTTCGTCAGGCCGTAGATATCCTGCTGATCGAACAGATAGATCCACGGCGCCTGCGCCTGCAGATACTGCTGGAGCTGGCAGTAGATCTGCTTCCGCGCCGCGTCGCTCGTGGTGCGCCGGCCCTCGGCAATCAGCTTGTCGCTCGTCGGGCTGTTGTAGTAGAGGCCGCGGCGGGTGGAATCAAAATGACTGGCCATCACGTAGTCGGCGTCGAGCGGGGCGCCGCCGAAGCCCAGGAGGTACATGCCGGGCTGCTTCTTGCTGAGCCACGCGCCCCAGTACACCGGCCACTCCTCCTGCGCCACCTGCGCGTGGACCCCCACGGTCTCCAACTGCCCGGAGACCGCCTGCGCGACCTGCACGTCGTCCAGGTACCGGCCGATCGTCGTCGCGAGCGTCGCGGTGAAGCCGTGCGGGTACCCGGCCTGCGCCAAGAGCGCTCGGGCCTTCGCCGGATCGTGCGGGTACGGCGTGAGGGTCGGGCAGTAGCCGAACGTGGTTTGGTTGACGGGGCTCGGATTCGGGTAGCCGTCGCCCTTCAGGATCGTCTGGACGATCTGAGTTGAGTCGACGGCGTAGTTCAGGGCCTGGCGCACCTTCACGTTGTTGAACGGCGGGTTCCACGTGTTCATCCCGATGAAGATCGTCCGCGACGCGTGGATGGCTTCGACGCGGAGATTCGGGTCCTGCTGGGCTTCCGCGACCCGCTCCGGCGGCAGGTTGACGACGATGTCCGCCGCGCCCGTCTTCAACGCCACGTACCGGGCAAAGTCCTCCGGAATCACGCGGAACGTCACCTGCGAAATCTTCGGAGCCCCGCGCCAGTACTCGGCATACGCGTTCAGCGTCAGATGGTCGTTCTTCGCCCACGGCCCGACCTGGTACGCGCCCGTCCCCACCGGATGCTGCCCGAACTCCTGGGCGCCTTCCTTCTGAAACGTATCGGCCGGCAGAATGAACCACAGCTCCAGCCGGCGCAGCAGCGGCGCGTCCGGCGCCGCGGTCGTGATGCGGACGGTGTAGTCGTCGACCGCGACCACGCTCTTGACGATGTCGGCGATCCACGGATGCGTGAGCACCGGGTGGTCCGTGGCCATCATGCGCTGCAGCGTGAAGACCACGTCGCGGGCGGTAAAGGGCTCGCCGTTCTGAAACGTCACGCCGCGCCGCAGCGTCAGCTCCAACGTGGTGTCGTTCAGAAACTTCCACCCGGTCGCGAGGGCCGGGACGACTTTCCCGGTGTTGTCGATCATCGCCAGCGGATCGTACAGGTTGCTGAAGATGGCGGTGCTCGACCCCAGCGTGTCCATCTGCGGGTCGAGCGTCTGGGCATCGATCCCCTGGGCGATGCTCACGCTCGTGTCGGCCGCGCTCAACACCGCGCCCGGGGCCGCGAGCACGAGCACGCACGCGAGCGTGCAGACGACCTGCAGCGCATACCTCATCGTTCCATCTCCTCGGCGGTGCGGATACGGCGACGGCGCGCCGGCGGGCCGGTTACGCGTGCCCACCCGCCCCGGCGCCGACGGCGGCCTCCACGGTCGGGGCGGTCCGCAGCGAGTGCGCCCCGCCGAAGACCGCCAGCGTCTCCCCGTCGACGATCCACCCGTCGTGGATCACCGTCCGCACGTTCCTGAGCGCCGCGAGATTCTCCACCGGATTGCCGTCGACGACGAGGACGTCGGCCCGCTTCGCCGGTTCCAGCGTGCCGATCTCGTCCTCGAGTCCCATGATCTCCGCGCCGACGGACGTCGCCGCCCGCAAACAGTCCATCGTCGGAATCCCGCAGTCGTGCAGCATCTCGATCTCCTGATTGAGCTGCCCGAGAGTGTCGGTGCCCGTCCCGATGCGCACGCCCTGCGCGTGGCACTTCGCGACGCTCACGCGATGGGGCTCGAGGATCACCGCCCGGATCGTGTCCGCGATATCCTTGCGGCCGTACTGAACCTCGCGCTGCCAGAAATTGTACATGCCGGTCATCGTCGGGACGTAGCAGGTCTTCCGCTCCACCATCATCGCGATCGTCTCGTCGTCCATGATGGATCCGTGCTCGATGCAGTCCACCCCGGCGAGCACACAGTTCTTGATCGCCTGCGCGGGATACGCGTGCGCGGCGACGCGGCGGTGTCGTGCGTGGGCCTCTTCGCAGGCGGCGCGCAGTTCGGCGACTGAGAACTCCACCATGCGCGGATCTTCATCCGGCATCGCCGCGAGCCCGGCCGACGCCATCACCTTGATGAAGTCCACCCCCGCCTTCAGTTCGGCCCGCACCGCCTTCCGGACCTCGTCGGGGCCGTCCGCTTCGGACGTCCCGCCGCCACCGTGGCTGCCGTGGCCCCCCGTCATGCCGACGCCCTGCCCGCAGCAGAACAGCCGCGGGCCCTTGAAGATCCCCATCTGAATCGCCTGCTTGATCGTCAGGTTGATGCGGTGCTTCGAGGAAATCTCGCGGAACGTCGTCGCCCCCTCCTGCATCTCCCACCACAGGTTGCGCAGGGCCCACAGGATGCGCAGGGTGTCCGGCAGCGCCTCCACCGCGCGCGCGCCGGCGCGGAACGCCGTCTGGCTCATCGGACGGTGCAGATGGCGCCGGTGGATGTGCACGTGGAGATTGATGAGACCGGGCAGGATGCTGCCGCCCTTCGCATCGATCCGGCGCACGCCGTCCGGGACCTTGGACGCCGGGGGCGTCCCCTCGCCCACCGCGGCGATGAGCTCCCCGTCGGTCAACACCCAGCCGCGCGGCCGCGGCGGCGTGCCGGTCCCGTCGATCACCCGTCCGTTCTCAATCAGCAGTCCACCCATGCTGAGCCTCCTCTGATGGCGCATCCCTACGCTGACGTCGACCCCCGTGCCCACGGGACCGCGGCGGCCTCTCGGCTGGGACTGGCGTGTGTCCGGTCGGCGACAACGAGGTCGCTCCGATCGTGCGGATGGCGCCGGCCAATCCCCCGGGGGGCGTGCGTGCCGGACGTCCTGCGTCGGCATCCCGACGAGCACGCCGGTTCGCGGTCAATCCATGCGGCGACAAGAAAACCGGGCTCGTCCTGATGGTTCAGGTTGGATTTCGGCAACTCCTTCCGCCGGAACGCGCCGCGTCGGCACGGACGTCGCCCGTCGGCATCCCCGCGCCGCTCGGCGGCACGGCACATCTCCGTTGCGGGCACCGGACGGGACCGTATAATGGAGGGAGTCACGCCGATCGACACTCACGGAGGTATCGTCATGACCAGCCTGGCCGATCGCCGCTGCGTGCCGTGCCTGGGCGGCACGCCCCCGCTCACGCCGAGCCAGATCCGGCCGCTCCTCAAGCAGCTTCCGGACTGGACGATCGAGGATCGCAAGAAGCTCATGCGGTCGTACCGGTTCGACAACTTCGTGCAGGCCGTGGACTTCGTCAACGCGATCACCGCCGTCGCGGAACGGGAGGGCCACCATCCCGACCTGTACGTCCGCTGGGGCGAGGTGCGCGTCTATCTGTGGACGCACAAGATCGACGGGCTGACGGAGAGCGACTTCGTCATGGCCGCGAAGATCGATCGCGTCGCGGCGTCCAGGACCCCGGCACGCGCGGAGCCAGCGCGGCGGCGGCCGGCCACGGCGCGCGCACGAGGGACGCGGGCCTCGGCGGCGCGGCCGGGGGCCGCGCGGCGGCGAGCCTGACCGATCCGGGACGCTCGAGCGCGTGGTGGGTCAGCGCATGATACCCCGCCCGCCCGAGCCAGATTGCGAGCGCGAGCAGCAGCAGCACCACCAGGATCTCGACCACGGTAAACCCCCGCCGTCCCGGCGCGTCCGCGCCGCGGTCAGGCCGCATGGTCCTGCTCGAGGCGGTGCCGTACGAGCGCGAGAAACCGATACACCGCGTGAATGAACTTGCCGTAGGGCGCCGTCAGGAACAGCGCCGCGACGACCCCGAGATGCACCGTGAGCATCACCCCCATCACCTGCGTCGCGCGCAGCACGAGCGTGAGGATGCCGGTCAGCGACGCGACCCCGAGCGTGATCACAAACGCGGCATCGAGCGGGCGCTGCCCCTCGCTCCCCGGGGCGCGGTCGCTCACGCCCTTCTGGACCAGCATGCCGACGGTCCCGACGATCATGGCCGCGCCCCCGAGGGCGCCGAGCACCACCGGCGCGCTCGTCAGCGGATACGGAGGCAGCCGGTCGAGGAGGTCCTGGTAGATCGCCGCGAGCGTCGTCGAGGCGACCGCGGCCAGAAACCCCGCGACCACCAGGATGTGCAGGATGCTCCGCCCGAACGACGCGTGCGGCCCGGGGTACGGGCAGCCGGGCCCTCCGCCGCGCTGCCACCGCAGGACCAGCGCGTCCCGCGCGGCGCCCAGCACCGCGCGCACGCCGACGCGCCCGCGAGCGGCCGTCCCGGTGTCATGCCAGAATCGTGCGCCGCCGACGACCCAGACGGCGGCCCAGTACCCGCCGACCAGCACGCCGGGGACGACCATGGCCCAGTACGCGACCACCTGGTAGAACGCGCCCGGGCCCGCATGCCCGGACAGCAGCCGCCCCGGACCGGCCAGGATCCACGCGAGCAGCAGCACGCCGGCCGCCGCCGCCGCGGCGAGGACCCCGGCGAGCGGCACGTCGGTGAAGAGACGGCTGAACGCCGTGGGCCACGCGTACCGGCGGTAGCTGTCCTGCCGCACCGCCGCGAGGACCTGGGGCACGTTGATGCCGAACTCGTGGGGCGGCGCGTACATGCACGCGTAGTAGCACGCGCGGCAGTCGTGGCACAAATTCGCGAGCTGCGTCAGATCGCCGTTCGTGAACGACTGCCGCAGCTCCATCGCGGGAAACACGGCGCAGTAGCCTTCGCAGTAGCGGCACGCGTTGCACACGGTCATCTGCCGTGCGGCCTCCTGGTACAGGTCAGACGCGGGCATGCGCCGCGGCCTCCCGTCCCGCCAGACGCCCGAACACGCCCCCAATCGTCATGCCGAACCCCGCGAGGTACCCGCTCGCCAGGATGTTGCCGGACATGATCTCGCCCGCCGCGTACAGGTTCTCGAACGCCTGGCCGTCGCGATCGACGATTCGGGCCGTCTCATCCACTCCCACCCCCATGTAGGTGAACGTGATCCCCGGGCGCAGCGGCAGCGCGTAGTAGGGCGGCCGATCGATCGGCCGCGCCCAGTTGCTCTTCGGCGGCATGAGCCCGCGCGTCGCGAGGCCGTCCAGCACCTCCGGACGCACGTCGGCGTTGCCGGCGGCCGCGCGGTTGAACGCCTCGATCGTGCGCACCAGCGTGGGCGCGTCCAGCCCGATCGCCGCCGCGAGCTCCGCGATCGACCCCGCCTGAAACGGCTTGTAGAGCGGAGGGAGGAAGTGCCCCATTGCCTGCGCGTCCACAATGCAGTAGGCGATCTGCCCCGGCTGGTCCGCGACGCGGCCGCCCCAGGTCGCGTACCGCTTCGGCCAGAGGTCCTCCCCCTCGTCGTAGAACCGCACGCCGTGCCGGTTCACCACGACCCCAAACGGGATCGCGTCGAGGCGGGTCGCGATCCCGCCGTCGTACTTGGGGGCGCGGGCATCGACGGCGACCGCGTGAAACCCCTTAGGGTCCCCCACGCGCATCGCGCCGCGGTCGAGCAGGGCCCGAAGCACCCGACCGTCGTTGTACGGCGTGCCGCGGACGGCGAAGTTGTCCGCGGCGTCTCCCCAATACTCCTTGAGCCAATCGAGGTTGGCCTCGAAGCCGCCGGAGGCGACGACGACCGCCCTGGACCGCACGAGCTGCGGGGTGCCGTCGTGGCGCCGGACGACCACGCCCTCGACGCGCCGCCCGTCGAGCAGGAGATCCTCGACGCTCGCCTCATACTGGACCCGGACGCCCGCGCGCGCCGCGGTCTCGTAGTACACGTTCACGAGCGCCTTGCCGCCGCCGAGAAAGAATCGGTTGGTCCGTCCGAGCGACAGCGTGCCCCGCAGCGCGTGCTGCCAGTGAACGCCGTGGCGGGTCATCCACGCCGGCAGGTCCACCGACGCCCGAATCGTGAAGCGCGCCAGCGCCTCGTTGACGCGGCCGCCTCCCACCCGCTTGAGATCGTCGAGGAACTCGTCCTCGAGATACTCGCCGGTCAGATACGGATCATTCGGGGGATGGGCGCAGCGGACGTTGCGGGTGTGCCGGGAGTTGCCCCCGCGCATGTGCACCGGGGCGCGCTCCAGCAGCAGCACCGTCGCCGCGGCCTCACGCGCAGACAGGGCGGCCGACAGCGCCGCGTGGCCGCCGCCGACCACGATCACGTCGTACGACGCCTCGACCGGCGGCGCGGCCGCGAACACGGACCGGCGGGCGGCCGCGCTCATCGGGCCGTCCGCGCGCGTGCCGTCGCCCGGGCGCGGGACGCGCGCCGCCGGCCCGGCGCGTCTAGCAGCTCGCGGCATGCCTCTCCCCCCTTCCTCAGTGATCGATGGCCCGCGCGACGCGGGCGGCCCCGGTTCTCGGCGCCGCCTCCCGGCGCGGCCCGGAGACCGCGACCCGTGAAGACCAGGAAGCGGTCAGCCGCGCGCTGGGGACTCGAGCCGCCCGACGACCGCCCGCACGTACGCCGCGGCGCGGTCCAGGCGCGAAAACACGCGGGCCTCCCACGGAATCCGCTCCGCAGCCTCCAGGCTGTCCAGCGTCCCCGCCGCGATCCGCCGCTCGCACTCGCGCGCCAGGCGGACGACGCGCCCCATCTCGCGCGGCTGCAGATCGGGAAGGGTCGCCAAAAACTCATCCTCAAAGATCGGGATCTCGTAGAGTCCCCCGTGATCTTCGATCGAGACGGTGAGATCGGGTGCCGTCGCGGACAGCGTCTGGAGGATCTCGGGGATCGGGACCACGCCGTCGCCGCACGCACGGGGATTGTAGACGAGCCCGTCGTCCGCGAACACGACGATCCCGTCTTTCACGTGCGTGGCGATCGTGTACGGGGCCGCCCGCTGGACGGCGAGCAGCGGATCCTCGACCGTGATCGCGATGTTGCCCGTGTCGAGCGTGATCCCGGCCACGTCGCTCCCCAGCGTCTCCGCGATGCGGACCAGATCGAAGGTGCTCGCCTCCGCGTGGTTCTCGAACGCGAGCTTGAGCCCGAGGTCCCGCAGGATCGGCGTCAGGTCCCGCGCCACGGCGATCGTGTCCGCGACCTGCCGCGGCCACGGCACGGGATGGCGGTGGCGGGCTCCCCGGCTGCCGACGAAGCAGCGGGCCGACCGCGTCCCCTCCGCCGCCGCCGCGACCGCCTCGAGTTGCCGCCGGAGTCCCGCGCGCAGGTCGCCGTCGCCGTCTTGGAGCGCGACGGGGCCGGGCGCGTGCGGATTCGGACACGAGATCCCGACCTCGAGATACATGCCGTGCGCGCGGGCGTGCGCGCGCACGTCGCGCAGCTCCGCGGGGTCCAGCGTGGGGCTCACCTCATGCGGGTCCCGGAACTGGCAGCCGTCCAGGCCGTGGGCGCGGACGAGGTTGAGCAGCGCACTCCCGCGGACGCCGTCGAGGTGCTTCAGCGTGTACTGGTCAACCCCGACGCGCATCGGTCGCGTCTCCTGTCCCGACGGCGTCGGCGCGGGCTAGCGGCCCAGCGCCACGCGGCGCCCTTCGGCGGCGGACACGTAGCCCGCGTAGACCGTCTCGATCACGTCCCGTCCCAGCCGGCCGTCCGCGAGCGGGGCGCGGCCGGTGGCCACGCACTCGACGAAGTCCTGCAGTACGTGCCGGTGTCCCTGCGCCCAGTCCTCGTCCGGCGCGGGGGCGCTCCAGCCGGCTTTAGTCTCGAGCTTCTCCATCAGGTACTCGCCCTCGAACACCGCAGGGCTCGGAGCGTACGCCTCCACGAGGCCGGTGTGCTCCATGTTGCACTTCAGGTGGGCGTTCGACAGGAAGATCTCGAGGCTGCTCTCCATGCCGCCGAGCACCGCCTCCGACGCCCAGGCGATCCCCCGGCTGCCGTCGTCAAAGGTGATGATCAGCGCGCCCCAGCTCTCCACGTCGACCCATCCCACGCCGACCCAGTGCTCGCGCTCCTCCTGAAACCCGCGCGTCTTGGTCAGGTCGCCGACCTCGGCGACCACCGCGGACGGCCGGATCGCCTGCCCGCTGCGGCGGAGGCCCTCCTGGCGCTTCAAGTGCAGCATCGCGCCGACCGGGTGCACCCCCAGCTGCAGCAACGCGCCGCCGCCGGCGTGGCGCCACTCGCGCGAGTACGGAGAGTGCGACCCGCTGTGACACTCACCGCCGCGCATCTCGAGAATCACCCCGTCGGAGGCCGCGATCAACCGGTCGGCCTTCGTGATCGGCGGCGCGTACACCCAGTTCTCGGCGTACATGAGGTGCACGCGCGCCCGCTCCGCCGCGGCGACCATGGCGTCGGCGTTCTCGAGCGCCGCCCGGAGCATCTCGGTCCGGGGCACCGTGCGAAAATCGGTGTCCGCGGCGGCGGTGCCGCCGTCGAACGCGGTCAGCGGCTTGGCACAGACGATGTGCTTGCCTGCCGCGGCGGCCGCCTCCGTCATCGACCGGTGGAGGTGGTTCGGGACGCACAAGTCCACCAGGTCGATGTCGGGTCTCGCGAGCAGCTCCTGGAAGTCGCCGTAGACGTCGGGCACGCCGTACTTCCGCGCGTAGGCGTCGGCGCGCTCGCGGGAACGGCTCATCACCGCGACGATCCGCGCGTCGCACCCGGTGACGCCCGCGTAGCACCGAGCGCGCGTCTCCGCGATGAACCCGGCGCCGACCATCCCGATGTTGACCTGCTGGCGCGTGCTCATGGGGGGGCGCCGGGGTTCACCCCGGCTAGCTCCTCCAGTAAAAGGTCTGCGGCCGGGAGACGCCCGGACTGAAGAGCGGCGAGCAGTTGAGCTCCCGGGACGGCGCGTTCCCGAGGTTAGTCTTCACGACGCGCACGCCGGTCGACGCCGGCCCCAGGCCCACCACGCCGATCGCGATAACGTTGTCGGCCGCGGTCCGCCAGATCTCCTTACCGAGGCGGATCTGCTCCGACGCGGGCACGCCGAACGCCTTGCGCCAGTCATCCATCATCAGCCGGATCCAGGATGGGGGCTGCTTCCCCTGCGTCCCGTCCGTGTTGAACCACCGCGCGTACAGCGGCCCGGTG
>Ga0116217_10005414_pt1 | contig 11210 bp, 10 predicted proteins | sample Sb_taG_6_FD_89697 | JGI IMG/M metagenome (GOLD analysis project Ga0116217, IMG submission 89697) | Peat soil microbial communities from Weissenstadt, Germany - Sb_50d_4_PS metaG | ecosystem: Environmental > Terrestrial > Soil > Wetlands > Peat | place: Germany: Weissenstadt | collected 2010-09-21 | reverse complement strand
CGAAGTGTCAATCACGACTATCTTGCCGGCTTCTAATGATTTGGTGATCTCGCCAATCGTTGCCCTGCCCGCGTCAGTTGAAAAAATTTCCATGTCGCAAAGTACCTGACCATTGTTTGCGCTGACTCCCAGAGTCTTGCGGAATTTCCTCTGCAAAACCTGCAGCGTCCTCGGAGTCGTGCCTTCAACCGCTGCGCCCAGAATGAGCTGCTCCAGCCAGTGGTTCTTGTATGTCTTGTAATATCCCGCGATCGCATCTTCTTGCGCGTCTGAGAAAGAAATTATTCCGTCAAAGTGTCCGGGTTCGAGGGTCTCCAAGTTTACAACGAGCGTGTTTTTCCCCGTGACGGCATCCGAGGAGTAATACACCAGGTTCTTGTTTGCCTTTGGATGATCCTTCAATCCGATTCCATCCCGTCCGTAGTATTCGTCGTGCGGATCCAGAACAAGAATCCCCACCTTCCCAACATCCATCAAGCTCCAGAGGATAACCTTCAGCAGGTTGCTTTTGCCCCTGCCCGTTGTCGCCGGAATGAGAATGTGGTGGGTGAATGCGTCGTCTCCGTTCAAGTAAACTTTGACTTCGAGAATCTTTGAGCCGCTTCTAACCTGCCCCAAGTAAACAGGATTCTTGGGTGGAACTGAGAGGAACGCGAGATCCTTTTCTGTCGCAAACCGCATCGAAGAGAAAAAAGCTGGCATGACCTTTGGTATCTTTACCTGATCCAGGTTCCGGAAAACTTTCGCGATAGGCTTTACAGAAGCACAGACGTAATTTCGGAGTTTCGGATCCATGAAATCAACTCCAGATGAGTAGCCTTCGAGCTTCAGTCCTGCTGCGAGTTCTCTTACCGACCCGGGTATCTGGCTTCCATACTGAAGATTGTTTACCTTTAGGATCAGATAGCTGTCATCGTCGGAATCAGCGACGAGCAAATCACCGAGCTCGATATTCTGGTCACTTTTCTGCCTAACTAGGATACTCGCTACATTTCCGCCGACTACCTGTCCAGCTATTTCCATCGTTTTTTCGTTCTGCATATTTTCGACCAACTAAAATCCAGCAATCGTATTCAGGACATCGTGCGCGTCTCTCGCCCTCATATGTGGGACAAATCTCCCCTGCCGGTTCAGTGTCGAAATTTGGGAGGAGATAATTGCACGATAATAGTCAATCTCGTTTTCTGACACCCTTGAAAACAAATCAGCGTCGATCGATCCGTAGGGATAACCGGGGAAGGTCGGATCGCAGGCGTTAGAGCAAAAGAGGTTCAAAATTTCGTCCAACTTGTCTTCACTGAGCTGCTTCCACTGATCAAGCTGGAAGTCCAGACGGAAAACCCAGTCTGAAGTAGGCCTTAACTTGACAACGAGACCAAATACGTGGTGCTTGCGCGATTCGAAGATCGGGTGAAACCACTCTCCCTCCATTTTTTCATTGTTAGCAAACTGGCTGATTGCGCCAAGAAGCGAAATTCCTGAATCCGTGAAGAGCATGCTGGTCTTTGAAAGGCTTGTCAGAATCACTCCCCTGTCTTGAGTCGTCTTTTCCAGAGCTCGGAAGTATTTCCACTCGTTCTGGAATTGAGTTTGTAGACTACCATCCAGCACGATGACATCATCGGGGTTCAGCGATTCCGCTACCATTTCCGCAAACTTCCACTCTGCAAAGTTTCTCGCAATCGAGGCTACCCTCGAAGTACTGGCTCTGAAGTTTCCATACTCCACTGAATTTTCGGAATAGCGCACCACGACGTCCGAGAGATCTGGAAGAAGCAGGGAAAACTCCGGTGAGCTCGGCACAATCATTGTCTCGAAGACGATTTCATTGTCTTTGACGGTAGAAAAAATTGCAGAAAAAAATTCTATCTGCGGAACTTTCAGCCCATTCTGTCTTTTGTTGTCCTTCCAGACGCATGCGTAGATTCTGTTGAGCTGAACTGAGAAATTAGGCGCACCCAAGAGTTCCAGGTTTCCACCATCGACGAAGGCGATCTGTCGATCGCTCTTGATCGGCTTAATGGGAAGAAAAGATTCTCTCTTGAAAGGGAAAGCAATTACATCGGGATCCCTGAAGTAAGGATTCCCCAACGGTCTGTCACCCATTTTCGAATCCAATTTTGCAATGATTTCTTTCGCAGCTTCGAGGCTCATAAAATACACCAGAATTATTTCAAAACGTAATCTGCGGCATTGTAATTCATCCACGTGATTCTTTTAAACCATACAGATAATTTTTGGATTCTCACTTGTCAAGGTTCATCACGAGAAAGTGCATTCCCACCAAGAACTGATTGAAGGTATGGGAATATCCTACGTTTCAATTTGGAAATTATGAGCTTCGGAAAGCCCCACGATACATTTTTCAAGAGACATCGGATTGTCAAAACAAGGGCCCCAATGACACTGATCCTGCCACAGTTCGGAATCTTCGCTCAGGGAACGCATGCGCATTACTTCTTGGAGTTTGACATTCGAGCGGGAGTATCGCCAGAGGAGTTGGTGAAATCCTTCCGTCGACTTCGAAGCCCGGACGTATCATCCGGTGGTGTGAACTTTGTTCTAGCCTTTGGACCCAAAGTTTGGCGGGAAATTTCACCCGCGTCCGTCCCGGAATCACTGTCAGATTTCAAGGATATTGTTGGGACTGGTGGTCATAATGCTCCTGCCACGCAACGCGATGCTTGGGTGTGGATTAGTGGTAGCGAACCAGATGTTGTGTGGGACCACGCAAGGAGCTCTGTCCTAGCCGTGATGGACGTGGCTGATGTCGCCGTAGAACAACCAGGATTCACTTATCGCGACAGTCGCGACGAAACCGGTTTCATAGATGGGACCGCAAATCCTGACTTGCTCCACGCGCCTGACGTCGCACTTGTTCCATCAGGTCAACCCGGAGAAGGCGGCAGTCATGTCATCGCGATGCGCTGGGTGCATGATCTTACTTCGTTCAACAAGCTCACGATCAAGGAGCAGCAGGATGTAATTGGTAGAACAAAGCCGGACAGCATTGAACTGTCGGACAAGGAAAAACCTCACACAGCTCATATCGCTCGCGTAACTGTTGAGGTTGACGGCAAGGAGATTGAGATCTTTCGCAGAAGCGTTCCTTACGGCTCTGTCAAGGAGTACGGCCTGTACTTCGTAGCGTTCAGTGCCGATCCTTCTCGATATAGACGCATGCTTGACAGAATGTTCGGGATAAGCGGCGATGGACTGCGAGATCGATTGCTGGACTTTTCACGCCCCGTCAGCGGAGGTTATTACTACGCGCCCTCCCTGAATGCTTTGAATGATTTGGTGTGGCCGAAATCAGATTGATTGACTAGTGTCTTCGCATAACTTGCGAAAAAACAGCCAACCCTTTGGCCCGAACTTGTCGGAATGCGATCTGCTGTATTCTATCGTCGATCTTCTTCGAGCCGGAACCAAATTGGCAACTGTAGCCACTCAAGTGAGAAGAATGCCCTAAGCAGACCCAGGAGCAATCGCAGACGGATTGAATCCTTTGACTATCAGCCATACAGCAATGACCATTTCTTGCACGGCTATTGGAAGAGCCAAAACGGCCTGGGGCGTCGACAAAGGACCGATGACACCGAACATGCCTAACAGGCCTGCCACCATGCCCAATGCTGTCCCAACAAGACCCCACACCGACAGCCATCGAGGAACGAGTCTTGATTGATAGAATACCAAATAATACAAAGTAGCACCTATGCAAAAAGCCAACAGGGACGCCACATTGCTAGCCGAATGATATACTGCTAGCAAGACTGTGCCTGAAGTTTGAAACGACGGATCCGGAGTTACAGCTTTTACAAATTCTTGACTCAATGTCACCAGTGATAGCAGGCAGACTACACCAACAATATAGAATACCCCCTCGATGAGCCTGAAACCAACAGCCCCAAGAGCTAGGCCTTCATTGTATTTTCTCAGTACTGGATACAGCGAAATTGCAATGCTAGCAGATGCAGCAGCAGCAACGAACGCAAGAAGGATTCCTGTCGTTACTTGGTTTCCATTTGCAGAGACACTGACAAGATAATTTGAATCGTTGATATGTCCCAAGAATGGCACGCTTGCTAGACTTGCAACCGTCGCGATTATCCATAGTACTCCAGCAATCCTTGCGGTCTTTCTTTCCTCATTCGTCGTCATCTTCTTTTCTGTAGCGACTGTTGACATAGTCTTTCAGCGTCAAAACAGATTGGAAATGATATCCCATATAAGGCCCGGATACGATTACCAAACCTGACAATTGCTCTCAATCGTGTAGATTTCTTGTTTGCATCTTCACATTCTAGCGATTGAGGAACCTGTGCGGTTCCAATTTTCTCTCCAGCTTCACCTTGTTGCAAAAGTTTAATCAAACAAACTCTTGAAAAATTCATACGTCTTTTGAAGGTCGATTGACTAATGCCCAATTTGAGAAAGCCGCTTAAAGAGCCACATTCTTCCCACTCGTTTCTTTCAGATTTCATCCTTGGAAGCCAAGATGGACTCGTCAACGTACTGGGCATTTTGCTGGGAATCTCAGCGGCGACAAACGACGTGAGGATAATCTACGTTGCGGCTCTCGCTGCTCTGGGCGCCGAATCAATTTCGATGGGTGCCGTCGCCTACACCTCAACTGTTGCCAGGCGAAGACAGTACCTGAAGGAGACCTCTCGCGAGGAGCTTGAAATGAAGGAGGTCCCTGCGACGGAATTTGAGGAAGTGCGAAGTGTCTTCAAGGGTTGGGGATACGAAGGAGAGGAGCTTGAAGAGATGACTACTCGCATTGCGTCGAATCCGAAGGCAATGCTGGAGTTCATGATGTCGTTCGAACTCAAACTCGCCCCCGTTGAAAAGACCGAGGCGAGACGCAGCTTTTCAGTTGTGTTATCCTCGACGATTGTCGGCTCTATCATCCCGCTGATTCCATTTCTCTTTGTAACATCCTCCACCATAGTTTCCGGGACTATCGCTTCGATAATTTTGAGCGGCGCAACTCTGTTTTTCATAGGTGCGTACGAAGCAAGGACGACGATCGGGTCGATATGGTGGAGTGGTTTGCAAATGACGCTAATCGGACTGGCTGCCGGGTTCGCGGGCTATCTTATAGGACACATAATCGGAGCCGTGCCGGTGTGAGTGCATAGACGCCAGATCAATTAGGTCAGGATCAATTTTAGCGGTAATTTAGGACGTTAAGAAGATCCGGACACCGGGAACACGACCGGATTAAGGGATAAATGATAAGCTAGAAACCGTCAGAGAACAGTACTTCAGGGTAGGGATCTTGCCTTGGGATGTTGAAATCCATTCCCGTTATCGCCTTCGTCCCATCTTTGAGCCATACATCGAAAGGATCTTTCGACTGGCTAAAGTCGGCTAATGATTTCTGAACATCGTCAGCCTCGAAGAAAACGATCAGCGTGCTGCTCTGAGGTAGCTGCTGGAGAAACCAGGCATGCCTCTTTATCTTCAGCCTCTTTGAGCTCTTTTCGAAATCCTTCTTCTTGTTCTTAACATCAGCCGCGAAATTTCTTGCGCGTCCTTCGTTACCCGGCAGAACGGGGAATGCGAGACCGACTACTGAGGCCATGGTACCACGGAAATGAATCCTCGATGATAGATATACATTTTCCCGAGATGAGCTTCGATGCTGCCTTACTTTCGAGTTTTGGAGACCGAAACAACGAGAGTTTAGATCAGAGATAATTATTGGTTCACGCCTTGAGGATTCTGCATCCGCCTAAATTGTTCAAGAGTAAGCCCTTTTGATTTGGCGAAAGCAATTATCCTCCTCGAGCTGAATTCACAATCTCGACAGATCCACGCCGAACAGTTGGCGCAATACTTTACTTCTTTCATACTCGGATCGTTCAACGTCAGCCTGCACACGTCACAAATACCGATCTCCCACTTTTCGGTCAAGTTTCGATTACACTTTGAAGAACTAACCTAGGAACTTTGAAGTCACCCGTACGCAGAAATCAGCGGAAGTCTGGAATCGCTGCTGGGCTGCGACGAAAAAATTTCCTTGACATCTAGAACCCAGATCCTGTGAGCCTTCGTACCAAACCCGTGTTCCTTCAGTTTCGAGTTCGCCTGCTGCTCGAGTGCTTCGTCTGTAACTTCGGAGGCCTCTCCCTTTAGCTGATAGCCGCCCATGGTCTCAACATCAATCACCGAGGCCGTGACCTTGTTCCACGCCTTCAAATTTGCGAGGGTCTTGTTTTCGAATAGGTCTGCGAAAAGCAGTCGATCATTGTTTCCAACTATGCCGAGAACAAACCGCGGCGAAATGTTAGGTATACCCGCCTTATCGACACTTCCAATCAAAGCGACATTATCGTTCTTTATCAAGAGTCGCAGCACTTCTTCGGGTACCTGGACCAATTCACTCGACCGCGATCAGAATTCCAAAGCTTACGCATAAAGCGCTTTCTTGATTGGGGAAAGAACTACTCGGTTCTATGGTTTCTTCCTAGCTCTTCTTAGTCTGGAAATATTTTTTGAGCGGCTCCCAGTAATACATCGTCCAACCGTCACTGTACATTTTCGATTGCGAAGCAGGGACCTTGGAGTGAACCATAGTAAGCTCTGTTTCTCTTCCCTTGGGCTTGAACGTCAATTCCAGGATCGATGGAGGATAACCGCTCGGCCACTCTGTAGTTGTCCACTCTTGCTTGATCTTTTCGCCCTCCACAAGTTCGAGATATTTACCCGTGATATAACCATCTCCATGAGTCATCTTTCCGCCAACTTTTGGGACGCCAGTTGCTCCCTGGCCGGTAAATTCTGCAGCCTTCTTGGTATCAACGTACGCGAGATAGACTTCCTTCGGTTTCCCCGGGATGATTATCTTCTGGGTTATGGTCGCGACCTTAAGATCGGGACTTTTCTTGCTCATGACACGTGGATGACAAAATTGCTAATTTAAACATGAATGAAGAAGGCCATCCCAAGAAGTATGTGAGGCTGAGAAAGTACACGCTAGGACGGGGTCGTTTTAGTCAGCATTAGTTCAAGCAGATTCAAGTAGTTCTCTCTGTCCTTCAAAGATCCTCTCTCCGCCTAATCGAATCCCCAGCTCGGTTCAAGACACTATTCAAAATTATCACAGAATAACCCAAGCCAGCGATTGCTAGCATTATTCCCAGCGGAACCAGGGTATCAATACCGAAAAATCCAAGGAGCCAGCCCGCCGCGAGCACGAGCAGCATGAGCGGGCCGACCATCAGGAGATTAAACGCAGTCTGGAATACGAACCGCTTGATGTTCGTCAGGTTCTGTGCCTGAACAGCCAGGATGTCGTCGTTAGAGCTCTGTGCGTACCTCGCGGCAAAATACATACTGCCACCCATCGTTATCGCCGCTATCTGGACCGCACCGATCAGGGCAAGTACGATGCTTAGGAGAATTTCCGGCTTCCCGAGATTGCCCGGTATCAACAAGCCGGCAACAACCGCGATCGCGGGAGTCAGAAAAAGCAAGAGAGGAGTGGCTCTCGCGAGAAACACATTCTTGACGTAAGCACGCAGGCTTATCGATGAAGTCTTCAGAATCCAAAGCCTCTCCTTCTCGATCCAGCTCATCGCATTACCCGAGCCAAACGAGCCGATAATGAAGAGGATTAACAGGAACGATGTTGGAGAGGATGTGAAGGTTCCCGCAAGAGAATAGATAACCAGGAAGACCGAGAGTATTAGAGCGCTGAAGATCAAACCTCTTGCCTCCTTAGTCCGACTCATCAAAATTCTTTCCTTGCTTCTGACAACCGACCAGACTGACTTGCCCTCGGGATTCAGCTTAGAAATTACGCCTCTCCCGTTGCCACTCGCATCCGACTGGTCGGGATTAGTGACCTGCAGAAGCTCGTAAAACTGCCGCCTTGACATTGTCACCCCAATAATCGAGAATCCGGCGAGCCACACAAGCAAAAGAGCAAAGTCAAAAACATAACTTCCGAGCCCAATTCCAAGATCACCGACGAGACCCACGGTAATTTCAGCAACGATTCCGCTGGGGAGAAGATGGATTACGCCGAGGAGTAGCGAGGACTGAGCTCCTGGAATGAGAGTAATCAGCGGCATCATGCTCGCAGCCAGGATTAGTCCAATCAAGAGATATTTCAAAATCGACATCCTGCGCCCTAAATTGGATCGCTGTGCCAGCGTAATGTCGGCGCTGAACAATAAGCCCATGAAGAAAAATACTAGTGTCACAAGGCCCGCGACAACAGCCGTGATTACCGGAGTATCATAGAAGAATGTCGCTCTCAGGTAGAGAAAGAAAATCGGCGGAAACGCGAGCAGCGTCGTGACGGAGTTGAGCAATACCTTCGCCGTGAATACCTCGGTAGTTCTTACCGGCGCCGTGAACACGTAATCTACGTCGGCAGAAACAAACGGCAACCCTGCACCGCTGAACCCGCTCTGCACCAGCCCGATCAGATAAAAACCCAAGACAAGGCCCCACGATGCTTCAGTGATCTGGGCTCCCCCCGACTGTCCGAACCGGGTCGAAAACGACAGAAAAGTACTGCCGGCAAATAGCAGGAACGCCGAGAGAGCGGTCTCCCCGAGGAGCATGGCAATCAACGTAGTCCTCGTGAATCTTCCTTTCGACCAGTACCTCATAAGAGTCCAGACATTCTCTGCAGATCTCCCGAGGCTCACTCAGATCGCCTAACCAGACTCGGTAAGTTTCAGAAAAACGTCACCCAGTCTCGCATCATCTTTTGTGTTAGCCATCTTGCGTAGCGAGTTTAGCTCCCCAACTGCCACTATCTTTCCCCTGTCAATGATTGCTATCTTGTTCGCATAGTCCTGGGCAATGTCCAGGTTGTGAGTCGAGAGAAATACTGTTACGCCCCTGCTTGCTGTTATCGTGATCCACTGGTTCACGAACCTCTGCGTCTTGGGATCCAGCCCGCTGAGTGGTTCGTCCAAAACCAGGAATCGAGGGTCGTGGAGCATGGATGCAATGATTGCGACTTTTTGCTTTGTTCCCTTGGACAGGCTTCCGACCAACGCGTTTTTCTTGTCTTCGATGTCAAAAGCTCTCAGGGATTCAGGTATCTTCGAGTCAAGGTCCTGGTCACTCACCGCCCTAATTTTTCCAACAAACTGAAGAAACTCGGTTACTGTAAGGGCGGTGTAAAGAGATGCGTTTTCCGGCAAGTATCCAATTATTTTCTTGGCTGCTTCAGGCTCGTTCAGAATGTCGATCCCATCTAGGACAACTGTTCCGCTGGTAGGCCTTAATATTCCAACGATAATTTTCAGAAGAGTGCTCTTCCCAGCACCGTTTGGCCCAAGGAGTCCGACGATTTCACCAGATCCGATCTTGAGGGAGACATTGTTCAAGGCCACAACATCGCCATACTTCTTTGTGAGATTCTCTACAATCAGATCTGCCAATAGCACTCACTCCAAAAATCCAGATCCGCCATGGGTATAACGAATAAAGTACCAATAGTAATTGCCAATCTATTTTAGCAAAGCGGCTATTGGGCGCCCAAGCATATAGGGATTGCAGCTTGAGATGTTAAGAAAAAATGAGTCGGTTTCAAAATATCTACATTACAGAAAAAAAGAGGAAGGAAGAGCGTGAGCCAGAAGGCCCAGGCTCTATTTCATTGCAGAGAGTCTTTGAATCTAGGATGCCGCCAGACCAGATGCGCTGGCGGGTAGTCCAGACACGGAACCAATCGACGCGATACTGCCGTCCGAGGCAATGAATCCTGTGATTGTCGCTCCGTTGTGCACATAAAGGAACTCGCTGTTTTGGCTGAACGCCATATCCAGCGCTGGGATTGCAGTATGGGCAGCGACCGAGCTGAAAAGCGTCAATCCGCCTTTCTTCGATACATCGAACGACGAGATGGTTCCGCCGTGCGCATTTGCCGTGTACGCAAAGTGACCGCTTCCGTCGACTACAAGCCAGCAAGGAGCCAATCCGAAAGTGGGGATCGCTCCGCTAATGACACTCAGTTGCCCTCTGTCGGAAACGCGGTACGATGACACCGTATTGGTTGCAGCCTCAGATACTATCAGTTGGTTATGGTTGTCGAACGCAAACCCGTATGGTCCTGATCCTGCAGAAGTTTGCGAATTAGGCGCACTTGCTACTCCGCTCTTGCTAACAATGTAAGTGTCTATCGTGTTCGTTGCCTTCTCGGTCACAACGAGAATGTTTCCCTTGTTGTTGAAGCCTATCTGTTCTGGAGAAGGAATTGCTGCCCCGCTCAACGGTTGGTTTGATCCCGTAATGAAGGTAAGTACCCCTGCATTGCTCAGCGTGAATCCCGCGATGTTTCCAGAGCCTCCGGCGTCAAGCACGTAAACAATGTTTCCGTATACAGTCAAGCTGATCGGATCGGTTCCTTGAGAGCCTGCTTTGCTTGCAAAGGTTAGAGTCGTGCCTTGAACTTTGAAGACTGAGATCTCATTGCTCCCTGCATCAACGACCAAGAGCCAGTGGCCGTTCGAAGTCAGCTCAACTGCCCCTTGACTTGCAAGACCCGCTCCTGTTCCCAGTCCGTTAGTTGAGACTGGACCCACTGAGGTAAGCAACCCGTTCGAAGCTCTAGCATAAACCCAGACATTGTTGCCTGACGCAGAATTGTCAATTATGTACACCACTCCCCCAGCCCCACTGTATGCGGCAGAGACGTTAACCGAAGCCAGTATAGCCAGTATTGCAGCTAGCGATAGCATTGAAACCAAGACAGTAGACACACCCAAATTCTTATTCGCAGTTCTGAGATTGTTTCTCATAGTTCGAGCAAGCTAAGAGAAATTACTTAAGGAAACTTCGATCTCTGTTACAAATCTCTTCGAAATTTGTTGCAGATCACGCATTCGTCTTGCGCTGATCAGAATGATTTTCTTTCTCCATATCTTCGCTCAAGAATCTCTTAATCCCAGTTCCGAACATCAACACAGTCAGCCAAAATCCCACCAGTAGTATCACGAGGTCGTAGTTGCTGTAGAGATTAAGCACGCTTAATCCAATTGAGATGATCGTTGCAGCGATGAAATTTGATAGACCCCAAATAATATTTGTTCGAGGAGGAGATTTTTGGCCAAAGGGGCTCCTGAATATTTTTCCTGCTACCCCGAATACAAAGTGCGGCACTCCGTTGCCCAAAAGAAATCCTATGACAAAATACCAGACCAAAAAGAGCTGGAGTGCCAATTTAGACCCTGCGG
>Ga0116217_10005411_pt1 | contig 11213 bp, 11 predicted proteins | sample Sb_taG_6_FD_89697 | JGI IMG/M metagenome (GOLD analysis project Ga0116217, IMG submission 89697) | Peat soil microbial communities from Weissenstadt, Germany - Sb_50d_4_PS metaG | ecosystem: Environmental > Terrestrial > Soil > Wetlands > Peat | place: Germany: Weissenstadt | collected 2010-09-21 | reverse complement strand
TCGGTGCTGCAGTTCGCCGTGGATGTGCTCAAGGTCAGGCATATCCTGGTCGTCGGGCATTATGGCTGCGGCGGCGTTGCCGCAGCCGTCGATGGAGTGCGGCGGGGCCTCGTGGATCACTGGCTCCATCCCATCCGCGAACTCGATCGCGAGCATCGCCACGAACTCGACGCCTTGAGCGATTTCCGCGCGCGGCTCGATCGCCTGTGCGAGCTCAACGTCGTCCAGCAAGTGCGCAATGTCGCTTCCGATGTGTTCGTCCGGGAAGCCTGGGCCCGCGCGCAGGAGCTCCAGGTCCATGGTTGGGTCTATTCGATAGCCGACGGGCTGGTGAAAGACCTTGGGATCGCGGTTAGCCGCCCTGAGGAGATCGAGCTTCTGCGTTAGTTCGGCGAAACGCGAAGTGCGCGGATCACCACAGTGAATGTCGGAGTCATAGAACCGTTGGCGGGGTGAATCGCGGCAAGCCCAGGGTAACTCAAATCTTTGAATCGTTCATTGGGGCCTGGGTCCTTGGCCAACAGTTTTCCGCCGGAGAGGTCGATAACCTATTGAAATCAAGTTCAAGAGAATAAAGAGCAGGATGCGGCCGTCGGGGCTGACTCGCACCCCACGAGGTCACCGAATGGCCGTTCGGTAAAGGTGGTTGCGGGCGCAGAATTTGAACCTGCCCGAGCAGGTCGGATGGCGCCGATCTCTAAATGGTGTCTTGATTGTCAATCAGGCCACACTCTGGGATCCGTACTTCGGGCAAGACATCAGCTTCAGGAGCGTGCCCGCCGAGTGAATTGTCTAGCTTCTTGATAAGGTCCGCTGGCTTGCCCTGCAGCGCTGCGATGCATTATTGCGAAACGCCCGCAGAGTCCGCTGTCGGGTATCTATGGTCGATCTTTCTGGTCAAGACGCGGTTGCGGCGTCCGCTGAAGCACACGACCCATGTCGTACGGATCCTGTTTAGACGGGCACTTGGAGTTCTGAGCCGGATTGTGCGCCAGCTTGGAACTCGTTGGCGTGGCAAAAGCTTGTGAAGTCGCATCTTAGACAAAATTGGGCGCCAAGTTGCGGGGCGCGAGTCGGGCGATCGTCCCGCCCAACGTGAGCGGGACCACTGTCCGTCAGATGTGCTCGCCAACGCCTCGCCTTCGGAGTATCGCGTCATAGTGCTCCGCGGCGCCGGCACGGGAAACTTCGACAAAGCCGTCTTCAGCCAGCATGCATAGAAGCTTCGCACGTGTATCCGGCCCCAGGTTTCTCTCGGATACCTCGATGAGGATTTCCTCGATCGCGCCATAGAAGCGGCACTTCCGCAACGTTGCGATAACTTCGGCCTCGGATCCTTCGACGTCGATCTTCGCGACGATCCCAGCCCCTGTTCCCGGCAGAAGGTCGTCCAGCATTGCGGCCGAGATCACCGGCGCGTCGACGGATCCCTTATCACGCGAGACGACGCGCGACAGGCCCGAGTGGTGTCGGTCGAAGGTGAGATGGACAATCGGATCCAAGGTTCCGGCAACGGCGCCCCTGATCGCGACCACGTTCCATGCTCTGTTGCGCCGGATATTGGCTTGCAAGTTGCCATAGACCTTCGGCAGGGGCTCGATCGCTATGACCCGCTCGCATCGGGGATTGGCCGCGGCGAGAATGCTGAACAGACCGAGATTGGCCCCGATGTCCAGGAACTGGAACCGACGGTCCCGGTTCGCAATAGCGTCCGAGAGGAAGCGCCCATAGCCTTGAACGCAAAGGACAAATGTTCTGTCGCCGGGGGTGTTCAGGAAGGAGGGCCCATAGCAGGAGCGAACGTAGGCGAGACGATCGGCCAATTCGGTGGGCGCCCTCCAGCCTGGGAGCATCGATCCCACCGATCGCGCGACCCGGGCGGTCCAGGCCCGCAGCCGATAGCGACGCCCGAGTGACGCCTTCATTCGCCCGAAAATCGTCCGGCGGCCGTGGCGATGCATCACTTCCGGGCGTGTCAGCCCGAGCCGGCCTGGCCTGGCCGGCGCTTCCTGCGCTCCAGTGCCGCGTGGACGGCAGCGAGATATCCCCGCCTGCCCTCCGCGCCGACGTCGTAGGAAAGGCTCCCGCGCCGGATGCGGCGCAAGGCCAACACCTTTTCAATCATGGTATGGCGGTGACCGAGATCCCGGCTGCGCGCTAACCAGTCGATGACCTCGCCCAGGCGACCGGGCAGATCGATGAAATCGCCGACCTCGCGGGCCGCCTCGGTCCGGAACAGCATGGTGGTGCGTGTCCACAGCGGCCGCACGGGCCCTTCGCCGTCCAATCTGGGCGGCTCGCCGTCGCGGAACAGCCGCGCCAGGCTAAAGACTCCAGCGACCCCCGGGTCGGATTCGAGAAGGGCGGCCTGGCTGGCGATCTTGTGGGGCAGCCAAAGATCATCGGCATCGAGCGTGGCGACGAACGGGGCCTTCACGCGGCGCACGCCGTCTGTCGTAGCCGCACCTGGACCGCCGTTCTCTCGCCTGACCACAACGATTTCCTTGCCCATGCCGCAAGCCAGCGCAGCGGTCTCGTCGCGGGAGCCGTCGTCGACGACGATGATTTCCGCCGGCGCAAGGCTCTGGGCGAGGATCGATCCGATCGCGTCGCCGATGGTCGCGGCGGCATTGTAGGCTGGGATGACCGCGGAATAGGTGAAGCTCACGGCCCGGCGCCCTTGCCGTCCTCATCGCGACGCAGAAAGAGCTGGGCGAAGATTGGAGGAATGGCGCGCCCCTGTTTCAGGCGATTGCGTGCCGCCCATTTGAGGGTGGCCAGCATGAATTCCCGCTGCATCTCGGCGACGTTCAACGTTACGTTGGCATCGTGGCGCCGGTAATAGGCCCCAATCCCGTCTTCGAGCACCAAGTTAAACTTCTGCTCGATCACCCGCAGCACGAAATCGCTGTCGTCCCCTTGTCTGAAGCTCTCGTCGAACCGGCCAACCTCGTCGATGACCGCCCGTCGATACATCGAGGACTGGAGATAGGGTCCGCGGACAAGCTTCGTCGGGCTTCCCGCCGCTGGCGCCAGGGCGATGTCATCGAACTGGGTGAACATCTCGATGACGCCGTAGAGTACGTCGATCGTTGGGTCCTGGACCAGCAGGGAACGCTGCCGCGCGATCCGTTTCGGATAGGAAACGTCGTCCGCGTCCAGAAACGTCACGAACGCGCATTCGTCCCGGATGGCGTCCAGGCCCGTGTTGCGTGCCGAGGCGATTCCCTTGCGCGGATTTTGGAGGAGGCGCAGCTGCGGATTCTCGCTGGCAAGGTCCCCGACGATCGCGCGCGTCCGATCGGTCGAGCCGTCGTCGATCACGATGATGTCGAGATTGACGGCATCCCGCTCGCGCAGCAGCGAGCGGATCGCGGCGGCAATGAACCGGTCGGCGTTCAGTGCCGGCATAATCACGCTAACCGGCACGCCAAGCTCCTCGCGAGGAAGGATGCGATCGCCGCGGCGATCTCTGCCGGATCCTGTGAGAGCCTCACCCGGTAGGCCGGGAGCCGCTTGGCGAGTCGGGCAAAGAAGCGATAGCCCTCCGCTGCGTCGCCGGGTAACTGGAAGACCGCCGACGGCGCCAGGGCCAGAGCCGCGCTTTGGGCCGCGACTTTCTCGAACGATGTATGTGTGGCGCGGGCGACCTCGGGGATCAGCAGCGCGTCGATCTCCATCCGATCGGCCAGTGGCCGGCCGGTGATCTCTGCGGCATCCAGTTCGATCTTGCCCCGCCAGTTGATCTGGGCAGGACCGAGAGCCTCGGGCGCGGCACCGGCCCGCAACAGCCAGTCGCTATCCTGCTTCAGGGTCTTGAACAGCGAGTGGGCCGTCACCGCGGTGCCATCGTCTTCCACAAGGACGTAATCGTCCCCGGCGCTGTCCAATCCGTTCAAGAGTCCGGCAAGCGTCGTCGCGGATTTCCCCGAACCGCTCGGGCCCACGATGAGCACCCCTCTGCCTTCGGACCCGAGGGTCGCGGAATGCGTGAGGCGCAGGCCAGCTGCGGCATAGGCCCAGTGCAGGAATAGTCGCAGCGGCGAGGCCAGCTCCCACGGCGGAATGCCCAACGCGCTCGGCAGACACTGGACTCCGACGTCGGCGTGAGGCTCATAGATCTGCCAAGATGGTGCATCGTGGTGGTAGAAGCCCCGCAAGCCGCCGGCGGCAAGGATCTGGTCAAACTCCCAGGACGAGAAACCCGCCCCCTCATCCCATTTGGCCGGCGGCGCCCATCCCTCCAGCTCCGCATCCAGGGCGTGGATCTCCGCCCGCGCTTTGGCCGGTTCCGAGTTTTGGCGCTCGAATAGCCGCGCCTTGCACAGCTGTGCGAAGCGCTCATTTGCAAACCACACGGTCATATCAAGCCGCGGCAACCGGAAGACATGTCGCAGCAGCCTTGTCTTGGGAAAGTCGCGCGCGGCTTCGAGCCGATCCCTGGCATAGTCCTGCAGGCAGGCCACCGAGACGGTCGGCCCGGACGGCCCAGCCAATGCCTCATCCCTCACGGCTGCCGGCGCAGCGTTGGCCAACCCGCTTGCTCGTCGACATCATGGATGGGGTCGGAATAGATCAGCTCCGCCAGGTCGTCGTAGACTTTGATCTCCGGGCCGCCCGATGACCAGATCTCGGCGATGAGGGCGCTCGGCGCGCCGTCGTCGGCGATATCGACACGGACCAGATTCAACTCCACCAAGCGCTGCAGGAAGGCTGCGGCTTGATCCACTAGTTCGGGTCGCTTTGCCCGGATACTGTCCAGAATCACGGCCGGCCGGTGCCCGGCGAGAAGCAGGGTCCAGATCGGCGCCGCGATGCCGGCGAGGCTGAAGTAATGCCCATTGGCGAGGTTGAGCATGACGATCTCGCCGTCGAAGTCCTCCGAAACGACGTCGGGAGAGTTGATTGCGTAACGAGAGGAAATATTCACGGTTCGCCCACATGTCGGAATTCCGCAGAATGCGCAGCAAAGGCTACATTACCGGCTCAGCGGCCGCAACGGGAGCACGGGCGACAAGGTCCCATGGCCGTGTTGCGGACCATCGGATGCATGCGCATCTTCGACTAGAATGATCGCGATGACGGGCGCCGGACTTCAGGAATCGAGTCCTCCCAAGCTGCTTCGTGACCTAGGATTTGTTGCGCCCGGCCCGGACGAGGAGGCAAGGGCGCTGGGCAGCGAGGCGCCTGTAACGCCAAGCGAACCCCGCGCGACGCCGGAAGACCTCCGAGTCCCCGCGGCTGTTCTCAGCGGCGATCCCTTGATCTCCTATTCCGGTATGATTCCCGGCGCATGCCTGGGCGTTGCGAGCATCCTTGACAATCGTCTCCGGGCCAGGCCGGCCTGGTTTCTGCTCTCGCCGGCCTGGTCGATTGAGAGCGAGCAGCTCGCAGGAGAGATTCGTGCGCGGGCGATACGCCATCGCCGGTTGAACCCGACGCATCGGTTCATCTTCGTTTGCAACACCCCTGAAGAAGCGACCCTGATGCAAAGCCATCACGAGGCTGCGTTCTTCTACAACAAGACCGCCAACACGCTGGAGACGATATTCCGGCCCCTCCCTGATACGCCGGATGTCTTCGACGCCGTCTACAATGCGCAGCTTTCGCTCTGGAAACGCCACGAGTTGAGCGCCGAAGTCAGGCGCTGCGCCTTCCTTTGCTACGTGGACTGTTCGGCGCCGAACTGGGACGCCATGCGCGAATCGATCCTCAGGCGGCACGCCCGCATTCCGGGCCATGTCTTCATCAACGCCTTCGACAAGGCGAATCTGCCCATCCGCCTTGCGCCATCGGAGGTCAACCGAGAACTGAACCGCGCCCGGGTCGGTCTTTGCCTCTCGTCGGTAGAGGGGGCGATGTTCGCCAGCGCAGAGTATCTCTTGGCTGGTTTGCCGATCGTAACGACGCCAAGCAAGGGTGGACGACATGTTTATCACGATCCGGAATATTGTTGGACTGTCCCAGCCGATCCGCGATCGGTGGCCGAAGCCGTTCACGCGCTCGGCGCTAAGGAAATTCCACGCGCCTACATTCGCGAACGGACGCTCCGGCGGCTCGCGCGAGACCGCGAGCGTTTCCTCGGACTGATCGACGGCATCCTGGAAGAGGTCGGCTCGCAGCGTCGGCTCGAACGGCCATGGCCCTTCCGCAAGGCGGTGACCATGGAATGGCTAGCCGCGACGGACGCCGTGGACCGTGCGGCATTCCCCCTCGTCGACGGCTTTGGCAGGCCCGAAAAGGGCCTCGTTCCATGGCGCTTGCGCCGCAAGTTGCTGGCGTTGCAACGGCGTCGGGCGGGCGGCTGACACGCGGCAGCTTTGTCTGGTGGCGGAGTCTGTTGACCTGACCGCCGAATTTCATCCGCCGACGGGCAGAATCCGTCCGCCATTTGGGCCCCGTGGGCTCGCTGATGCAACGGGACGGGCAGCGAAGCCTCTTGCCTCGCGGCGCGGCTGGTCCAGAATTCGACCGGGAGTCGCAACGCAACCTTGCCCCGAGGCAGCTTCGTCTCGGGTCCAAACATCAGAGGGAGATGGACACATGCGTAGATCGATGAGATTGGCGCCGGGCGCGCTTGCGCTCGCCGCCTGCCTGGCGCTCGCGGCCTGCAATTCGGAAGGCGGCATCGGCGAGATGAGCTCCGGTGAAACGGCCGGCACGGGCCTCGGCGCGGTCGGCGGCGGGCTGATCGGCTATGCCATCACAGGCGGACCGGTCGGCGTCATTCTCGGCGCGGCGGCCGGCGGACTCGTCGGCAATCGCCTGGGCAATGCCCTGGAAGGGGACGAGCAGACGGCCGCGGGCCAGGCGGCCGCCCGCGCGGCGGAGGCCAACGAGGGCACGGTCATCACCTGGCGCAAGACGGATGCCCTGTGGCAGACGGAAGCCCAGGGAACGGCTTCGCCCAGGGGCGGCTTCGTCACCGACAGCAGCGGCCGCACTTGCCGCTACGTCTACGAGACCACGATCAAGAACAGCCAGCAGACCGACGATACGGTGAAGCTCTGCAAGGGTTCCTCGGGCTGGGTCGCAGGCTGAGGCGGGGTGGCCGGCGATAGCCGGCGCCGCCTTCGGGCGGAGATGCGTCATGGCGCAGGAACAGGTCGAGGTTGCCTGTTGCATCGCCGGAGGCGGGCCGGCCGGCATGATGTTGGGCCTGCTTCTGGCGCGCGCCGGCGTGGAGGTGCTGGTGCTGGAGAAGCACGGCGATTTCCTCAGGGATTTTCGCGGCGACACCATCCACCCTTCCACCTTGGAGGTGATGCATGAGCTGGGATTGCTCGAAGCCTTCCTGAAGCTGCCCCATGACGAGATCGCGACGCTGTCCGGCCAGGTCGGCACCGAGATGGTCCAGATCGCCGATTTCCGGCATCTGCCGACCCGCTGCAAGTTCGTCGCTCTGATGCCGCAATGGGACTTCCTCGATTTCCTGGCCGGGGCGGCGAAAGCCTATCCGACCTTCCGGTTGCGCATGCAGGCGGAGGCGAGGGCCCTCATCGAAGAAGGTGGACGCGTCGTCGGCCTCAAGGCGAAGACACCCGAGGGGACGCTTGCGGTGCGCGCGGGCCTGGTGGTCGCCGCCGACGGACGCCATTCCACTCTGAGGGCGCAGGCCGGGTTGGAGGTGATGACCCTGGGCGCGCCCATGGACGTGCTGTGGCTTCGCCTGCCGCGCCGGGCTGGCGACCCCGGGCAGACGGCCGGGCGGTTCGACAGCGGGCGCATTATGGTGATGCTGAACCGTGGCAGCTATTGGCAATGCGCCTTCGTCATCCGCAAGGGCGGGATCGAAGCGATTCGCGCGGCGGGGCTGCCGGCGTTTCGCGAAACAATCGCGGATCTGGCGCCCTATCTCGGCGACCGGCTCAATGAACTGGCGAGCTGGGACGACGTGAAGCTGTTGACGGTGGCGGTGGATCGCCTGCGGCGCTGGCATCGTCCGGGCTTGCTGTGCATCGGCGATGCCGCCCATGCCATGTCGCCCGTCGGCGGGGTCGGCATCAACCTCGCCATCCAGGACGCGGTTGCGACGGCGAACCTGCTGGGCCCGTCCTTGACGACGGGCACGCCCACCGACGAAGAGCTGGCGGCGGTTCAGCGCCGGCGGAGCTTCCCGACCGCGATGACCCAGCGCCTGCAGGTGGCGGTGCAGAACCGGGTGATCAGCCGGGTCCTGGCGGGAGCATCGACCCAGCGCCTGCCCTTGGCGCTGCGGCTGATGCGGCGCTTTCCGGTGCTCACACGCTTGCCGGCGCGACTGCTCGGCCTCGGCTTCCGGCCGGAGCATGTGCTCGCATCTTCCCCTTGATCGGCCTCCTCCCTGACCTCAAGGTGTCCAGCAGCGCTCTCATGCCCCTGCAGAACCGCGTCACGCCTCTTGGCGAGATCCTTGCCATTCCCGAGCGCGGCCTGTTCATGGGCAACCGCGGGATCATCCACGACCCCGCGACGCGCAGCTTGCTCAAGCGGCGCTGGACCACGAAGGCCTGGATCGTCTGCCTGTGCGACTACGACGGCCGGCGCCGGACGCCGATGGCCGGCCGGAGCTGGACCGAACTGTTCTTTCTCGACGAGGCGACCGCTCTGGCGGCCGGGCACCGGCCTTGCTTCTTCTGCCGGCGCGAAGCGGCGGAACGCTTCCGGGCGGCCTGGGCCAGGGGCAATGCGGTTGCATTGCCGAAGGCGGCGGCGATGGACGCGGTGCTCCACGGTGAAAGGCTCGCGGGAAAGGCCAAACGCATGCATCCGGTCCCTGGTCCCGTCGGGAGTCTGCCCGATGGCACGATGCTATGGGCGGATGGCGATTGTTACCTGGTCAGCAGTGGCCGGATATTTCGCTGGTCGCCTGGGGGCTATCGGCCCGTGCTAACATCCCCGAGACACCCGCAACTCTTGACGCCGCCGTCGACGGTGAGGACGCTCGCGGCGGGCTATCGGCCCGTCCTGCACCCGAGCAGCGACGCCGGCATGGCCGGCAAGAAGGGAATCGAGCGCCGTGGCTGAGGTCTTGCAGCTCTTCATCGACCGGACCGCCACGCCCATCGGCGAGCTGATCGTCGTGGCCGACGGCGAGGGACGATTGCGCGCCATCGACTGGACCGACCGGGAGGCGGGGATGCTGCGCAGCCTGCGCCTGCAATATGGTCCGCGCGGCTTCGCGCTCACGCCCAAGCGCAACCCCGGCGGCCTCACCAGGGCGATGTCGAACTACTTCAAGGGCGATCTTGACGCCATCGAGCGCCTGCCGGTCGCGACCAACGGGACGCCGTTCCAGCGCAGAGTCTGGCGGGCCCTCAGGCGCATTCCTACCGGCACGACCCTCTCTTATGCCGAGCTTGCGCGCCGGATCGGCCGGGCCAGCGCCGTGCGCGCGGTCGGACATGCCAATGGCGCCAATCCGATCAGCATTGTCGTGCCCTGCCATCGGGTAGTCGGTTCCGACGGCAGCCTCACGGGCTACGGCGGCGGGATTTCGCGCAAGCGCTGGCTGCTCACCCATGAAGCCGCGGGAGCCCCGTCGCGGTAGCGCTCACGGGCTCTTGGGGCAGAATTTCTGGACGTCGCTGGAGCCCCTTTCCAGATTGGACTGGGCCGAGCTCAGCTCGGCGAACTCGGCCGAGCAGTTGTCGGAACCGATCGCCTTGCTGACGCAGCCCTGATACTGGCTCAACCGCTGCCCGACCTCCGTCAGGGCCTGCTCATAGCCGGTGCGCGAAACGCCGCAATAGGCGGGGTCGGCCGTGCTTTCGCAGCCCGCGAGCGCGGCCGCCAAAAGCGACGCGGCCATGACAGGTCCTATGTTAGCGCGCATATATCATTCCCACTTTTTGCCGATGCCCAACGCTCGCTACCATGCCACACCCGGAGCATGTCGTGACAGAAAGAGGCTCGGTTGCCGGCGATCTCTGCGGCCGGCTGGATTGCAGTGCCAGCGGAGGCGGCATCTCAATAGAGACCTCTCAGCCACCGATAGGCGCCATAAAGCGCCTGACCGGCCCGACCGGTCCGATCCAGCAGGCGATAGGCATCGTCGGCCCTGCGGTGGAGGAACCGGCGCGCCTGGCCCGGGTCCTGCGCGGCGCGCCATTCGTGCAAGGCAACGGCCATCCGGACTTCGGACTTGGTTTGCTCGATGAACCGGCGCGCGCGCCGGAGACTCGCCGGGGCGCGGAGCGGCGGGACGCCGCTCACCATCACAGTGTTCCCGGCATGCAGGCGGTATTCGCAAACGGGTACCTGGGTCTGGCTCAAATCGAAGCCATGCCCTTCGGCGAACCGGAGGAGAAAATCGTAGTCCTCCAGGGGCACCGCCTCGTCGCGGAATCTCAGGCCTGATTTGTCGCAGCGATACAGATCCAGGACATAGGAGTGGATCGGGATGAAATTGTCCCGCATCAGGTCGAGCTTGCTGCGACCCCAGGCGAAGGGGCCCGGCTTGATGCCATGAACGCGGATGTTTCCTTCCGCTTCCACCGCATGGCTCATCATGCAGCCGCCGGCCGCCAGGGCCGCCGCGGGATTGCCCTTAAGCGCCGCGATCAGAAGGGCGTAGCCTCCGCGATAGACGATGTCGTCGTCATCCAGGAAGGCCAGGTACCGGCCGGCGGCCGCGGCGATCCCGACGTTCAGCAGCCGGGCCCGGCCGTCGGTCTCAGCCTCGGCGGCGACGGGAATCACCTTGCCGGTCATGCCGGCGGGCCAGGCGATCCGCGCGACCAAAGCCTCCGCGGCCGATCGAAATTCCGGGGAGGATCCTTGAAGCATGACCAGCGCTTCCAACGCTGTCCACCCCTGGCCTGCCAGGGATGACAGAGCCTGCTCCAGAAATGCCAGACGCGCCATCGTGCAACTTCGGACGACAACGCTCAGGAGTTCAGGGTTCCCCACGACATCCCCGCCCGCGAGGTTCGACTGCGCCGTTAGTGGATCATACACCAGGACCGCCGCCTTCGGGGCCGACGAGCGGCATTCAGCGGGTTCGACAATGTCGGTGAAGAAGAAGAACCGGCGAAACCTCTCCTTGTTGGCCAGAAGGTAGCCGGGCAGATCCTGCTCGACGTTAAATGCCTCGAAGCTCATCGGCGCGAACCGTGGATCGAACGCCGTCTCCAGGTAACGTCGTTGGATCCTGGCGCAGTCCTCGCGCCCGAGAGCCCCCTCGAACACCTGGATCGCCACGGGATCTTCGGCGGCCGCGACCACCCGGTAGG